>Ga0115012_10002811_pt1 | contig 10228 bp, 4 predicted proteins | sample TroAtlMetagenome_FD_88706 | JGI IMG/M metagenome (GOLD analysis project Ga0115012, IMG submission 88706) | Marine eukaryotic phytoplankton communities from Atlantic Ocean - Tropical Atlantic ANT10 Metagenome | ecosystem: Environmental > Aquatic > Marine > Oceanic | place: Tropical Atlantic Ocean...
CACGGTCTTTGCTCTACTCGCATCAAGTCTGGCTAAAGAACAGGGTTCTGCAATTGCATTTTCGATTGGATTGTGGTTCCTTTTCACCTTGCTATGGGTCTTGTTTACAACCCTCCTTGCTGCTCTAAATGGTGTTGCTGTTGGTGAATCAAATGATGCGTCCTATTCTGTTTTCGAGGGTCGTCTTGATCTCCTTTCTCCAAATGGAGTCTACCACCATTTGCTTGAAACTCGATTGGATGATGTCAACAGAGGCGTTTCCCCGACTGGAGCCGTTTTAGCTGCATTAGCGTGGACTTTTTTCCCGTTATTATGGTTTACAAGACGTATCAAACGCCTCGTGCCATGATGGTTTTCAACCAAGACTTCATGAATAGAGTCGTACTCGTCATGTCATGATTCCCGTACTCGTGATGCTATTGCTTTCAATTCTCATGCCTTCAATAGAGACTTCAACATTGGAAAATGAGGACCAAATACAAGCTACATCTGGCCGACAAGGAAGCCTCGATGTTGATTGCAGTGGCTACACCTTTGAAGACCTCTTCGAATACGATTTTGCTCTCTTCAACCTTGATATCAATGATGACTGGGCAACTGGAGCCATGGATGCGCAGGCATGGGTAAATGGGAGTAAATCTGCTGTTGTACGAGACAACCTTGATGGGTTGTTCGAAGGAGTTCCAGGCGGTGCTGATGATTGGATGTCAACTGATGAAAGAGAAGCTGTCCGTTCCATTGGCCCCAAGTGTATTGCAGACATGGAAACACGACTGGGGATCCGTGAAGGAATTGCTCACAGAGGCAGCGTAGACTGGAATGATCTTGAATTCGTTGAAGATGGTATTGCTTTGGATGAAGTCAATTTAGTCCCTGCGGGCCATGCCCAAGAGCGTTCCTGTAGCAGCGCATTATCCGACCCAGGATGCAAGGAAGTCCCTGTCACCATAACAGACGATTTAGAGATTCACCTTTTGACCAAGGAAGGAGAAAACAACAATGTTCGCTTTGACCAACTTCCAAACCAAGGTAGTTCAAATTTTACTGTGGCAATGAATATTACAAACATCACAGATGCTCGACTCGTTTTGACCTTCCCTGTTGAACAAGGACTCAGAGTAGCAGATCTAGGATTCTATGATGATGGTGTTTTGCAGGAAGAACTTGCGGCTCCAGTCAGCGAATTCTTGCCAGATGGTCGACTAAGAATTGTAGCTGATGTTGATTATCCATTGGGTTCCTATCCGATGGTTCGAAATATGTTTATCGATTTTACAACACAGGCCCCATTTACGAATGAAGTACCTGTTTGGTCTTCACTTGCACCGCCTGAAGGCACCATCATCCCGTTGAGCGTTACAACCGCTGACGAACTTGTTTCAACAGAAGCTGGAACGTGGGTTGTTGATGAAAGCGGATGGAATCTTCGCTGTGACTTCTCAGCAGATGATACCGCTGATGGATGGGCTGTACGAATGGACGAAGACGCTTCCTTGTATGTTACAGCAGGTGGAAGTTCGGCTATTGGCCAATGTGCTGGAGTCGATGCTTACGGAGCAGAAACTGTCGAGCACCGCAACTACTCCTTCGGCAATGTCCTCGGTGTATGGAGCGCATCGATTATCGATGATGAAATTCGAATCGATTGGGGAATCAGTGGATCTCTCGTCTCAAATTTAACTGTCACGGCACATGCACACCAGGACTCAAACATGGGACCTTTAGTAACTGGATTTGTTGATGAAGATATGATGGTGAATTACATGTATTTGCCTCTGACTGGCATAAGCCCAGGACCGGTCATGATCATGGGAACTGCGACTACTCAAGGTATGCTTGACCTCAACATCATGCTCGATATGGACTTGGTAAAAGAGAACACGCCTCCAACAATTTCGATTGAAACGAATCTACAAGGAGAAGAAGCAGAATGGAATCTTGATGGACTCAAATTCACACTTTCAGGCAACGTCATCGACCCTGATGGCCAAGATGTCACCCTCATGTTGTGGATATGTGATGGAACAACCACAAATTTCGATAGGCAAAACCTCGCTTGGGAGATTCAAGTATCAATCGCTAATTGTATCCAAAATGATGTACAATCGCCTTACGAGATTATCATCAAAGCAACAGATGAATCAGGCGGAGAAACAACCAGACTACTTCAGGTCGTAGATCCAAATGCTGGTGCTGTTGACAACAGTGGAGATGGTGATTCGGATGACGGGGATGATGAAAGTTCAGGCATTCTTCCTGCACCGAGTCTTATCGCCACACTGCTGATTGGTTTAGTGGCTGCTGGATGGGTTTCTCGACGTCAAGACTGACCAACAGTATCAAACATAGTGTGTCGTCAGGTTGGAGTTGAGAGCCATGTTCAGAGGTGTAGTTGACCGCGCAAGTCATGAATTGGGCCTGCTGGTAACATTCAGCGGATCTTCACCTGCATTAGGCTCGATTATCGTTCGAGAAGAAGACGGTCATTACATCGGAAAAGTCGATGCAGTTCTTGGTTCAACAGATTCACCACTCGTCCACATTGCACACCTCGATCGCAAACAAGACAATGACCAATTCCTTGGTTCAACCGTTACTGTTCGAGCGAAGAAGGAACGCGAAGACAGGCCTCAGCGAAGGGAGTTCAGAGAAGAGCGCCCTAGCCGTGACCGAGAACGTTCATTTGACCGAAGAGGCGGACGCGATGGCGAACGTGGAGGACGTGGTAGAGAGCGATCCGATTGGATTTGTGCTTCATGTGGAAACGATAACTTTGCTTTCAGAACAGAATGTAATAGTTGTGGGAAATCAAAGCAAGGAAACGTGGCAGAACGTGGCAGCTCATTCAGAAACGATCGTGGAGGAAGAGGTCGTGATGATCGAAGAGGTCGTGATGATCGAAGAGGTCGTGACGATCGAAGAGGTCGCAATCAAGAGCAGCATAATCGAAATGATTGGATCTGCCCTTCATGTAAGAATGACAACTTTTCTTTCAGAACAGAATGCAATCAATGCGGCAAACCTCGACCAGGAGGACAATCCAGTGGCGGAGACCGAAGAGGCGGCTACAGAAACGACCGTGGAGGACGCGGAGGAGACCGAAGAGGAGGATTCAGCGGAGGACGCGATGGTGATCGTGGAGGACGCAGAGGAGACCGAAACAGTCGTGGAGGAAATGACCGTTCTGGAGAACAATATCGAAAAGCTCGTGGAAAGCGACCAGGTCATGCTCATAATCGACCACCAAAAGAAATCGAACCACGCAGATATCAACGACGCAATAACGATGATAATTAAGGTGAAATCATGACTGCTGAGTCGAATTATTTGGATGCGATTGAAGCCCTAGAAGAAGATAATCGTGAACTGGCTCTTGAACATGCACGAAAAGCTGTGAAGATAGATCCGAAACATGTTGATGCTTGGCGAGTTATTTCTGACGCATCACTTCCTGGCTTACGTTCTCAACCAACCTTGAAGCAAGCGGCACAATCTCTAGCAGCAGCAAAGAAAGTTGTTGCATTGCAACCAGATGATCTAGGAATGTGGGTAAGGGGTGGACGCCTCCTCTCCGATGAACTTGGATTATACATGGAAGCCTTACAATGGTGGCAAGATGCTAGACATCAAGCCCCTCATGAGGTGACGCCAATTGTTGAACAAGCAGCAATTCTCGCTGACATGGGTTTGTATGGAGAAGCAACAGAGCGTTTACAATCTATTTTTGATGAAAACATGGATTTGGCTACAACTCAGTATTCACGTGTTGCACGATTGCACCAAATGTGTCAACTCGCCAGTCAGCAAGACCCTAAGGAACATTTCAAACCGTGGGAAAAGCATCACGATGGTTGGTCAGCAATTACTCTTCGAATGAACAAAGCTCCGATTAGTGAATCAAAAATATTCCTTATCATTTCGACACCTCTTTTGATGCTTGAGGTTCTTATGGCGCCTCAAGTTTTTGGCCCAGGTTTCGGAGGGTTCTGTCTAACATCATTGCTTATTCTTTTTACAGTAATTTTGGGAATGAGAATCAGCCGCCGATGGTTCCAGCGTCTAAATCGGCCTGCATTCAACCTTCTTCGGGCAATGGACTTTGAGACATCAACAGGATATGTTGTGATCCCAGAAGACATTCGCATCTCAAAACTCTTCATGTTTATTCTAAGCAGAAGACCTCCTGCTTTCCAAGAGCGTATGCTCAAGATTGTTGATGCTGGAGACAAGCTCAAAGGCGATTGGAAACCAACTTTACCTGACTTTAATTCTCACATCTCTGAAGATGAAGAGCCATTCTGGAACCAAGAAGGAGAGGAATTAACTTCCTTTGAAGAAGAGTAAATCTTCCTCATGTTCCTGCTGTATAATCGTCCTTGTAATCGATTTGCTCTTGAGTGAGTTCATCGATTGTGATTCCAAGTGTTTCAAGTTTGGTTGTTGCTAATCCTTGATCTTGTTCTAATGTGATATCATAGACGAGGTTATCCATTGATGCTGACTCCTTTGCAAGACGGCAAAGAGAAAGGAATTGATTAGCGAAAGACATGTCCATGACTTCAGATGGATGCCCTTCAGCAGCAGCGAGATTGACCAATCGTCCACGAGCCAAGAGGAAAATCTTGTTTCCGTTTGGCATTGTGAATTCCTCATTGTCTCTACGAATCGTGCGAACAGATGTTGCCAATGATTCTAATGATTCAACAGCGATTTCACAATCGTAGTGTCCAGTATTTGCAACGATTGCACCATCCTTCATTACTGCGAAATGGCGTTCGACAATGATGTCTTTCATTCCAGTAGCAGTACAGAAGATATCACCGATGGAAGCTGCTTCGTCCATTGTCATAACACGGTATCCATCCATGATCGCTCTGAGTGCTGCGAGCGGGTCTACTTCTGTAATGACAACATTGGCACCTAAGCCACGAGCACGCATAGCGACACCTTTTCCACAGTGCCCATATCCTGCAACGACCATTGTCTTGCCTGCGACGAGGACAGAGGTAGCACGAAGGATTCCATCGAGTGTGGATTGACCTGTTCCATACACGTTGTCAAAATCCCACTTTGTAATTGCATCGTTAACTGCAAGAACTGGATACTTCAAGTCACCTGCTGCAGCCATTGCTCTCAATCGGTGTACGCCTGTTGTTGTCTCTTCTGTACCTCCGAGTACACCAGGAGCATATTCAGATCGCTCACCATGCACACGAACAATAAGATCTGCACCGTCATCAAGAGTGAGGGTTGGTTTGAATTCGAGGGTTTTATCGATGCACCAGTAGAAGTCTTCGACACTTTGCCCATGCCATGCATAAACGGAGTATCCTTCACGAGCAAGCCACGCTGCTACGTCATCTTGAGTTGAGAGTGGATTACATCCAGACCAAGAGAGTTCTGCACCTGCAGCAGCAATTGTTTCGATGAGAACTGCTGTCTCTTTGGTAACGTGAAGGCATCCTGCAACACGCATACCAGCGAGTGGTTTTGTTCGCTCTGCTTCTTCTCTCAAAGCTGCAAGAACTGGCATTCTTGCACGTGCCCAATCGACTCGAAGTGAGCCTTCCTCAGCCATACCAATGTCCTTGACTGCGTAACCATCGCCTGTATCTAGTTCTTCCATGGTCAACGGCGTGCGCCAGTAGTTCTTGAACCCATCTCTGTGACCAGAGAGTCAAGAGTGTGAGATCTACTGTTGCTGTTGCGCCTGAGCAGCGTATTGCTGAGCATACTGCGAAGCTGTTGCTTCGTCATAGCCTTGGGCAACGAATTGTTGGAAGTATTGGTTGTAATACTGTGTGTACAAATCGTTACCTGCTGCCGCTGGTTGAGCAGCAGCTTCTGGTTGAGAGGCAGCAGTTTGACCTACATACTGAGCAGCGTATTGCCGAGCAGTTTCTTCTGGATAGCCTTGAGCAATCAGTTGTTGCACATACTGTTCAGTCATATCTTGAGATTGACCATAACCAGCCGCAGCAGCACTGAGGTTATCCACCTTGTCGGAGCTTCCGCCGCCACGGAGGAACAAGAGAGTTACACCGCCAAGAAGGATCAGTGAACCAACAATTGCAAGAATGAGCATAAGGCTGCTGTCATCAGATGATTCATCTGAGTTAGCATTATTGCCAGGCTCACTCCAAAGACCAGTTTCTGAATCGTATGACCATTCACCATTCCAGTCACAATCAAGTGATGTAGCGTTCCAAACAAACTCTCCACCAGCAGCTTGTGCTGATTCATTAGCGAGTACACCACGGCATTGCTTGAGATTGATGAGAACCATCTTGGTCAAATCATCAGACCAGCGTTCATCATCGCCTTCGTAAACACGGACCCATATCTCTACAACTTCGCTGTTGTTGCTGTAGAAGTTATCGATATCGAGAGACAATTCGAAACTATCTTGATCGGCCAATGCTACTGAACGAGCAAATTTGTTGTCTGTAATGAGGTTGTACTTCTCAATCGCAGAAGCAGAGAAGTCATCTCGAGAGAAGGATGCTTCAACGTAGACTTCTCCGGTTTCAGAACCAGAAAGGATTGTTCCTGTAATTGTGTAAGTTGATTCAGTGACACCAACTGAGGTGTTCTCAAAGTTGTCGTATTGAACCAATGGGATTTCGTCACCATAGCCTTCAGGAACGACAACGAAGTACATTCTGTACTTGTCTGAGAACTTACCAGACGCATCGTATACTCTCAATTCCATACGAATTTGAGACTCTGCAGTTCCAGAAGAATCAACAGTCTCGTTTTGGAAGCGGTATGTAAACATTCCATTGCTTGCTGCTGTTTCTTCAAAGGTGTGTCCTTCGAGGTTGAATGATGTGTCACCATATGGTGCATCAAAGAAAACCTTCCATTCATAGGTGACAATTCCATTTGATCCGTCGATTGCATCAGCGTCAGAGGATTGGCTTGCATCAAAGTTGACGACAAGTTCTCCATTCTCGTTGAGAATAAGACGGTTAACATCCCATTCTGTATTCGAGACAGTCTTGGTACCGATGTATTCGATATTGTCTGAGGATTCAATGGTTAAGTTTGCCTCTGGTGCGAACGCATCAGCTAGAACGTCGTTTGTTTCAACGACGACAGAGATGATTCGAGAGTGACCTGCTTCATCGTGGAGCAAGAGCGTTACAGTCCATTGCTGGCCTTGTAGACATCCGGTTGCTGAGGAAAGGTCGACCTTACAGAATGCTACATTTGGAGAAGCATCCGTGGTGTGGTCTGTTCCACTAGCCATTGTAGCAGCATCCCAATCGGTTGGTCCATCAAGAATCCAATCGGTTGTGAGTGTTGCAGTAGTCGCAGTGGTGTAGCCAAAGTTGACTGTTGCATCACTCTTCATGTAATGAGTTGCGTAGCCACCTGTCGATGGATCGATGTTTGGTGCATCGCCATCAATGGTAAGGCCCAAATCAGTTCCGAGTGAACCAAACCCTTCAGGGTAAGGTGTTACTGAGAATCCAAGCATGTTACCGAGAAGTGGGAATGTTGCACTATCAGCACGAGAAGAGTAGGTCGCAACATCGATTGTTGAAACGATCATACCACCTTGGTAGTAACTACAGGTTCCCATAATGACATCCTTACTGTTAGCATCAGTGCGTAGGAGGCTCTGGAAGTATCCGCCATCCTCCATGTATCCATTACAGACACCTGGCACGTTTTGTGTGCTTACCGAGTTGGTGTTGAGAACTGCTGTTGCAACTGTGCCATCGCCTTCGAATCCTTGGAAGGATGTTGTTGAAACATCATTCATCATTGGATGGTAAGGATCTGCGATATCGAGACCCGTGTAGGTAATCTTGGTCTCTGGAGTGTTTCGGCTTTGGACATCCATTCCGAATGGAAGTCGACCGTTCAATCCAACGTCTAGACCGTAAATTTGGCTTCCTTGTGGGCCAAGGTGAGCTTGTACAGTACCACCTGCAGACATGAAGGATTCCAATGTTTGTCGGTTGGCTGTTGATCCTAGTTTCTGATAGTATCCACGTCCACCACTTTCAACGTCCTTGGCAGCAATATCATCTTGCCATGGCAAGAGAACCTTGTCGTAATGGGTGAGCCATCCGCTGTCAAGATATGTTGTCCAGTCATTGATCGAGAACTGTGTGTAGGTCATTCCAAGGAGTTGCAAGTCCTCCTTAATGGTCGATGTACGTGCTGTCGAGTCACCAAGGATTGCAACATCAATTGTGTTTGCGAAGGTTGCATGGAAGTAACGTACGTTACCACTTGGGTTTCCGTTTGCAAGTTCAGCATGGAAACTGATGTTGTAATCGTGACCATCAGTCCATCCATTAAACGCTGGGAAGGTGATATCAATTCTCTCATTGGAATTCAATGCTGTGGTTTGAGTATCTGATGACGCTTGGTGAACCTGAACTGAATCGGTTTCATCGAAGACCGTCATGTAGAACATATAGTCTCCCGCAAGGACACCGTTTGTTGCCTTAATGTCCCACGAGTGTGCAAGGCTTCCATCGATTGGTAGGTTACAAGCATAGGTAGCATCGTCAAGACAGCCAAGTGTTGTTGGTTTTCCGAGTGTAATATCAACGGACTCAACATTGAAGATCACTTGTACAATGTTATTCGCTTCACTCAATTCATTGTCATTGTACCAATTGGTTCCAGCAGTAGTGTTATCGAAGATTGTCTCTGCTCGAATCATGTAAACTCCTGAGAAGAATTCGTGACTTGCAAGAGTTGTGGTGTCGGCCTCTTCAGCGTCGACATTGGTTCTTGTTGTTGTGTATGAAGCGTCTTCGTAGAATGTGAATTCTTGGAGACTGATATTGTTGAACGCAACACCCTTGAATCCATCATTAATTCCATTGCGTCCATCGTCGTCACTCTGGAATTCGAAGTTAATGTCGACTGAGGAACCAGAAAGTGACATACATTCTCTGAACCACTGTGAACTGTCGGCTGCGGTGTTGTTCAGTACATACAGGTGAGTGAGGTCAATGCTGCGAGTGAGAACAAGGTCGTCAGAGTTGAAGAACACGTTGTAGTTTCCATCAGTTCCATCTGTCGATGAAGCGTCACCTACGAAGTCGATTTCCGCTTGGTTAATTGATTCAGAAGCATTCGTGAACCCGTCCTCATTGTCGTCATTTCGACAGGTTCCGTCTTCGTCATAGTCATTCCATTGTCCAAGTAGAATAGCTGAGTAGGAATCACTTCCTTTCGTATAATCGAAGTTGATTGAAGCGTAGTCGTTTACGTCTACAATCGATGTTCCATCGACATCGATTCCGTAGAAGGTATCAGCGTAATATTCGAAGTTCAGTGAAACGAAGTCACCAGACATTGATGTGAGGTCGACTCCTGGTACTGTGAGTGTTTCATTCTCCCAAAGATCCCCATAGCCGTTTACTGCTGTATCACATGGGTGGCCGAACCAGTATGCGTTGTTGTTGAAGATGGTGTCAGAACAAGCCAGTTCGTTGTAAATAGCTCCTTGTGGGTTTCCATCATCACTGTAGACGTATCCATTTGCCCCGCCTTCAAAGGATTCCTCACAAATCACTGCAGGAGCGCTGCAAAGAACATCAGAAGGAGTGGCGGAGAAGACTGTTGCCTTGATATCAAAATCAACAGCGGTGTTTCCGTAATTGTTGGTTATGACATCGATGTCAAAGATACCTTCCGCATAGAGGCCTCCTGGATTAAAGTAATCGATTCCCTCCACAGTAGGGTCGTAAAGGTTGAATGGTTGGACATAGGTAATGATATCATCATTAACGGTTTGTTCATCCCAAGCGTGATTGCTAAGCGTGGCAGATATTCGATAAATTGTATCATTCACTAGGTAAGCAGATATTGATGCTGTTTCGGTCTCACCAGGTCCAAGGTTTACGAGATTGAGATTGGATTGAAGCGTTTGTGGGTTTGGCAAGTAAGCGGTATTCTGCTTGTAGATAGTTACGTTATCGATCGCATACCCATCTCTTCCAGACCACAACGATTCGTTGTCGTCAGAAATTGAACCTTCAAACCCAGAGCGAAGTCGGAATCTGATATCGACTGTTTCTCCAGCCCAAGGCGATAGATCGAATTCGCCTACTCCGTCTTGAGTGAAATTACCCCAGCCGTAGTATGTGCCAGAAGAAGCTACACCGTAGTACAGCAAATTCTCTGCCGCTCCACCTGCATTCAAGGTTCTCAGACGAGTTAGATCATAACCGCCCCACATCGAGGCTCCTGAGAG
>Ga0115012_10002815_pt1 | contig 10221 bp, 6 predicted proteins | sample TroAtlMetagenome_FD_88706 | JGI IMG/M metagenome (GOLD analysis project Ga0115012, IMG submission 88706) | Marine eukaryotic phytoplankton communities from Atlantic Ocean - Tropical Atlantic ANT10 Metagenome | ecosystem: Environmental > Aquatic > Marine > Oceanic | place: Tropical Atlantic Ocean...
AAGGTGTTGAATTTGATATAAAGGCATTAGCTACAGAAAAGACCCATTCAGCTGTAAAGGAAGCTGTTAATAGATTTTACCGTGTCACTGGACAACCGGCTTCAGGTGGTGCCGCGTTAGGATTGCCAGTTGGTGAATGGGAAACAATAGCGGTTGGTGCTAACGTCTCTGATGCTTCTAAAGCTCGAAATTTTCTTTCTTCTGCGGGTGCATCTGTTGATGTACAAGTTCGATTCAATGGAGAAGATTTAGAACAGGATAAATTTAGTAATCCCGATGGTCGCGGATGGGGAAAACGCCGCTCAGTTGCACGAGATTATCTGTTTGTAGAAAGGCCAATGCTTGGGTCAGTTCGAATTGGGCCCGATCTTTCAAATGTGGGAACCCGTCTAACTCGATCAACACTAATGAGATTGCTCTTGGATCCAAAATCAATTCGGAGAAATAGTAAAATGCCTCAACACAGATTTCTCTTTGAGGTTTTGGAATACGGAGATGGTGAAAATGTAATTACCTTAAAAGATGGGGATAAAGAAACTTACTACAAACCAACAAAGGATGCAGAAGCCCTAGTTGATTATCTTTTAAGTCTTAAAAGTGCTAATTATCCTTTAGATGAAGCACCAGTTAATCAGCCTTTTACTTCCTCTTTGCCAAAGCCAAATGCATCAGAAAAAGAAAATGAACAGATGGTTAGTGCCCCGGATACAGATTCCAGTAAATAATTTAACTATTAAAAATGGCAGCAAAAAAACAGGAAAAGAGCATGGATAAGACTAGTTCCAATGTTGGAGGTCCAAGCCCTTGGGTTTATGTGCTAATGCTGTTTCTAGTGTATTGGGGGATTAATTATTTAGACGGTAATAGCGGCGGTTTTAATGCAAAAGTTTATGCTCCGCATAAAAATGCGACGGCGGTTGCTAATCTTAAGGTGCAAAAATCACCAGAGGATTTGGCTTTTGAAGATGGTGCAAGAGTGTATAGAGGTATTTGTGCTGCGTGTCATCAGCCAAACGGTAAAGGTAGTGACAACGCGGGTTATCCTCCTTTAGCTGGATCTGAGTGGGTTCTTACTGAATCACCAGATCGAGTAATTGCTATAATAAATAATGGCCTACAAGGTCCTATTGAAGTCGCAGGGAAAACTTATGGCCAAGTAGCAATGCCGGCGCAGGGAGGAGCATTAAGTGATGAAGATATTGCTAATGTTATGAGTTATATTCGGCGTAATTCTGACTGGGGAGATGGACACAACTATAGCATAATCACTGCAGAACAAGTCAGTGAAGTTCGTGCAAAAATTGCTGACAGAACATCGGCATGGACAGCTGAAGAACTGATAAATCAATTTCCCGATAGCCAGTAAGCTATCCATGGATTCATATATTTTTAAAAACGCCGTCAATGACGGTGTTTTTTTGTTTTATGAATTAATTGAAATGCAGCTTGGCTGGACAGTGCTATTCAGCTTCAATGCTCTCTGACGAATGACTTCTCGCTATCTTGCTATTGATTTGGGTGCAGAAAGTGGCCGAGTGATGCTTGGCACACTTGAGAGTGGTCGTATTTCTTTAAAGGAGCTTACTCGGTTTAGTAATAAACCTATCCGAGATGGGGATGGGGGGTTATATTGGGATATAAAGTCACTATTGGATGGTGTGCGTGATGGATTAGTAAGAGCTGGTGCTCTAGGAGAATCAATAACCAGTGTGAGCGCAGACGCTTGGGGAGTTGACTACGTATTAATCGATGATGCGGGGCAAATTATGGAGCCAGTTTTTCACTATCGTCATCCGAGAACTGTCGATGGAGAGAAAAAAGCTTTATCTAAAGTCGATTGGCCAACTTTATTTGATGAGAGTGGTGTTCAATATATGATTCTTAATACCAGTATACAATTGTCTTCTGAAGAGTCTAACCGATTGTTTGAGGCTAAAACTATTTTAACAATTGCTGATGCTTTTAATTATCTGATCAGCGGAGTTGCTAAGATTGAGGTTTCTATGGCTAGTACAACACAGTTGTATAACCCGCGTATGGCTTGTTGGAGCGATCGTTTGATAAGTTCTCTGGGGTTTCCTAAGAGTATATTTCCTGAGGTTGTTAGTCCTGCAACAACTTTGGGTCCACTTAAGCCTGAACTTTTAGAGGAAAGCGGTTTGGGTAATATTAATGTAGTTGCTTCATTGTCTCATGATACCGCATGCGCTGTTGCTGCCTGTCCAACTAATAGCAAACGGTGGGCTTATATCAGTTCAGGTACTTGGTCGTTGATGGGGCTGGAATTAACTGAGCCTATTGTCACTGATGATTGTCGTGAATTAAATTTTACTAATGAGATTGGGTATGGAAACTCTACTCGTTTACTGAAGAATATTATAGGTCTTTGGCTGGTGCAGGAGTGTCGTCGTTCATGGGCAAAGCAGGGTAATGATTACAGTTATGAGGAGTTAACTAAAATGGCGATGAAATCTGAACCTCACCGTTCTGTGTTGAACCCCTCGGACCCGCGGTTTTTAGCTCCAGAAAACATGCCAAAACTTATTGCTGAGATATGTAATGAAACTAATCAGTTGGTACCGGAAACACCTGGAGAGATTATACGTTGTGTACTAGAGAGCCTTGCATTGTTGTATGCCCGAACTCTACGCGAAGGGGAGAAACTAGTTGGTTGGAAGGTAGATAAATTACATATTGTTGGAGGAGGTAGTAAAAACACATTATTAAACCAACTTACTGCTGACGCAGCCAACATTGATGTTGTTGCGGGGCCAACTGAGGCTACAGCATCTGGCAATGTGCTTGTGCAGGCCATTGCTGAAGGTGTAGTCAGCGACCTAAATGAGGCCCGTCAAATTATTCATCGATCGTTTGATACAGAAACATTTAATCCAAAATTTTCAGAGCAACTTAAAAATATGATTAATCGATTTGATCATCTTTGTGATAATCCACCCCTATGACGTAAAAATGTCCTTAGATTTATTTTACGATTTCCTTTCTAAAAATGGAGCAGAATTTGGTGAACTTACTGGAAAGAAGGTGGTACAAAGTTATGGGGATGTAATTGCCGAGCATCATTCATTAACTGAAGCAGTAGCATTAATTGATCTTACTTCCCGCAGCTGTATGGCAGTCCTTGGTGAGGATCGAGTTAAATATATAAACGGTCAGGTCACTAATGAAGTAATGGGGCTTCGGCCAGGGCAAGGTTGTTATGCAGCACTCGTCAACGTTAAAGCTAAGATGCAATCCGATTTGAATATCTATCGGCTTGAAGATGAACTGATTCTTGATTTTGAACCAGGATTGTTCCAGATAGTTAAAGAACGTATTGAGAAAAATATTGTTTCTGATCAAGTCGAGATTCTTGATGTTTCACCTCATTTTGGATTGCTTAGCTTGCAGGGGCCCAGAACTTGCGATGTTCTTGATTCTCTTGGTTTATCGATGCCAGATGAATCTTTAGCACATATTAAAGTATCTATACCGGATATGGGTGAGTGGTTCTTAATGTGTAATTCTCGTTTTGGTGTTATGGGTTGTGATTTGTATATTCCTATAGACTATTTGGCTCAAGCAGCTGAACGGTTATTTAAAGAGGCGATTAATCAAAAGGGTGGACTTGTTGGTTGGCAGGCTACGGAAATATCTCGTGTAGAGACTGGCATACCACGATTTGGAAGTGAAATGGATCAGGATACATTACCTCCTGAGGTCAATATCCAGAACCGAGCTATCAGTTATTCTAAGGGCTGTTATATCGGTCAGGAAATTATTGCTCGTATCCGTACTTATGGTCGAGTGAATCGCACACTTGTTGGTTTTCGATTTGATAAGGAACTAGAAGAGAGTGCTGTTTCAGGTTCTTTGCTGGAAGATGAATCAGGTAAGAATATTGGAAAAATAACCAGCATTGTAAATTCGCCTAAATTTGGTGTTATCGGATTAGGTTTAGTAAGGAAGAACCATGCTAATATAGGCAAGGTTTTGAATGCTAAAGTTCCTGCAGTTGGTCAAGCTACTGTTGCGCTCATTCCTTTTAGTGAGTGCTGATTACTTTATTTAAATCATTCATACAATAAGGCTTAGCTTAGGTGGGCACAAAAAACTTGCGCGCGACGGGTGCATCACTTAATAAGACCAGCTCTCGATGCTTTGCATCGATTATTGGATGCCTCGATAGCTCAATGGTAGAGCAGTTGACTCTTAATCAATTGGTTGAAGGTTCGAGTCCTTCTCGGGGTACCATTTTTATTTAGGCGAGAAGTTCTGGAAGATTACCGGTGCTGTCGGCGAAGTGGTTGGTGACCCCGGTTTGCTCGAGCATGGTAGCGAATACGTTTGCAAAGGGTGTGTCTTCTCCGTATTTGAGATACTGGCCATGCTTGAAGCCAAGGCCACGTCCTCCAGCAAGCACGAGAGGATAATTTTTGTTCGTGTGCGTAGTGCTGTTACTACAACCATAAATAATGGTGGTTTGATCGAGCAAGGTTGCGTCACTCTCCGGTCCGGCCGGTGTGTTGCACATGCGATCTAGGAAGGTAGCAAACTGCTCCGCTAGAAAACGATCCCACTTACCCAGCGGTTCTACTCCTTCAGCCTTGTTCCAGTCATGAGCCAGACCGTGGAGGTGTTTTCCTATTCCGAGTAGTTGAGGGAATTTGCCTCCCAAACTCGTGGCGTCTCCCATGCTTGCAATTTGATAGGTGGCCACGCGGGTGGAGTCGGTCATGAACGCTAGGTGCATCAATTCGTACATGGTGGCAACATACTCAGTGGGCACTTTTGAGTCAGCGTCGAGTTGAAGTCGTTCTCGATCGGCGTCTGTTAGGCCTGGCTTTGGGATGCCTATCCATTGTTGGGCGCGTGCAACGCGTTTCTCTACTTGCCGGACGGAATCTAGGTATTCATCAATTTTTTGTTGGTCGAATTTGCCCAAGCGACGCCTAAGTTTGCCGGCGTCATCCATGACTAGGTCTAGCATGCTGCCACTGCTCTTTAAGCGACGGCGGTTACGATTGGTATCAGGGTCGCCCGCACCGAACAATCGATCGAATATCTGCTGTGGCTGGTTAAGCGCTGGGATCGGGCGGCCGTAAAGGTTGTAGGAAAGTGTACTGGATCGAGTGGGCTCACCCACACCGCCGTCAGTCGACATCACGAGGGAGTCGAACCGGGTTTGACCGGCGAAGTGCTCCGCGGCTACCTGATCCATTGACTGGGTGTTATGCAGGTTGCGGCTTAGTAGATCACAACCGGTAAGGAATGTATCTCCACTGTCGTGACCACCGATCTTGCGCACTTCCGGATGAGACAGTCCGCCGAGAACGGTTACTTGATCCCGATATGCTTCGAGAGGCCGAAGGCTCTTGTTGAAAGTGAAATTGCGACCCTCGCCCTTGGGGAACCATCCCCACTCGGCCTTTTCGCTTTTTTCCTTCTGAATGGAAACACCGAAGGGAAAGTACACCGCGGCCAAGCGACGGGGCTCGGCCACCGTTTTGGCCTTGGCCATCACGTCGAGTGCCGGCAATGCCAGCGCCACTCCGGTGCCACGTAAAAAGGAGCGTCGATTAAGCTGCCAGGATCTAGATGCAATATGGCTCATGAGCTGTTATTTAGTACGAAAAACCTCGCTTTTAACTATAGATTGAACCAAAGACTGTACTTTCATTTTATCTTGGGTGAAGCGCTTGGTCAACGCATTGATGTGTTTTTCGTCGGAAAACTCCAGTGAACGGCCAAGCGCATAGGTCAATAGTTTCACCACGAAAGCGCGAGCAAACTGCTCACGTCGCTCAGTAAGTAGATAATCTTTTAGTGACTCCATGCCGTCGATCTCTCGACCGTCTGGCAGCTTTGCCAAAGTCTCTAGGGGAAGCTTGATCAACTTGCCGTCAGGTAGTTTCCGAGTGATCTCGGTGCGCCATTGCCCAAGCGCATCGTATTCCTCCATCGCCAACCCCCAACCATCTATTCCGCGATGACAATCGGAACAAGCTGTGTCGTTGTTGTGTTGCTTCAACTGCTCACGAATGGACAGCTTGGCTAAGCCGGGTTCAGCCGTCTTCAAATCGGGTACGTTTGGAGGAGGTGGATCTGGCGGGTCGTCGAGAAGACGCTCCCGTAAGAACACTGCCCTCTTGATGATATGTGAGTCCCCACCGGTCGAGGCCCCGAGTAGAATAGCCGACTGAGTCAGCAACCCGCCTCTATTAGCTTTGGACTTATCCGACTGGCGTTTGATCGGCACCGGCCGAAATGCTCCACCGTGCACTCCATCAAAACTATAGTGCCGAGCCAGTGTATCATTCAGCATCACAAAGTCGGAACGAATAAAATGCTCTGCGCTGAGGTTTTTCCTAAGAATTTCACCAAAGAACTCGATAGGCTCGCGGCGGATCACTTTGCGCAGATGATCGATTCGCTTGTTGCGAGGAAATTCAGGGTGCACCTTGGTGTCAACCTCCACACGATTCATTGCGTCAATATCCAGCCACTGTTCCACATACGAGTCGATGAATCGACTCGCACGCTCATCGTTTATCATTCGGGTCACCTGTGTCGAGAGGGTTGCCTCGTCAAAAAGCCTACCGGTATCGGCCATCGTTCGTAGTTCTTTGTCCGGCATAGAATTCCAGAGAAAATAAGAGAGGCGAGACGCAAATTCATGGGAGGTGAGTGGCCGGGGTTTACTTGCAGCAGGCTCAAGTAAGTATAGAAAATCCGGCGCGATCAGTGCCATCACTAAAGACTCTCGCAGGGTGCTTTCCAGATCAGGAAATCCGGGTCTCAGCTTCTGGTAAAATTCGACATACTGACGTACTTCTTTGCGGTTCACCGGTCGACGCCATGCGCGGGAGAGAAACGACTTCAGCACTTTACGAATGTAGGCTTTCTCTCGTTTCTCACGAAGGTGCGACGGAAACAGAATTCGTCGATGTTCCTCTGGCGGCCACTGTTCGAAAAAAGGCCCCTCAAACTCCAGCCACTCCACGTGCAATCGCGGATAGCCCATGCCGTGTTCCCAGATTTTTTTCTTTTTGCCATCGTCGCCGGTGATCTCCCTCTCTTGCGTTTTGCCAATCTGTGAAAACTCATCGTATGCGTTAGACAAAATCACGACCAGACCAGGAAACTTACCCTGTCCTCGGACCGGCAGCGGGAAGTTTTCAATACGACCGACAAATTCAAACTCATGTTCGCCAGACTTGTGCAGGTCTAGTTCGGCCAACGTCTCCATGTCAACCAATGTGTCAGGCCGGTACCCCACGCGTACGCGCAACCTAGGTACAGGCCCTTTTTCCTTTGGTAACTCAACGCGCAAGGCAGTCCTAATCCGAAACATACCTTGATCAGGGTAATCGTTTTTCATGCGAACGATGAACTGCCGGTGCCGGCCAAGGTCGTTTGCCCCCTGCACACCGTCCGGAAATCCGCCATCCGTGCTTTTTGTGAATTGATGCCGGAACACTTTAGGTTCATCTTTAGTGACGATTATTCGATCTAGCGCAGCTCGAGCTGCTGCAATGTAAAACTCCATTTGGATATCGCTCATCTGAAGTGAACTACCGTTATTCAACATGCCATCTGGCGACGCCCCATCAGGCGGAAAATCTCGAGTGTAATCCAAACTCACACCGAATAGATCACTCAATGTGTTTTGGTATTCGTTGTTGTTTAACCGACGCAATACAACACGACCGCCCTTGCTTTGGCGCAGCTTTTCTGCGAGCTCGATTGTAGGGTTGAGCCAGTCGAGAATTATTCGGCGCTCATCCGTAGTCAGCTTGGTCTCATTCTCTGGGGGCATCTCGCCAAGGTTTATTACTGTACGAACCTCGTGCCACCGCTCCGCCGACCTTGAGTCTTCATGTAGATTGATAGAAAGAGTGTCGAGTCGAAGCTTTCCCTTCTGCTTTTCAGCCCCGTGACAACCGTAACAGAGCTTGGCTAAGATTGGTTTTACCTCATGCTCAAAGTTCGGTAACTCTGCAGTTTGGCCAAGCACTGGGAGGCCCCATAAAATATAAAGAAGACATGGAAGGAAGACTCTAAGAACAAGCGTGGTGAAAAAATCAAACTTCATCTTCGACTTGTTTCTTTGAGGTTAACAATTTTTAGTCGTAGAATATTCGAACGTAAATACAGCCGATTTGGATTTGTTAGTTCGGTCATGTATCTGCCACAAAACTAATTCAGCTATCGCACCCCGGCAACGCCAAAAAGGGCTGGTTTTGGGTTGGTAATTATAAGTGAAAATATTTTCTGAATGTTGGTATGATACTGTTTTAAAAGTTACTCAAAACTCATACACCTCTGTGGAACTTGCTGCATCTGGTTACGCTTAGTTGCATTTAGAGTGTCAGATATATGACTTGCATATCTCACTGATACCATTACGTTTCTGCGCGTTTTCTGGGTTTTACCCAACTATTGCCAGTGTGGCGGAATTGGTAGACGCGGCGGATTCAAAATCCGCTTCTTTCACGAGAGTGTGGGTTCGAGTCCCTCCACTGGTACCATAAAGTTTCCTAGTCTTTTCTTCGATTTTTCTTAATAAACACTTACGAAATGAATGGGCACTCATCCTCCGGTTAAAGTGTAACCATGTATAACGAGTTCTACAGAGGTGGATGAGTTTTGGATGACTTTTAATTCTTCAGGTTTTTTAGCTCAATCTTTTTGGAGAAATCCGGTATTTCAAATTATTTTTTGACTTATGCTGATATGTGGAGATGTTTTTAAATCAGCTTTAAGGTGGCTGATCTCCCTTAACTTGAAGTCATATTTAAAGGTAATCCCGTTAGCTTAGTCTCTATGTTGGCGGGGTTTTTTTATGAAAATTAATTTTAATAATTTTGATCATCTAGATCTTTTTACTGTTTTTCAAAAAAGCGTTCCGCCTAAGTTCAATAAGTGTAAAAAATGCGGTAGAATATTAAAAAGTCACAGTAAAAGATTTTGTGGCTTGAGGTGTTCTGGTGTTAAGCCCAAGTGGAAAGATAATAACAAGAAGACTAATAAATAATGTTAAACTTTCCTGATAGTTTTGAATAATAAATCTCCATATTTAAATATAAATTTGATTAAAATTTAAAAGCAATTAATTTCACCCGATTTAATAATATGAAAAAACTGCTCATCCTAACGCTTTCAAGCTTTGCCTGTTTTACATCATTATTTGCTGAAGATTCTGATGGCTTAGATATTTTAGGGGCTAAAATAATTTATGATAACGGAAGTTGGGTAAACCCGAATGAGACTAAGTTTAATCTAAAGAAATCTAACACTTGGCTTAAAAGGGGATATGTGAGGCATTATCTTGAAGGCTCCAGTGAGCTAAGAAAGTCTGTATTAGATATTAATTGGAAAGGGCTTACTGAAGCCTCTAAAGCTTCAAAGAAAATTCCGCTTAAAGATTTTATATCTATTTTAAATTACAAAAGAGCATGTAGCAGTATTAAAGAACATCCTGAGGGAATTATAGGAACCGCTACATTTGCTTTAAATGCCACTTCTCAATCAGTACAAAAAATTTATATTATTCTCAAATCATCTGCCAGAACGTTTAAGTTGTTTTCTTTTGGAAAAAAGAAATATAAAGAAGCTAAAAATAAAAAGTCATCAAATTAGTGACTAAACTTTAGACGGAAAAATTTTTTCACTCGTAAGCTTTAGGTTAGAGGTTTTTGTTTCTATTTAATTTATATTTTCTAGTCTTCATAAAGTGCATTATTCCATAACATGAACATTGAAAGAGATATTGAAATTGCGTTTATTCAATTGCTGAATTAACAATAATATTATCATCCTTCTTTGTTACAATTGGCTTGGTTACAATGATAGATGTTGTAGGCTCTTCGCATATTTATGGATAAACTTCCTAAGCCGGAAATTATTGTTACTCATGATGGAGATCTTGATGGTCTGCTTGCGGGTATGCTTTTACAAAAACTGTCTGGAGTCTTGTATGGAGAGGAAGTCCGTTTGCTAGGGTACCAAACTCAAGCTTGGCATAGCCGATGCCTCAGGGAGAACGCGGCGTGGGTTAGTGACTTAGCTTTCGAAGAACGTATGGATCGAGTAAATTGGGTTGTGGTTGATCATCATATAAGTTCAGCAAAACCCACAAAGGCACATTTGGTTCATGATGAATCGAAGAGTGCATGTATGTTAGCTTATGGGCTTTGTAAGGATAATGGACTAGAGTCTGAA
>Ga0115012_10002817_pt1 | contig 10219 bp, 2 predicted proteins | sample TroAtlMetagenome_FD_88706 | JGI IMG/M metagenome (GOLD analysis project Ga0115012, IMG submission 88706) | Marine eukaryotic phytoplankton communities from Atlantic Ocean - Tropical Atlantic ANT10 Metagenome | ecosystem: Environmental > Aquatic > Marine > Oceanic | place: Tropical Atlantic Ocean...
GGGGGGGGGGGGGGGGGGGGGGGGGGGGGGGAGGGGTGGCAATGGTGCGATGAAGAAGACACGGTCCCGTTCTGTCTTGCGGACACCCTCAGAGTATCAGCGTCACTGAGGTACGACCTGCAGGCTGGCCTCGTGTGCACAACCGTGGAAGCTTTCTGCAAGCGCGCGATTTTCGCCCTGAGCCGGAACCTCGTGCAACGGGTCACGCGGGTGGGGACAGTTGCGCAGAAGGAGGCCCCGAGAGACTTGCCGGGGCAGCCGGGCCACAACCTGTTTGTGCGCACGTTCCTGGAGCTGCACGAGCACCTCTTAGAGGCCAAACTCTCCGTTCCGTCAGTCGAGTTCTTCTGCGCGGACGACATGGGCCATCTACACGAGGCTGACTTGAGCGGCCAAATCAAGAATTTGACGGCGGGAATAGCGCTGCGGGACGACACGATGGCGGCGATGCTGGGGAGGGACGGGGACGCAGGCTCATCGGTGATCTTTAGCCTCACCACCGGGGCTGTGGGGGCAGGCCTGCCCCCCGGGGAGCCTCTTTCCTTCAATCTCGAGGGTCTAGCAGTCGAGACGCAGGTTCCAGTCGTCGGTAGTGGGGTCAGACAGTCCTTGGGCTTGGACGAGGGGGAGCGGCCTTCCACTGCAGTGGAAGTGCAGGGCCTCGAAACGGCCTGCGACTTTGAACTTATGGATCCCTGCCTGAGAAGCCTGGCCGCCCTTGTGCCTGACGAACGGTCTCGGCCTGGACCGCTGCCGCCGCCGCCGCGTAGCCCGGGAGAGGTAGAGGGTGCTTCCGAGGCGAAGAGCAAAACGCAGTGGCGTATCCAGTGTGTCGCGACTGACGGGCTGAAGTCTACAATTCTCAGCGGCAAGTCCCCGCTCGCATGCCTGGGCTTCCAGATGGGATCTGTTGTCGTTGAACTTGATGGGTCGGCAGTTTCGGGTGCGAGGGTCGAAGTCGACAATCTGAAGCTGCACATGCAGAGCTCTAGCGCGGGACCGAGTTACGACGAGGGCACGACGTTCTTCCCGAGAACTTTCACTGAAAATCGACGACTGACCCCGACAGGGTTCTGTGGCCTCGAAGAGGTACTTTACTTTCGTAATTTTTGCTGCATGTTCGGGAAGTCTGGATCGCGATCCCCTCGCAGCCCCCCGGGAGGGCTGTACCTCGAGCTTGAAGACTTCAACGCGGACATCTCTGACGAAGTCCTGCACACCGGCGCGGATCTGGCAATCTCAGCGCGCAACTCCGCGTGCATCTTACCAATGAAGCCCCGATCGAAAGGCAGCAAGTTGAGCGAAATCACGTTCGCCATTTCAAAAGCGAGGTTGAATTACAAGTCGAACTTGGCCTTGGCTTCGAGCTCCACTGAGCCGCTGGCTCCTGCGGTGACGGAACTCCATACGAAACTTGGTCTCGAGGTGGAACGCCTGGCAATGTCCACCTACATGAAGAAGGGGAACTCAAAGCTCTCAATGGGGCGAGCTTGTGTCTACTACGCTGAGAATCCCGAGCCGGGCTCTCCTTTTGGTTCCGTCGTCGAGGTGGTCGAGTGCAACAGAGTGAAAATGAATGTGAAGCCTGGCAAACCACTACACACAGTGGTGGGCTCTCTTGAAGTTCGGGCGGACCCGGACCTCGTTTTGTTCTGCACGTCTGTGTTCGTCGACGTTGAGCGTGTTTCTAAGCGCTTTGTGGGGAAGCGCAAGCCGGGCTCAACGGCTGCGGCTGCTCGGGTGGGAAGATGGCCTGTCAAGGATTTGTCTATCGGGAATTTCGGGGTCACCTTCACACTGGATAAGTCCTCCAGGCTGGATTTAAGGGGAACGGCTCTGCGAGTGTCAAACCAGCGGTGTGACGTCGAGCATCTTGACTTTAGGATGAACGGAGCGAAGGTGGTATCTGCCGAAGATGTCCTAATCTTGCAGAAGGTGCCTGGGTCTCAAGGCAGCGACAGCACTTCCCCTTTGCTACGCACTGTGGGACTTTTGCAGGCAGCACAACGAGCGAAGTTGATCAGCGATGCCAGCAGTTTCTTAAAGACTGAGTCGCAATCTGGGGCTCTGCATGACATTCAGTGCACCAAGGCGGAATTTGTCCTTCCGCACGACGTATCTCCCGGCCAAATCAACGCGCGCCTCTCTGTGGCCCTGAAAGCCCTCTCGACCGCAGCAAGGGCCATTTTGGACAAAGAGTCCGGTACGGAGAGCAAAGATGCTGAGTCCTCTCCAAAACTTCCTGATTCAAAATCACCTGAAGCCTCGGGTACGACGCAGCAGAAGCGGGGCGAAGAGGGGTCTATCCTGCAGGTGCACTTTTCTGCTGGCGAGGCGGCGTTTAGGGTGCAGCACCATCCGCTGGACCAGTGGCTCTTGGCCCACCGGAAGGCGTTGCAAGATGCCAACCTTGACTTCATGATCAGGTCGCGATTCCTTCACGCGGCCCGGGAACGCTCTGACAGCATTGCCCCCAATGCTGAAGATTCTGTGCGGTCTAAGGATGACGAGCGCCAGACGCTCCTGTCGAACCTCACTCAAGCCGTGGGCGACGACGTACCTTACTCACAGGCCCTGGAAGACCTGTCCCGCTCGTGTTCAAGGAAGTACATCGAGTTCTGCAAAGCGCTGAACAAGCGTCAGAAGGGAGGGGCGGTATTGGGCAAGGCAGCAGAAAGGGAGACCACGGCGGCGATTGACAATGCAGTGCTCTTCAACGTCAGGTCAAGGGATGTCCAGGCCCTGCTCGTGGTGAGGAGTACGGAAGGTGCGCGTGCAGAGGCTCTGGACATCATTGAGGAAGTCGACGGAGCACACACGTCGAGGTCCCAAGTAGACCCCCGGTCTGCCAAAATCCTTCACGCAGACATTTCCTTGGGATACTGCGAGGCATTGCTGGCCGGGTGCAGCGCACCTTTGGTTGAGGCGGACGGGTTGGGGTTGTCTGGGGCTATAGCTCTAGCGCAAGACCTCGGTTTCCCTCCGCAGTGTGAGATGGTCCGGAGCCAAATCGGAAGGTGGCGCCGGGCCTCGTGGCAGTCCCCCATCATGGGGGCCGCGGCACCAGTGAAGCTATATTCAGACCTTCAGGCCAACTTCAAGAACCTCGTTGGTACTTTCGGGCCGGGCATGGAGCCCCCGCTGAGCCGTATGTCCAAGGAACTGCGCAGGCTGTCCCCTGGATTCACCTACGAGGAGCCTGGGACGGGCGAGCCAGAGACCTGGAGAATGCCCTGGTACGACAGCCTTAGGTACAAGTTCCGCGGGGTACCGAAGTTTAGGGCGGAGGGGTTCACGGTCTACCTGTCCACGACGACGAGGGAACCGACCAAGGAAAAGGAAGGACTGCCCCATATCTGCCTGCATATGCCCCTCATGGAAGGCAGGCTGGGAGAGGGGACAATCGAAATGACATGGCACAGGATGGCAATTGATTTGAATCAGCCTGTTGCCATCGATCTGCACGACAGTTCTGCGGGTCAGGCCATGAGGATGACGTACATGCCCCTGGCCAGGATTCCGAGGACGAAGGCCAAGCTCGCCTTCCATTGGTCGCTTCCGGGCGGAGCCCACCCACAGAAGCACCACCTCCTTCCCTACGGAGATGGGCCCATGCAGGACCCTGTTCCGCTGAGGCACATCTTCAAGGCGTCTGGTCTGGATATGGAGCTCCAATTCAAGATGCTCGCCCCCGACCCCGACGTGACTTTTGGGAGCCTAGGCCCCGATGCGGACGACGAAGTTCTCCTGACTGCAACGCCCAACCTCACCCTGGGCGAGGCCCAGCTCGTATTTTTTGCCAAGTACATCAGGTTCATCGGCATGCCCTCGCGCCCTCTCAGGTGGTCTTGGAGGACTCGCCCGTACGGATCCGCGCCACCCCCGAAGCAGCTGGTAGGCCTGGGCCAGATCTTGAACTCTTTGAGCATCGAGGTAAGTGCCGAGCCGCTCAAGGCGTCCTGGTTCTCTCTTGCCCCAGCTGACCCCGCCACTGACCTGTACCTTGACGCAAAGAGCCTGACATTCAAAATGGACATCGAATTCATCCGGTTCCCAGTCGAGACTCCGCGGGGCTCTCAGACCCGCCAAGTGGCCTCGCATCGCTTCATTTTCTTGCACGGGGTGGACGTGGAACTCTGGCAGGGAGTACGGGGCACAAATTCATGGCACTCCTCAGAGGGCTGGCCTCCCAGCACAGGTGGCCTGGAAAGTCCAGATTGCACGCCGCCGGACCGTTTCATTGCGTCCTTGCCACTGTTCGAGCTCAAGAAGGGCCACCGGGAGGGCACTGAAGGCGTGATCAGCTCACCAGCCAAACTTCCCTTGAGGGATGTGGCGTTTTTGAGAATCAGACTGCACGGCCTGAAGGTGTCTGTGAGCTTGCAGTCCCGCGATGCTGTCTGGTCATGTGTTCGCGGGGTTCTGTCATTTCTAGATGCTCTCGGGGAGCGGCCGTACTGGGAGAGGCCAGAGATGCGGGACTGCTTTTCCCGGACATCTAGCGGCAGTCCGCACGCGATTGAGAGACTTCTCTCACGCGGGGACTCTCAGGGCGACGACTTGCTGTCTCTCCTCCTGAAACAACTTGAAGAGGGCGACAATGACTCAACGCCGCAGACGCCCCACACTCCCCGAACTCCGACCACCCCCCGCCGGCCTGCTTCTCCGTGGAGTGCTGGGCGGCGAATGGAGGAAGGTGTCACCACCAGCCTTAGGGTCGAGATGAAGGACACCCAGATCAACTTCGAGGGCGAAGCGTCCCATGGGCGCTTCCTTCTTTCGGCTGAGACCGGACTCCTCCTGAGCTCGGCCAAGTCTCAGCTCGTGATGCCTGCTGGCCGAGAAAAGCAGCGGAGGCAGCTGACGCTTTCATTTTCTCGAGTCCAGGCGCACGTGCACCAGCTCGGGGCGCACCCGGGCCTGGACGTGCAGTGGTTGAGGCCGGTGGAGATCTACTCCAGGACTTTAGACGAAGCAGACGTGGATACAGAGCTGCAACCAGAGGACCCCAACGTTCTGCACTCGGTGTTTCCCCCGTGCAAGATGGAGATGCACCTCACCCAGCAGGGTGTCCAGGAGAGCTACCGGCTGGTGCGCCAGCCCGTCACCCGGCAGAGGTGGATCCCGTTCCACAAAGAGTTGAGGATCCATTTTCCCGAGATCCAGGCTAGCCTGGAGGCTCAAGAATTCGAAATCCTGATGGATGCCGTCACCTCGGTGGCTCTGGCGCCGGCGCCGAGGGTCTTCCAGAGCTTTCTGTATTCGCTCCTCCCCGTGAGCAACAGCCGCCTCGCCAAGCACTACGGTCACCCTCTGATGCCGGCGTCTCTCGTGGCTCTGAGGGCCCTAGACTGCGAAGTGTACCGCCTCTCAGAGGAAATTCGCATCATGTCCTCTACGGGAGGACAGGGCATGGCCCAGTCCGCGGCAGCCGGACTGACCGCGGCGGGGCCCGCCTTCGATTTGGGCAGCTCGGCTATACAGCGAATGGACAAGTGGTGGATGGTGTTCGCCTCCCCAGACGAGGTCCAAGACCAGCTGCTGGCTGAGCTAGATGGTGCTCTCAACGGGCGCTTGTCGGCCATGAAGCAGGTGAATAAGCTGGCCCAGGAAGCGGACCTACTGGACAGGGGCGCGGGGGCAGGGGCGGGGGCGCTGAACGAGGCGGCCCGGGGCGCGGCAGACTTCAAACTCAGCCTCGAAGTGAAGAAGATTGGCTGGTCGTTGCGCCGGGCGCGTGAGACCGAGGTGCAGGGGATCATCACTGGGCTGAGCTTCTGGCGTGAGCGCTACGAGGACTCGTCCACCGTGTCACAGCTCGCCGTCTACCGCTTCAACTTCTTAGACTGTCGGGAGATCGTGAGGGCGGGGGGGGGCGACTCCAACACTATCATTGGGGGCTGGAACTTGGACGCCGAGTTCAGCCGCGAAGACATGATCCGGGCCCGAGCGGAGTGCAACCCCGCTGGCATGGAGGCCGACATCACAACCTTCGCCCTGTGCGAGGTCACCGTGCTGCCCCTCAAGATCAGGCTCACGCAAAATATCGCCAACCTGCTCCAAGAGTACTTCTTTCCCAAGGAGGGGAGGCCTGGCAAAGGTGGGCCGTCGCGCAGGAACTCGGTGCGGGAGCCATTACACATACAGCAGGACAGCCCAGGCAGCGCTACGGGGACCCCCCAGAAGCGGGACAGGAGGATTAGCCTCCCGCTGACTCCCGGGACGGAGGGTAGGTCTTCCAACCGGCACCACCGCCACAGCCAATCATGGGACGGCTCTCAGGTGCGGGACGAAGACGAGAGCCTCCACTTCTACCTCACCGGGAGCTCGAACCAGTTCAACGTACCGCCGCCAGTAACAGAGGGCCACCGGCGTTCCTGGTCCTCTGAAAGCAACGAGCTCTTGGAGCGCGGCTCTTGCGGCGGTGCCGCGCTCGCAGACGCCGAGCCAGCGAAAGAGCGCGTTGGGGCGCCCGAGGCGCAGAGGGCCCTACAAACCCCACTCCACCGGGTCCACAGCCACAACCTTGAAGTCTCTGAGGCTCTATCCCCAGAGGAGCGGAAGGACAACCAGAAGAAGAAAAAGAAGCGCAAGGGGGGCAAGTCCGTGCGGTGGGAACGCTTCCGCTTCAATGAGGCCCGGGTGCAGCTGACGTACAACAGCTACCCCCTCAAATTCGCCGGCACGAAGCTCCACATCGACGCCCGCGAGTACCGCGGCCTGGAGGCACGCTGGCGGGACCTCTTGCAGCGCCTCATCTGGGACATCATCAAATCGGTGCTCTCCTCGGTCGCCGGCCTCAAGAACCAGAAGCTACGCGAGATGGGAATGGACCGGGCGCCTGGTGCGGTAGTGCGCCGGGTCTCTGCGGCTGAGAAAAAACCCCCGACACTGCTCCAGTCCTTGGCAAAAGCCTTCAAAGGAAAGGGGCACCGCCGCTCCAGCTCGCTGGGCCAGCAGCTGGACGACCTAGACCGCCGCCAGGCAGAGGCGAGCGGCGAGGGCGGCTCCTTCCGGGCGAAGGGGCAGCTCCTCTTCGGGGCGCACTACGGCCAGGGCGCTCCAGGCCCTCCAGGCCCCAAGTGACCGAGCGTGCTAAGCATCTGCCTAATCCTCTCATAGACACAGCATTCTTTCGCCGACGGGGCGGCCCCCCCCGCCCGCCGCCCGCCGCCCGCCGCCCGCCGCCCGCCGCCCGCCGCCCGCCGCCCGCCGCCCGCCGCCCCGCCGCCCGCTCCCGCCGCCCGGCCCGGCGCCGTCGGAATTTCGAATCCCCGTGGGGAGAGCGCGGGCCGGGGGTGGGGGGGGGGGCGGGGGGGGGGTGGCCGCTCCTCCGCGGCGGGGGCAGGGAGGGGGGGGGGGCGGGGCGCCGGGATGGCGGAGCGGGGGACGCCCGGCGGCGGCGGGGGCGGGGGGTCGAGGGGGGGTTCGGCGCGCCGGGCGTCGGCGCGGCGGCCCTCCCCGCGGCGGACGCCGCTGGCGGAGGTGGGCTTCAGCGGAGCGCTCAATGCGGCCGGGGTCGCGGGGCGGGGCGGGGGGGGCGAGCAGGGCGAGGTGGTGAGGAAGCTGGAGATAGACCTGCGGAAGCAGGAGCTGGAGGCCATCATGCAGCAGGTGCGGGAGATCGGGCGGCGGCTGTCCTCGCGGGAGGCGGCGGCGGTGGTGAGCTTCCGGCCGCCGGCGCGGGGGCCGGGCAAGCCGGAGGGGCCTCCGAGCCCGCCTCCGCCCCCGCCGTCACGCGACCCCCAGACGGAACGGAGGGTGCTCGTGTCGCCGTTCATTGCGCGGGGGGCGGGCCACCCGAAGGCGCACCATGAGCGACGCGCCGCCCTCACACCTGGAAACCCACTCGAACGCACGCCCGCGCGCACGGGGGGCGGCGCGGAGGCCTCGGCGGGGGGCCCGGGGTACATGCCGACCCCAGGATTCCTTGATGAGCTGTTGCAAGAGATGACCCCACTGCGGGCGCCAGGGACGGGAGGGGGGGCGTCCCCAGGGGGGGCGGGGCTTGTGGCGGGTGGTGAAGGGCGCGCGGAGGCGCCCGGGGCCGACGCTCAGGCCCGGATGCGGGAGGACGAGAAGGAGCGGGCCCTGGAGCAGAGCCAGCAGCAACAAGCCACGATTGCTCATCTGCAGCGGCAGCTCTACAACAGCATGCAGGCGCACCAGAGGCTGCAGGGGGAGTTTTCGGCCGCGGCAAAGGCTCGGAAGGAGTCGGAGGCTGCGGCGCGCGAGGCCCTGGACGAGGCGGAGACCGCCTTCGCCGTGCGAGCGGCGGCCGAGAAGGCTGCCAAAGAAGCTGCCGAGGAGGCCCTGGTCCAGCGGGAGCAGGCAGCACGGGCGCAGGGGGCCCTGAAGGACCTCGAGGCCACTTTCACGCGGCGGCTCACGCAGGAGTCCGAGAAGGCCGCCCTTGTGTACAAGCAACGCCTGGCCTCTGAGACCTCGCGGGCCGATGCACTGCAGGAGCAGAGTGCGGCCGCCGCTGAAAAGCTGGCAGAGCTGGCGCAGGCGCACCAGAAGTCTTCGAGCGAGTCTGGCTCGCGGGCGGAGGAGCTGGGAGCGTCCCTGGCCCACGTCACGGCGGAGCGCGACGGCAGCCTCGCGCGGGAGCAGGCCGTCACTGACAAGCTCCGCGAGGCGGAAGCGGAGCTGGGCAAGTATGTAGAGGCACGCCACGAGATCCGGAGCCTCCAGGGCAGGGTGCGCGTGCAGCAGGACGAGCTGGAGCGCCTCGAGGGCGAGCTCGGCGCCTCCACGGAGCGCCAGGGACTATTCGAGGCGCAGAACGCAAAGTTGCGCCAGCAGAGCGAGACCATTCGCAAGGCGCACATCAACCTACAGGCGAGTCACGAGGATGCGCGGGGGGCCCTCGCGGTGGCGGAGGAGAAGCTGCGAGTCCAGGACCGAGCCGCCGCCGCCCAAAAATCGGGGCGGGAGGCCGAGCGCCAGAGAGACCGCGCTGCCGCGGCGCAGGCGCGGGAGGCCGCGACCCTCGCGGCCGAGGAGAACGAGCAACTGCAGCAGCGGGTGGCCGAGCTCGAGGCGGCCGCCCGCAAGGCAGAGCGGCGAGTCAAGAGCCTGGAGGAGACCCTGGCCCAGCTGAACAAGGTGTTGAAGGAAAAAGACGAGGAGGGCCGCGCGCACGCCACGACGGTAGAGGCCCTGGAGGTGGAGGCGCAGGAGCTGCGGAGCTCGGAGCAAGTGGCACGGGGCCTCGCGGCCGGGAGGGCGGCCGAGGCTGAGGAGCTCCGGGCGGCAGCAGCGAGAGCGGAGGCCAAGGCGAGCGAGCTCGAGGGCGAGGTGGCAGGCATCCGGGCCGAACTCGCGGAGGCGGGGGAGCAGGCCGGGGCTCAGCAGGTGGAGGAGCAGCTGCAGGGGAAACTGGAGGAGGCGCGGGAGCAGGCCCGGTTGGCCCAGGAGGAGAGCCAGATGAAAGACCTCAACCTGAAGCTGCTCGAAGAGAAAGTGGCAGAGCTAGAGGGCAGGGTACGACGGCGCAATGCCATGATCGAGAGCCTGGAGGCGGACATGCGGGAGAGGCGGGAGGAAGCGGCGCGCGTGGAGGAGCTGCCCCGGGAGCCCGAGGCCGCCGCAGTCGAGGCCGACAGCGCCGCCGCCGCCGCCTCGGCTGCGGAGGAGGCCCGGGACCGGGCTGCAAAGTTCGAGGCGCGCACCAAGACCCTAGAGCAAGCCGTGGCCCGCCTCGAAGCGGAGCTGCTCGAGAAGGAGGGCACGATCAACATTCTTCAGGACAGCCTGAAATAGGAAATACGTTGCAAAGTGCGAAGAAAAATTAATGTGCGTATACCTCCCGAGCTGAGCTGAGGAGGGCCAGGCGGGGGGGGCGCGCCCGGTGTGATTCTGTGCCAGCCAGGTCGGGGACTCACTCATCCTTGCCCTCCCCCCCTCGGCCCGGCTTCGTGACGGTGTCGGAGAGCGGGTCGAGCCAGACCAGGGGGTGCTGCTTGAAGTAGGACCACTCGGGCACCGCAACGGTGAACGCCACACCTACCCCGGCAGCGAACACCGCCAGGGCGAGCCCGAGGCTCTGCAGGCAGTAGCCGGCTACGAAGCCAGCCGCTGTGAAGGCGCCTGTGACCCACAGCATCAGCTGCTCCGACAGTCGCTGCCCCTCGAAGTCCATGCCCCCCCCCCCCCCCCCCCCCCCCCCCCCCCCCCCCCCCCCCCCCCCCCCCCCCCCCCCCCCCCCCCCCCC
>Ga0115012_10002819_pt1 | contig 10211 bp, 17 predicted proteins | sample TroAtlMetagenome_FD_88706 | JGI IMG/M metagenome (GOLD analysis project Ga0115012, IMG submission 88706) | Marine eukaryotic phytoplankton communities from Atlantic Ocean - Tropical Atlantic ANT10 Metagenome | ecosystem: Environmental > Aquatic > Marine > Oceanic | place: Tropical Atlantic...
ACATAGTCAAAAATATAAAGATGGAAGAATACATGGATCAATTATCACAAACGCTTGTGTGTCTGGGCGATGTTCACACCGGGGTCCCAACGTCGGGCAGGTACCACGAGTTGGTCAACCTTATGGTGCAGAATGTCGTGCTTTATTCCATGCTGATGGAGGCTGGCGCTTATGTGGAGCCGATGCTAGTGGCCTAGAACTTAGAGCACTTGGAGCTCAATTAGCATATTTTGATGGTGGTGATTATGCAAAATTAGTTAGTACAGATGATTTTGATATTCATACCTATAATGCACAACTATTTGGAATATTTGATGGTAAAGGTGAAATAACAAAAGCAGTAAGAGAAAAGGCCAAAACGCTAATTTATGCTGTACTTTATGGCGGGGGCGCAAAACGCATAGGCTCAATAATGGATATAAATTTAAGTGAATATGAACAAAAAGAAATAGGATCAAAAACTATCAATACTTTCTACAAAAATTTACCAGCTATCAAAGAATTGCGAGATAAAGTAGATGAAAGAGTAGTAAAAAGAGGATATTTAGTAGGCATAGACGGTAGACATCTACAAATAAGATCAAGACATAGCGCTTTAAATCAACTTTTACAATCTACAGGAGCTATTGCAGTTAAGAAAGCTACATGTATCCTCTACCAAGATTTACACAAAGCCGGATTAAGATGGGGTTGCCACTTCGCTTTCGTTGCTCACATACATGACGAAATACAGTCACTTGTTAAGCCACAGTTAACAGAACTTTATAAAAGTTTAGCTATAGACTCTTTCCGTAAGGCAGGAGAATACTACGATCTAAAATGTCCCTTAACTGGTGAAGCCAGAGAAGGAAAAAATTGGATGGAGACCCACTAATGACAAACAAAAAACATCAAATCAAAAGTTCTTGGTATTACATTTTCTGGGGACTCATGTCAGCATCAGTTGTCGCTGGGCAACTTTATGTTGGTACCGGCTATAGAGAAATGTCAAAAAGCATCAAGCGCACAGGGGAACACGTGATTCATCTGCACATGGAATATCAACGTTCCTTAATAGATCTACGCAAGAATTAAGGCACGATTTCTCATCTTCATCTAAATAACATGAAGAGATGCAATCAAAATAAGTATCAACGGGGTCTAGTGTTTTCATTTCAACACTTTAACCTAAAAAGCATAAAAAAGTCATGAGTAAAACCTCTCAAAAAAATTATGGACAAACATGACATCCCATTTTTAGGTGATTTTTACACCAAAAAAGAAGTAGATGCAATGGTCGCTGCAGCTGTTGAAGAAGCTAGAGCAATTGATGAAGCTTCCATGGCAGAGCATAATTTCAAGGCAACTATCATCAGCATGATTCTTGGTTTCATATGCCTAGCACTATTTGTTGATGGTCTGTTACGAATACTTGGAATCATCCCTCCCTTCGCAGGACTAGATGTAAATATACTGGACGACATAGCAGAGAAGACGACAAAAATAGTAGAAAAAGACCTAGCTCCTGTACTAAATAAAATTCCAAGAATTTAACTTGTAATTCTAGATAATTTCTGTAGAGTTGATTTGCTTGCCTCTAAAATATGCCACCTGAAAAGCCGAGTCCAAAAAAATTAGAAGACATGTCTAATGAGGAACTTCTTACTCTCCAAAGTGGGATCATAGATGTACGCTGCTATCTAGACCAAAGGCTATCTAATTTGCATGCTATTATGCATGACCGTTTAGAAAAAAATCTTGTTAAGTAACTATGAACAACATCACTGCATGCGCCGTTTACAAAGGTGACTCTAAGTCGGAGAAAGGTCTCAGACTATTAGATTTTGAAATACCTAGTAATAATGAAAGACCTCCCATACCAGTCCATTTAATCCCCAGTTTTGCGGCAAAAAAAACTGACGACCTAGGAGCAATTGAACTTGGAGAAACAGTTTTCATAAATGGGAGAATCTACTTACATGATGATCACAAAGCTTATATAGTTCCATCTAGCCCATTGCAGAAAGTTCCTGGGTACTATTTGCAATCAGATAGATTTAGCTGGTATTGCACATCTCTGGCAACGTGAACAATCAAATCAAAACGTATTTAGTTTTGGAATGATGTGCCGAGTAGTATCACAAAAACCACTAGGACACAGGGAATATGGGACTACAACTGTCGGCTTTCGTATAGAGAGTTGGGGAGAAAATGCCGCAAATTTAAAATCAGCTATACATAAAGGATGCTTTATTGCTATAGGAGGATCTCTCAAATTTGATAAATATATAAATAAGGAAGGAGTTGAAATAACTGGGTATCGCATAACTGTAAGATCCAAACAATTCACAATTGATCAAAGAAAAGCAGAAAACTTTAATGAAGTAAAAGACTTAGTAGCAAAAAATGATATAGGGAAGGAACTACCTGAACCACCTAAACCACCTAAACCCTCTTCTAATAAACGAGAAGTATTTGACTCACCACATCAACAAGCTATAGCAAAACCTAGCGAACCAGTTGATGATGGGATACCATTTTGATAACCTTATGAAGTCGGTTTATCCGACCTAAAAACTCTCAAACTTTTTAAAACTTTTTATGTCTGTACTAGACCGCTTTAAAGATACTAATAAGTATCCACGCCAAATGCGTGAGCTAGGGATGTTAATCATCCTCAATAGAAGAAGTGAGCCAGGCATCTTTTTAAAAGATGTACACGCTGACCGCTGTGGTTGGACTGGTAAGCCTTCTCAATTTCCTGACGCTGAACACACTGAAGAAGAATTCGGTAGTGAAGGAAAAGTTGAATCAGGAATCCTATTCCGAACTCCTCGACTAATTATTCTTAGAGGTGGATATAAAGATGATCCAACCTTCGTAGAAAATAGCAATGAAAATGGTGCTATCGAAGGACTCTATACCGATGTAAACCACTTATGGGATACATGGAAAGAAAAATTCCCTGACAAAAATCCTCCATATAGAAGAAGACGTCTAGTTCTCTGCTATCTAGTAGATGCTAAAGGTGTTCCAGCTCACAAGAAACCTTTAATACTCTCTGTTCATGGAGGAGCAGCAAAGATACTTTGCCAAAAGTATGCTCAATTCCTAGAACAACTGGAATCTGCCTATGCCGACCACACAGGAGACAAGGCAGCTCAAGGATTCGGAGGAAAAATGGCTGCATCTGTCATATGGACACCTACTTTTGGTAGTGAAAAATATGGTGAGGTCAGAAAATCTGACATTTGTGTTGCAAAATCTTGGATAACTCCAACAGAAGACAACATTCTTGAGTTCTGGCCTAAAAAAGAAGCTGATATAGATCATCTAGAAGATGTCTACGATAGCTGTCCTCCAGAGGTTTATGCTAGTAAATTCTTTAAGCAGTGCGAAGCTGAAATTGGTATCAATGCTCTAAAACCGGGGGTTGATATAACAAACTGTGCTCTCCCAGCAGCTGACTCAGGCTTAGGAGAACGTGATGAAGCTGGTGCTTTAGCTGGCGGATTGAAGTAAAGTTATGGGTATGGAAGATTCTCTTTTATACCTAGCAATGTCAAAGCTCCTCTTCCTTTTTGCAGGAGGAGCTTTTGCATTAATACCCGTTTATCTACTCAGTCTTGTTCTTCAATCCTCTCTTGAGGAGGAACAGTAGATAATTTAGCTTGAGCTCTTTCAGCCTTATCAATCAATTTCTGTGCCTTTTTTCGACTTGTACATAATTGCGCTTTAGCGGCAAACTTAAGTAATTTTCTGTGCTGTTTAACTTGATTAACCAATTAATTAACCTTTTGGTATTTTTTTTCGAGTAACACCTTGTGTCTCTATTTCAGCTAGTCTCTTACATAAACCTCGTATGATAGCTTGACGCTGCATTGCAATTTTCAATAATTGAATAGCACCTGTTCTAACTTGGTCTATATTTTCTAGTGATTCAAGTTCTTTTGAAACAGCCGTCATAGTGAATTCGTCCTCCAATGTTGGGGTTAAATCGACAGGATCGAAAGCTAATTCCACTAATTCAAAAGACGCCATAGATACTCGGCATATTCCCTAGTCTACTTGACGTATTGACAGACACCGAACACTGCTTAAAATTCAACCAGAACTAATTAACTAATGCCTAGAAAAATAAATCTTTCAGACAATAATAAAAGTGAAAGTGCAGTACCTAAAAAAACTTCTATAGGCCACGGTAGGCGCAAGCGTGGATCATATGCCGTTCGAGGTCAAAAAAAATATAGAGGTCAAGGTAAATAAAATGCCTGATCCTATTTCGTATCTACACTTACTAGAAAGAGGTAAGGAGATAAACGCTCTATTAGAGCTGGAAAATTTAGATGAAGAAGATAGATCAGAACTTGAACTGATATGGAACTCTCTTAAATCAAGAGAAGAATCAAAATTTGATGCAATAATAAGCGTAATAAAAGAATGTGACAGACAGATAGATAGAGTAGAAAAAGAAATTAGAGATCTAAAAAAGAATCACGAACACTGGAAAAACAAGAGAAAAAACATTATTAACCTGATTAAAAAAGCATATGAAAAGCAATTAATAAGCTCTATGCCTACAGGAAATAAGTATCAAGCTACCATTAGAACGGTAAAAGCAAAGCTTGAAGACAATTTCAAATCTTGGACAAATAGTGAAAAAAGAATTTTTGGATTAAAAAGAAAAACAGTTATCACAAGATTAATAAATAATGAAGTTATTGATAATAAAGAAGAAGAAATCCCAGATAAAAATCAACTTAGAGATGCTATAGAAAACACACCTGAAGAAGCTCCAAGTTCCGCAAAGCTTATTAAAAAAGTGTCTCTTACTTATAACTTAAGAAGAAGAATAAAAACAGGAATATAATGAAAAAACTAGTATGCGTAAGCTTTTCTAACTCAAGAATAATCGCACATATAGAAAAAGAAGATAAAATTATTAACGAATCTTGGCATATTCGAACTAGTAAGCGTGGCGTTTTTGACTTTCCAAAAAAGCTATTAAAAAAACTTAATTGGGGAATCGGTGACGAAATTGAGTGGATTGACCAAAATAACGGTACATTTACTCTGACTAAAATTAATAAAAAGACTAATGACTAACAGAGATAAGCTAAATATCTTGATCGAGGAAAGCGCAAAGCGCAGAACTGAGCCTACAGACTGGAATATATTTGAAATCCTACAAGAAAGAAGAGAAGGTACAGAAGATAATTACCGACTTTACGACAGGTAATACCTCTTGGATTAGGTCAGATAATCTAGTCTTACTGTTGCAGGACTAGGATGAGGACTCAGAAGAAAATCCGTTACAAAGGAAAGCCATCTGAACCTTTAGATTCAGTTATTTTCTCAAATTATGAAATAAAAATCTTAAAGCATGGCAACACTGGTCATGTACTTTATCGATACCCTAGTAAGGCTCATGATTGGGAAAACTGCTGGACAATGGACCTTCAATCAGCTAAAAGTGGAGTATTAAAATATCAGGAGCATTTAAAACAAGATAAAAAAGAAGACTGATTTACTACTAAAATTGACCCCACGCATTCTTAATTATGTTGACCATGGCTAGACCTGTCATGAAAAGCCTGATGGACGACTTAGCAATAAGTATCCATCAACATTTATTAGATATTTCAACAGAGTTTAAAGGTAACCACTTTGTTTTAATTCCTATAACTGAAGTTGTAAAAAAATTCGAACGTAATCATCGAACAATTCAACGCCGGATAAATGCATTAAAAGATGAAGGATTACTTGTTCCCATAATAAAGAGAAATACAATTACGTTATATCAGATCATCAACTCTGAGGATTAAAAATGCCCGAACACTCCACACCAGACCCGAATCTGGAACACATAGATTTTCTTATATCGTCTTTCACCGATAACGGGAAATCATTAAGAGCTTTCAATATAAATCCACAAGAACTAGCTGTCTCAGTATTGACCGCAGGCTTATTGGCTAATTCCAAGTTGGCAATAAGTCCAGATGATGCAATCAAGTCAGCATTCGATATTCATGCGAGAATACAAGCACACGTAGGACAATTTCAGTCAATGCAATTTGCTGCAAACATAGAAAATTGTTTTACAGAAAGACCACCTGAAATAGAACACGACTAATGAATGCAAAACCCAAGCTAGTACTCACAACTCCTAAAGGAGGTACCGTACACACTTACCCCCTTACAGGCGGGAAAACGACATTTGAAAAATATTTAAGTTGTTATACAGGTAGTTGTGAATTTTTTAATAACATAGAAGGGGCTAAAAAACACCTATCAAAAGTAGAGTCTAAAGATTGAGCAAAGTTTAGGGAGGTTATTCTCCAAAGAACCGATTTTACTGTTCTTGGATTATCGCTCTAAAGGTGAAACAAGATTAACAATTAATGGATCGAGGCACTACAAAACTCCGTATGGTGCTCTACCTTCTGTAACAACAATTCTTTCTGAAACTCAGGGAAACAAAGCCGCATTAGAACGATGGGCAAAAAAGAACCCTGGTGGAAAAGAAGCTGCTGCTGCAAGAGGTACGAAAGTCCACTCCCTAATGGAACACTTTTTATTAGGATCGGACAGAAATCCAGAAATAAAGAATCTTGAAATTGCCGAATTTTGGGAAGGTTTACCAGAAAATTTAGGAAAATTAGAAAATATAGTTTGGGCAGAAAACCCCGCTAATCCAGATGATTATGCTTGGACAATGGGAGGGGATGGAGTATCTCGTGTTTGGCACCCAGGCTTTAATGAAGATGGTGATGAAAACTGGGGATGGGCAGGAACTCCAGATATAGTCGCAGAATATAAAGGAAAAGTCGTATTAGGTGACTTAAAAACAAGCAATGGTCCTTATTACTCACGATGGCCTGGACCCTCAACACCTAAAAATGAGTACGGGAAAAGAAGAGCAGGCTTTATGAAATACCAAAAATGTCAAATGCAAATGGCAGCATATGCTTTAGCTCTTGAACATACAGTAAAAATTATTCCAGAATTAATAATGACCTTTGTTGCTACTAGAGAGACAACACAAGTATTTGTTATTCAAGGTATAACAATCGACAAATATAAACAAAAATGGAAAGATTCGGTAGCAAAATACTATGGAGAAATACTTCCTGCAAAGAAAGCAGCAGAGGTAGAGATGGAAGCAATAGATGGAGACAGCAATTAAGTGCAACTCCATGTTCCGTAGAATAGGGAAAGATTCGAAAGAAAAATATAAGGGGTGGCGTTTTCTTAAAAAATCGTTACTCTCAAAATGACTGACTCTCCTCACAAGATCATCGAAAACCAACGTGACAACCGAAGCAACTGAGCCAAAAAAGCCTAATTATCAACTAAAACCAGGCCAAATCAATCTAGATCTAATACCTCCACACTGGGCTTTAACTCCTTTAAGGGATAAACGTGCCTATATAGCTGGCTGGACATCGCAACCCTATAGTATTGAACAAATAAAATGCGAGTTCGATGAGGGAAGGGCAACAGGAGTAGGTCTTATAACTGGGCAATGGTCTAACGAAGGCGGGTTAATTTGGGTAGATATTGATGGTCCTGATGCAATACCAGAACTAGAAAAATTAGCTGGTGCCCCATTATCTTCAATATTTCCACCTACTTTAACCATTTCATCTGGTAAGCCTGATCGTAAAAGGATGCTTTACAGCATACCTACCAATAAGCTTCCTCTATTACCTGATAAAGCAACAATAAAAATAGGAGTACCTTCATTTGAAATCCTATTTAGAGCAAGACAAGGTGCCATTATGGGAAGCCATCCAGATACGGATGGTTATTTCACTACTCCAAACTGTGGTTTTGAGCATGCAAAAAATCCTCCTGAGCTACCTGATTGGTTATATCAAGCAATTGCTAAAGCTTTTCCAACTCACAAATATAGAAAAGCACCTTCCTCTGGAGTTGTTACTCAGCAAATAAACCTTAGTTATGAAGAAGGCTCTGAATATTTAAAAGAACAATCAGTAGAAGAAGCTAAAACATATCTCGATAATTTAAGTGAAGAAAGAGCTGTTGACTACGAAGAATGGCTCTCAATTGGGATGTCACTTCATCAAGTAGATGATGCTCTTTTAACTGATTGGGTTGAATGGTCATCTCAAGCTCCTAATTTCCAAGATGGAGTTTGTGAAAGAAAATGGGGGACATTTGAACGGTTGCCAGGTGGACCTTCTCCAGAAGGTAGCTGTGGCCTACACCATTTGAGAGCAAAAGCTAAAGAAGACGGATACGTTGATCTTGGAGGTTTTGTAATCGAGTCAAGTAAAGACTTGGCAGAAAAAGCTAAAAAATTATTTGAGGATGACGAAATGGAAATACCTACCAAAGCAATAGGTAAAGCTCTAAAAGATTTCATAGAACCTCCGAATAAAAAAGACAGAGAAATCATCCAAGAAAAGATACAAGGAAAAGGACGTCCTAAAACCCCTCCTGCATCAGAACTAGCTGATTATGTAACAGGAATGGTGATCGAGTGTGGATGGAGATACGATCCAAAATTTGATACCTTTATGTTCTATCAACGTAGTAAAGGGACATGGAGAAGAGAAGATTATCGTCATGAATATAAACACTTCGTTCAAGACCTCTTTTTAAGGGAAAATATTCCTACGCCAGGTGGCTTTACATCTCATCTCATATCGGACGTTGTAAACCTTACACAAGCCTATATAACTCATACATACTGGGATGATGATCCAGATCGACTAGCTTTCCAAAATGGCGTACTAGAGATGAGTACAGGCGAGTTTATGGAGCATAGCCCTGAACATTATCTAACTTGGGGTCTAGATTTTGAATACATCCCAAATGCTGATGCAGGTCCCATACTTAGATGGCTTGAAAAGACACAATATGGTGATAAGCAAAGGGTGCAAGTTTTAAGAGCTTGGCTTAAAGCATGTTTAGTAGGTCAAGGTCACGAATTGCAACGCTTCTTAGAAGTAATAGGGCCTGGTGGTAGAGGTAAATCTACGTTTGCAAACTTATGCTGCGCCCTAGTAGGAAATGGTAACTATGCAAGTACAACACTCAACCAACTTGAGCAAAGTCGCTTTGAAATTGCTTCAATAAAAGGAAAACGCCTAACTTTAATTAATGATTCAGAAAGATATGGAGGATCAGCTCAAATATTTAAAGCATTAACTGGAGGAGATAACTTACGCTTCGAAGAAAAAAATAAAAATGTAGGGGAACCTTTTGTCTACACAGGTATGGTTATGGTTTGTGCTAATGAGCCTATTCAAACCACTGATAATACATCTGGACTAACTAGACGCCGCTTAACAGTGGAATTTAATCGTCCACTTTGGGATAAAAACTCTGAGGCAAAAGAAATGATAAAGCTAGAAAACGGAGTTGTAAGAGGCTTATGGAAGGATTATTTACCTGGGTTAGTTAATTGGATTCTCGCTATGAAAACACAAGAAATGAGAGAATACCTCTTAGATACTTATGAAAAAGTACATTCATTAAAGAGAGTAAGAAACGAAATTCTACTTAATAGTAATAACCTAGTTGAATGGCTACAGTCGGAAGTAGTTCATGAACCTTCAGCAGTTGCAGCTGTTGGAAAGAAAGTTCCCGCCGCCAAAGACGCAAAAGAGAGGTATTGCAACAGTAATTATCACCTCTATGCCAGTTATTGCGCCTATTGTGAAGATACTGGATCGAAACCTGTAGGGCAAAAACGCTTTATCTCTCTTCTTTTAGATTGCTGCAAAAACCAACTAGGATTAAAAGAAATTAGACAATTCAGTAAACAAGGAAGACCATTTATTAAAGGATTAGTTGTCAGAAATTCTGACCAAAAGTATAGTAATGCCGTTACTATACTGCCAGAAAATAAATTGGCATAAGCAAAACCCGCGCTGCGACTAGGTTTTTCAATGTTAGGGTAACGAAAGTAAATACTTTTATTTATCCTTTTGGATACTAAACAAATGATTAAACCTCTTATTGCCTCAACTGCAGTAGCTGCTTCTTTTATAGCTCCTTCTGCTTTTGCTGGTATTTATGTAAATGTAGAAAACAATGGCTCATTCACAGGAGAAAATTTCACTACAGCGACTACAGACTTCCATGTCGGTTATGAAGGTGAAGTTGGTGCTCTTGGCTACTACGTTCAAGGAGGACCAGCTTTGGTTCGCCCTGACGGTGCTGATGGTGATACAAGAATCTCTGGTAAAGTTGGTGGCTCT
>Ga0115012_10002820_pt1 | contig 10209 bp, 5 predicted proteins | sample TroAtlMetagenome_FD_88706 | JGI IMG/M metagenome (GOLD analysis project Ga0115012, IMG submission 88706) | Marine eukaryotic phytoplankton communities from Atlantic Ocean - Tropical Atlantic ANT10 Metagenome | ecosystem: Environmental > Aquatic > Marine > Oceanic | place: Tropical Atlantic Ocean...
GAAGGAGCACAATACGTTAATCAAAGTCCTGACATGGCAGGAAAAGGCAACAAAGTAATAACCGCTGAATACGGCGGTATGATTGATAAATACGAGCATGGCGGTAGCCATGATGGACCGGGTGACATAACACCTGCTATGCTAGAACCGGGTGAGTTTGTGCTTACTCGTGATGCAGTAAAAGGAGCAGGTGGTCCTGAAGTTTTATATCCGTTAATGGCACAACTAGAGAGTAGAGCATAATGGCAGTAGTAGCAGACCCAATAACCACCGTAATACAAGAAGACCCGTTAGCACGGGATTTACGAACTGATTTTTTAACTAGTGCTAGACAACTAGCAGGTACGCGTACACCTGTTGCAAAATTAGGTGTAGCAGGAATAGACCCATTAGAGCAACAGGCAATAGACCTGACTGGTGGTTTGGGTGATTTTAGAAATTACTTAACTAGTGCACAAGACATGTTTAGTCCAACTGGTTTTCAACAGTTTCAAGACCCTTACGAAGATGCAGTAGTACAAAGAACTATTACAGATGCTATGGACGCAGATGCCATGAGAGGTATAGCAGATAGAGCTAGACAAGTATCTTCTGGAGCATTTGGTAGTGAGCGTGGACGTTTGATGGAAGGCGAAAGAACTAGACAGTTTGCTAGAGGTCTTGGTGAATCATTAGCAGGTATTAGGTCTAGAGGATTTAATCAAGCTAATCAATTTGCTCAACAAGCAGGTGGTAATTTCTTAAATATAGGTAATCAACTGCAAAGGCAACAGTTAGCACAGTTAGGTAGTTTACAAGGACTTGGTGGTATGAGAAGAGGTATTGAGCAACAAAGACAAGCAAGTATTTTTGATGCAGCCAATAGAGCGTCTGTAGAACCACAACAAAGATTATTACAATACGGTAATGTACTAAAAGGTCTTATGCCTCAAGGAGAAGTAAGAACTCAATATCAGTCTTTAGCAGTCCCCGGAGCAAATGAAGGACTAATGCAATTATTCGCAGGTCAAGGTCCAAGATTTTTTGGAGCACAGCAAGGTGGTTTTGGACAAACACTTAGAAATTTTGGACAAGGTGTAAACAGTTTATTTAATATGTTTAATCAACCTAGGACAGTTGGTGGCTATACTCCAGCAGCTGGAGGAACTGGAGGAACTGGAGGACCTGTGACAGCCCCACCACCAATGACAGGAGACGAAGGCATGGCAGTTCCACCACCAGCTATTACCACTAATCCTAATGAACCACAAATGACGTTTGCTTAAAATGACTTGGCGTAATAGAAACTTATTTAAAAATAAAGCAGTCCCTGTACAGAAATTTAATATGGGTGGCTCTGTTAGAGGTGTTGAAGCATTGAAGAATGTTGCTCCAACACTAAACACTTTTGATTACGACAATGCCGTCAACATGATGGGTGGTGGTATGGTTGATATGCCTGTACCACAAATGCAAGCAGGCGGTGACCCTGCAATAGAATTATTTGAGACTGGTGACCCTACAATTAATTCACCTTTAAATACTCAGGCTGTCGACATGATGAACCAAGCACTTATGACAGGTGGTGGTGACGCTGTACCTGAAAGCATGTTGGCAACAGAAACTCCAATGACAGATGAAGTAGCAGTAACGAAGGACCAAGGACTTCAAAGCAGCCCACAAAAAGAATTCGTTGATGTAGCTCTGCAAGAAGCAAAAGATGTTTTTCAAGATGCTATCTTGAAAGCTATGGAAGATATTGAAAGAGACATAGACACAGCAGAAGAAGTGTCTATACCTGAAGTAAAACAATTAGCTGAACTTATAATAAACCAACAACAAAAATTAGAGCAATCTGCTGTTGAACTTGCTAAAACAATGAACTTAAACGCAATAGAGGATGTTACATTGTTTGATAATGCGTTTGAAAGAGAAGTACAAGAAAAATATCCTATGGTAGCTGCTGTTCTAGAAAAACAACTACCTAACGTTGTAGGTGTAGAAAAAGTTGCACAAGCAACTATGCCTTCTGGCGATACTCCTGTATTACAAATGAATCCGGGTGGAGAAGTTCCAGATGCAACCGGACCCGGACCTGAAGATTATTTTAATCAGAAACTGGTAGAAGCACAAAAAATAGTAGACGATTTAGTAGCTGAAATAGAGAGACTGAGAGTACAAAAGGAAGACGCGACAGGTCATGATAAAAAAAATATTGCTAATAGCATAAACAAAAAACAACAGGAGCTAGTAATCGCACAACAAAATCTTAATGAAATTAAAAAGTATGCAGGAAACACTGGTGGTGGAAATAATTTAACAACTGGAACAGATGCAGTAAAAAAATACCTAAAAGATGTAAGGCTAGGTGGTAATCAAGCTGCAAAAACAAAAACTTATGCAGAAGTTATGCAAGACCCAGAAGTGAAAAAGCTTTTTGATGATTATAATGAGTACGTAACTAAAGCAGGTCTTGGTAATATAAAAAGTCGTAAAGTTGGTGGTACTTCGGACTTGATTGGTGTGCGAAGAGATAGGATAGGTGGCGAAGCTAAAGCAGAAAAAGAAATATTAGATAAAAAAGTAGGCTTATTAGAAGAAATAGAGGGCGACCCGTATGGCTATAAACAAGCCAAGCTAACTAACACAGAACTAAATCTACTTAGCGGTGGTAATAATGCTGCCGACGATAACTATAATGCTTATGTACGTTCATTGGGAGGAGGTGGCAATCCTATTAAATTTATGATGTCAATGGGTGAAATACCGGGCTTTATTAGAAGGCAGGCGGGAATACAAAGTCAAGATGAGACAAAAACTTTATTTGGTAAGGAAATGTTTTTTACAGATTTGGTAAGAATGGTTTATAAACAGAATTTAACAGAATCTGAACTGGCTCAAAGTATTTTCCTTGATGAATTAGCTAAAGCATGGAAAGGAATAACAAAACCAGTAAATATTTCCCAATTACGAGAAGCTATTAAAAATAGAATAGCAGAGTCAGAAAAACAAGACTAGTGCTATGTCTAGAGAAAGGTATGAAGAACTTTTAGAAATAAGAGACTCTCCGACAGGCAGGTTTTCTGACGAAGAACTATATGAGTATATAAATCTTAAAGAATTATACGGAGAAGAAGAAGAAAAAGAAGACACAGCAAATTTTTTTGAAGCAGTACAAAAAACAGCACAAAATCTATTTGTTAGTGGCTCAGCCGGTATTGAAACTATTGGTGAAGCTATGGGTTCAGATGGATTTATTTCTTCAACTTTAGATAAGCTTGGCGAAAGGGGACGAAGATTTGCAGAACCTTCTTTAAACGAAGGACCGCGTTTAAAAACCTTTGATGACATACAAGGTGTTGGGGACAGCATGGATTGGCTATTCAATAGTGCATTACCTCAAATCTCTACTAGTATCGTTGCTACCTTACCTTCAATATACGCTGGAGCAAAATTAGGTGCAGCTGGTGGAAGTCTTTTAGGTCCTGTTGGAACAACCGTAGGTGGTCTTGTTGGTAGTGCACTTGGAGCTTTTTTACCATCAATGATTCTTGGCACAGGAGAAGTAGCAAGAGAAATAGAAGCTAGAGGACCAGTTGACAAAGAGGGCAAGCCTTTTCGTGACCCCGGAATAGCTCTTAGAGGTGGTGCAGCTATGGGTGCACTAGACACACTTTCTCTGGCAGTTGGACTAAGAGGCTTAGCACCTAAGTTGTTTAAAAACTCAGCAATGTTTAGAGAAAACGTAGATAAGGTTGTAGCTGATGCAGTAAAAAGAGGAGTGCGTCCAAGTGTAGCAAAAAACGCAGTGAAACATGCTGTAAGAGGTGCAATCGCAGAAGGCTCAGTAGAAGTTCTTCAAGAAGCTGTTGTTGACTGGGAAGCAGAAAACGCTACAGATATAGCTAGTCCTGAAGGAGAGTTGTCTGGTCGATTATTTGAAACTTTTGTTCTTGGTGGTTTAGGTGGTACAGGTTTTGGAACTATCGGTGGAATAAAAGAAGGTAAGATTTTACAAACAAATTATGACGCAGATGTAGAAGTAAACGAGATAAACCAAGCAACAGAAACAAGGGCTAATCAAGAACTACTAGATTTAAAAATAGATGACATGGACCAAAGTCAGTTTGGAGTTCATTTGCTGTCAACTGATTTAAATAATACTCGTTACTTAGGTCTAATTGCAGAAGGTAAATTAGATGAAGCTAAACAATTATACAAGGCAGAATATATTGCTAATGCACAACAAGATGCTTTAAGTCTTTTTGCACAAAACATGCTTCCTGAAATAACTTTAGGCTCTAAACAAAGAGAAAAGGTAGCTGAAATAAAAAAAGCTTACACTCGACAACAAATAAATGATGCGTATGACAAACTAAGAGTAGATGTTGTTACAGAAGGGAGAGCAAGAGGTTTAAGCGATTATCAAATACGAGAATTAGAGCCAAACCTAACACAAGACCAAAAGATAAGTGCTATAGCAAAACAGTTTGTACAAAATGAATATATTGAATTAGCAGATATAGGAATAGGAGGAGCTAATAGACTTATGAGTAATCCTGCTTTGTTCGATAAATTTAAAAAAGAAGGTTTACTACAACCCACAGCTGTTTTACTAGAACAACATAAGTTGTTATATCCTACAGGAGTAGGTACAGACGCAGCAACACAGGAGCAAAATAGAAACAAAATGCCAAGAGCTATTTTAATTAAACAGATAGCAGATAGACGTTTTAAATTAGCTAACGCATATAAAAACATGAAAGAAGGAAAAGAAGAAACTTTTTCTGCTCCTCAAATGCCAGTTAAAGGTGCTAAAGAAGAAAAAGCAATTAGTGCTCAGTTGCAAAATATTTGGGTAAATGAAATAGGTAGAGGCAAAGACCGTTTAGTAGACCCTCTTTCCGGGAAAGTAACTGGTTTTGGTATTAAGTTTAAAGAAAGCGATACAGATAATGTAGGAATAGATTTTAAGTTTGAAAAAAAATTTGAAACTCAAGAGTTAGCTAGTGGAGAGTCTGTACCCACAAGAGCAGAATACGTTGTAACAGATACCTCTGCGACAAATCCAGAACAATATTTAGGAAAAACTTTTGACAATATAGCAAGTGAATTACTAGGCACCCAATCTGACACTTATTTGGAAACTAAATTAAGTCCAAGAAGGGACAGCGTATACGGTGGTACTTTTGAATTACTTAACTACACGGGAAAGAAAAACGAAAACCTTGTCGAAGCAATAAATCCAATAGACAAAATACTAGACTGGACAAAATATTATTTAAAACCTAGAGGGTCACAAAAATCAGAAGGGTTTTTTGAGCTAGAAAGAAGACGACTTGGAAGATTAAGAAGTATACAACAAACAATGATGCAATTAGCTCACGCTTATGATACCGCTGTTGTTGACGCAGTTATTAAAAGCAACGGTGAGCTAACTTACGACCAAATAAATGAACTTGGTTCTCAGTTTTTAACTAACTCACAAGAACAAGTAACTGTTCCAGACACATACAAAAATCAACTTTTAGAAGACTTAAATAATTTTCGTAGCGAAAACCCTAATTTTTTTACATCAAAGATGTATCAAGAAGCTAGAAAAAAACTTTCTGGAACAGATACAGCAGTAGCACCAAAAGTAAATATATTGGACCTTCCAGAAAATGTAAGAGCACCTTTATTTGCCATGAAAGCAAACATAACTTCTTTAAACCAAAGATTACTAGATGAGTTGCCAAAAGGTGTTTTAGAAGAAACGTTAATAGTTAAAGAATTACAGCCTGCATATGGTGGTGGAGTAGAACCAAGAGCAGTAGAAATGACTTTAAAAGAACTCATGGAAAGAAGACTTGGTCAGTATGTTACTGACCAATACAAGTTATTTGACATAAAAGGGTATAACCCATTTAGTTTTTTCAACAAGATGTTTGGTTCAAAGAGGACTAATCAACTAAAACAAAATGCAGTAAATGCTTTATTAAGAGACAGTAGTTTTAAGTCAGATATGCAACAGCAAGCAAAAGCCAGCGGTAGAACAGTAGAAGAACAGGCAATGATTGCACTAGAAAACATGGTAGCTGAAGCAAAAGAAAGAAGCACGACTACTGGAGTTAGTGGTCGTTTAAGTCAAGTAACAAGAGAACAAGACTCAAAAGGAGCAAGTCCTATAGGTAAACTTTTAGAAACAAAAGGAGAACAAATGAGTCCCGAGCTAAGAGAGCTGTTTGGTATCTATGATAATCCTGCTCAACTTGCTGGAGTTACTGCAGCTAAAGTTGCAAAAATAGCAGAAAACTATGCTTTCTTTAATAGACTCTTAGAACTAGACGCTACTTCTGGAGAAAAATTATTTAGTCCAACTAGAAATGGTGTGTATCAAGAACAAATAGATATTCCCGATACGCCTATTAATGGATTTTACACTACAAGAGAAATGGCAGACGCTTTAAGATTAGATAAAAAAGACGAACTAAACAAATTTGAAGCTTTTTATAACAACGTTTTTTTAACAGCAAAAGGAATGGCTCAAGCAGGGAAAACAGTTTATAGCCCTATGGCACAAATGCGTAACTTTACATCTGCGAGTATGTTTTTTATGGCAAACGGACATTTTTTTGGTTGGAAAGATACTGAGTGGAAAAAAACTTATCAGTCTGTAATGTCAGAACTTGGAGCAAAAGGAGTTTCTCAAACTGGCAGAATTACGTTTGATGGCAAAGAAGCTCAAGAAATGTATGCCATGTTGCAAAAACTTGGTGTAGTAAATACCAACACAATCTTAGGAGAGCTTCTTTCAAATTTAGAAGACGCTAATCGCTTTGGCATAAATGCCATGAGTAATAATCAGTTTATGTATTGGGTAAGTGAAAAATTTGCTAGAAAAAATTCTTTGTCGCAGGGAAAAGTTAGAGGTAGTGCTTTATTTAAAGGACCTACAAGACTTTATCAAGCAGCTGATGATTTTTGGAAAGTGCTATCTTTTTTTGCAGAAGCAAATAAATTTAAAAAAATGTTTCCTAAAAATGAAGTAGTACAACTAGCTGAGTATGCTAAAAAATATAAAGGTTACACAACCGGTACGAATAAATATGAAGACATTATCAACCACATAGCTGCTTATAATGTAAGACACACTATACCTAATTATGATTATATAGGTAGAGCAGGACAATCTATTAGAAAAACTCCTCTTGGTAATTTTATTGCGTTTCCTATAGAAATTGTAAGAACAGGAATAAATATAGCTGACATAGGTAGGAGAGAAATACAGGCAGGTAACGAATTTAATAAACCAGAACTAAAAACAAGAGGCAGAAGAAGAATATTAGGGCTTTCAACTATGGCGTTTGGCTTACCTTACGCTGTAGCTGCTGGTTTTAGAATGACAATGGACAACGACACTGAAGAAGATGAAAAAGGTCTTTCTAATGAACAAGAAACAGAGCTTAGAAGGCTTTTACCTGATTATGCAAAATACAATATAATTGCTCCTATTTCTTTAAAAGACGGTAAGTTTACTTATTTAGACTTAAGTTACATGATGGTGTATGACAGTTTATCTCGTATAGCACCAGCTTTTTTATATGCAGATACTTTTGAAGAAAATTTTGTAAATGGTTTTTCAAACCTTTATCAATTTACTGAACCTTTTGGCGAGCCTAGTATTCTTACTCAAGTTCTTTTTGACGTAGTAAACAATCAAAGAAATACTTTTAGAAAAAATAGAGGAGAAGGAAACATTACTGATGAAGAAGAATTAGGTAATAAAGCTGCAGACTATGCAATGTACATTGTTGATAATCTACAACCGGGACTGGTAGCTCAGTTACGTAATCTTAGTGCTGCACTTCCAGAGACAGAGTTTTCAATAAATAAATACGGCAGGAAAAAAGATTTTCAAGATGCGTTAATGGCTCTTGCTGGAGTTAAAATATCTGAAACGGATGTAAGAACTACCATACCTTTTAAAGTAAATAATTATTTAAAAAAAAGAAGAAGACAAGGCGGTATAGTAGAAATGTTTAAAGCAGGTGTTAATAAAGAAAGCACACTTAAAGAGCAACTTATTAGACGCTACAGAGCTAATTTTAATGCTCAAAGAGAATTATTTTTAGATTTTAGGGCAGGGCTAAACGCAGGAGTTGAGAAAGAATTTTTTGATAAACAAATTAAAGATAGAACAGTGTTTTCAACTAAAATAAAAATAAAAAAACCGCCGCCAAATTTTACTGGAGTATTTAGTCCCTATGATTATGGATACAACGAATTAAAACCAGAAGTAGAAAGATTTTATGACGGCAGTTTTATTGCTCACTCACTTGCAGAATCTTACTTTGAAAGCTATGACAAAATAACAGAAAGAATGCAAGAACAAGTTACGGTAACTCCAGAAGGTAGAACTATAGACTGGAACCAGTTTAGAAAATTTTATGCCGATATAAGCACAGCAGAACTAAACTTACTTGAAGACTTTGACGAACAAGCAGAAAAAATAATCAATACTTTTCTTTACGGAGAAGAAGAATGATATTTTTCTACTCTGTTCAGCCATAGTTTTGCATACGCCTCAAACTCTTCTTTCTCTACAATAAACTCTTGGTAAATCATGTCGACAGAGCACATGAGAACAACACCTTTCTTAATATCTGTGCCATACAACTCGTTGTGTGCAAGAGCATACGCAGATAATTGACAGAAATAATCTCCTACCCACTCTCTTCTTTTAGGTTTGTTGGTCTGCTTAAAATCCATAATGGCAGGTTCTCCTTCGAATACACCAATAACATCTGCTCTACCTGCATACTTTTCTGGATAGTACAAAGGTATCTCCAAGCCGTACACTTCTTGTATTCTTGGAAACGCTTTTAGTTTTATAGTGTTAGCCATTTTAAAAGCTATCTTTTCCTCCGCCGTTGTTGGCGTATACTGCCAAGCGTCGCCATGCCCTATAATATTCTCTAGTATATAGTGCATGTGCGACCCTCTACTTGCTGCTTCGTTTCTAATTCTATTTGCTTCTTCTTCGCCTACTCGTTTTATCCAATTATCTAAGGTTTTTTGTTTATCTTCGTCTTTAGTTCCAGACAATACTGTTGTGACAGAAGGTAACTTCTGTCCATTACAGTCATAGAATCGACCATTAGCGGTGTCTTCACTGTTGAATTCACCGTATTGGTAGGGGCATTCTTTCAGTAGTTTCATGTTTTGACTACGTCCTTCACAACACCGTTTTCTATGTCTTCTTCTAAACGTTTCACAGCAAATGCAATAACATTGCTTGTTGGACGTTCAGTCATTTTGCCTATCTTTTCTGCAATACCTACAATATCTCTACGTATTGCAACACTTTTCCATCTATTAGTATCCATATTGGCTCCTAGTTATCGGACGACTGCATAGAGTCGCCCCAGTTTTTTCCTAATTCAACGTCTACCTTATTTGGAATAGATAAAGGTACAGCGTTTTCCATTAGGGTTTTTATTTCAGGTACTGCTTCTTCATCAGGTACAGAAAATACTAATTCATCATGTACCTGTAGAAGTGGCATATACCCACCATTATAGCAGTCAATCATGGCTTTCTTAGTCATGTCTGCTGCTGAGCCTTGAATTAATTTATTCAAAGCTTTATACACAAAAGCTCTTTTTATTTCGCCGTTGTATTCGTGTACTGCCTCTCTGTATTTCATGGGTCTGCCCATGCCATACTTAAGAGGTTCCCACATATCAAAGTGACAACGTCTGCCTAACAGAGTTTTGATATATCCTTTTTGGTTTGCACTACGCATAACCGAATCTGCTAACTCCCTAACAAAAGGAGCGTATGTATTAAATTTACTTAATATGTCTGATGCTTCGTCTACTGTGACGGCAAGTTGGTCTGCTAATTTACCTTTACCCATGCCATACATAATCCCAAGACCAATAGTTTTTGCTGTCTTTCTATCAATATCCACTAGGTTAGCAACCTCTTGATGAAAGTCTGCGTCGCCTTCTAGGTATGCTTCTGCAATACTAGATGCTCCGTCATACTTAGATAAGTGTGAATAGTGTGTAAGTATTCTTGGCTCTTGCTGACTAAAGTCTGCTGAACACCACGTATGATTTTCTTCCGGGAGAAACAAAGAACGTATAAGTGGTCCTATGTTTTTATTACGTGCAGGTACTTGCTGTAAGTTTGGATTGCTCATGGACAACCGACCAGTGACTGTACCACCAGACTCACCTTTTA
>Ga0115012_10002824_pt1 | contig 10200 bp, 6 predicted proteins | sample TroAtlMetagenome_FD_88706 | JGI IMG/M metagenome (GOLD analysis project Ga0115012, IMG submission 88706) | Marine eukaryotic phytoplankton communities from Atlantic Ocean - Tropical Atlantic ANT10 Metagenome | ecosystem: Environmental > Aquatic > Marine > Oceanic | place: Tropical Atlantic Ocean...
CAGCGAAGCGGTGGTGACCCACCTTCGGGCCGCCGGTGTTGAAGTCATACTGCTTCCACCCGAACCCGAAAGCGTCGACAAGCTGGTCGCCTGGGTCATGGCGCACTGCAACGGCATTGTGATCACCGGCGGCCATTTCGACATCCACCCGTCGATGTACGGAAAGGATGTCACCGCCCGCCTCGACAGGGTGGACACCGGACGCACCGACCTGGAACTGGCCTTGGCCCGTGCGGCCATCCGCGCCGACCGACCCATTTTGGGCATTTGCGGCGGCATGCAAGCGTTGGCTGTGGCGGCGGGGGGCACCTTGTTGCAGGACATCAAAACCCAACACCCGGGGGCGATGGAGCACGAACAAACCACCGATCCATCCGAACCCTGGCACCCCATCTCGATCGAAACCGGACTGATTCGAAAGGCGTATGGGTGCAGCATTCTCAGAGTGAACTCAACGCACCATCAAGCCGTGGACGACCCGGGCCCATTTGAAGTCACCGCCACCGCGCCCGATGGCATCATCGAAGCGATCGAACACCCCGAACTCGAATGCTGCGTCGGGGTCCAATGGCACCCCGAACTGATCGACCCCGCTCCGCTGCGCATGCTCGCGTGGTTCGCGAGCCAACGCTCGTAGTCACTTCACGTCTTCGGGCGCCCACGTGCCTGCGGGTCCGTGGTGCCGCACAAACAGCGCTTTGTGGGTTTCCCGGGGCACCCGACCGCTGAGCTTGCCGTACCGGAACAGCAGCCCCTCCTTGGTCCATCGCCACACGCTCATGTCGTCGGCCAAATCGATCACCATGGTGCGGCGACCGGGGGCATCAAGGGTGATGGGAATCGAAACAAAAGGCATCCACTTCACCGAAACATCGGCGGGGGTCACCCCAATCACGGTGCGGCCGCGCTTGATGCTCGCGCCCGATGGATCGCTCTCAATGCGAACGGTGTGCGCGCAGCCCACCAGGCCCAACAATCCCGCCAACATGATTCGGTTCCAGCTCATCTTCTGCATTGTAGCCTGCTGAGCTTCCCGATACCCTTCCTGCATGACCCTGATCCTTTCCCTTCTCTTGTCCTTTGCGGTGCCCACCGCCCACGCCGATGCCAAACCGAACGCTACGGTCAAGGGCGCCAAGATGAGCAAAGCCCAGCAGCGCAAGCAGTCCAAAGCGAACGCCCGCGAAATGGAATTGCTGCAACGCAGCGCAGAGTTGTATTGGGAAGGCGTCCGCTGGAACGACACCGAAAAATCTGCCAACTTCATTGAAAACTCCGCCGCACGGCTCGAGTTTCAGGCCTGGCTCGATACCGAGAACGCCGACCACAAGTTGATCGACGTCAAAATCATTGGCGTGAGCGTCCAGTCAATCGACGACAAAGACAGTCCCTTCAGCCGCACAGCAATCATCAAGGTGGCCTCCGAGGGCTACACCATGCCCGAACAGGTCCTGAAAAAGACCATCAAGGCGCAAGAGTGGTACCGCACCTCCACCGGCTGGTGGCTCCGCTGGACCCCTCCCGAACTGACGCCCACTCCCTGATAATTCTCCCTGTCGGTGGACCGGACAAGCCCTGTCCGAATGGAAGACAGCGAAGGCGCCATCAACGCGCTAAAGCCCGTCCATGAGCCTTGAGCAAACCCTCCACCGTCACTTCGGATTTTCGGAATTCCGGCCCGGCCAACGGGCGGTGATGGACCACGTCGTGAGCGGCAATGATGCGCTCGTTGTCATGCCGACCGGTCACGGCAAATCCTTGTGCTACCAACTGCCCGCCTTGGCCCTTGGGGGCACGACCATCGTGGTCTCGCCGTTGATTGCGCTGATGAAAGACCAAGTGGATGCGTTGCGGGCCAAAGGCATCGAAGCCACCTTGATCAACTCGAGTTTGAGTTGGGAAGAGCGGCGCGAACGCACCGATGCCATGATCGCCGGGCAATACCGACTGGTGTACGTGGCGCCCGAACGCTTCAACGACCGGTTCATGGCGGCATTGAAGCGCACCAATGTCACCCTGCTCGCCATCGACGAAGCCCACTGCATCAGCCAATGGGGCCACGACTTTCGGCCCGACTACTTGCGGTTGGGTGCGGTTCGGGCCGCGATGGCCAACGTCCCCACGATTGCCCTGACCGCCACCGCAACGCCCGCGGTGGCCGACGACATTCTCGCTCAGTTGCAGGCCCCGGAAACCCGGCGCTTCGTCACGGGCTTTGACCGCGAGAACTTGAAGCTCGAAATCGCCATTCCCCGGTCCCCCAAAGCCAAACACGCGATGCTGCCCGGGCTGCTGCGTTCCCTGCCCGCCTTGGTGTACTGCGCGACCCGCAAACACGTGGAGGCGGTCACAGAGACCTTGGCCAAGCAAGGGTTCGCCGTGGCGGCCTACCATGCCGGCATCGACCACGACGCCCGGCGACGGGTCCAAGAAGACTTCATCAACGGCAAACTGCCGGTGGTGGTGGCGACCAATGCGTTCGGTATGGGCGTCGACAAAGCCGACATCCGCACCATTGTGCACTTCGATTTGCCCGGCACCATCGAGGCTTACTACCAAGAAATCGGCCGCGCCGGACGGGACCGCAAGCCGGCCACAGCCATCTTGATGCACCGCAGCGCAGACCGCCAACTGCAAGAATTCTTCATTCAAAACGCGCACCCGCCCGCCGCCGATGTCCACCGGGTCTACGACACACTGCGCGCCCAACAAGAAAACCCGGTTTGGATGGGGCACCACGAACTCGGGCGGCACACCGGCATCGACGAACGGCAAATTCAAAGTTGTTTGAGCGTGCTTCGGCGCTTTGGGCTCACCGGCCGGGCCACCAGCCGCGACAACGACACCGGGCAAACCTTGTACGGCATTCAGTTGACCGATCCCGACCGGGCACTCACGCTCACCGAAGCGGAAATGGACCGCAGCCGCCACCACGCGTTCCAACAACTCGAACGCATGGTTGGCTACGGCGATGCGGCTTGCCAACGGGCCACCTTGCTGCGCTATTTCGGCGAAGAACCTTCGTGGGACCGATGCGGTCGGTGCACTGGCTGCGATGCGAACCGGCCCATGCTGGCCGAAGCCAAGCCCTTGGAAGACGCCGAACTCGAAGTGGTGCGCAAAATCCTCGCCTGCATGGCCCGCATGCGCCGGGCCTTCTCCACGTCCATGATCTGCAAAGTGGTCACCGGTTCGAACGACAAGTCGGTCCGGGCGTGGGAGTTCGAGAAACTCAGCACCTGGGGCATCCTGCGGGGCACCTCGCAAGCGCAAGTGGAAGCGATTCTGGGCGCGATGGAAAGCGCCGGCCTCATCGAAGTCGAACTCACTTCCAAGTCCGTTCGCGGCCAAACCCGCACCTGGAAAAACCTGGGTGTGAGCACCATGGGCTGGGCGGTGATGAAAGGCGAAGAAACCAATGTGAGCCTGGCCATGCCCGCAATCAAACGCCCGACTGTGACCCGGCTGGACATCTCCGAAGGCGGCGATGGTGTGGTCGATGAAGATCTGCTGGGCCGGTTGCGGCAACTGCGGTGGGAACTGGCCCAAGCGGCCGATGTGCCCGCCTATGTCGTGGCATCCAACCGCACCTTGATGGGCATCGCTGCGGCCCGACCCACCTCTGAGGAGGCCCTGCTGGAAGTCCACGGAATGGGCCGACAGCGGGTCGCGCGATACGGCGGACCATTCGTCGAAGCCGTGCGAGGTTGGACCGGATGTTGAAACGACTGTGGATTGGATTCGCCTTGGCCTTTGCGCTGGGCGTCGCCGTGGAGTTCAATCGCGGAAATCCGCCGAAAACCAATGCGCCCGTCGAAATCGAAGACGAATCGGGGCGCCGGTTGCTGCTGTTGATTTTGGATTCCCTCAGCATCCCCAATTTCGAATCCATGCCTGCATTGAAGGGGTTGGCCGAAGACGCTTTTTACGCACCGGTCGAACCCTGCTTGGAGCGCATCACCTACGTGTGCGTCAAAGAGTTGCTCACCGGCCGCACCGCCTTCACTTTGTTTGGTTTGTTCCAAAACTTTGGCGTGGGAACGACCGATCCGGGCGACAACTTCCTCAGGCAAGCCCAAGCGGCGGGCAAAACCGTGGCCATGGTGTCCGCCGGTGACCTCGCGCCCTTCAAAAACGATGTGGCCACCGACGACCGGTTCAAAAAAGGACCGTCTAAGGCGGAAGAAGCCCGCGCCAAACAGCGGGCCCAAGACGCCGATGTGTTGGTCTACCACTGGATTTGGCACGACAGCCAAGCTCACCACCACAGAGTGGGCTCCAAAAAGTACAAAAAGAGCGTCAATCGAACCAACCAACTGGTCGCCGATGTGTTGGAGTGGCTGCCCGAAGACATGGACATCATTGTCGCGGGAGACCACGGCCACGCCGACGATGGACGCCACGTCCAGGGGTTGGACATTCCCACTTTGGTGGTGGCCAAATCGCCCAACATCAAACCCTTGAAGCTGGACGAACGCATACCCATCAGCTCGCTGCGCTACTTGTCGGGCGCCTCCATGGGCTTGTATTCCGACCAGATTGATTGGGAACCCGGGTGGTCGTCCTGGCTCACCGACAGGGTGGGGGAGGCCGCCCTAAACTTGGTCAACTCGGGTTCAACCCGCGCCCCACCCAGCGCACCTTTGGGTGCAGTCGCTGTGTGCATTTTGTTGGCGCTCAACGCTTCGGTGGTCGGCCGTCGCTGGTGGGTCTGGGCTTTGGCGGCCGCCGGCATCGGCATGGGTGCAGGGTTCGAAGCGTGGATGGGCGTGTACCATTTCCCCGGTGGCAAACCGCGGATTCACACCGTGTTGTGGATGCTGCCCGCGGCCGCTTGGGTCCTCGGCTTGCTGGCGACCCGCAAACTCTCGGGCGCGTTTGTGTGGACCACCGCCGTGTCCGGTGGGTTGTTCCTGTGTTTGTTCCCCGTGGTCCACCATTACGGCGTGCTCAAAAACCTGGGCAACCTGGTGGCACCGGTGTTGGTTTCGGCCGCCTTGGCGGCGGCTGTGCGGCCCGGCTGGGGTCGACGCGGCGCGCTGTTGGTCGCGGGCGGTTTGGCCGCCTGGACTTTTCGGGAGCTCGGTGATTTTCGGATATTCAACCTCGAAATCGTGAAATACAGGGGCGCGGCTTGGTTGGGCAAAAACCCGGCGCTCGCCACCGCTGCTGTGGGCGGTTTGGCGGCCGGCATTCACGCCGTGCTCGAACGCGGTCCCGTGTGGAAACGCGCGGCATGGGCGGGGTTGGCCGGCATCGGCGCCGCGGGCTTCATCGCATTGCCCGTCTACGGGTACGCGGTGACCACAGCGCTGATCTTTGCCAGTTTCTTCTGGCGCAAAGCGAGCTACGCCCGATTCCTCAGCCTGGCTTTCGCTTGGTCGACCCCCTTCATGTACACCGTTCAGCAGCAATACGGACTGTACGCCACCGTGGCGATCGTGACCGCGGGCTTGTGGATCGTCCGCACCGCCGACCACCAACCCGTCACCAAGTGGGCCAACGGCGTGTTGCTGATGCTCGGGGCCTACATGGGCTTGGCGTGGACCTTCGGGCTCACCACCGGCGGCATCGACTTCACCTTCGCCATCGAATGGTTGCCCGGGCGCCTGCACGAACAATTTTGGTGGATCATCGCCATTGTCATGACCTTCAAATGCATGGCCCACATTCCATTAATGGTGGTGGCCGTGCAGCGATTGTACGGACCCCAAGCGCACACCATCGCCAATGCAGCGGCCGGATTGAGCCTGCTGCGCTACACTTTCGTCGCTGTTTTTGCCATCGCTTGGCTCATCGCGGCCGATGAACAAGCCGGTGGCATGCGCTTGGCCAGCATGCTCCAGGACGCCTTCTTTTGGTTGGTCCCCGGAGTGATGATGGCCGGCACGGTGCGCCTCGGACCCCGAAGCGCACCTTTGGAGACTGAAGAATGAACACTGCACGCATCGCATCTTTGGGCGCCCTTGTTGGGCTGTACGAAGCCATCGCCATTGTCCGCTGGGACTGGTTGATGGACGACACACGCGGCTGGCGTTTGGCCTTGGGCGTTGGCTACGCCTTGGTCATCGTTGCGTTGAACGCCGGTCTGTTTGCCCTGCTCGGCGCGCTGCTGCGGCGATCGATGGTGGTCACGGTCTCGGTCTACACCGCCCTGGTGTACGCCGCCCGATTCGTGGGCGAAGACCGTTTTGAAAGCACCAGCTACTACGCCGCGGGCGCCATCGTGGCCTTGCTGCTCCTGCAACGGGTGTGGCCGTGGGCGGTGGGTCTGCTGGCCGTGGCCGTCGCGACCCCGGGTTTGTGGGGCCGGGTGCCGGTCTACACCACCGCCGTCGACGAACAGCTTTGGTTTTTGCTGCCCGGGGCCGCCATCACGATCCTCGCCGGTATTGCGGTCCGCGACGGGTTGCTTCGGCGCCACCGCTGGTTGCCCGGTTTGGGCTTGCTGTTGGCCGCATTGGGCCTGGGCGGTTCGGCCATGCACACCGTGGGCATCAACAACACCGCTTCGTCGGACAAACCCAATGTGCTCTTTGTGTTGGTGGACACCCTTCGCCAAGACCACGTTCAACCCTACGGCGAAGCCACCCCCACGCCGGGCATCACCCGCCTGAGCGAAGAGGGAACCCGGTACGCCGACGCCATCACGGTCATTCCCAAAACCACCCAATCGGTGGCCGCGTTCCAGACCGGAAAGTACCCGGTCACCAACGGCGTGCGAATCCTCAAAGACGAACTGGGTGCCGACCAACAAACGCTCGCCGAAACCCTGAGCGACAACGGCTACAGCACCGCCGCCTTCGTGCACAACGGGTGGGTCATGCGCGGCCGCGGATTCGAACAAGGATTCGACCAGTTTTGGTCCTTCTTTGAACTCGAACGGGCGTGGGGTCCGGCGCGGCTGAGCGGCTGGGTGACGGCCATCGACACCTTCACCACCCGACGCATTCGCCCCTTCGACGGCAACACCGATGCCCGCGTGGCCACCGACCGGATCGTGGACTGGATGCGCAACGCGCCCCAGCCCTTCTACGGCTACGTTCACTACTTCGACCCCCACTGGCCCTACCGACCGCCCGGCGAAAACGGCGAGTGCAAGGTCAACAACATCCAGCAAATCAAGCGGATTTCGCGCGGCGAAATGATGTTCAAAAACCCGCTGTCCGACGAAGAAAATGAACGGGCGTGCGATTTGTACCGAAAAGAGGTCACGTACAACGCCGACCAAGTGGGGCGGATGCTCGAAGCGCTCGACGAGATGGGCGTGGCCGACAACACCATCGTCATCTTCACCGCCGATCACGGCCATTCCTTGGGCGAACACGACTACTGGTACCACCACGGCGAGTTTCTCTACGACGCCTCGATGTCGATTCCCCTCATCATCAAGGCACCGGGCATGCTCGAGGCGGGGGCGGTCAACACCGACCCGGTTCGCAGCATCGACGTGATGCCCACCATCTTGGGCATGGCGGACATCGCCATTCCCGAAAGCGACGGGGTCGACTTGCGGGCCGAACGCCCGGGACCCGCCTTCATGGAAACCGACATTTCCTACTTCAAGTGGAACAAGCGTCGGTACATCAAGGGCGTCAACGGCAAGCTCCGCGGCGTCCGAACGGGCGACTGGAAGCTGATCTACACCCCCAAGAAGGGCCGCGGGAAGTGGGAACTGTTCAACCTCAAGAACGACCCCGAAGAACTCACCAATCTGTTCAAGTCCGGCGAGGCTCCAAAGGGCGTCTCCGAGGCCCTGATGGCCGAGTTGCGAAACTGGATTCCGAAAGAGGAGCAAGAGGCACTCAACGCCATCGGCAACCGCTTTGACACCCTGCCGACCAACGCCAAGGTGACCGACGACGAACCGGAAGACGCCGAAGACGCGACCAGCGACGAAGAACTCTCCGAAACCGAACGCCGAATGCTCCAAGCGCTTGGCTACGTGGAGTGATCCTGGGTCAGGGTGAGGCCATGAAGCCCGACTGGACTGGCCGGGCCGTGGACGCCGCCGCTGCGGCCGTTTTGGGGCTGGGCTTTTGGTGGCTGGCCGACACCGACCTGGCCCGAGCGCACATGCTCGATTCGTGGAACACCGCGGACTTGTCGGACTACTGCAACGCCATCTTGCATTTGAACGGCGACACCGACGTTCCGTGGTCGATCAAACGATCGAAAATCACGGGTTGGTTGGCCGCACCCCTGGCCCAAACCGAAGGCATCATGACCGCGTTGCGCACCTCCAGCGCCGCCGCAGCGATTTTGGTGGGCGGCGGTATGTACCTGTGGGCGCGGGCGGTGGCCGGAAGGACCGCGGGCGCACTGGCGGTGGTCGCCGGACTCGCCTTGGGGCCTTTGGTGCTCCTGAGCCGGATCTTGACCTTTTACCCGATGGTCGCGGCATTTTTGGTGGTCGGTGCGGCGCTGGCCACCGCGGGCATCGTGTCGAAACACCCCAAACATTTGGCGCTCACCGGTGCGGGCATGGGTTTGGCCCTGCTGGCGGACGTTCGGGGCCTGGTCTGGGCCGCTCCGTGGGGCCTTGCGGCCCTCTGGGCCATCTGGCGGTCCAGCGACCGCAGTACGGCCCTTCGGTGGTTTGTGGGCCCATTGGCGGCCAGCTATTTGGTGGCCCGGTGGAGCTTTCCCGCCGACGCCGTGAGCCTCGAAGCCCAAATGGACGTCCGGCCCTTGTTGCACATGTACGGCTCCGACCACCCGGCCCATCAACCGCCCTGGGGCACCGGCGGCGGCTTTGTCTGGGGCCGAACCTGGCCCTGGGAATGGGTCACCACCGCCGCATTCATGGTCAAACAACTCGCGGTGCCGGGACTCGAAGGCTTTCCGCCGCCCGTCGCCCGCTTTGCCGCCAACAACCACATGACGCCCTTGGTGCCCGTCTGGTTCGCCTCTGCCGCGGTCGCTGCCGTGGCGCTGTGGCGAAAGCCGCGGGCGCTGGTGGCGCTATTGGCCACGGTGGCCCCCTTTGCTGTGGCCTTTCACGGCCAAGCCAACCTCGCCGAGATTCGCGTTCGCTTCTTGTGCCAAATCCTTCCCGGCCTGGCCGTGCTGGTGGGGGTGGCCCTTTCTTCAGCGGTGCACGCCGTTCCGCCCTTGTGGGGCCGCACCCGTTGGTTCGGGGTGCGCGGAGCCGCCGTCGTGGCCTTCGCGGCCTTGGCGGTGACGGGCAAGGTCAGCACCGATGCCTCGCCCTGGGCCCGCTGGCGTCGGCCGTGGCCGGTGGTGAGCGAACTGTTGGTCATGCACCCCGATGCTCAGGTCTCCAACGAGGTGTCGGAACGAAAGCGGCCGTGCGCGCGCGCCTTGGCCGCCGATGCAGAAGCGGGACACTGGATCCCGCCCCTGCGCCGGGGGGTCAACGTTCGCGACGGCGAAGACCCAGCAGACCCAACACGCCGATGAGCCAAGCCAAGGGCACGTCGCGTTGACCCACGGTGCTGCACCCGCCCTTTTCGGCCGGTGCTTCCATTTCCACGGTCACCTCAACGGGCGCATCGGATGCATCATCGTCATCGGCCGAACCGCTCGGGCTGGCCGTGTCGTCCGATGCGACCGCATCGCCTTCCGGATCGGTGCCGTCGCAGTCTTGGTCGATCCCGTCGCCGGCGATCTCCTCGGCTCCGGGGTTCACCCCCGCGCGGCTGTCGTCGCAATCGACCAGCGGGGTCGAAGACGTCGCTTCGCCGGGGTCACCGCAATCGGTGTCTTCCGATTCCACCACTTCCGCGGTCCGGTAGCCGTCTCCGTCCAGGTCGGCGTAGCAGTATTCCACGCCGTCGCAGTCCGAATCCTCTTCGTCGCCAATGAGGTCACGGGCATCCGGGTTCACGCTTTCGCTGTCGTCGTTGCAGTCGGTGGCCGGGGCATCCATGCCCGCAACGCCGTCGGCGGAACAGTCAATGGACTCCGATTCCACGGTCGCTTCGTCCGTGCTGCGGAAGCCGTCGCCATCGGCGTCGACGTAGCATTCTTCAATGCCGTCGCAGTTCGAATCCACGCCGTCCGCGGCCGTTTCCACGCCCTCGGGGTTGATGGCCGCATCGCCGTCGTCGCAGTCGCCCGCGGGCGCATCGGCGCCCACAAGTCCCGCACCGGTGCACAGCAAGTCGCCTTCCACTTCCGAATACTCGTCGGGGCGGTAGCCGTCGCCGTCGTAGTCGGTGTAGCAAAGCTCCGCGC
>Ga0115012_10002825_pt1 | contig 10199 bp, 2 predicted proteins | sample TroAtlMetagenome_FD_88706 | JGI IMG/M metagenome (GOLD analysis project Ga0115012, IMG submission 88706) | Marine eukaryotic phytoplankton communities from Atlantic Ocean - Tropical Atlantic ANT10 Metagenome | ecosystem: Environmental > Aquatic > Marine > Oceanic | place: Tropical Atlantic Ocean...
AACTACAAGGACTGAGGTCATGCGGGCCGGCTCAAATATGGGGCCCGGAGGTCAAGGTGAGGGAGGTGCTCAGTGGGCGTGGACTTAGAGAAAAAACGCAAACTACTTTTATACCCTATAGAATACCAACGGGGGTGCCCATGCGAGTGGTATTCCAGCACAACCCCCAGAGGAGCCACCACAAGGACTGCGGCGATGCGGGCCGGCACAAAGATGTGTGTGGTGTCCTGTGGAGGCAGCACGTTGAGAGAGATTGGTGTTTATTGGTACTTGTTTAGTAACCACTACTCCCTTAGGTGTATTTACGTAGAACGTAAACAAAGAAAAAGGGCTCAGCTCCTTCTTGGTGTCCTCGAACTCTATAAGAGCTCCCTCCTCCTGGCGTTCTCATGCTTCACACGTTAACCGCCTTACCTCCTCGCCCCGCTCGGTTCCCTCCCGAGCGCGGTTGGGCATGTAATGGTGTTTCCTGTTACATGCCCGTTGGCCTCAGTTTACGTACCGAGGCCAGGTGCAGGCTGCTCTTGCATGCTCCTAATCAGCCCGCTTATCCCCCCCCTAGAATACATCGACAACTTATACACAACTAGTTCCATCACTGCACTATACTGCTGTTCTCTAACCCCTGTCAACGAGAGGCGTCGGCCTTTGCCCTGCTTCTCGGAGCATCTCTTGTCCTCCCGCTCCTGCACTTCAACTGTCAAATGCCTTGTCTCGTTGCGCCCTGCGTCCCTCGGCTTCCCGCGCTCCCGATGACAACCACCAACTTTTGCCACACACCACTTCCATCACTGCGCCCTCACACATCGCCCCCACTACCACCACTCGTTTGGGTGCGCATGCTTAATTCGCCTCGTTTCTACCCTCGGGCTTCCTTCTCACCCTCTTGTACCAAGTCGACTCTTTTGCGCTCGCGTTGAACCGCCCCCGCCACGACTCGACTGAAGGTGCTTGATCACCTCGACCACCCGCAGGTGGACTCACTCTCCAACCACGATCCCCTGTCACTATAATTACCTACAGGCGAACTCACTTGCTCTTCCCCCTTTCCGCGCAGACGATCGTCTGACGCACTGTCCTTCATTTACGCGTACACATCTCGGCTGAGATGTGCGAGTCCTTTCGGCCCCGCTGCATTACCCCCCCCACCCCCGCAAGTCGGTGTCTTGTCATACTTCTGCGCAAAGTACGCCCTCAACACTGTGTCTTGTTCCTCTAGAAGCCGCCTTGCCATTCTCTGTCGTAGGCGACTCCATTTGCCCTCTGGTACCTCAAGCAGCTTTAGGTTCTGGTTGAACGTCTCCATGTTCACAGATCCGCATGTTCCTCCCACAAACACTAGCTGCTCCACCTTCCACCCCTTCTGTTGCCCCACCGCCTGGAGGCCGCTGAGTAGACTCTTATACTGCTGACGCGCTACTTTCATAGCTCGTTCCTCGTACGAGTGTCTGCGGTCCCTTGTTCTCTTGAACTCGATGAGATAACATTTCTTGCCAACAATGTCAAGGGCAATGCCATCCAGTTTCCGCCTCCAAAATCTTTCTTCATACTGCTGCTCTGATGCGCCTGACGCGTCATCCCCTCCTCGCAGTTGAATTTGCATTTCATCACTCTTCGCTGCTTGCCACAATTCTTCTTTTGAGCAGATCTTGCTGCAGCCGTCCTGCTCCCATAAGGTGCTAATCGTGTGCTCCTCCTCCATTGTCAAGAAGGTGAGGTTACTCTTCTTCTTGCGATGCACTTGGATATCCCCCATGAGGTCTCTTATACATTTGTTGTGTGCTGCCGTGACTGCTTCGCTCTGACCCGCACAGCCCGCACTCTGGATGTGGCCAATGCTCTCTGTCGGCACGACTCCCGGAGCACCCCCTTCTGAATTTTCTTTGCTACGCCGACACAATTCGCATTCCGCCGTAGCCCTGCGACCAATCTTGTGAAGCCATCCCCCGCATGGGAACGTGTCTGTTACCACCTGTATGAGTCGACGTCTCCGTTTCCAAGGGACCGCTCGGTTCTTCAGCCACTTGCCTAGCTCCTCACGACTCTCCCCCGTCCGAACTAGGAAGTCTGTGCTCCACGACGTCGTCGCAGGCTCCCCCAACTCCCGGCTTTCCAAGTCTTCGAAACATTCTTTCCCCCATGCCTGCTCATCTTTGAACTTGCCACTCTTTGCTGCCGCTCGCCCTGCTCTAGTTGGCTGCATCCACCTCTGATTCCAGGGGTACCATACTCTCCGGGACCAGTTTCTCGCAGCCAGCTCGTACACATCTTGTGTTTTGGACTGCCCCGCCTGCTTTCTGAATGCATTCCGAACGCTGTCCGTCCACACCGACGTCTTCGAGTTGCCTTGCTGCGTAACCGTGAACGTCATTCGATCTGTTCTCTCGTTCCACCTTTTCTCATCTTCTGGCCTGGCTCTGCCCTTCTCCGCCAAGGTGTCCGCCCTCTCGTTTAGAGGCTCTCCTCGATGCGACTTGACCTTGACAAAGAACGTGGCTCTTCCAGCCTCAATTCTCATCCGTAGTAGTTCTAAGATTTCGCGCAAGATGTCAGCATCCGGTGCGTCAGCAAGTGTGGCTCGTCCCCCTTGTCCTACCCATTTTTTAACCGCTTTCAGCACCGACTCGTTATCACACAGAATGAGCACATCGTCGCTGAGCTCCGCCTGTCTTAGTGCCAGTACAACTCCTCCCAGTTCCGGACGATTTGAGCTTGTGCCTTCTTCCTCTCTGCCCACTCTGATCTGCTGGTCTGCTCCTGGCAATTTTAATCTGCAGCACCCTGATCCCATACATCCTTTATGGTTTGATCCATCGATCCCGAACACTGCTCCTTGAAACCCGTAGCTTCCAACCCTGCCCGCTTCCGAGCCCAGCCAATAGTCCCGTTCCAGCCCCACTTGTTCCACCGAGCACTCATCTTTCTCCTCCGTGCATTCCCACGCTTGTTGCAGGCTCTCAATAGTTGCTTGATCAACCATGGTGCAATCCCGGTGCACCCATGCTGTCATGCCTACCGAGCATGCGCTCGCAGCCACATTCCCTGTTTTCCACCATCCACGTTGCCTGCACGCTCTGCTTCTTGTCCCCTCGTCATTCGCCTCCTCATCTTCCATCTCCTCATCCGACGGCTCCTCTGCTCCCTCGGCCTTACCCTTGCTCGGAGCCGCTCGGGCCTTGCCCTCAAACACGGCTCTTCCAACATTCACGAATGCACTCTCCTTCTCTTCTGTTGGTTTTGGTCTTGTGCGGCTCCACACCACCCAGTCTTTCCTCGAGTTCACGACCGTCTCACAAGCCTTCCTCCCCTCTTCATCCAGCGACTCCCACAGAAAGACCGTGGGTCCTGAAGCTCGCCCCCAGAAAGTCGTTCGTCCCCTCCCGACGCACTCGAAGAAGGGGGGCGCCGACACTGCCGACTCCCCTTGTAACTGAGTCGCCTCTCGTATCCCTTGTAGTGCCCTCAGGACCCGCCACGATGGTGACCTATAACCCGTCGCTTCTAGCCTATCCTGATACGCAACTTCGCTGCGAACAAAGCCTCTGAGGTCCCCATTTGAGCGCCCAGTCTGCTTGCACAGGAAATGCCACGCACTGCCCATGATCGTCCATGTCTGATCTGGCTCCATGCACGATGTTAGCCCTTGGTACGTGAACACCTCTGCTGTTGTAGATTCCTTCCACAGCAGAGATGTTTCCGTCACCGCAACGTATCCTTTTCCACTGGCATCTCGCGGGATTTTTTCCTCAAGAAAAAAATCGCATCCTACCTGTGGTGTGAGACCACCGTCTGGTAACAGCTGGGGATCCTGCTTCACAAGCGAATGAGACGGGGGCTCCCACTCTCTGCGTTGCCGAGCGATAGTAGCTGCTACATGGTGTCTGATATCGCTCTCGTCCTCAGGCAATTGCTGTACTTGCGTCGCCTCTTCTCTGCCCGGCGTTTCTTGGTCGTCCCACATGCCCCAGGCTTGATCCAGAAGTCTCGCCTCCATTAAGATGGCTTGCCTCTCCTGGTCCGCTGAGCTGATGACGTCTTCTCCCAGTCCTCTGATGTATGCCGAGATCGCAGGCGCAAGACTCCTCGCCGTTGTCTTGCCCTCCAATTCGTCTCGTGCATTTCTAATCTCATCCTGCTCAGTGAAGAGCGACCACCCCATCTGACTTGTAGTGAGCCAGTATTGAGCCTCCCCCGACTGACCTTGGAGCAGAGTTCTCATCTCCTGCATTGTGTAAGTCACTTCTCCCCCGCTGCTGTCATCTCCACGCCCCACATACCCAGGGTGAGCCGGTGACATCAGGACACATGTTTGTACTTGGTGCACATCCCGCTCGTCGTCCTGAAGATCCGCCTCCGACCCCGAATCCTGCCGATCGCCCAGGTTCTTCCGCAGCGAATTTCTCTTCCGTGACGACCGTCTTCTTTCTGTCGGTTCCCCCGAGTCGGCTCCCTCACCATCTTGCACCATCGACTGATGACAACCCTCATCACACCCCCCTTGGCTGTCACGTCGGGCACGTTTGTGCTTCCTCCTGTCGTGCCCACGGCTCGCTGAGCGTTGACTATCGTTTTTACAATGGCTGCACTTCACCGGACATTGTTTGTTCCAATCCTCCCCTGTGAACTCTGCCCGCAATTTCCGCCGACAACAGGCCATGCACTGTCTGCACTGTGCTATCTCCCGGACCCGGTACCACCACCCCGACTCGCCATCCTCTGGCTCTGCCTGCGGATAGTGTTCCTGTGGGATGAGGAAGATGTCCGTGCCCGCCGCTTGAGTTAGATGATGTCCCAAACTCCAATCGTTGAGTTTGAGAAGCCACTCCTTCCTTGCTGCCGCTTGAACCCCTTGCCACCCTCGCACTTGCGCTAAGAATTCAAGCGTCTCACCTGCTCTCCCCGCGCTGTGATCCGTCATCGGTGTGCGCCGCACGTCAAGCACCCGTTCCACGAATTGCCTCCCTAAGTTGTGCATATTCACTGCCCGCGATCCATCGGTCAGCTTCTTGCCCTTTCGCCCTGCCCACCCTATGGCACTCTCTGCTTCGTTCCCAAGCGCTTCGTCTATCGCGTCACTGGCCTCATCGTCGCAGCCCTCACACCGTCCCGTTGTCGGGGTGCACCTCGAGCACCACTTCATTGTGCACGCCCGGCACCTTGCCGTGAACTTGGTTTGACAGTGGGGGCACTCGGAGCACCGTGTATCAATGAAGTTGAAGAGTATTCTGTCATGCTCGCTGGGTTCCGACTCGGACACCTTCACCACAAGCTCTTGCCACCCTGCGCCCCACCCCGGCGGGAGCCAACTCCGGATAAGGTGCATGAGTTGGATTGTTTCTGCCTTGTCCACTTTGCTTGTTCTGACCAGTCGAAGAATCCCTCTTGTTGCGGTGTCTGGGTGGCGCCCCGCGTTGATTGCAGCTGCAACCTCCGACATTGCTTTCTGGCCATCGGCGTTCTCTCCTCCCCGCCCCGCTTCGATCGCCTTTTGCATGAGCTCAGCACACGCTCGAGCGTCTGGTGCTCCATCTGTTCGCGTCCCCTGCACCGTGCGCCCTTCTTGTCTTTCGACCCAAGTACGTGCCGGGTGATCAGCCCGTACCTGCCCTGCACCACGCTTCAGATACCATTCAACGCTTAGTCTTCGTTGTGCTGTTGTACTGCCCACTCGCACCGCTCTCCAATCTACCATGTCTAGCCATCTCTGCATCGTGTGCCGTGACTTCTCTTTGATATCTGTCAGCCCCCGCACGACCAGGATCCGGACCGTTTGCGTACCTTCCTCCGCATTGACCCTTGCCAGCGGCGGTATTTTTCGCACTTCAGCTCGTCCTGTGGATGTGCTTTGGGCCATGCTCTCCACACCCACGTGTCCTGCTGCTATAAGTTTCGGTACTGCTTCCCAGAAAGCCTGCTCTCCATCCCAGAGAAGCTTCCATTGTTCTTTCTCCATGTGCCACACGCCGTCCTCCCATGAGGATTTACTGCCGCCCATGGCTTCGATTCGACACCGAAGCCTGCGGAGCTCGCGGGTAGCCTCCGCCCAACTGGTGCCTTCTACCGCCTCTCGCCCTGCTTCCGCCGGACCCCATTCAAACTCCATGTGCAAGAGCTGCATGCACTTGGCTACTCTCGTCCACTTCGTCCCCAGCGTCTGGTCCCACTTCCACAGTCCCATCTCCTGTTGCAGGTCCTGCAACGAGGCACACGCCCACGTCTCCAACGTTTGATCTAGATCCCACTGCGCAATTTGTTTCGCCACATCGTCATGCTTGACGCTCCGTTGCAGGTGCCGACATAACTCCTGTGCCATAATTGCGAGTGGTCGAGGATACCCCAGGCCGCCAGCCTCCTGGGGTAGCGTGAAGACATCGGATGCTGTGGATAGTGGTAGTAACCATGCCCTCTTGTACGCTTGTACCCACACTTTCTCTAGCTCACCTAACTCCGCCGCTGTCCAGGGCACCAAGGCTGCAGAGTATCTGAAAGCGCCCACTCCCACGCTCACGAAAAGTTCAACGGCCTGCTCCGGCGTGAGGGGGTGATGCTCAATCATGTCTCGGGCATTCCTTGTCTTCTCCAAGATTCTTCGTTTCGTCTCTGCCATATCCCCACATGCTGTGCCCCACAATCCTAGATATCTGACCGATGACGTCGATGCCAGCGTCGTGATCGGGTGTCCCTGATAGGTTAGTGGCATGCTGTCCTGCCCCTGCCGATCAGCTCGACTAATGATCATGGCACTCGTCTTTTTCTGATTCACCCGGAGGCCGCTCCACTCCTCAAACATCTGGATCTTGTCGAGTAGTGCCTGGGCTCCTGCGCGTGATTGGGCAAACAGAGATAGATCATCTACAAAACCGATCGAGTTGAATTGGCCCACGCCTCTCTCTTCGCCAACATCTTTCCCTCGACGCCGTTTTGCCCTTCTACTTTCTAGGCCATGAGAAATGCTCAGTTCCTTGCCCGTTTCCGTCAAGAGACCCAGCAGCGCATTCATGAAGATGAGGAAGAGTAGAGGAGACAGCGCGCTCCCCTGCGCTACCCCCGTGTCGAAGACGATCGTCGCGCTGGAGGCATCATTTGGTGAGAGCCGCACAGTCGAGTTGTCATACAGCCCTCGTAGTAAGTCAACATCGGGGATCCCGTATGCCTCCATGACTTGCCATAGAGCTGCTTGACTCATCGCGTTAAAGGCATTCGTGAAGTCAACGTCTATTCTATACACAGTCTTGCCCTGCGAGAGTGCTTCCCGTGTAACCCATTCTAGCTTGGCCAGATTAATGTCCGTGCTTCTGCCTTGTCGGCCGCCTGCTTGACCCGGTTCCAGGATACCTGCTCTTTCAACCAGCTCTCGGAGGCGCGCATTCAAAATATGCATTACTAGTTGGTTAGTGCAATTTAAGAGGACCACCGGTCGCCAGTCCCGCGGTCTATCGTCTGTATCACCGCCCTTGTGGAGTAGGCTAATCGTGCCATTCATTTCTTCCACTGTCATGCATCTTGCTCTATCCTGTGCAAGAATTTCGTTAACCCACATCCGCAGGATGTCAAGCTCCTCCTTCGACATCGTCTTGATACACTCATTCGTGACGCCATCAGGGCCAGGTGATTTATTGTTCTTGAGGTAATTGTCTACGAACTTCTGGAACTCATTCTCCGTGACGGGGCCACGGAGTCGAGCCTCCGGGTCGATTTTTCCCGCATTCTTGAAGACTCGCTTGAGCTTCATGAAGTCGATGCTAGCCACTTCATTCCGTCCTGTCCGCAGCCCTACCTGTCGCCAACACTGAGCGCAGAACCCTCCTAGCTGCCGTCGCTGTGCTTCGGGGGGGCGGTGTTGATTATCGTCACTTGGATGCTCGTGAGATGCTTGACCACAGCACTTCAAGGGCGCTTGCGTTGAGACGACTAGCGGCTGCTGTCTTTGGCACCCCTCTGTGCCGCACCATGCATGCGGAGCCAACCCTTGGGCTTGGAAGTACAATTCCCATGCGATTGCCATGTTCTGGTCCCGCCACGGGCCTTCATGAAGGATAATCTGTCTGCTGACAAGAGTTGCTGTGCCCCACTTCTGACTCTCTCGAAGGAGGTTGTCCACTTCCGTCAGGTCCTGCACCCTAATCGTTAGAACTGTCATGTCACTTTGATAGGCTCCTGGCACAACTGGACGCCTGTGATCCAGAATGATGGCAGAGCCGAACAACGCCCCATCTACCCCCTCTTTCGACTTTCGACGGGTTCGTCGAATTCTTTGAGTCGTGGTGCTGTCGACCCCGCGGTCTGGCGTTTTCATCTTAGAAGTGGTGTCAGATCTCGTCTCACCTCCTGTTGCCATCATCTCTGCGTCTGTGTCTTCACTAGTCAGGGGGTAAATAACCCTTAGACCCTCCTCACCCCACTCAAGGCGAAGCGGCGTGGGTTCTGAGTCAAACGACGTTAAGTGCCTGAGCCACAGTTCCATGTTCTCGCGCGCACAGGGCCCACGCGAGGACCATCGGAGCTCGCCTTCTCCCCGCAGACCAGCTGTACCTATGGACGCGTCCCCGTCATGCTGCGAGGCATTGCGTGTCACTTTCTGTGCCGTCTCATCTACCAGTGCCTGCAGATCCACAGCGCTTCCCGCATCGAGATTTCTAATCTCAACTACTCTACGAACCTCATCCGCAAAGGCCTCTTGATTGTGTTCCACATACCTTGCTGCCCACGTCGCACACGCCTCCTTGACCTTTAGTAGCGCTCGCTCCATTCCTTGCCCACGGACCGGAACAATTGCTACACACACTTCCCCTGATTCAACCGTGATCACCGCTCCTGGGTGCTTGTGCTGTAGCTCTTGTGCTCGCATTTGCACCTCAGCCACCTCCTCTGTGCCTCCCCTAGATACCCATTGCAGGCCCACCGGAACGGCCCAGCGCAGGAGCTCTGGTTGATGGCTGCGTCCCTGCTTTCCAGTGAACTTGCTCGGACCTTTGTGCTCGTTTTCAAACGCGCTGCGTGCGCGCCGGTCCATTTCTCTGCGGCTCTCGTGCACCTGCCGTTGTGTTAGTGAGCGAAGTGCCTCTTTGCTAACCCGGACTCGTTCTTCAAGCAAGCTCTTCCAGTGTGACGAGTTAACGACTGCTAGTTCCTCCTGCACATCTAGTCGTCCAAGGGCCGAGAAGTCGAGGTCCCGCAGGCACAGTCTCTGAGCCACTGTGATGTTGACATCTTGCGGCCCCTCCCGCAGGGCAGCCTCAGCCCGTGCTATGTCCCGCAGGAGTACAATCTGCTCATGATTGCGATGTGCTCCCCGACGTTGCTGGTGCAACCGAGCTTTGACTGTTGGGGCGAGTAACTGCTCTTCCAGTTGCATCCTTTCCTGCATCGTCTGTTGCACCGCCTCACCGGCATCCTCCTGTCCTTTACGCACTGCCTCTCGACGTGTCTGCACACCTTCGTGCAGGGTTGCGTTAAGCTCAGGTGTTATCCTTTTCCAATCATTCAGCCGCGGCCTACTCCGACGAGCGCCCCGGTGGTCCGCCGTTAAGCCGCGCTCGAACTTCAGCACATCGCACGCGACCGACACGCTTATCTTCGCATGGTCGTGCTGCGGGGCCCCTGTCCAGTCCGCCCTGCCATACACCACTGGTTGAAAGAAGCTCTTCCCAGCCCGTACCCCCTGCTGTGGACTTGTTCTTTCTAGACGCATCCTTGCCCAGTCTTGTGGCGAGAGGGATGTTCGCTGCTCCCGCATCCGTTGGGACTGCTGGGGTGTCACCTCCGGCTCGCCCTCCAAAGCTATTGGCTCAACTAGCCGTCCATCCTTGGTGCGCTGTTCCAACGTCTGCTGCAGTTCCTGGTGTGTTAGTTCCTGCATGCCATCTGGAGCGACTTGCCCGACCAGTTGCCATTCCATGCCCATTGGTGCGCTGCTCCCGTGCAGTTCCAAGTTCCAGCATACCACATGGTCCAATCTCGCACCCTTGCGCCCGTCACCCTTTTTCCAAGACACCGTCGCTGGCGAAATCATACGTCCTCCTGTCTCTCGCACAAACACGGCCAGTTGTTCGTCTACCAGGTGCATGCGGTGTTCATTGGACTTCGCATACCCCTCTCGCGCACCTCCTGCGTTAGCATTCAAGTCCCCCCCCAGTAGCATCATGTGATGCTTTGAGTCGAGGATGTGCTTTTTTAGAATCTGCCAGACTCGATCTTGC
>Ga0115012_10002826_pt1 | contig 10199 bp, 10 predicted proteins | sample TroAtlMetagenome_FD_88706 | JGI IMG/M metagenome (GOLD analysis project Ga0115012, IMG submission 88706) | Marine eukaryotic phytoplankton communities from Atlantic Ocean - Tropical Atlantic ANT10 Metagenome | ecosystem: Environmental > Aquatic > Marine > Oceanic | place: Tropical Atlantic...
GGATCTGGAGAACAAGCCGAAGACTATAGTGATGAATGGGCTGGAATGGAAGGAAATACTGGGACTGCACCACCTCCAATGGCCCCACCACAACCTCAAGCTCCTCCTCCAATGGCTCCACCACAACCTCAAGCTCCTCCTCCAATGGCTCCACCACAACCTCAAGCTCCTCCAAGTATGGCTGCAGTTCCTGAAACTGCACCACCACCGCAACCTCAAGCACCTCCTCCTGCTGAAGCGCCACCGCAACCTCAAACTCCCCCTCCTGCTGCCGCTCCAACTTTACTAACTATTACTGTTCCTGAAGGTGTTATGGCTGGTCAGCAGATACAAATCAAGGCTCCATCTGGTCAATTAGTAAATGTAAAAGTTCCTGAAGGATGTGGGCCTGGTTCACAATTTAAAATTCAGATTTAAGCAGGCGTGGTCTAGTCTGGTATGACTAGGGGTTTCCAACCCCTCAACCTGGGTTCAAATCCCGGCGCCTGCACCATTATTACACAATTCATTTATAATAGGTATTAAATTTAGTAATATGAAATACATTTCATTAATTATCATTGGACTGATGATTTCATCAGGGTGTCTTGATTTTTTAGATGAAGAAAGTACTAATCAATCGCCTACCTCTATAGCTAACTTTGTCGGTAATGGACCGTTTGAACCAGATGAAATAATTACATTCACTGGAAAAGATAGTAATGATCCTGATGGAGATACATTAGAGTATTATTGGGATTTTGATGTTAATGATGGAATTGATGAAAATGTAAGAGGCGATATCTCAAATAACGGTAAAATTACTCACTCATATAATACTGAAGGGACCTATACTGTAACATTAACTGTAACTGATGGTAAAGATGCAGATTCCTCTACTGTAAAAGTAAAAGTTGAAAAAGAAAATAGCGAAATTCGCGCAATTGTAACTACAGAAGATGAGGTTAATTCCGAAGTTAACAATGCTGAAAAAATTACGTATACTTTTTCTGCAGCAGATTCTATCTCTGAAAGCTCCATTACAAAATATGAATGGGATTTTTCTTATGATTCGAGTGATGGATTTCAATCGGAAGAAGAATCTAATGAAGCTGAAATATCTCACGATTTTGATTCTGGAATATATACAATTAAAGTTAGAATAACTAATGAAATGGGAGAAAATGATGAAGCAAGTTATTCTGATGATATTGAGTTAAAAATCAATTACAAATATAGCGATACAAGAAATATTGATTCCGGAAATCAAGAACATCTGTTGCAAGTATATGGAATACCTGCAAGATATATCAAAGCTACACTAGAATACGAAAGTAATTCAGTTCATAGTAAAGATTTGGATTTGTATATTTACAACCATAGCCAAGAAAGAAATCCAGATGATAGTGACACTGAATATGTCGCTGTAAATGACACTCATGATAACGGAAATATTGAACAAGTAAATTATATAGAATTAGATTACTATAATAGTACAGACAGAGCATGGTTTGATGAAATACACGAACTTGGCGAATGGGGTGTAGTAGTTGATCATGAAAGAACTGGAACTAATGAATATACTGTCAAGATTGAAGTAATATATTGGGAATAAGTGTTCAATATACTAAAACCCTGTCAAAATTGCAAATCATTTATTCTTAAACCTAAAAAAGAAATGAACCTAAATTTAGAAAAAATTTCGGAAATAATAGAAACATTATCCTTTGAAATCTTAGCATTTACGGGATCAATGCTTTCGGTAAGAAAAGATTGCAAAATAAACATCTACCATTCAGGTAAGATAGCAATCATGACTAAAGACTTAAATCGTGTTCAGAATTTAGCTAAAGAACTTGAAAGTGTTTTAGACGAAAAAAAACTATAACTTGGTGAAAAAATTGGAAAATCTACCCTTTATATCAATAGTAATTCCGACTACTGGAAATGTAAAATTCATAAAAGGGCTTGTAGAAAGCGTTAATAAATTAGATTATCCAAAGGAAAAATATGAACTAATCTTAATTGGAGATAAAAAGACTGAATTGTTAGAGGTTAACACAGATAGAGCTAAAAAATATGGAATAAATACTACACTGAAATATGAACCATATGCTGCAGGAAAGAAGCGTAATATTGGAGTAGATTTAGCAAAAGGGGAAATTATTGCTTTTACTGATGATGATACTATATTGAAAGAAGATTGGCTCAATAATGCTGTAAAACATCTAAATGAAAATACTGATTATGTAGGCGTAGGGGGCCCTAATTTTACTCCAAGAGAGGGATTGCCGTTTGCTAAAGCTGTAGGAAGAATTTTTGGCTCTAAATTTCTTTTCTCATTTAGATATACCATTGGCCATGCTAAACCAAAGGAGATAGAACATAATCCCACTTGTAATTATATTTTAAAGAAGAATGTTTTTAAAACAGTCCAATTTCACGATACATTATGGCCTGGTGAAGATGCCGAATTTGATATAAGATTAATAAAAAATGGCTTTAAAATTTTGTATGCTCCTGATGTTGTTGTTTGGCATCACAGAAGATCAAGGCCACTTCCTTTTCTCAAACAAATGTTTAATTATGGAAAAACTCGGGCTCAAGTAACAAGAATGCATCCTGATAGTTTTGATATCAGATACTTTGCTTTTATTAGTGCGTTTATTTTTTTGATGGGGTTGTATAGTCTTTCATTTTTAGAAATTGAGATTCCTCTCTTTGGGAAAATAAACATAATGATTCCTGTAGCTCTAAATTTAACTTATTTTGGAATCATTAGTCTTGCTGGAATATTAGTAGGATTACAAACAAGTAAATTGAAACAGGGACTTTATGCACCCTTAGTTTTGTTTATACAACACTTTGGATTTTCAATAGGTTTATTATATGGTTTTATTAAAAAACCATAAAGGAAAGTCTTTACAAGGGCTCGATTTGGGCTAATGTGGATTTAGACTATGAAAAACTGCTAGAAAGGGCAAGAGAAGGCTTAGAAGACGTAATGGAAAATTCAGAAAGATTTACTCCTCCCGTTCCTGAAGTTTTACATGAAGGAAGCAAAAAAACAATAATTAGAAATTTTACAGAAATATTAGATGTGTTAAGAAGAGAAGAAAACCATTTGTATAAATTTTTACTTCAGGAATTAGGTACTGCAGGCTCTATTGACAATCGTAGATTAGTTCTTCAGGGCAGAGTGCCTGAAAAGAAAATTAAAGAGCGTGTTAAATTATACATTGATACTTTTGTAATCTGTCAAGAGTGTAATAGACCTGATACTGATTTCAGCAAAAGAGGTAGAACATTAATTTTAGATTGTCAAGCATGTGGTGGAAAAAGACCAATAAGAACAAAGCTTGTTGTCTAAAGATAAATTATAATTATATGAACGGTTTATGATAAATATGGAAAAAGTTCAAAACATTACTATTGCAATGGCCCTTATCGCGGTATGCTTTAGTGGATGTCTTGGAAATGATGATGATTCTGAAAATAATCTAGCCCCTGAAGCTTTAATTCTTATGCCAAGGCAAGCTGCAATAGTTGAAGCTGGAAAACCATTTTCAATCGATGGTTCTGCATCTACAGATCCTGACGGAGATGAATTACAATACAAATGGACACTATCTGGATTAGGAAGTCCTATTGATTTGAGTATGAAAATGTCTGATACTGTTACTATTGACACGCCTGGAAAAGATCTAGTGTTGACTCTTTTGGTGCAAGACACCGGAGGGCTTACGGGACAAGATATTGTTGTAATCACCATAGAACCGGGTAACAGGGCTCCTATAGCTACAATAACCTCACCAAGCAATGGAGGTGCTTATTCAGAAGGAAATGAAATTGTGTTTAATGGACTGGCAAGTACTGATCCTGATAGTGATATTTTAACATACACATGGGACCTTGCCGAAGCTGGAGGGCCAAGTTATACTGCATCAAAGCAAAATAAATTTGCTTTAGATTTAAATGAAGGGCAATATACAATAAGTCTAACTGTAGAAGATCCAGATGGAGAAAGTAGCACAGCTACTCATTCATTCACTGTCACTAATTTGCCACCTGTATCTAAGATTACAAGTGATGTAAATTCATTATTTGTTAATGAAAAAATTCAACTTTCAGGAGAAGATTCATACGATCCTGAAGGTGGTGCTCTAGATTTTCTTTGGAATTTTGGAGATAACAAAACATCCTCACTAAAGTCCCCTGAATATAGCTGGAATACTCCTGGAACATTTACAGTATCACTTACTGTGGAAGATGGTGAAGGCCAAGAAACTACTACTACAAAAGATATTGAAGTTAAATCATTAGGTCCGGTGGCTAGTTTTGAATTTTCTTCAGGTGAAAAAATACGATCTAATGACAATATGACACTAGATGCTAGTGATTCGTCAGCTTTAGGCGCTCCAATTAAAGAATACAAATGGAACTTTGGAAATGGAGATGAAGCTACTACTAATGAATCAAGTACTGAATATTCATGGAACTCTGGAGGATATTATAATGTTACTTTAATTGTTGTAGATGAAGATGGAGAAACTGGAGAAATAACGAGAATATTGCAAGTAGTTCCTGAAGACTATGTAGATGAAGGGCAAGGTAATGAATTAGTTGATGGAAATGAAGATAGCATAAACTATGATGTAGATGTAGAAATATTTGTATCTTCATTAGAAATAGAATTTACAGATATTGGTTGTGTTGGTTTTGGTGGCGAAGTAAATTATGTCATTACAATATTAGACTCAGACGACAAACAAATAGGAGATGGAAGTGGAAATGTGGCCTGCGGCGGTGAAGGTGCAACTTGGAATGAACTTTTCTCTAATGATGGAAATGAAATGAATTTAGGAAATTATCAAATTACAATTGATTTTACTAATGGCGGCACTCCAGTTCAAACGAACTGGAATTATCGTTTTGAAATAATCTATAATTTTTAAATCTTGATTGAAAATGATACAGTATTACTTTTTCTAGAAAGCAAGTCGCTTAATCTGACTACTTTGGGATTTATTGAAGAAAGCTTACTAGACATACCATCAATATGACCTTCACCCACTATTGCTACTATTTTACTATCTTTGTTTTTTCTAAACAATTTAACTATATTTCGGGACATATATGTATCTCTTTTATCAATTAAATGAGATTTTATGACGGGATATTCTAAAGAAAATTGAGCTAATTCTTTAGAAAAATCTCCTGTGTTCATACTATGTGAAAAATCAGAGTTACCTTGACCAATTAATGAAAAAAAGCTATCTTTAATTATTTTCCAAAACTCATTCCAAGGCATATTTCTCCATGCTCCTTTCAATGTAGGTAAAATGGGCTTATCAATTAAGTGTACTTGTCCCCCTAGTGATCTTGCTACATTAGCTGCAACCAACATTTCATTGCCTGGAGAACTACCAAATGACTCTCCAAGATATTGTTGAAAACGAGCTAATAATCTAAGAAAAAGAGGACCCTCCCTTTTCGAATTACTAGATTGTAAAGCAACCCAACGATCTCGATCTAACTCTAATGCAACTGAATCTGGGTTAAAATCTCTGATAAAACCTTCTAAAGGAGATGACAAATCTATAACGTGGGCAGTTCCGATTAACATTAAAGAAGGCATAAATCTTGTCTAACAAAGCAAAAGACATATTAAATAACAATGCTCATTAGTAAAACATGTTTAGTTCAAAAGATGATCCTGATGCCCCCTCCAAATGTCCTTCCTGTAGTAAAGATATTGGAGTTGATGGCAATACCTATAGATTTCAAGTAGTTGATTTTACTGCTGAAACTGCAGGCAATCAAAGAAGTGCTGGCAGAGTAATTGCCGTTTCATGCTCAAACTGTAAAAAAGTTCTAGGATTTGTTAATCAGTAAAATTAATTCAAGAAAATAACTAAAAATATTAATGTTGCTGTAGCTTCAAATGTTGCTAATATTATAGAACCTTTTGCAACTGTATTATAACTTGGTTGTGAATAAATTGGTAAATAAATATAATGAACTATAATCTCTAAAATTAAAAGCCAACCAGTCCAAATGAATAAATCATAATTCCAAGGGAAAATCTCATAGTAACCTGAAACTAGCAACAAAATAACTCCACATATAGTGAAAAACCATGACAATTTCATAGTAAATTCCGCTCCAAATCTTGTAGCGAACGTTTCTACTCCAAAATTTCTATCAAACTCTACATCTACAGCCATAGTGGGACAATAAAGCGCTAAAAGATAACAAAATGTTGATAAGAAGAATAACTTTGGAAATTCAATGAGAGGTTGATCAATAGACCAACCCGCTAAAGGAATTAGCAAACCTAAACTAATTCCATTACTCAATAAATCTAAACCTGGTTTTGATTTAAATCTAAATGGTTCTACATTATATACAAAAGAAATAAATGTTAATCCTAAAATACAATAAAGAAATTCTAAATTGAAATTAAAAGATAAAATGATACATAATAATTGTAGTGCCCAGAATAATATCCATGACGTTTTTAAATCAATAGTACCACGGACAAGTAAACTAAATTCTTTTCTAGGATTTTTCTTGTCTAAATCAATATCACAAATATGATTTAGTACAAATGTTGACGATGTTAGCAGGGCTATAATCACGAATCCATAAAGCAAATCAAAACTATATAATTCTCTAGAAGAAACTACATATCCAATAAAAAAAGGTGTAAAACCAACCATCCAAAATTCAAAACCTATAAATCTTAGCCAAGTTAATTTAGTAAATATTTGATTGTTTATTAATCGGTTAAATGTTTGATTTGTCATTTTTCACTTAGTGCTGAAGGAACCCAAACTTAATACCTTTAGGCTAGATAATAAAATATGAGTAATGATTTTGATTACGCACACAATAACAAAAATGTTATTTGGATGTCCCAAAATACTAACCATTTACCTACACATGGTGCAATTCAAGAAGCTATAACAAAAGCTGCTAATGAAAGAGAATATACGAAATATCCACTAGCTTCAGGTTTACCTGAATTAAGAAATTTGATTTTAGAAGATTTAAATTTACCAGAACAGGATTTACATATTACCAATGGAGGTACTGAAGCACTTTATTGTTTAATGAGACATATTCAGCCTAAAGGAAGTGAGATGATAACCTCAGATCCTTCTTATTTTGTTGTTCATAAATTTGCCAAATTAGGGGGTGCCAAATGCACCGATATACCCATTTATCATGGAGATTATAGATTTGAAATAGAAGATATTAAAGAAGCTATTAATCCAAATACTAAATCAATATTTTTAATTGATCCAATTAATCCATTAGGTAGTACTTATCCAAAAGAAGAAAAAAAGGCCATATGTGATTTAGCTGAAGATCATGATTTTTGGATTATAGATGACATTACATATCGAGATTTTGCACCTAATCATGTTCTAGCGGCAGATATTCTGCCTGAAAAAACAATTACTGGCTACTCAGTTTCGAAAAATTGTGGACTTGCCGGATTAAGAGTTGGTTCTCTTGTAGGTCCAAAAGATTTTATTTCTGAAGTTAGAGGCACAATGGTATCTGACTTAGGAATAAATGTAATTGGTCAAAGAGCTTCAATTGCTGCACTTGAAACTAAAAAAGATTGGTTACCTGGATTATTACAAACTGCAAGAAAAAATCAAAAAATAATAAAGAATGCAGTGGACAAAGTTGAAGGTGCATCGCTACCAGTCTATCCCTCTGCAGCAAGCATGATGGTTATAGATATATCAAAACACAAAGCAGATCCACAAGCCGTTCAGGATAAATTACTATATGAAAATGACATATTTGTAAGAGCTGGAAATTATGTTTCTACAAGATTTGGGGAAAAATTCATACGAGTTTCATTCTCGATACCCACTCCTGAAGTAGAAAAGTTTGCTGAAGCTTTTCCAAAAGTTATGGAAGAACTAAACATCTAAGTTAGCTACTGCTGTAGCATTTGCTTCAATGAATTCTCTTCTTGGTTGAACATCATCTCCCATAAGCTCAACAAATGCCTTATCTGCTAATTCAGCATCTTCAATTTCAACTTGTAATAGTGTTCTTTTTGTAGGGTCCATTGTTGTATCCCATAATTGAATAGCATTCATTTCTCCAAGTCCTTTATATCTCTGTACTGAAGAACCTGAACCGTATTCAGATAATAATCTTTCTAGCTGTACGTCATCATAAGCATATGACATTTTTTTGCCCTTACTTACTTTGTATAAAGGTGGCTGAGCAACATAAACATATCCGGCATCAATTAATCCCTTCATATGCCTATACAAGAAAGTCAATAATAAAGTGCGAATATGGGCTCCATCTACATCAGCATCAGTCATGATTATTAGCTTATGATATCTAGCTTTTTCAAGCTCAAACTCATCTTCCTCTTCAACGCCAGTTATACTACATCCCATTGCTGTGATTAAAGCCATAACCTCATTATTAGCTAATATTTTATCAATACGTGATTTTTCAACATTTAATATTTTACCACGTAATGGAAGAATTGCTTGTGTAGCTCTATCTCTACCTTGCTTAGCAGTTCCACCTGCTGAATCTCCCTCTACAATGAAAAGCTCAGATACAGAAGGATCTTTACTTTGACAATCTGCTAGTTTTCCTGGCAGGCCCCCTCCCTCTAAAATTCCTTTACGTCTAGTCAAATCTCTTGCTTTTTTTGCAGCCTCACGTGCTTGAAATGCTTGTATACATTTAGAAATAATAATTTGTGTGTCTGATGGATTCTCAGCAAAATAATTAGACAGTGCTTCAGTCATAATTTTGTCTACAATCCCTTTAACTTCTGAATTACCTAATTTTGTTTTTGTTTGACCCTCAAATTGAGGATCTGGAACTTTAATAGATAAAATTGCAGTAAGCCCTTCTCTTACATCATTTCCTTCTAATGCTGAATCTTTCTCTTTCAATTGTTTTCGTTTTCGAGCAACGCTGTTAATTGTACGCGTTAATGATGTTTTTAATCCTGATAAATGCGTTCCACCTTCACGGGTTGCGATATTATTTGTGAAAGTATGTATATTTTCTCTAAATGCAGTAGTCCACTGAAGTGCTGCTTCTACTTGTATTTGATCTTTTTCTCCTGTAACAAACATTGGATTTGACATTAAGGAAGTCTTACCTTTGTTCAAGAATTTAACGTATTCTGAAATACCTCCTTCATAGAAAAATTTATCTGACTTACCATCTTCTAACTCTTCTCTAAGATTTATTGTAATTCCTGCGTTAAGATAAGCTAATTCTCTAAGCCTATAGCGTAATATTTGGTAATCAAAATCAACTGTTTCAAATATAGTATCATCTGGTGTAAAACGAACACAAGTTCCATGCTTATCACTGTCACCTAGTCTTTTCAAATCAGTATCTAAATCTCCTCTTTTGTACGTTTGAGTATAAACTCCACCACCTCTATGAATCTCAACTGAAGCCTTAGTTGAAAGTGCATTCACGACAGAAACCCCTACTCCGTGAAGACCTCCTGAAACTTTGTAAGTATCACTATCAAACTTACCACCTGCATGGAGTTTGGTCATGACTATTTCAACAGCCGGAACTTTGTAAATTGGGTGAGGATCTATAGGAATTCCGCGCCCGTTATCTGTAACTGAACATGAACCATCTGTGTGTAATACAACATCAATAGAATCACAATGACCATTCATTGCTTCATCAACTGAATTATCTACTACCTCGTAAACTAAATGATGTAGCCCTGCTTCACTAGTTGAACCTATGTACATTGAAGGTCTTTTACGTACTGCTTCCAGGCCTTCTAATACCTGAATCTGGTCTGCATTATAGTCATCTGATTTTTCTGGCATAATAATATTCTTTGTATAGATGGAAAAGGGCTTTTAAGTATAACTCACAAATACACTATAATTATCAACAATTATAGCGTTTTTCTACCTGGTCTCCAACCTGCAGGACAAGCCTTTCCTGATTGAAGTGCTTGCAGTGTACGTACTGTTTCATCAACACTTCGTCCAATCCAAGCGGGATTTACTGCCATAGATAATAAAATTCCTTCGTCATTTATTATGAATGTGCCCCTTAATGCTTGACCTAAATCTCTTTGAAGGACTCCATAAGAAGTTGAAATTCTTAGAGAAGGATCTGCCATCAAGGGATAAGATAATTTGTCAATTCCACCTTTTGTACGCGGTTTTTCCATCCAA
>Ga0115012_10002827_pt1 | contig 10196 bp, 6 predicted proteins | sample TroAtlMetagenome_FD_88706 | JGI IMG/M metagenome (GOLD analysis project Ga0115012, IMG submission 88706) | Marine eukaryotic phytoplankton communities from Atlantic Ocean - Tropical Atlantic ANT10 Metagenome | ecosystem: Environmental > Aquatic > Marine > Oceanic | place: Tropical Atlantic Ocean...
TTCGTTCTTCCTCGTTGATAAATAGTCTCAAGAGCAGATAATTCATTTTCCGAAACAGCAACTATAACTTTTCCACAAATCTCAAAATCGATTCCCTCCTTCATGCAAAATTCTTCCATACTGGTTTTTCCTTGACGGCAGTTAAGTGCCTTGAGAGAACCAGGTTTATAGTAAATTCCTGTGTGTAATACTCCGGAATTGTGTCCGGTTTGATGAATTGCCAGGTTTGGTTCTTTTTCCAGTATAGTGATTTTCAGCCGGGGGTAGTGCATTGTGAATTGGTATGCAGTTGCAAGTCCTACAATTCCGCCTCCTATGATGATGATGTCTGTTTGCTTCATAATTCTTTAATTGTTTGCTTCATTTTATCAAAAGTACAACCAGCTCTTTAGAGCCGTGCACTCCTTAAACCAGAGTTTGTTAAATATCTGCCGTCTTGAAAGGTCCGGAAATAAGCAAAGCATTTGTCGGCATACTGGAGTTCCACTTCTCTGTATTCACCGCTTCCCAAAAAGTGTTTAGATATTACCGGCATAGAGTATGGCTAGTTGAATCGTTGGTATTAGGGACATCAGTCGAGGTTGATCTGGAGTCGTCCATAAGATCAAAGAACCTGTTTCTGCAATTCCGCCGCGGGTTGTTGTGATTGATGCGTCAATCCCGAACAGTAAGTCCTTGCTTTCTTCAACCGGCTTTTGATAATCAACCAATTCCGGCATAGTGTCAGGGGCTCGCTGACACATGTTCCGGAGTTTTTCAGCTAAAGTGGTTTTGCTTCCATAAAGGAGCTGGCTGATTCCTTTTTCTTGTAAAACAGTACGGAGAGTACTTTCCCAGTTTTTCTCGGTACAAAGTCTGATTTCAGTGTTAACCGCTTCCATCATACTTTTCAGCTGCAGATATGGTGTTTCGATGAAATTTTTCTGCTGAAAGCATTAATTTAAGATAGTTTTTCAGTTTAAATCTGTCACTGCACCCAGTGAAGCTGAGCTGACGGTTTTTGCATATTTTGCCAGCACACCACGTGTATAACTTGCTTCAGGACGTTTCCAGTTTGCATGACGTTTTTTCACTTCATCTGTTGTAACTTCTAGATCAATTTTTCGATTCTGGATGTCGATAATAATTGAGTCTCCATCTTCTACAATTGCCAGCAATCCTCCTTCTTGTGCTTCAGGCGTAATGTGCCCAATGACGAATCCGTGGGAACCTCCTGAAAAACGCCCATCGGTAATTAAAGCAACGTCTTGTCCTAGTCCGCGTCCCATAATTGCAGACGTAGGCGAAAGCATTTCGCGCATTCCTGGTCCGCCCTTTGGACCTTCATAGCGAATAACAATCACATCGCCTTTAACTACTGTTCCGTTCAGTATACTGTCAAGAGCGTCTTCTTCTGAATTAAAAACTCGTGCACTTCCTTTAAAAAATTCCCCTTCTTTTCCGGAAATTTTCGCTACAGCCCCTTCGGAAGCAAGATTACCGCGGAGAATAACAAGGTGCCCGGTTTTTTTGATAGGGTCCGTAAGTGAATGTACTATGTTTTGACCTTCAAGATAAGGTTTCACATTTGCCAAATTTTCACTCACGGTTTTTCCGGTAACGGTAAGGCATTCTCCATGCAGCAAATCTGCATCAAGTAACATTTTCATTAAAGGTGGTAATCCCCCTATTTTGACAAAATTACTCATCAAATATTTTCCGCTAGGTTTTAAATCCGCCAGCACCGGTGATTTTTCGCCAACTCTCAAAAAATCGTCTAGTTCTAATTTTACGTTTGCCGCATGAGCCATGGCCAGCAAATGTAAAACAGCGTTTGTTGAACCACCTAGTGCCATCACCACCGTAATCGCGTTTTCAAAAGACTTGCGAGTCATAATATCCTGCGGACAAACATTGTTTTCGATCAAACGCAAAACCGCTTCCCCGGCTTCCACGCAGTCCCTTACTTTCTCTTCAGAAACGGCTTCTTGCGCCGAACTGTTCGGCAGGCTCATTCCTAGAGCTTCAATAGCAGATGCCATGGTATTTGCGGTATACATTCCCCCGCACGAACCTGCACCTGGAATGGCACAGGACTCGACTTCTTCCAGTTCATTCTGTGTTATCTTTCCTGCGGCTTCTTTACCGACGGCCTCGAAAATCGAAACAATATCCACATCCTGTCCCTTGTGTTTTCCGGGAAGAATTGTACCGCCGTATACAAAAACAGCAGGTCGATTCAAACGGGCAATCGCAATTAAACAACCCGGCATATTTTTGTCACAACCACCAATTGCGATCAAACCGTCGTAACTTTGACACCCTACTACCGTTTCGATAGAGTCAGCTATAACTTCACGTGAAACCAGCGAATATTTCATTCCTTCGGTCCCCATGGAAATACCGTCGGAAACCGTAATTGTACCGAAAGTCAAAGGCATTCCCTTTGACTTCCTTACACCCCTGGCAGCATGTTCTGCTAAATCATTGATATGCATGTTGCATGGTGTGACTGTGCCCCACGTAGAAGCAATACCGACCTGTGATTTCTGGAAATCTCCTTTTTTGAAGCCTACACCGTAGAGCATCCCTCTGCTGGCGGCACGGGCATTAGTTTCAGTGACAAGTTTTGAGTAGCGGCGGTGACCGCTTTTTGCAGATTGGATTTTTTCAGACATGTGGTTCCTATAGCTGGTATATTTTGAGATTAATGTGACTTTACCTCAGTCAAAAAGTCAATAATATTATTTTGCTCAAAAAAAGCGGGGACTAATACTGTTTTCTTCAAAATGATTTTAGTTAAATCAAAATGACAAACCGTGCTTATCAAACTATAACAGTGTATCAGCTTTGCAGTTAAGTAAACTGCATAATTCTTTAGAATTGAAGAAGATATAACATATTATCTGTTTTATCGCATCAAACAAAGGAATGCAAGAGTCAGCACTCAAAAGATGATATAAAACAGCAATTAAAGGGATTGCATTGAGATTATGTTTTATGAATTTTCCGCTAAACTCATAGCAGGCGCTAATGGTTCAGTGAAAGGCACTTCACCACTGACAAGGAGAGTGCTCGGTAAAATCTCTACTAAAAAATCTTGCATGGCAGAGGATAGTTCAAGAGCAAAGCGGTGTGAAATAGACATGAGAAAAAGGTAGACCAAGCCGCGACAATGCCACATTTGCTCAAGTGTTGTAGTGAAATAGGGGTCTTCTCCAACATAAATTACTGAATTTTTTTCAGATAAAAGGTGTCCTCCGAACATTAACTTGAAAAAAACGTCAGGGTATTCATCACACTTATCTTTATTTTTTTGGTCAAAAAAAGCAGTTCCGATCTGAAAAACACAGAGCTTGTCTTTTTCCATTTCTATTGATTTTTCATTTTCTACAGGTAGTTTAATCACAAAAGGTAGGCGGGCCTGAATCAACATACTCCACTCTGCTTTACGATCCACGAAAGATACTTTTTCGTTAGTTGAGCGAAAATAGACTGAGCCCTCATCCTGGTTATTTTTTGGAACCACTCCCCAACGTTCAGTAGCCTTGTATTCTATTCCACGTTGAATCAGTAATTCCTGTGTAAAATTGTGACTTGAGGCAATAACCTGCAAATTACCACCGTGAAGAAGCTGAAAAAATTTTGAAAATTCATCACAATAATCCTCAACTCTAGAACGGAAAAAAGGTGAAGAACATTCATGTACAGGTCTAAAACTCTCAGAAAGCTTTTCCAAAGGCTCAGAATAAACGGAACAGAGTTGTTCGTATGTGGAGTTGTCTAAGGAATTTAACTGAGTAAGTGAATCAAAAGAATTTTGCTGACCATTTTTAGTTTGATTTACAGGAAGGTCTAGGTTTCCTAATTTTTTTTCTGCAGGACCTAAATCTGAATTATTATTTTCGGAGTAATTTCCCGCTGCAGTCAATGAAGGAGAATCTTCTAGAACAGTTTCACCTTCTTGAGTTTGTAAAATTTGTGCCTTTACTAGTTGTTCAATCTCTCGGAAATCGAGCCGCTCCACCACCTGCTCTAACCCTAAATTTTCATGATTATCGAACTGAACTGCCAGTTCTTTAAAACGATTATACTGAGTTTTACAATTATCAGGATTCTTTCTGAGCTGTTTAAGTAGATTCAAAAAGTAACGATTTTTGAGCATTAGATACGACCGATAATTTGAAGAAAATAGAGTACTTAAGCGCTCGGCAAAAAATTTTTTTATTAGAAGATCAGTTGCACCTGAAACGAAGACCATTTTTTCAGCCAATATATCTTCCTTATACAAATCTTCCCGTCTGCATTTGAGGACACTGCACAGGGCTTCTTCCAGTCGAAATTTATATAATTCTAGGTCAGTAGATTCCTTGGAGTTTTTGGTAAAACGTTCCAATTGCTGAATGACCATTAATGAACGGCAACTTTTTTCTATTCCAGGTAGAATAACCTTCAGTCCTTTATTGACATCATAGTTGACTACGAGACGCATAACGGAACGCAAGTTATATAGTTGAAGGGAATGTATAAATGATTGCTGTTCAATAGTGAGTGCTGAATCTGGAACAAACGAAACTGTCTCAGAAAAAAAATGTTGAATTGTGGTGGAAAGTCTTTTGCTGAATTCTCTAAGAACTGCAGGGGCATCACTTGCCTGTCCGAGCCTATGCATTTCTGCTTCAATTAACTCTATCTGTTCTTTCCACTTGGATTGTTTCACTTTGGGGAGTTATCAACTATGGATGTTTTGATTGTAATAGTTTGAGAAGTTGTGGATCCAAGTTGAAAGAAGGGGTAAAAAATTTCTATTTTAACATTTCCACAATGTCCATATGACCCTGTTGTTTCGCAATAAGAAGTGCGCTTCTTCCTAACATATCTAACAAAAATCGATCAGCATTTTTGCCTATCAATAGATTTACTGTATCAGTTCGTCCTTCCGCGGCGGCTTCCATTAGTGCGGTGCTGCCGCTCTTACTTTGCCAGTTGATATCCGCTCCATGTTTGATCAACAAACGAGCGATTTCGGTTCGTCCTTCATTCCCAGCAATCATTAGCGAACTTAAGCCTTCAGCGTCAGCAGCATTAACATTTGATTTCCAATCAACTAACAGGCTGACTACACGCTCCCTACCCTCAAGCGTTGCAAGCATTAATGCTGTCATCTTTTGATTGTCTTCCAAGTTGACTTTCGCACCTGATTCCAGCAAACGTTTTACCACGCCGTAACGTCCAAACGAACTGGCTTCCATTAGGGCTGTACGCCCCACGTCGTCAGTTTTATTGACTTCGGCTCCATCTGAAAGCATCTGATTGACGACACTTAAGCGACCTTCTATAGCGGCACTTATTAATTCATAAAACGGTTCAGAAACGTTCATTTCTGATGAATCATCTTGAATATCAACTTCTTCACGTCTGCTGCCAAACAAGTTGTCAGTTGTTACTAGATTCTTTTGAACTTGTACTGTCTCGGACTTTGCCCCTCTGGAAGTTAGATAATTTACAACTTCCAGGTAACCATTACTAGCTGCGGCTAGGAGCGAGGTAAACCCTTCTTCATTTACGGCATTTATGTCTGCACCAGCATCTAACAACAAACGAACGATTCCTAAATAACCTTCAAAAGAAGCTACTATTAGAGCCGATTCTCCGTAATTTGTACGAAAATTAACTTCTGAATTATACTCAAGTAATAAGCGCACGGCCGAAATTTGGCCTTCCAGTGCAGCAAAAATAAGAGGAGTAGAACCATCCTCCATTGTGTCCTTCACATTTGCGCCGTGTTCCAAAAGGATTCTTGTCATTTCCGTGTCTCCGTAACGCACAGAAAGATTCAGCGGAGTTAACCCAAGCCCGTCTTTGCTTTCCAGATCAGGTGAGTTCGCGAGAAGAACCAGTGTGGTTGCATGATTACCGAAAACAACTGCCTGCATCAGAGCATTCCTTCCTGAAGCGTCTTTTCTTTTCAAGTCTTCACCGGATGTAATAATTCCCTTCATCTGTAGGGCATTCCCCTCTCTGGCAACTTTAAACAAATCTACTTCATCACCGGCAAACGTAAGTATGTCCGTCAAAAACAATAGTAAAAATAAGTTGCAGAGAAAACGCATTTTGGATACTCAGTTATTTTGTGTTTTTTAAGTTAACTGTTTTTAATTATTCTTTAATTTGTTAGAACTTGATACACGCGATTATTATTTGCGATTAATAACAGTTTACCAAGTCAAATCTTTAATCCTTTTCCTTGCTCGCCAAAGCAGTGCCAATTCCTGAGTAACGTGATACTTTGTGCTGTGCTGCTTCTTCCAGAACACTTTGCTCGCCAAGTATTAGAACGGATTTCTTTGCTCTTGTCAGCGCGGTATAGAGCATTTCTCGGTTAATTAACTCACCTATGCTTCTTAATTCAGCCACATCTACCGCGCTTGCTCTATTTAAAGAAGGTAAAATTAAGGCTAGGTTATCATATTCTGAACCCTGACTTTTGTGAACGGTAATAGCGTAAGCAGTTTGCAAATGATGAAGTTCATATTGAAAAAAAGTTTTGAAAACGCCGTTAACCACAAAAACAGCTTTCAGTTCTACTTCTCTACGCTCAGGGTTGATAAATTTCAGAAAAATTCCATGATCTCCGTTAAACAATTGAAGTCTATAGTTATTTTCAGTTACCATCACAGGCTCTCCTGGATAGTGTCTCGTATATAAATCTTTTGCCCCGGTTTCTGCCAGCCAGCATTCACGGATTTTCTGATTGATAGATGCTGCTCCGCATGGAAAAATCTGAGTTGCTGTTAAAATACGGAAATGTTTTAAATGCTCAAAAAGATAGTTTAGGTTTTCAGTGCAAGATTCCGGAGCATCATTAGGATAATTTTGTTGAGCATTTAACTTAAATTTTTCATCACTTAAATAATTATCCATCCACCATTTTGAAAAATGCCTAAGTTGATCAGGAGAATTTGCCTGGTTCAGCAACACCACTTTTTCCTGCTCAAACTCCTCAAGATTTTTTATTCTCTGAATAATCTTATGATTCGGCACGTTCGAATCAAAAAGCACTTCCACACTTTGGAAATGCTCCATATCTTTTACAGTTTCTGCAACACCATGAATATTATGGCCTGCGGTATCTCCGATCTCCTGTCTAAAATTTTTGAGCAGTTTCACTACATTCAACTGAGTTTCATGAAAACCTTCTCTCTCCAAAGTGCCGGTATGCATTGTCAATTCCTGTAGCACGGCACCATTACCAACAGATGGGAGTTGCTGTGAGTCACCCATTATAATAATCCTTGGGACGGAATGTTGGTATGGCAATTCTGAATTTGTTGCTCTTAGTAATGAGATCATCAACTCCTGACCAATCATCGACCCTTCATCTATTATCAGCAAGTCGTGTTCCAAAGGGTCATATTCGTGATGTTTAAAACTATTCGTGTTAGGACGATAAGACAAAAGTCTATGCAGAGTCTTGGCTTCTAGAGCAACTTCCATTAAATTTTGCTCAAACGGTAGTTCCTTCAAATTCTCAAGGGAATTTAAACTATTGGCTATAGCTTCAGACATCCTTTTTGCTGCTCTTCCTGTGGGAGCTGCCAATGCTGGGCTTTCTGCAAGACCAAGCCTCTTAAGCACTCTTAGCAGAGTAACGGCTACAGAAGTTTTTCCTGTTCCTGGGCCTCCTGTTACGATGAGCAAAGGGGAAGATATTGACATCAAAACGGCTTCTTTCTGTTCTTCAGCCAGTCTTAGAGTATCCTCACCAAAACGAACCGGTAGCTCCTCAAGTACAGTTTCGAGGACTTTTTCAACGAGCGAGTTTTCGGGAATATCCGGCTTCATATTTATCCGTTTCCGCAGTAGTGAAAGTAAGTGGGATTCCACTTGCCAAAATTTGCTAAAATAAAGAAGAGAATTTTTCTCGATGAAAATTGAATCTTTCTTGAGATCAGAGGAGGTTTTATTTCCTGTAGCGAAGCCTCTCAACAACCATTTTTTCCACTTATCCGGAGAAAGTTCATTTGCTGAAACTCCTGAATTAAGAAGTGTTTTAGAGATTTGAGTTTGCAGAACTTCCCATGGTAGACATGTACTGCCGGAAATATTTGCTTTGCGCATTAGCAGTAAACCAGATAATAAAACGTGAAAACGCTGCTGCTCCTCCGGACTTTCTTTGTTGATATTGGGCTCTGTCCACTTCAAAAATTCAAGGGCCTGAAAAAAGTATTCACTGCCAAGCTGAATAGCGGCAAATTGTTTTTTCAGGCTCTCAAGAGATTCTGTCAAACTCGGTGTTCCAATTTGATCCTTAAGTGATTCATCTCCTAAACTTTCTACAAAGAGTGAACGTGCGGTTCCTGAGCTGGTCCAGCCACCACGATTCATTGTTGATAAAAGAGGTCCTGACATATCTATCGAGCTGGACATTACAGCTTTTACAAGTTAAAATCAGATGATAAATTTGGAGCCAGACGATCTAAGAATATTTCTGTAAGACATAAACGAACTCCGTTTTTAAAAGCACTGATGAAATATTAAAATTTGTCACTATTTGAACAATGAAAAGGTATTCCACTAATCATGTCATGAGTTGGTCCGAAGTCAAGCGCCCAATTGTATGTCTTGCACCAATGGACGGAGTAACAAATTCTGCTTACCGCCAAATTGTACGAAGTTTAAGCAAAGATGTCATTCTTTTCAGTGAGTTTACTAGCGTTGACGGACTGATGCGTAGCGAACATGTTCGTTTAAGAATGGATTATGAACCGTGTGAACATCCTTTTTTCATGCAGCTTTTTGGTAATTCTCCTTATATTTTCGCTGAAGCATCACGTATGGTTGAAGATCGTGGAATTCTGGGAGTGGACATCAATATGGGGTGTCCATCAAAAAAAATTGTACATTCTCAACATGGTAGTGCGTTGATGCAGAATCCCGACACGGCCTGCAGGATTGTTGAAGAAATCCGCAAAGCTTGTTCCTTAGAGGTTTCCGTCAAAACAAGATTAGGTTGGAAAGATGACAAAAATTTAATAAATTTTGCAAAATCTCTGGAGTCTGCCGGAACCTCCATGCTTACAATTCACGGACGAACCTATAATCAGGCTTTCAAAGGTGAGTCAGACTGGGAACCTATTTATAAATTGAAACGTCACCTGAAGATTCCAGTAATTGGAAATGGTGATATCCAGAGCTTAAATCATGGTCTGAAGAAAATAGCTAATCTTGACGGCTTCATGATTGGACGTGCTGCAATTGGGAATCCATGGTGTTTTCAGGATCGGCGAAAATATCCAGAGCCAACAATTGATGAACGTATCAAACTGGCTCTTAAACATTTCCATTTGTACCGACGATTTAAACGGGAATTGGTGGCTGTAAGAGAATTTAGAAAGTATCTCGGGAATTATGTGAGTGGTTTCAGAAACGCGAAAGAATGGCGTAAACGTTTGATGGAATGCCAAAATGAGAAAACTTTCGTTGAATGTATGCGGGAAATTCAACATCTTGAACAACCGCTTGCTTTGGCAGGATAATTCCGGGAAAGTTTATACCTAAATATTCCGAGACTAACGTAATTAAGCCAAAAATTTCCCTCAAACATTGGAATAGCAACAAATAAGACTACATAACTCTCCAAATTAAAATTGACTTACCCCACTGTTAGAGGCATTATATACGAGCCTGCTGGTCTTTGTTACTTGTAGGCAGACTTCTCAAAATAATGCACCCGTAGCTCAGCTGGATAGAGCATCAGTTTGCGGTACTGAGGGTCGCACGTTCGAATCGTGCCGGGTGCGCCAGTCTTACCAACGGATTACAACTTTTTAAATTTTAAAAATTACTAAATTGTGCCAATTTTGTGCCTTGATATTTCCTCAGATTGTTAACGACAACCCATCATCTCCCTTAATTGACCCCCACTAATTCTTCTCAGAGTCAGAGAGCCTAAGAAAAATTGTAATTTGTTGTAATTTGCGAATAGTTCTTGCAAAATTACAGGGTATTTTGAAATTAATAATATTAGTGTGTTTTTTCCAAGATTCTTAAATGAAAAACATTTTTCTAATGAATTATCAAGTCTTTCCACATTTTCCTAATTCAAATCCGAGCTAATTTTTTAAAAAATATTTCATGAGAACATCCCTAGAAATAATATTAATTATTTTTTTCAGTCTTAATTTAATCTCCTGTAAATCAGAAGATACAGAGAA
>Ga0115012_10002828_pt1 | contig 10196 bp, 7 predicted proteins | sample TroAtlMetagenome_FD_88706 | JGI IMG/M metagenome (GOLD analysis project Ga0115012, IMG submission 88706) | Marine eukaryotic phytoplankton communities from Atlantic Ocean - Tropical Atlantic ANT10 Metagenome | ecosystem: Environmental > Aquatic > Marine > Oceanic | place: Tropical Atlantic Ocean...
AACACATATAATATTTTTAGATGGAGTATTAAATGTATCACGGTCTGAAGTAAACATGCAAAAGCTTTTGTCTATTTATCATCCCATGAAAGACCAACTCTGGACCGAAGTAGATATGGCTAAGCGCGCTTCCGATGAAATAGAGGACTTGGAATTTGAATTAAAAGCATTAAATTTAGTTCAAACTTTAGATATAGAACATTTAGAAGCAATTATGCGTACTGAACTTGGGGGAAGTGTAACAACAATGTCTTCTAAGGAATTAAAACGTGATGCTTATACTTTTGCTAGAAAGGAACCTTCTTTATTTATTGAATTATCTGAAGATGAGGATATAAAACTTAGGAATCTAGCTAATAGAGCAGCAGAACAAGGTATAATAAATCTAGCTGAAGATGGCACAGTATTTAAATTTGCTAATGGTAAAAAAATAATGACTGTCCCATTTGATCAACATCCCTACGGTGCTTTAGCGCAGTACTTTAAAACAGACGATGGTGTAGATTTAATGAAGTCCCTTATAAAGAAGCTTAACTAAGCTCACAGGATATGAGGCGAGAAATCAGCCTCATATTCACTAAATACTAAAAGAAAATAAATGATTAATATTAATAACGTATATCAAACAGTTCTTGTTTTAGCTAATAAAGACAATAGGGGTTATATTACTCCTGCTGAATTTAATCGTATGGCTGATCAGGCTCAAAATGAAATATTTGAAGGATATTTTGTTAGAGAATCATCCTATGAAATGAGCGGAGGCATGGAAAGTGATTTTTCTAATCCTGTTTTAAATATTTCAGAAAGGATAAATCTTTTTTATAAAAATGATACTCCTACATTAGCTAATGGGATTTTCCCATTTCCTTCAGACCTAAGACAATTAGGGGTAGTTAGTGTTGAAGGGAAGGTCGCTGATTTTGCTAGCCATGAAGATATAAAATATATTAATCTTTCTCCTTTAACTTATCCTGTAAAAACACAGCCTGTATATACTTTGCATGATACTGGTATAAAGGTATACCCTTCTACAATTACAGCAGATGTTGAACTAGAATATCTTAAAAATCCTGTAAGGCCTAAGTGGGGATACATAATGCCTACAGCTGCACAGATACAAAGTGGGGTTCCTAATGAGCCTATTTATGATCCCACACAATTTGACCCTGCTACAGATAGCTATGATGCCCCTGCTAAATCATATAATTTTGATGTTAGCCCAGCTGAATATGCAAAAATAATTGTAATGATTTTAGGATATGCAGGAATTACTATTAAACAAGGAGATGTAACTGGGTTTGCACAAGGAAAAGAAGCTCAACTCTCTCAAACTGAACAATAATGGCAATATCAAGAAAACCTTTAGACGTAGATAATTACTCCGCATTAGATGGGGGAAATGGAACCGCTGTTCCAGGATACTATAGAAGAACTAATTTAAATGATATAATCAATAATTTTATGGTTGCTTATATTGGAGATGGTAAAATCTTAACTAAAGTGCCACGATATGAAGTAGCCTTTTGGGCTCAAAAAGCAGTTCAAGAGTTTAGTTATGATGTGTTTCATTCAGAAAAAGCTTTAGAAATACAATTAAGTTCTTTAAGACAAATGTCATTGCCATCAGATTATGTAAATTATGTAAGGATATCTTATACAGATGCTTATGGTATAGAAAGAACTATGTTACCAAGTGGCACTACTAGTGCTAACCAAGGCGTTGCTCAAGATGATGAATATAAATACCTTTATGATCAAGACGGTAACTTAGTAGAAGCAGAAGAATCAGAAACTATAGAAAGGTATCAAACAGCTAAAAACAACATTACCACAGAAGAAACATTGAATTATTACAACGGTTATTATACTTGGGATAATTTTGGATATTATGGTAGGCGCTATGGGTTAACTCCCCAGTTTCAAAATAAAAATGGTAGTTTTGTATTAGATTTAGATGCTGGCCAAATATATTTCGATGCATCTATCCCAAAAGATACTTACGTAACATTAAGATATATTTCAGATGGTTTAGGAGATAATGGAAATTTTGATAATGTTTATGTTCCTAAAATGGCGGAAGAGGCTGTAATGACTTCTGTATTATATAACTTATCTAAAATTAGGCAAGCTACTGCCGCTATGGCTGGGTTATATAAAATAGAGGCGTTTGCTAAAATGCGAAATGCTAAAATAAGATTATCTAATATGAAAATTGCAGAAATGACTAATATTTTCCGCAATAAAGCTAAATGGATTAAACATTAATAAAATTTTATGCCAGAATTAAAAAGAGCTTTCAATGTCGGGCGAATGAACCGTGATTTGGATGATAGATTAGTACCTCCCGGTGAATATCGAGAAGGATTAAACATTAATGTAGGGAAATCTGAAGGATCTGAAGTTGGTGCGATTGAAAATTTATTAGGCAATGAATTGATAGGAAATATAAATGTCGCGGGATCTAAATGTATAGGGGTTTTTAGAGACAACTTTAAGGAAACTATATATTTCTTTACTACTACTAATAATAGTAGTAATGAAACAAACACAGGGACCCATGGAATATATGAGTTTAGTCAATCTAATGGTCAATTAAGAACTTTAATTAGTCGATCTGATTTAAATTTTCATCAAAAATTTCCAGTAAATGGTATAAACTTAATTGACAATCTACTTTTTTGGACTGATGATAGGAATTATCCGAGAAAAATAAATGTAGAAAAAGCTAGAAATGATTTTGATTATTATGATAATTTAACTTCTTTAGATGATGTCGCGTCTGTTGCTAAATTTGCTCCGTATAGTTCTGCTACAGTCTTAAGTATTGGAACAACCAACCAACAGGGTGCCACTATTACATCAAATTTCTTAGAAAATAAAATAATAAGATTCTCTTATAGATGGAAATTTGAAGACGGGGAATACAGTATTTTAGCTCCTTTTACTACTAGTATGTTTTCTAGATTAGGTAATGCTGATACAGTTAGCACAGCAGCGGGAAATTTTGGAGAAATAGAAACTTTTGTAAATGCTATTAAATCTGTTCAACTACAAATTCCAACTCCAACTGGTTATGGCATAGTTGAAGCTGAATTAGTATATAAAGAAACTGGTTCTGGGGCTTTATATGTAGCTGAAAGTCAGGCAGTTTCAGCGACAACTACTTTTGTAAACTTTTTTTATGAATCCCAAGATCCATTTAGGACTATTCCATCTAGCCAATTAACAAGAATTTATGATGCTGTACCTAGAAAAGCTAAAACGCAAGAACTTGCTGGAAGTAGATTAATATATGGTAATTTTTTACAAAATTATAATGTTCCAGATATAAGTTTTAATGTTACACGTACAGGTGAGACAGCGGCAAGAAATGATAGAATATCTTATTTATCAGTTAAATCAAGAAGAACTTACCAAGTAGGAATTGTATTGGCAGATAAATTTGGAAGATCAACACCTGTTATTTTATCTAGCACAGGTGGAGATTCGATTTATATTGATCCCGCTGTTGGAGACGCTAATTCTTTAACAGCTTTTAATGCATTAAGAATTTCTTTTTCTCAAGACCAAATTGATGCTTTAAAATCTTTAGATTGGGCTTACTCTTATAAGGTTGTTATTAAACAAAGAGAGCAAGAATATTATAATTGGATTTCTATAATATCAGGACAAGATGCTGTAGAAAGATTAGGTGATAGTATTAATAAAATACCAAGAGATCAAACTGCGGTTATACCCCCAAGTACTTCTGCTTCAATATCACCTTGTGATGTTTCTGTTTTTCCTAAAGTTTTAAATGCTACAAATCAAACAGGCTCTGGGTCTACTATTGTACAATCTATTGCAAATCCAACCGGTATAGCAAAAGTTGCAACAGGAGCAGTTACAAGTGGCTTATGTATATATGAAACCACGCCTGTTGAGACAGATTTAGATATATTTTATGAAACTCCGACTGGAGGATTAATAAATGATTTAACCACTACGGCTATTAATATTGATTATTTTAATTGTTATTTATTAACTGTAGGATCACAACAACATATAGAATTAAATAGATTAAGAGCCGGATATAACCAAACTGCTTTTGATTATGGGGTAAGAGCTTATATGGTTCAAGAAAATTTTGCATCCGAAAGAAGGGCTAATACTTTAATACACTCTAGCGGCTTATTTAACTCTAGAACAGGAATTAACTACCTTAATCAATTTAATGAATCAGAGGGTGGATTAACAGTATCTGTAGATCCTAGAAATGGCTCTATACAAAAATTGCATGCTAGTGATACCCAACTAAATATTTTTCAAGAAGATAAAGTATCTTTCTCTCCTATTGATAAAGACTTTATTTATTCTGCAGAGGGTGGGGCAATACCAGTAACTAGTAATTCCCAATTTTTAGGTACTATAGCATCTATGCCAGGTCAGTATGGAATCGCTTTAAATCCTGAGTCTTTTGCAAGCTATGGTACTTCAAAATATTTTACAGATAAGAATAATGGGGTGGTTTTAAAATTAGTTGGTACTCAACTTGGGGAGATTTCTAATGCAGGTATGTCTGACTTTTTTAGAGATGCTTTAAAAAGTGCTTCAGCTGCTATAGGTTCTTATGACGAGTATCATAGTCAATATACATTAACATTAATTGGGACATGTTACAATAGTAATGAAGATACTAATGTGGCTACCGCTAATGATGGTTATTTAACATTATCATTTGACGAGGCTACCGGTGGTTGGAGTAGTTTTAAATCTTATCAACCAGAAGCCGCTCTTAGTCTTAATAATACTTTTTATTCATTTAAAGATGGTAATTTATGGCAACATAATGTAGAAAGTATAGCTAGAAATAATTTTTATAATGCTGGGTCTGCTGCTTCTCATGTAATTCCTATTTTTAATGATGCGCCTTCTTTAGTAAAGCATTTTAATACTATAGGGTACGAAGGAACTAACGGTTGGGAAATTGATTATATTCAAACTGATATTACTGCAATTGGGCCTATTCCTACTACTACAACTTCTTACACAACTACATTAAAATTTACTGGTAGTGGACCAAATACAGTTGTTACTGGTGAAAGTAGTATTTGTGCTGCGGCTAATACTGCAGTAACTTGGATTGCTACATTTAGCCCAATTAGTTCTGACTATCAATTTACGCAAGCTAATGATATTATTTTAACACCTCCAGCTGGAGTAAGTATTATTAATCCTACAACTATAACTAATGGTAATTTAGTGTTTGTTATATCGGCTAATTCCGGAACAGCAAGTACAACTAAAGAAGTTGTTATAAGTGGAGTAGGTGCATCGTTTGCATTTAGTGTATCTTTATTAACAGTGAATATAACTGATAGTGTAAGTAATACAGATTTAGCTCCTGCATCTATTTCTAAAACAACAGCTGGCGCTACTACTTTAACTTGGGTGCTTACACCTGGCCTAAATTATTATATACCAGATCCGGTTAATCCAATATCTTCAAGCGCAATAACTGTTGATATAAGTGGAATGCCTTCTAGTACAAACCCACAAACTCCTACAGCAGCTAGGAATAGCGGTAATCAAAATCAAATAGATTACACAATGGCTTGTGACGTACCTAGTACAGCAACTTCTGGAACTATTGCTGTTTCTGGTGCGGCTACTATAAAACCTACCCTTACTTGGGCTGCATTAACTGGGGCTGGGGTAGCTGGTGGCGTTTTAACCCCTCCTAATGGAGAAGCAATTGGAACTGCATATTATTGGGGACCATTTGATGGAGCTACAGGTAGAACAGCAACAGTTGTATGGGATGCAAGTTTAGTAAGTACTACTGAAACAATTACTACTGGAAGTTTAGGTGGTGTATCATTTACACCGGCTAACACATTAACTAAAACTCCCGGGGCAGATGGGGCTGGGGGAAGTGTTACAACAGCATTAGATGTATTTAGTACTGATACATCCGCACAAGGAACTGTAGCTACAAGCCCTATAGTAACTGCAACTTTAGGGGTTGTTGCGGCTAATAAACCACCAGATTTTGCTTGGGAAAATAATACATCTTATTCAACTGCAACTTCAGGATTTTGGACAACTGAACCAAATGTTATATTAGATATTGCAGTAAACCCAGCGGATACATGGATAAAAATTGGAGAAACATCAACACCAACAGATTCTGCAATTACAGGTTTAGCTGCTGAAACACCATTTTTTATAAATGTAGATGATTATCCTACAGCAACTCCACCACCACCAATAACAAGAAGTGGTACTATTACTTTAACATATGGAGGAAGTAGAGTAACTGGGTTACCAGCAGCTGGTATAACTATAACTGTAGAACAACAAAGAGAACCATAATGAGTATAATAAAATTTCCGTTTCAGAAAAAAGAAGGTAAATTTTTCGCGCCAATTGTTTCACAAGAAACTACTTATAAAGTTTCCGGTGGAGCCGTTGTTACAGACGCTACACAACTAGTAGCTGGAATAAAAGGAACATTTGCTGAGTTTAAATTAACTTTGCCAGCTGCTACTGCGGGAACAAAAACAAAATTGTTTTCAATAAATTCGGAGGCTGTAAATTCTTCGAATTAAAATTATAATTAATTAAATTTTATTTTATGTTACAAGTAAGAAAATTACTAGAATCAGATTGGGATTTTTTACCCAAATGGGTTGATTCTTATGATAAAAAACCTTTAATAAAAAATTTAGACTTTAGAGATCTTATGCCTGGCGCTTTCCAGGTAGGGGAATATGAAAAAAAGCGGAAAGGTTTAGGTGGGTTTATGGTCTGTAAAGATGACCACCCTATAGCCTCTATATGGTTAGGTATGACTAATTCACATTGCGCATTACTAACTGATGTTATATCAGATCCTGACTATAAAGATAAAGATAGAAAAAAAGCAATACAACTTTTAATTAACTTTGCAATGGATTTTAGCAAAGATTTAGGATATAAATACATATATGAAAATCCACCGTATAAACTCATAAAAAAATTATAAATGGGAAAAAAGAGAAGAAACAGAAAAGCCGGCAGAATGGCATTGGCAGAGCGCCAAGATATTTTAGATAACCAGGCTAATGCACAAGCTGCGTATGATCAAGACTATTCGGATCTTAGGGGAGCTGCTGATGTTACTGATTTTTATGCTGATCTAGGTTTTAAGGGCATTAACATGGATGACCTCCGTATGCAAGAATACAATACCGGTAATGTAGCTACAATGGGGGATAGGATGAGTGCTAATGCTACTGGATATAATGCTACGGGTTATGATGCTACTGGATATGATGCTGCACAAACAAATGTTGCTGGATTAGCTAGAGGTGCTGACACGGGTCTTAGTAATGTATTTAATAATCTTCAAGTTTCTACAGCTGGTGCTGAATTAGCAGCGCAGGAAGCAGATCAATCATTAGCAGCATCGCAAGAAGCTATGATGATGATGGGGGGTGCTGGTGGAGCTACAGCTTTAGCCTCTCAAGCAGCTAAATCTAAAGCTGGTATTGCTGCTGATATTGATAGGCAAGTTAAAGCTAATGAAATGGCTCGGGCGCAAGGTGAACAATCTTTGCAAAGAGATTTACTAGCGCAGGGTAATTTAGCCTCTCAATTTGATTTAGGCCAACAACAATTTAATGTAGGCGCACAAAATCAAGCATCCCAATTTACAGCAAATGCTCAAAACCAAGCGGCACAGTTTGGAGCCGCAGCACAAAATCAAGCAGCACAATTTGGAGCTGCTGCACAAAATCAAGCTGAAATGTTCAATGCAGGGCAGGCTAATAATATGACTTTATCTCAATTTGGGGCTGAAAATGAAATGGAACGATTTAATGTTAATGCTGCTAATAATGCATTTGAAAATCAAGCTAATGCTATAAACAACGCTATTGCTCAAAATGCCTCTCAAGAACAAGAATTTGATTTCAAAAAAGCTGCAGGACAATCTCAAGCAGAATCTAACCAATTTGATGCATTAATGGCTATATACGAAATTACTTTAGGACAAAAGAATGATGCTGATAGGGCTGCTTCTGAAAATACTGCTGCAGTACAACAAGGTGCAATGTCTGGAGGTTTATTTGGAGGCGCTAAAGACATGAAAAAAGAAGCTTATGGGCGGAAAGGTTCCATGAGCGGTAATGTTACTCAACAGCCTACTAGTGTTCTTGGAGCGAAGCAACAACCTATACAACAAAATACTAATAATCAGGTTATTTATGGTATGGCTGGTCCAACCGGTTAAAATTAAATATTTATGAAAGATTACAATCCTAAAAATACTCTTAAATTAAATCCTGAGCAACAAGCTATTAAGGATTTTAGGCAAGCAGAATACCAACGCAAATATGCTATTAAATCTGAAGATAAGGTAAATCAAGAAACCCCAAGTCCTAAAGGACAATTTGATATTCAACTCCAAGGCCTTGCTAGAGAATTAGTTGAAAAAGCTAGTAACTTAACTAATGAAAAATCTAGGGGAAAAGTAGATAATTATGACTTCTCTGCAAAGATGGCTATTATTGAAAGGTCTGTTAATGAGTTAGGAGCATTTACTAATGCTGTTAAAAAGGCGACTGCTAATTATAATAGAAATTTACAAGAAGGTACGTTGTCTTATGGCATGGACCAATATGATGAAGGGGTTCTTCAGGGTTTAGATCAAGGCACTATAACTTTAGGGCTGGACGAAGACGGGAGAGCTGTTTTAAACGGAAAAGGAATGAATCCTTTAGAAGGAGAATTTGATGTTAACATATACGATGTAAACAACATCCCTGCTGCTGTTCCTAAAATTAAACCTATTAATTTAATGTTAGATCCTGTGGCTAAAGAATTAGGGGTAGATGAAAATGGGGTTCCACTACTCAAGGTAGATAAGTATGGTAATAAAATGTATGATAGTGGGCCATATGAAGACCACCATTTAGAAGTTCTTGATTTTTCTCAAGACGCGTTAGAAGGTATGGGTATAAATGGAATAAGATCTTATTTAGCAGATCATATGCAAATGCCTCAATCTCAAGTAAAAATGTTAATGGAAGAACAATCTTATACAGATCCAAATGGAATAGAATGGGATAATAGGGGGACTGCAGAGGCTTTTGGTAGCATAAATGAATATATTGGAAATAAATACAATAGAATACAAAAACCTCACCCAGAGACTGTTACAAAATTAGCTAAACACAGTGCACAAAAAATTGCACAAGAAAAGGGAATTAGGCCAGAGGAGGTATCTCCTATGGAAATTCTGGGAATGGAAGAAACTGTTTCTACACCTCCTGTTGCTGCACCTTCGGCAGAAGCTCCTGTAATGGAGGAAGCTGTTGCAGTTGAAGAAACAACGCCTGAAGGAAGTATAGATGTAGATGAGTTAATTAAAAAATATTCTTAATGAGTTTAAAAACCATAGTACAAAACATGGTTACGGCTAGTGAGCCAGAGGTAAATATTGCTAAGGTTATTAAACATTATAATCAAATTAATAAATCTCCTTTAAAACAAATAGAAGAAACTGTTGAAAGTGAAACAATAGAAATTCCAGATTGTGAATCAGAAGGATTAATTTGGAGTGAAGAAGAAAAAAAGTGTGTACCTAAAGAAGAGCCTCAACAACCAACAGGCTCTACATTTATTAAAGATAAAGAAACAGGTAAAGCCAGAATTATTCCTAAGCGAACCACACCAGGGAGAGGTGAAGAAGTACAAACTTCTACAGAATTTGAGGAGTGGTTAAGTACTATGCCTGAAGATGTTACTCAGACTGAAATTGATGATCAAAGAGACAGGCTTGGGCTATCTCCTGATAATAGCATGAAGGCTGCCCAGAAAAGAGAAAAAGAACAACAATTAGCTTTTCAGACTGGAGGAGCTGTGGAGGGGCAATTACAGGAAGTAGTTGTAACTGGTGAAAAACCAAAAACTGACAAAGAAAAAAGAGGACAAAGAATTAAAAATTTCTTTAATAATTATACATTATCAGGGACAAGCCAAGAAGATATTAATAAAGCTAGTTATGAAGCAATGAAAGCTTTGTCTAGTGATGAAGAAGAGGCTTTTTTTACTAACTTTAATAATGCAATTGATAAAGCTTATACACAAGAAATAAAAGATTATCAAGCTAATTTAAGTAATCAATTGGGTATTCCTAACTTAAGAAATGAAATACTTGGTGCAAATAAAAA
>Ga0115012_10002829_pt1 | contig 10193 bp, 8 predicted proteins | sample TroAtlMetagenome_FD_88706 | JGI IMG/M metagenome (GOLD analysis project Ga0115012, IMG submission 88706) | Marine eukaryotic phytoplankton communities from Atlantic Ocean - Tropical Atlantic ANT10 Metagenome | ecosystem: Environmental > Aquatic > Marine > Oceanic | place: Tropical Atlantic Ocean...
CCCAGCCCCTTTGACCACTCGGGTACCCCTGCTTGTATTCGCCGGAGAGCATTTGAGTCAAGAATGCAACGGATGAGCCCTTCTCAGACCCAAGGGTCTTAACCGGAAGTTAAAGCGAGCGAAATTGAGGGAGACTATGGCTCGCATAGGTATTATCGGTTTGGGCAATTGGGGAACTGCACTTGCTAAAGTATGGTGTGATGATGGACACAATGTAATGGGATGGACAATTGAACAAGAAGTATATGATTCTATAATGACGGAAAACATTAACAAAAAATATTTACCACATACAAAAATCCCAGATTTACAAGCCACAATGCAAATCGAAGACATTACTACTGACTGTGAGATTATTGTTTTGGCAGTCCCTAGTGGCATCATTCTAAGTGTTGTTGATCAAATTATCCCACATCTTCGTCCATCTCATTTGTTAATTGATTTAGCAAAAGGTTTAGCTCCAGAAGAAGAAGGTGGGTCAGGAATCATATCTAAGGCTATTACAAAAAGATTGAAAGAAGCGAAAAAATCAAATTCACTAGTTGTAATGACAGGCCCCACAATAGCTCCAGAAGTTGCTAGAGGTGTTATGACGACCGCCTTAGTTGCCTGTCATGATAGATTGGTGGCCGAGAAAATTGCTGGAAGGTTGTCGACCAACACATTGGTTCTAACACCTGCTGACGATCCTGAAGGTGCAGAATTGTGGGGGGCATTCAAGAATACTGTTGCACTGGCCTGTGGATTAGTTGATGGGCTCAGAAATAGTATAGGAGGAGATAATCTGAAAGCAGCATTAGTTTTAGCAGGATTTAGTGAAGGAATTAGATTGCTAAATGCAATGGGTGCTGAACCTTCAACTGCATTTGGTCCTGCGGGGTTAGGCGATTTATATGTCACAGCTACCAGTCCAAGAAGCAGAAATAGAACACTTGGAGAAATGCTAGGATATGGTAAATCATTAGAAGAGGCTCTAGATGAAATGCACATGGTAGCAGAAGGAGTTAGAGCAACTAGAATGTTTGTTAAAATAGCCCCTAGATTAAATGTTGAGATACCTTTCTTATCTTCTTTAAGTAAATTATTAGATGGAGAAATACCAGTTGAAGATGCTGTTCGCTTAATGGTTGCTTCTTACAAAAATTAGATGAAACCTTTTATGGAGGAAAATATGAAAAATTCTGGCCATAGATTAGGTGCTTCAGGGACTAAACTTGAGAATACTATTCAAGGATTAAGAGAATCGATAGAAAATTTAGACCGGAAGAAATTCAAATACTGGGAGTTTGATATCAGAGAATCGATAGATGGAGTAGTTTTTGTATTTCATGATGATATAATAGATGTAAATGGAGAACTGAAAGAACTGTCAAAAATGCCTTTTTTAGAAATTAAAGAAGCAGGAGAGGAATTAGATATCTTAATACCAACTTTTGAAGAAGTAGTGATTGAATTAGAAGAACGAAAGGAAAAAGTTTTCGTGGAAATAAAAGAAATTTTTTCAGATCAAGCAAGAAATGAAATTATCAATAGAATTTCAGGATTGAAGGGCTGGAAAATCATGGCGACGCCGGAACGTTTTGAAAAATCATTTCCAGAAGAATCGAGAGATTTTTGGAGAAAAGAAATACAAAAGGCAAAAATCGAATTAGTAAGGGTGGGGAGACATAGAGTTGAGCTTTTTAGAGCATCGGAATCCCCCTTTAAGTGGATTATAGCGAAGCCAAAATGGTTATTTGGACTATAATTAAATTAAATATTTTTATTTTTAGGCTACCCTAAATATTAATTGCAAGGCTTCTTTGGATGAAATCATGAAGACGTCTGCGGTTACAGGCTGGGCAATAAAAAATAAGGCAATTTTAATGGTTGGTGTTTTATTATGTGCAGCAACGATATATCTGATTTTTGATGTAAATTATGAAGAATGTGAGAACCAAGATAATTGTCTCGTTGTTGCTTTTGAAGTACAAGATACGTACCTGATTTGGGATAAAAATCCACAACATTTAGCTGATAAACTCAGTATCCTAACGGGAATGGATGTTGAGATATATCCGGTCACTGATTCTGGAGCTGCAATTGAAGCTGTCAGACTAGGTAATGCAGATATTGCATTCATGGATGGTGCAGCAGCATGGTTAGCATGGGAAGTATATGGACTAGATGTTCTGGCCGCGGAAGAGAAAGCAGATGGGAGAGTTTACTACAACGCAACTGCATGGGTAAAAGCAGACTCAGACATGGCGGAAGCTTATCTCGATGATGATGACTCTACAGATCCATTTGCACTAATGGAAGGAAAAACCTCTTGCCATACAGGATGGCTAAAAAGTGCAGGAATGCTCATCCCTATGGGTTATTTGATTGGTAATGGGTATGCGGAAGTTCAGGGTGATGAAAATGAAATTGAGTCATTAAGAGAGACGGTAACAACTTTCTTTTCTGATGATTCTAGTATTCCTGAGGGAGGTACGCCTTATTCAGGATACAAAGGGGCACTTAGATGCCTATCAGATGGAACTGGAGATGTAACTCTAGCCAAAGATTCTGTAGTAAATTCATACTGCACAGGAGATGACCGCTATGATTGGTGCCTAGACGTCGATGAATACGTGATGCTGCCTGCATTTGGTCAAGCACCAAGCCATCCCGCAATTTATAATTCTGATTTAATGGATGAAGAAACGGCAATAATCGTGCAAGAAGGATTGATTAAACTTAGTGATGATGAGGAAGGTAGAGAGATTCTCAATGATCTATTAAACACAAATGGAATGGTAGCTGCTAATTCAGAAGATCATCTTGGAACTTATGGTGCTGCAGTTTCCAATGTCCCAGGGATACAAGCTTATTTTGAATGAAATAAGATTATATCCTTACTATTTGAGGATTAGACATGAAGCAATTTTCTGTATTTGTTCTAATAATACTTTATTCCGGATTAACAGGATGTATCTCTTCGGATTCTGATGATGAATTTGAATGGCCTGAACCCACAGATTTTAACTGTGAAATCTCCTTGGATTTTAATCTTGAATGTAAATTATTTTTGGAAGGATTAGAAACTCCGCATCATTCAATCTTAAATCCTGAAAATGGCGAATTATGGATTATTTATCTCAATGGATTCGTTAAGTCATGGGATGGGGAGGAACTCAGAGAAATTGCTGATTTAACATCATTTGTAAATCGTTGCCACATGGAACAGGGACTTCTAGGAATGACCTTCGATGAAGATTTCAATACATCAAGAATTGTGCTGATATCATACATTGAAAAAGGAAGTTGTGATGGGCCTAATGAATCAGATTTGGTATTAGCATCGATAAAAATAGGGGAAAATGGATTACTGGATCCTTCAACTATCTCACCTCTAAGATCCATAGAACAACCATACAGGAATCACAATGGAGGACACTTGATTAGTATTGGAAATAATCAATATCTGTGGGGTATTGGCGATGGAGGAAGTGCAAATGACCCCGGAGATAATGGTCAGGATGACAGTAATTCTCTTGGAAGCATTAACTTTTTTTCATACCTAAATGGAGAAATTTCTCCTGTACTTAACAATACAGAAGATGATCCTTATGTCTTACATCATGGTCTAAGAAATCCATGGAGATTTTCATTGGGTGAAAATAATATGATTTGGATTGGAGATGTTGGGCAAAATTGTTGGGAAGAAATAAATTTAGTCCCACTATTCGAAAGAAAGAATCTTGGTTGGTCAATAAAAGAAGGTTTCCAAGATTTCGAGGAAGGTGGTGAGTGTTATGAAAATATTAATCAAACCGATGATGAGTTAACCTATCCAGTATTAGCTTATGGACACGAAAATGGCAATTGTTCGATAACCGGAGGATTTTGGATGGATTGGGGACCGGACCCTCTACAAAACGGATATCTATATGGAGATTTTTGTAGTGGAAATTTTTGGTTATTAAAACAAACAAATGACGGAGAATGGACAGAGAACTATGTAGGTTCGAGTGGTGGAATGATTGTTGGTTTTGGTAGAGGAATTACCGATGAATTATTAGTATTTCATTGGACTGGCGATATAGCAATAATTGAATAATCAAAACTATCTTTAGTTGAGAAATGAGGGGAGAAAAACACTTTTCCAAGTTGAACGAGGTAAGTCGATTTCTTCTGTAAAATATGATCGTGCTTTAATTGAAATAAAATCAATGATTAATACTACCACGAAAATAATAATTAAGTATGCAATGACTTTGTCATATTGTAAAAATTTCAAATATAGATTAATGTAGTATCCTATTCCTCCAGCACCTACTATTCCAATTACAGTACCATGCCTGAAATTATATTCAAACATGAAAATTGCTTGAGATATTAAATCGTTTGCAGATTCTGGAATAACTACCTTAAGTGCTGTTTCAAATTTTGTAAGACCCATTGCTTCGGAAGCATCAAGAGGAATTTTAGCCATTCCTTCTATTGCCTCGTATTGGAGTTTTCCAAGATATCCGACAGTATAAACGGTCATGGCTAAAACTCCTGCTAGAGGTCCAAATCCTACTAGTATAACAAAAAATATTGCCCAAATGAGGCTTGGTAAACTTCTAAATCCTGCCAGTAAAAACCTAGATGAATAAGATACCCATGATGGATTCAAATTACGCGCTGCTAATAATGATAGAGGGAGAGATAAAATTGTCCCAAACACAGTTGACACAAATGCAATTTTTATTGTCTCTACCATCCCAATCCAAGCAGTTGAGCATGTGAAATCCATAAAATTCGGATAGACAGTACATACGGGATATACTTGTGGCTCAAGGACACTCCAGTCAGGTGGCCATAATGATTCATTGAAGAATGTTATAAGATTGCCAAGACCTTGGGATGCCCTGCCCCAATCATTAATCATTCCGTTGAAAACAATAATACTGAATAAAAATATTAGAATACAGATTCCAAGCCATGAGGGTCTGCTGATTCTATGAAGATAATTCATATCTTCACTTCCATTGCAGTAGGTTCTTTGATAAACGGATTAATCCGTCCATCATCAATTACCAGTAGCCTATCTGCCATCATCTTAGCACGAGTAATGTCATGTTCTACTACAAGAAGTGCAGCATTACTAGATCTAACGTATTTTGTAACCTCACCAAGTACCATATCAATTGTTTTTTCATCTAACTCACTTAGGAACTCATCGGCCATTATCAATTTAGGACATTGGGCCAATGTTCTAGCAGTAGCAACTCTTCTCTGTTGGCCTCCCGAAAGCCTCCTTATTGGTTCACTGATTTTCTCTTCAAGACCCATAGAATTAATTGCCTGAATAGCTTTTTTCTTTGAAGTTTTTTTCTTTGCAAAAGATGAGGGGAGAAAGCCACCAATAAATGGCATAGGAGTATTGTGACCTGCATCTACACCTAACATCACATTATGTAATACGCTGGCATGTCTAACCAAACCTAAACCTTGAGGGACATATCCCAATTCACCTCTATTTGGCCTATCGGGAAAGAATTTACCGCAGACTTCAATACTACCAGAAATAGGTCTAATAAGCCCTGCAATTGTTTTCAATAGAGTAGACTTTCCGACACCCGAAGGCCCAGCAATTGCAACAATTTCTCCGGGAAAAATCTCTAAATTAGGAATTTCAACTAAAGGTTCTTCCACCTTATATCCTATCGTCACATCATTTAGGCGTATAATTGGCTCTATCTTCCAAGGAATTTTTCCCAAAGATTCACCTCCCACACTCAATCACTAAGTTTAGGTGAGCCTAATCCCTATTTGGTATTGACGGATTGAGGTAAAAACTCAAAAATTAATTTCAATAAGAAATTAGTTTGTGTAGATACCAGAATAATAGGAAGAAATACCAGGAATAATTACAATGAATGATGAATATTGCCCCAGATGTTCTTGAGATGTTGCTCTGGTTAATCCAGATGTACCTAATATGTTATTCATTATCTCAGAACCACAAGTATTTTTCGGGGATTCTTCATCAATTACATGTACTGAGATATCATAGCAACCCGTATACACCGATCCTCGCGTACTGAAATTTTCCAAATACATCTCATAGTTAAGTGAGATTAAAGCATTCAAGACCGCCGTTCTTGTCTGTATATCCAGCAAATCGGGATTATAAATTACAGAATCACTTGGGATAGGGGCGATAGTAGGGAGAGAAGTGTATTCTTCAATATCTAAACACCAATCCATATTCTCCGAAATTAAGATATTACCACAATACATATTAACAGTATTTTCTTCTAAGAATACAATATCTCCTCTGTCTTCAGAAAGACATCTTAGTGCTCCTGAATCACTAAAATATGTATCATTTTGATTAGGTATTGATGAATTAGAATTAAAGAAGGAATAAACTATTTCTGACAAAAAATCTATATCATTACTTTGAGTTAATTCAAGATAATTATTTTTGGCTAGATAACCGATTGGAAGCATCATACTTTCTACATCTGAAGAATCAGAATGACAGGATGTTTTTCCTTCCAACAAATCAAAAGGATTAGTTAAAGGATCATTGTCTAAATGACTCGCTGCGATTGAACTGTTCGAATTAACCCAAGCTAAAATATCTGAATATGTCCTACTATCTTCCATTTCTACAGCTGCCATTACAGCCAAGTTATATTGTTTCCATCCAACCCATGCTAATTCTGAATTAACAATTGCAATATCGGCATTGCCATCTGCTAAACTATTGAGTAATTCATTTTGAGAATTAACAACAAATATTTCCACGTCTATGTTTAATTTTTGAGAGAGAAAGTCCGCTAAGAGTTCTGGATTTTTATCTGCATTATCAGAAATTTTACCTGAATCAAATGCAATCTTAATTTTATCAACATCAGGAGAAACTGAAGTATTCAAAGAAAATTTATCTTCGTAGTAAGCTGAAATACCCGGTATATTAGAAATTAGTGATGAATAACTACCCAAGTGTACTGAAGTATTTGTTGCAATAAATCCAGGCGTATTTAGGATATTCTCTAGAATATTAACCGCTTCGGAATCACTACTCATTTCAACTAACACATTCGTTATTTTACTTGTAATTTCTGAATCTAAATAATTAGGATTATACATTACTGGATGGCTAGGAGATTTTCCAAAAGCAGGTAATGCTACATACTCCTCAATGTCAAGGCACCACTCTTGATTAAGAGAAGAAATGTCATTATTGCAAAGAATTTCTACACTACTTTCTTCTAAAAAGGCAACATCTCCCATCCCTTCAGATAAACATTTCAAAGCACCCGAATAACCATAATATGGAGTCCCGGTTTCAGGAATTGAAGAATTAGAGTCAAAAAATCCATGTATAGTATTTCTTATGGTCTCTACATCATTCGGATCTCCGATAATATTTGCATAACCTAGGCCAATTAGGTAACCCATTGGGAGAAGCATGCCTACTGATTTTAGCCATCCTGTATGGCAAGATGTTTTACCCGATAAAAGTGAAAAGGGATCAGTGTAGGGGTTATCGTCGAGGTGAGCACTAGCAACATCACTATCTGATTTTACCCATGCATTAGCATTGTAATATGTCCTTCCATCTAAATTAAGATCTGCGGCTAAAACTTCTAAACCATATTGTTGCCAACCAACCCATGCGGCTCCTACATCCATCAATGCAATATCGGCATTACCAAATCTCAAAGCCTCAACCATAGCACCCTCTGAGTCAACACTCAACAGAGAAACATCATAATTTAATTTCTCAGAAAGATATTCTGCAAAAAGCTGAGGATTTGAGTCAATGTTATCTAGGTTATCTTTAATCTCAAAAGCAATTACTAGAGTCCCTAGACTATCATCATCACTATCATTACCGATACAGCCTGAAACATAAGTCATTATCAAGATTGAAGTAATTAGAATGGCGACTGTCTTACTATTGACCATACTAATACCCCATCTACATACATACGAATAGATACTAGTAATTTAATGTGAGTTTTTATGATACTAAGGATTGGGTTAACGAGAGACGCTCAAATTGAATGTGAGTCCCATTTTAACAACTATGATGAGGTTAATTATTACCTGCTGTGAGCCAGATAAAACAGCGCCTCTCGTTACCGTTCAAGTATGTCCTTCGATGTGGGCAAAATGCCCACATCGAAATCGTCAATTAATTTATTGGAGTGTTCCAATATCTTCTGCAGTAATTCCAAAGTGGTCCCATGCTGGCTGTAACCATGATCTAATATCAGCTTCATAGTCTGCGGAAGCATCACCATCGTTGGCCAAATCAAACATAGAAACTATTTTGTCGGAATAGTAGTTTGCGTACCATCCGTATGCCTCACATTCTTGTTGCGACATATTCTCATGCTGAGCATGTGTCACTGAATTGTAACATCCAGTGAACTCCTCGCCATTCGGATCATTTGGAGAAGTGTAATTCTCTAGATACATATACGCTTCACAAGATGTTTGTGAATTGTCAGATGAAACTGTGTGAGATACCATATTATAGCAAATCGAAGTATATTCTGCTACATATGCCTCAATAACTCTGTAGAATGCATGCCCCTCTGCCTGATGCTTATCGTAGTCATCCAACTCGCCAGCAGCTAAGTCATCAGTCATCTTTGACGCGTACCTAACTGAAGCCTGTGAGTAAACGATAACTATGTTCTTCAGAATTTCATCTCTTGCATCAACTAATCCTTGCATGTCCTCGTTCTGCATTGCAGTTAGGCCATCATTCATAGCGGCCAGTGTTGCAACATTTGTTGCAGATGTACCATCAGCATTAGCTGTTCCAAAGTTTCCTGCTCTCTTGTCAGCAGTTGCGTATGGACCACATCCATCGTAATCTGCATTTGAATCATCTGGGCCGTGATAGAATGCCCATCCTTCGTCCCATGCGTGTTGAGCATCGTCAGGACCCCAATTTCCAGCCTCTGCCTTGATAATAGCAGCATTGAGCTCATGGATTGCGTATGCAGTCATTACACCATTTTGAATCCCCTTCTCTACTGCTTGATCCCTTACTGTATCTGACTCGCCAGCGAATGGACCTGTTGCTGTAATTGCTGCATAAACAAAGTCATTCCATGAACCATCAGCATCATAATATGCATCGTAGGCATGATTCTTACCTGATGCATCTGCAAAGCCCATGAGGGTTCTGTAGGATCCGTCAGATTTTTCAGCATGCTCTCCATTTTCATAGATGTCCATTACTCCAGTCCAATCATATGCACCAGATAGGTCTTTGATATCACAGACGTCTCCCATGAGCATTCTATGATTATCAACGTTGGAAGCATATTCGTATCCTCCATCGGAATCATCTAAGTCAACATCAGATTCATCATCTGATAAGCATCCAGCGAATGCTGCAGCCAACATACTTAATGTCATCATTATAGCAACTATTTTATTATTTTTCATTTTATATATCTCCTTTTTTAGGTTTCCCTAAACTTTCCGACGATGGTTCAATATATTAAATTTAGGTCGGCCTAAATTTGGAATATAATGAGTTAGAGTCACGAAACCGTCGGCGATATACTGATGTGAGTATACCTTCTCGACAGGTTGTGAATAATTTTAGTCGGACGAAAATACTAGCCTCAATTTCCGTAATTCTCATGATTTCGATGATTTTTCCTCTTGATAACAAACAACCACTTCTACAAAATGAAATAATCACTAAAGATCAACTTGGAGGTGGTGGTGGCAGCCTTGAAGATAGGTGCAGTTCTATTACTTTTGAAGATATTCTGCCTTATACTCATGCACATTTCGATATTGTAGTTGATGATGATTGGGATTCAGCCGAAGTTAAAGCTAGAGCGTGGATAAATGGGACCAGCGTAGATTTATTGAGAGAAAAACTTGATTTGTATTTAGAAGAATTGTACCCTAGTGGAGGTGATGGTTGGATTTCAACAGATGAAAAATCAGCAGTTGAGGCTGTAGCCTCTGAATGTGTAGGATATGCAATGACTAGGATTGGTTTGAGAGAATCGACACCTCATAGAGGAGGTGTTGGCCTAGATTGGAAGAATGCTACTTGGCAAGAAAGCGGTGTCGTAATTGAAGAATGGAACCTAGTCCCATCTAATCATGCAGATATTAGAGATTGTACAGCAATTGGTTCCAGTAATGGATGTGTAGAAGTACCAGTATTTCCTAACTCTGAAAGA
>Ga0115012_10002831_pt1 | contig 10186 bp, 5 predicted proteins | sample TroAtlMetagenome_FD_88706 | JGI IMG/M metagenome (GOLD analysis project Ga0115012, IMG submission 88706) | Marine eukaryotic phytoplankton communities from Atlantic Ocean - Tropical Atlantic ANT10 Metagenome | ecosystem: Environmental > Aquatic > Marine > Oceanic | place: Tropical Atlantic Ocean...
TATGCCATTATTAACTCAAGATAAAGAATCTGAAGATACAGATTGTGTATTTTTTGATGCGAATTCTGACGGTTTTCTTGATCTATATGTTACTAGTGGAGGAAATGAATTTTCAGTTTATTCAACTGAACTTAGAGATAGACTTTATTTTAATAAAAAGAATTATTTCATTAAATCAGAACAAATTCTCCCAGCTGGATTATTTGAAAGTTCATCTGTAGTTAAAAACATTGATATTGATAAAGATGGAGACCAAGACCTATTTATAGGAACAAGACTTATACCTCAGAAATATGGTCTTCCATCAAATGGATATATTCTTGAAAATGATGGAGAAGGTAATTTTATTAATGTAACAGATTCTATTGCACCTGATCTAAATAAAATAGGAATGATAACAGATGCTAGTTTTATTGATTACGAAAATGATGGTGATAGTGATTTATTAGTAGTTGGTCACTGGATGCCAATTAAATTATTAGAGAATAATAATGGAATTTTTAAAGTTAAAAAAATTGACAAATTAGATAATACTAATGGGTGGTGGAATACAATAAAAGTTCAAGATATAAATGGTGATGGATTTGATGATTTTATAGTTGGAAATCATGGTAATAACTCAAGATTCAGAGCGAGTTTAACTAAACCAATTTCTATGTATGTAAATGATTTTGATGATAATAATAGTATAGAACAAGTTATTTTTCAATATAATGGTGACAGCTCCTACACAGTAGCTCTAAGACATGATTTAGTTATGCAGATGCCAACTCTCAAAAAGAAATATCTTAAATACAATAGCTATAAAAATCAAACTGTTAATGATATATTTCCATTCTCAAAAATTAAATCCAGTCAAACCAATCATGTTTATAATCTCAAAACCTCATTATTCATTAATAATAGAGGTGATTTCAATTCTATAGAACTTCCAATACAAGCTCAATTCTCAACAGTTCATGCTATAGAAATTGAGGATGTTAATCAGGATGGTATTAAAGACATAATTTTAGGAGGTAATTTATACGATGTTAAGCCTGAAGTGGGAAGATATGATGCAAATTATGGTCAGTTGTTTTTAGGAGGAAAAGATTTACAATTTAATTCAATATCTTCATTAAAGTCAGGTCTTTTATTTAAGGGACAAGTAAGAGATTTTTCAAAAATTAATAGTATTGATGATAAAAACTTATTATTAGTTTTGAATAATAATGATACTCTTCAAACTTACTCTTATTAAATGAATATTCGATTCTCATTATTATTAATATTATCTACATTGTTTTATTCCTGTGATAAGAACGAAAAATTATTTTATAGATTTTCTCCTCATGAGTCCAGTATCTATTTTAAAAATCAGCTTGTTGAGAATGAAAAATTTAACCTTATTGAGTATTTATATTTTTATAATGGAGGAGGAGTAGCTACAGGTGATGTTAATAATGATGGTTTAGTAGATATTTATTTTGTCTCAAATCAAGGTGAAAACAAGTTATACTTAAATAAAGGAAATTTTAAATTTGAAGACATATCTAAAAGTGCAGGGGTAGAGTCTTTTGGTGAATGGAAGACAGGAGTTAGCATGGTAGATATAAATGGAGATGGGCATCTTGATATCTATCAAAATAGATTAGGTGGGTATAAAAATATTAGAGGTAAGAATGAGTTATTTATAAATAATGGTAATCTAACATTTACTGAAAGTGCTGAAAAATACGGTCTTGATTTTGAAGGTTTTTCTACACATTCAGCTTTTTTTGATTATGATTCTGACGGAGATCTTGATGTTTATTTACTTAATCATTCTGTCCATACTGAAAGAAGTTACGGTAGTTCAAAACTTAGGTATGAAAGAAATGAGAAGTCTGGAGATAAACTTTACAGAAATGATATAAGTGATAAAAAAAATATTTTTATAGATGTCTCTGAAGAGTCTGGGATATTAGGAAGTAATATAGGATATGGTTTAGGGATCTCAATAAGTGATATAAATCGAGATGGGTGTGATGACATATATATATCTAATGATTTTAGAGAAAATGATTATTTATATATTAATAATTGTGACGGAACATTTACTGAAAATTTAGAAAAAAATATAAACTATACATCTAGATTTTCAATGGGAAATGACATATCAGATATCAATAATGATTTATACCCTGACATATTTGTTCTTGACATGCTTCCAGAAGATGAAAAAGTATTAAAAAGTTCTGCAGGAGATGATTCATATGAAATTTATAAACTAAAACTTGGGTTTGGATTCAATAAACAGTTTGCAAGAAATACCTTACAACTAAATAATGGAAATAATTCATTTTCTGAAGTTTCTCAATTATTAGGTATTCACGCTACAGATTGGAGTTGGTCAACTTTAATGGAAGATTTTGATGTTGATGGTAATGTAGATGTATATATATCAAACGGAATTGTTAAAAGACCAAATGATATGGATTATATAAACTTTTTATCTAATGAGAAAATCAAAAGTGGACTTGTTCAAAATCCTGACTTAAATAATAAGGATCTCTTGAATGAGATGCCTGACGGAAAAGTTGCCAATTATGCATTTAAAAACTTATCTAAATTAGAATTTAAGGATGTTTCAAAAGATTGGGGATTAGATTATGAAGGGTATTCTAATGGAGCTACATATGATGATTTTGATAACGATGGAGATCAAGATATAGTAGTAAATAATATAAATGACTACTCATTTATTTATAAAAATAATTCTAGAGATAATAACCTAGGTAATTATTTGAATATAGAGTTCGATGGAAAAAATTTTAACCTTAATGGTATTGGTGCCAAGGTTACTCTATGGCTTAAAGAAAAAATAATTTATAAGGAAAACTTTTTGAATAGGGGGTTTATGTCAAGTAAATCTTCTGGCTTAAATTTCGGTGTAGGTAAATCTTCGATAATAGACTCTTTAGAAGTGATATGGCCCTCAAAAAAATCACAAAAATTATATTCAATAGATGTAAATAAGACTATTACACTCTTCGAAGAGAATGCCAATAAACTATTTTATAATGATAATAAGAACTCTATTATATTTTATGACTTGTCAAATAAAAATTTGATTGAATATAGGCATAAAGAAAATGTGTTTAATGACTTTAATAGAGAAGCCTTAATTCCCTACATGGTCTCTAAAGAAGGTCCTGCAATAGCAACTGGAGATGTAAATAATGACCAGTTTCTAGATATATATATAGGATCTCCTTCTTTCCAAGAGTCAAAGCTTTTCCTTGGTAATAAATCAGGAAATTATAAGTTAAGCCAACAAATTAGTATAGAGAAAGATTCTATTTCTGAAGATGTAGATGCCCTGTTTTTTGATGCTGATAATGATGGAGATTTAGATTTATATGTCGTTAGTGCTGGCAATGAATTTTCAGTTAATTCTAATAGCGTAAAGGACAGAATGTATTTTAATAATGATGGAATTTTTGAAAAAAACGACAAATTAATTGAGATCAATCAACATAATTCTGTTGTTAAAAACTATGACTACGATAATGATGGTGATCAAGACCTTTTTATTGGTGGGAGAGTTATCCCTGGTGAGTATGGGATCTCTCCTAAAAGTTATTTGTTAAAAAATGATGGTATAGGAAATTTTAAAATAGATAGAATTTTTAATGACTTGGGAATGATCACGGATGCTAAATGGGATGACATGAATGGTGATGGAATTAAAGATTTAATTACTTGTGGTGATTGGAATAGTATCAATATTTTTAATAATGAAAATGGAGAACTTATTCTTGATTCTATATTTGTTGGTAGGTCATTAAAAGGTTGGTGGTTTTCTATTGAAACTGCTGATTTAAATAATGATGGTAGGATGGATATTGTTGCTGGAAATCTGGGAAACAACTCTAAACTTAGACCATCCGATGAAGCAGAAGTCTCCATGTATATTGATGATTTTGATAATAACTCTAGACTAGAGCATATTATTACATATCAAAAAAATTCAAAAGAATATCCAATTGCTAATAAAGACGAATTATCAAAACAACTCAATTATTTAAATAGAGATTTCTTCTACTATAAAGATTTTGCGGGATTAGATATTAGAGAGATCTTTTCTGAAAAATCTTTATCAAGTAGTCATAAGTTATCAGTAAATAATTTTAATTCTATGGCTTTATTGAACAATGGAGATAAATTTAATGTAATGGAATTGCCTTTATTAGCTCAAGTATCACCTATTAGAGATATTCAGATATTAGACTATAATAATGACGGAAATCAAGATTTGTTATTGTTTGGGAATAACTCAAATGTCTCACCTTTTTTTGGTTCATTTGATTCAAATTTTGGTGTGTTATTAAAAGGAGAAGGAAATGGTAATTTTAATTATATAAACCAATCTATGTCGGGTCTTAAAATTAGAGGTGATATAAGTAAAGTTTTGCCATTAGATAAAAATAAATCTAAATTTGTTATTGGAAAAAATGATGATCATATCTCAATAATAAGTTTGGTAAATGAAAAGTAAAAGCCTTTTTTTAATACTTTTTTTTCAGTTTTTTATATCATGTTCATCATATGAACAATATAAGAATAATATAGATTTTTATAATGATCCAGACCTATTTCATAGATCAATGCAGAAACTCACTGATATAATTGTCTATGATATTTTTTCTCCTCCAGTTGCATCTAGAATTTATGTGTACCCAAGCGTAGCTGCATACGAAGTTCTAATAAACGATTATCCTAATTATGAAAGTTTGTCAGGTCAATTAAATGGTTTGAATTCTATTCCAAAGCCAGATTTTAATAAAGAATATTCTTTTCCGATTGCTAGTATTTATGCTTTTATTACAGTCGGAAAGGATCTTATTTTTTCTGAAAACAAAATAAATTCTTTCCAAGAAGAATTATTTAATGAATTTCAAGATAAGGGTATTCCTAAAGATATATTAATTAGGTCTCAGGAATATGGTTTAGAAGTTGCTAATCATATTAAGACGTGGTATAATGAAGATAACTATAAACAGACTAGATCCTTTCCTAAGTATACAATTCAAAGAGATAATAAAGAATCTTGGAAACCTACCCCTCCTGATTATATGGAAGGCATTGAGCCTCATTGGAATAAAATAAGAACTCTAGTTGTTGATTCATCAAATCAATTTATGATTGAACCCCCTCCAGAATTTAGTTTAGAAAAAAACTCTAAATTCTATAAAGATTTATTAGAAGTTTATGAAATAGGAAATAATCTAAGTGAAGAACAGAAAAGTATGGCTAGTTTTTGGGATTGTAATCCTTATGTATCTCACCATAAAGGACACGCGATGTTTGCAACAAAAAAAATTACTCCAGGAGGGCATTGGATTGGAATAACTAAGGTCGTATCAAAAAAAGCGGATTTGAACCTCATGGAAACTATTCATGCATACACAATGGTATCAATTGGTTTATTTGATGCTTTTATAATTTGTTGGGATGAGAAATGGAGAAGTATACTGATTAGACCAGAAACAGTTATAAACCAATATATAGATGAGGACTGGATTCCATTTCTACAGACTCCCCCTTTTCCAGAATATACTTCAGGACACTCTGTTATCTCAAGATCAGCTGCTCACATACTTACACATATTTTAGGAGATAATTTTGAATTTCTTGATACAACAGAAGAAGCATACGGTTTACCTTCTAGAAACTTTAAATCATTCTTCCACGCATCGGACGAAGCAGCTATCAGTAGAATATATGGAGGCATTCATTATATGCCTGCAATTTCTTATGGAGTAGAACAGGGAGAGAAAGTTGGTGACTATATTGTCCAAAATCTTAAATTAACAAATAATCTAATTTCAAGAAAATAGATATGAAGTATATTGTTGCATTAGATCAAGGAACTACAAGCTCAAGAGCTATTCTTATTGATTCTGAAGGAAATTTGATTAGTATAAAACAAAAAGAGTTTAGTCAAATATTTCCTAAACAAGGCTGGGTAGAACATGATCCTGTAGAAATATTAGAGACTCAGTTAGAGGTCTTCAATCAGTTATTATCTGAAAATAATGTTAATGCATCGGATATAATTAGTCTAGGAATAACTAATCAAAGAGAAACAGTTTTATTGTGGGATAGACAAACAGGTAAGCCGTTATATAATGCTATAGTTTGGCAAGATAAAAGAACTTCTGATATATGTCAGAAGATGAAAGAAGATGGTATGGAAACCTATGTTAAAGAGAACACTGGTCTAGTCATTGATTCTTATTTTTCAGGCACAAAGATTAAATGGATAATGGATAATGTGGAAGGCGTAAAATCTAAAATCAATGAAAATAAGGTTCTTTGCGGAACAATTGATTCATGGCTTATTTATAATTTAACCTCTTTCAAAAATCATGTTACTGATCAAACAAATGCTTCTAGAACAATGATATATAATATAAAGGAGTTGAGATGGGATGACAAGATTCTTAATTATTTGGAAATACCAATCACTATACTTCCAAAAGTTCAAATGTCATCTTCAAACTTTGGGACATTTAATTATAAAGGTGTAGATATTCCAATTAATGGAGTTGCAGGAGATCAACAATCTGCTTTATTTGGTCAAGCTTGCTTTGAAGATGGAATGGTAAAAAATACTTACGGTACTGGATGTTTTCTTTTAATGAATACAGGAAATAATCTAAAATTATCTGAAAACGGATTAATAACAACAATTGCATGTTCATCTGATAATAAAGTCACTTATGCTTTAGAAGGGAGTGTTTTTATTGCAGGTGCTGCTATACAATGGTTAAGAGATTCATTAGGTTTAATAAAAAATGCAAGTGAAACCGAAGATATTGCAAAATCTCTTGATGATCTTAAGGATATTTATGTTGTTCCTGCATTTGCTGGTCTTGGAGCTCCATACTGGGACATGTATTCTAGAGGTGCAATTTTTGGATTAACTAGAGACACTGGAAAAGACCATATTATAAAAGCAACATTAGAGTCTTTAGCTTTTCAAACAAGAGATATTATTGATGTTATGCAGAAAGATTCTAATATTAATTTATCATCATTAAAGGTTGATGGAGGTGCATGTATGAACAATTACTTGATGCAATTTCAATCTGATATTCTAGATAGTAAAGTGATAAGACCTGATATTATTGAGACTACTGCTATGGGTGCAGGGTATCTAGCTGGAATATATAGTGGTATTTGGGATGAGGAAAAAATAAAATCTTTACAGAAAATAGATAAAATTTTTTCACCGCAAATAGATAAAAGTAAAAGAGCTAAAATTTATAATGGTTGGAATAAAGCTGTTAAAAGAACTTTCAATTGGCTAGAAAAATAAATTTTTTTGATTCTAGAAAAAGAGATGAATATAAAAGAATCATTTCAAATAAGATATTTGATGTGCTAGTTATAGGAGGAGGAATAACAGGTGCGGGAATCAGCCTAGATGCCTCTTCAAGAGGGCTAAATACCTGCCTAATAGATATGAATGATTTTGCATCTGGGACTAGTAGTAAATCAACAAAATTAATTCATGGTGGCTTAAGATATCTTGAACAATTTAAGTTTAAACTTGTTCACGAAACAGGTAATGAGAGAGCAATATTAAGAAATATTGCTCCACACCTTGTGAAATCTGAAAAGATGATTCTCCCTATAATTAAAAGCGGAAAACTAAATAAATTTTCTACAAGAATAGCTTTAATGATATATGATTATTTGGCTAATGTAAGGAAAGAAGATAAAAATAAAATGTTATCAAAAAGTGATACGTTTTCTCAAGAACCATTACTAAAAAATGAGAATGTTTTAGGTGCTGCATATTATTCTGAATACCGAACTGATGATAGTAGACTAACAATTGAGATTTTAAAAAAATCTCATGAATTAGGATCTTCACCAATAAATTATATTAAAGCAATTGATTTTATTTATAAAAATAGTAAGGTTGTAGGAGTTAAGTGTAAAGATCAACTAGACGGAAGTATTTTAAAACTCTATGCTAAAAATATAATTAATGCTTCTGGTTCATGGACAGATGAAGTATTAAAAACTAAAGAAAAAAAATTAGTTTTCTCTCAGGGTATTCATGTAGTAGTATCAAAAAAAAGTTTTAATATATCGCAGCCAATTTATTTTGATGCTCTTGATAAGAGAATGATTTTTGCAATACCAAGAGAGGATAAGGTTTATATTGGAACCACTGACACAGAATTCAATAAAGAAAAGGATAGTTTAATAGTGTTTAGAGATGAAGTTAACTATTTGCTTAATTCTGTAAATAAAACTTTTTCAGTTTTCTTAAAATTAGAAAATGTAGAATCAAGCTGGGTTGGGTTAAGGCCTTTAATCAAAGACGGAAATAAAAAAGTTTCAGAGGTATCAAGGGAAGATGAGATTTTTATATCTAAAGATGGTGTTATAACTATAGCAGGAGGAAAATTAACAGGGTACAGAAAGATGGCAGAGAGAGCAATAGATTTAATTTTTAAAAGAAATAATTTTCCAAAAAGAAAATCTTTGACAAAAAATTTAAAGTTATTTGGTAATAATTATAAAAAACTTAGAACTCAAATATTAGACTTAGGTTTTACTTTAGAACAATTCAATAAATATTATAATAATTACGGAGATGAGTCTCAAGAAATTTTTTCTTTAATAAAGGAGAAATTTAAAGAAGATGATAACCTCGTAATCTCTGAATATAGATTTTGCAATAAAAAAGAAATGTGTCATAACTTACTAGACTTTTTTTCTCAGAGAAATTCTATGGTTTACTATAAGTTTGATAGAATATTTCCATTTATTAAAAACAACGAAAAAGAGATGAAAAAAATAGCAAATATCTCAGATGAAAAATGGAAAAATCAGTTGGATGACTTAAAAAAATACATGAATCAAATAACTACATTTAATTAATCAGGCCTTTAACACTATCGATTGAGTAGTCAATGTTAATTACATCTTTTATTCCGTAAGCTTTTGCTTCTATTTTTCCGATAAATTTTAAACTCACATCATCATTACCTAGAATAATTGCAAGACCCTTTTTATTTAAAAATTCTTCTAAATTTTTTAAGTTTACTCCACCAGTAATGTTAACGGTAGTTTGTGAGGATTCGGTTAGCTCTCTGGGTTGATTCTCAATAATATTTACTAAAACTATATCTTCAGCATAAATATCTAGATTTACATTATCTATAATTATTTTAACCTTATTTGGGTTATCCAATACAATATCAGCTGAAATATTAATTTGATTATTGATTGAGCTATTTATATTCACATTTTTTATTTCAACAAAATCAACAGGTTCTATAGGTTTACAGCTAAAAAAGAATAAAAAAATTATAATAAGGTATTTATGTGTCATTTTAAGTAAAATTTATAGATTTACTTTTATTAAAGATATATCAAATGAATGAACTTTTATCTGAAGCTATTGGAACTTTTGTTTTAATTCTTTTTGGCTGTGGAGTTAATGCAGGAACTTCTTTAAAAAGTAGTTATTCCAAGAGAGATAGTAATAGTTGGACAGTAGGCACATTAGGTTGGGGACTTGCTGTAACCTTGGGCGTTTATGCAAGTCAATATAGTGGAGCCCATATTAACCCTGCAGTAACTTTTGGGCTTTTATCATCTGGTGATATTGAGATAACCAAAGCTTTTGAATATTTGATAGGACAATCTATTGGTGCTTTTTTAGCATGCAGTGTAATATACCTTCACTATTTACCACATTGGTCTAAAACAAATGATAAAAAAGTTATATTAGGAGTCTTTGCTACTTCACCATCTATTTCATCAAAATGGGCTAATCTGAATAGTGAGATCTTAGGAACATTTGCACTATTATTTGGTTTAAAATTTATCGGTATTAATGAATTTGCTCAAGGATTAAATCCAATTGTTGTTGGTGCTTTAGTTTGTGCAATTGGAATTTCATTAGGTGGTACAACTGGTTATGCTATCAATCCTGTAAGAGATTTTATACCAAGATTATCTCATTATATTTTACCTATTCCTGGTAAAGGAAATTCAAATTTTAATTATTCATGGATACCAATCATTGGTCCTTTAACTGGTGGAGTTTTGGGTGTAACTTTATATGAATATTTATTTCAAAACATTGAAAATATTTATCTGTATTTGTCAGTTGGAATTTTTCTTTTAGTATCAA
>Ga0115012_10002832_pt1 | contig 10186 bp, 8 predicted proteins | sample TroAtlMetagenome_FD_88706 | JGI IMG/M metagenome (GOLD analysis project Ga0115012, IMG submission 88706) | Marine eukaryotic phytoplankton communities from Atlantic Ocean - Tropical Atlantic ANT10 Metagenome | ecosystem: Environmental > Aquatic > Marine > Oceanic | place: Tropical Atlantic Ocean...
GTATTCGACACTTGGATGGATTCATCAAATTCTAACCTCTTCGTTTCTGGCTATCTTAACGAACCAGATGTATTCGAACGGGCTTTCCCAACTGGTCTGAGACCTCAAGGAAAAGAAATCGTTCGAACTTGGCTATATTATACACTGCTAAAATCAACATTGTTACTGGACAAACCCGGTTTCCAACATGTATGGATAGATGGTCTAGGAATGGACCCCTGGGGACGTAAAATGTCAAAATCATTAGGTAACGGAATAGATGCTGATTCAGTATTAGAATGTGGTGCTGGAGGACGAACAGGATCTTGGAAAGTTAAGGGACCAGAAGGTAAACAAGTACATCTTACTGCAAAGAAAATCGGTTCTGAATGTTTCAGATTATGGAAAGCATGTGATGCTCAGGTGGGAGATGATTTCCATATTAATCCTGAAGAAATTGAATCAAGATATTTTGGTGTATTATCTAAACTATTCAATGTAGCTAGATTCGCCTCACAGTTTGATGTACCAACTGATTTATCTATTGTTCCAACCAATCTTAAAATTGAAGATAAATGGATTTTGACTGAATTTGGTCGAACGTTATCTCATGTAAAGGAATCATGGATAAATATAGACATTTACAATGCTACTCAATCAATCAAAACATTCGGAACCGGATTATTAGCAAGCCATTATCTTGAAATGGTGAAGAAACGGTTGTATGACGGAGATCAAGCGGCAGCATGGACTATCCATAGAATTTTTAGAGACTTAATGTCTATATTTTCACCCGTTTGTCCTTTGTTTACACACCATGTTAGTACAACAATATATGGCATATCAGCTGTAGATATTCGAACACATCCTATTCCTGTTGAAATTTCATTTGAACATGATTCAACTATTACTGATGATATTGTTTCATTTAATGCAATGGTATGGAAAGCTAAGGCCGATGCTGGAACCAGTTTAGCCGCTCCCATTTCAGGAATTCAGATTCCTGATAAGATTTCACAATTCGCTGATATTTTAATATCAATGCATAAGATTGAGTAATCAAATCAGTACATCTTTGTTGACTACTGATTTGGGTATATCTCCGTTGAAGAATGTAATTAGTAAGTTTGCCATTTCTAAACCTATACGTGACTGCGCTTCATAAGTTGCTGCACCGATGTGAGGTGTACCATGAAAATTCGGATGTTGTAAAATTGGATGTGTTGTTTCGGGTTCATTTTCAAAAACATCGAGAGCACATGAACTAAGTGTCCCATCTTCTAATGCCTTTAACGTATCATCTTCGTTTACAATTCCACCTCGTGCACATGAAACTAAATGAGTCCCACATTCAATTCCATCTGCGCCTACCTTAGGCATCAAAGATAACGTATGAGTATTCACCAAATGATGTGTTTCATCAGTTAAATTACAATGGACTGCAATATGTGTACAGTTTCTAAAAACTTCATTGACATCATGATGTAAAATACAATGTTGTTCTTCAGCAATATTCGGTGGCAAATATGGATCATAAGCATGTAATTCCATCCCCATAACCTTAGCGACTTTACCTACCCCTTGGGCTATTCGTCCAAATCCAATAAATCCGATTCGTTTACCTGATAGTTCCGTACCCCTTAGTTTCTTTTTCGTCCATTCACCTGTACGCAAATCTCTGTCAGCAGTAGGAATAAATCTGATCGATGAAAGTAAATGACCAATAGTCAACTCAACAACTGATTGCGTAGATGATCCAGGAGTATTACAAACCAATATTCCAGCAGAGGTTGCTGCATCCAAATCAATATTGTCAACACCTACACCGGCTCTACCGATGAGACGGAGCGAAGGTGCAGAAGATATTGCTTCATGAGTCATTTTGGTAGCTGAACGAATTACTACAGCATCAAATCCGTCTAAATTTTTTGGTTCTAAATCGACATGATGCCCTGCTTTAACCAATAATTCAACTGCAGATTTGGACATACCATCAGTAATAGCAATTCTTGCCATGACTATCGGTTAACAATACACTCCATCAACATACTCTTTTATCACATTATCAATTATTCAAAGAATTCATGAACATGATTGCTTTCGGATAGTCATGGAAGAATATAATCAATACTTGATTGAAGCAAATGCGCACTGTGATGGACCTTGTGGGGTCTACGATCCTGCTAGTGCTAGAATCGCTGGTGAAGCAGTACAATCAATGACGAATAAAATGATTACACTCGCTGAAAATCATGGCACTGATTGTGGCTCTGCTGCATATATTAACACTATGAGTCGCTATGCTGCGATCAAAGAAGAAGAAGCTCAGAAATGTAAGGATGAATTACTTGTTTTATGGACTGATTTTTTCAAACCTCAACATGTTGAATCAATTCCGAACTTGCACGATATCTTCTGGAATGCTGCTAAATTATGTAGTGCTTGCAAAGTCGAAGTTTCATCTGTTCATGCTCAAGAATTAATGGATGCAATTGAAGAAATACATAATTTATTTTGGGGCGTTAAAGGTAAAGAAGTACCTTGGATACGTGCTAGTTGAGTACATGAATAAAATCCCTGTAAAAATTGTTGGCGACAGTATGTGGCCTATTTTTCATGATGGACAGATTGTTAATTTTGAAAAGTACAATGGTCAAACTATTCATGTTGGAAATATAATTGTCTTTCCAAATCCTCACAATACTAACATATTGCTAGTAAAAAGAGTCTCGAAAATTGAACAAAAAATGTATTTTGTAGTTGGGGATAATCCAGATCCTACTTCATCTACAGATTCCCATAATTTTGGCTCAATTCATGATTCTACGATCCTTGCCTTCCGCCAAAATCATATTGCAGAATAATAACCTAGGGCTATGGATACTTCGGCACTACTTTGGTCATTGGGCATTTTGGCCCTTCCTTTATTTGCCGCAGTACCAGTAAGTTCTCTATTCCAATCTTGGCTCGGCAATAAAGCATCTCACTCACGTTATCGTGAAGCTGTAAGAAGAGTACTAAATTCTGGATCCACACTAAGAAAATATAGAATGGCATTGGACGAAGAAGCTAGATTAAATCAAATTGATAAAGATCGACAATCAAGAATTGAAACTGCAATGCTATTTCCATTAAGTATTGTTCATTTTATGTTCATTCCTGCAGCAATATTGTCTCCAGCAATTTCTTTCATTGCATTTCCAGTTGGTTTACTGATTTATCCAGTAATTACACTTTTTGAAATCATTTTAATTCGATTTAAAGCACTAATTAACATATTACAGATTCTAACTAAAATTACTGATTGGCAAGTCATTGGTGTTCGTCCACCATACGAGGGTAGTTCTAGATTAGATCCTGTATTAGTTTCCATTCATAGATTGCCCACTCCTGTACTCCTTGGCTTATTCGCCTACTTGGTTGCATTGTATCTACCTTTGGAGTTTCATATGATTATACTTTCATCAATTTTTATTTATGTCATATTGGCATCTTTTACTTCGGTACTTATTGCAGCTGTTAGTGGACCTCTCGTCTTTGCAGCAACTGCTGAACGTAGAATGATAACACTTGAATCATATGTTCAAGAACGAATTCAACCTATTATTGGAGTTGGTTTAATCGCACTTGTTATTCGGCAGATGGTCATGGTAATTCGAACTCCTGAATTTACTCCATTTGATTCGCCAGTTCAATTCTCACTTTCAGTTATAGCTGTACTATACAGTGCTGCAATTATCGGCTTAATTATTGAATTCGCATACAATAGAAGACGGGGAGATATAGTTGGTTCCCAATTTGTAAATTCTGTTATTGACTTTTCTGACCCAGAATTATATGCTTATGTCAGAAAAGGTGGTGAAATGTCACTAATCAGTCTTGGAAGATTAGGACAAAGCACTGATACGATTGAGGACGATCTTAGTTTTGATGAAATAGCATCTGCACCGACTGCAATGTCAGTGATTAACCGACCAGATATTCCGGAACTCTAATCATCACCGGCACGAAGAGCACCTACAGATACTAGATCTGCTTCCAATACCGCTCCTTCTGCTTCTAAATCAGTGCTATCGAGATACTCAAAATATTCATCTTCAGTATTTGAATATCTTGCAACAAATAACGCTGTTGCACCTGAAGTAAATATAACCAATATAGCAATTAGAACGTATAATAGAACTGAGGATTCACTGTCAGACAATATACTTTCTTCGAATAATGAAATTTCAGATTCATCATAAACATCTCGAATCATTCTAAGATTACCTGAATTTAATTGATCATACATTTCTGATGGCGTTGTTGGATCTAAATCAGTATAGCCATCAGGTCGTTGTACTACTTCTACAACAACAGGTGAAGAAATATCAATTGTAAGAGCTGCTGAAACAGTGTATGCAAACAACGGCTCATAGAATTCATCATCTATGGATGTAATAGGCAATAGAGTAACACCATTACCAACAACATCAAATTCAGCATATTGATTCCATTGAGATTCATCTATGTCTAATGAATAGCTTACCACATCTCCATTTCTATTTCCTGTGCCTGCATCATTTTCACCATTCTCACCAATATCAATAGTTAGGCTATGTTGTCCGAAATCTCCATGCTCCAATGTTCTCTGTACTACCTCAAAAACTACATCCATTCTGATTGTTCCATTAGGAATGTAAGTATAGTGTCGATCGTCAGTGGAATAAGTACCAAAAGTACCTGATGGACCATTGTTAAAATGACTCCATTCACCCTTCCATGAATGAACTAGTCTATCGGTAGATAATGGGATTTCAACTGTTTTCATAATGCCTTGATATTGATCGTATGCATCCCAAACAGTTGGTCGGGTATCATCAACAAATCCATCACCATCTGTATCTCTCATCAATTGCAATGTACGTGCAAGAGCAAGGGCTTTATCCACATGAACTAATCCATGCCCTACTCTCCAATCATGACATAAATTTGTCATCGAAACATAGCATGTGCTATTATCGGGAATATCATTACAGTCATCTTCATCATTACCTGGTTCACATGAATTTGGTAGATATTGTGCTGTTAATTCCATAATTAATTCAACTTCATGGACTCGTGTCTCATTTGCAATATTCCAATTTTCCATCTGTAATCCTTGAGCACTAGATCCAGTAACTTGGCTAGTTCCTTCATCATGGTCATCACGATGATAATCTGCTACACCTAATGATGGGGCTGCATCAATCAGCAATGTTGCAATTCCACCGATATGTGGAGTTGCCATACTAGTTCCACTTATTGCCATATAGTATAGATCGCCTTGGGTTCTTGTAGATGCATCAATAGCAGTTCTCCTAGGAGCAGTGGCCCAAATATCACGTCCAGGCGCTCCTAAATCTGGCCATGTGTGTTGTTGACTCATCCATCCACGACTACTGAAAGAAGTTACTGCACCACCATCATGAGTTAGTGCTGCAATAGAGATTGCGCTGGGAGTATTTGCGTAAACATTTGTTCGAAGGTCATCATCACCTTCTGCTCCAGAACCACCGCTATTGCTAGCAGCAAAAATTACTGCTACTCCGTTTTCATAGGTTAGTAAATCAGTAATTGTAGCAATAGCTCCATTCGGGTTGTAATCACCATTTGTACCCCATGAATTTGATACCACTCGAATATTATGGGGATTGTTGCCAGGTCTACTGTGTTCGTATACCCACTCTAAACCCTGTTCAGCTGCAAAAATAGAAACCCCATCACCCGTTCCTAATGCTACTAATTGGGCACCCTTTGCGGTACCCAATCGTCTACCGCCTGAAGCATCACCATTACCAGCTATAGTACCTCCAACATGCGTCCCGTGCCCTGACGATGTGTCGGAATTTTTAGTTTCAGTCCAACCAATTCCATCGTATTTTGCAGAATATATGACTTTTTCACCTTCCCATGGACCAGCGTAATCGAAATCAGGATGTTCTGCATCTACTCCAGTATCTAGATCGACTGCTGTAGTTCCATCTCCGTCAAATTCTGCAAATGACCCAGTATCCGTTAGAGAAATTGATCCATCTCGTTGAATGATGGCTCTACTCCAGGCAGTACTGGAATTAGTAACGTGAATAGTTTCATGCATTAAAATTGGTTCAGGAGTACTGATTGGTTCCTCAATGTAAAATGTTTCAAGTAGTCTATCTAATTCTAAAAATCGAATATCTGGATGATTACTAAGATGAGATACCATATACCGATCCATTTGCGCTAATCCACCATTTAGTAAATCAGATTCAACATCAAATGAAATTCCATGCTTAATCATAAATGCTCGATGAATTGGCATTATTTCTTCAGAGAATTGTACTATTACAGGAAATGACGATGATGAATCATCTTCAATTGATTGTTGTAACTCTGAATCTATATTATTCATATTAGCATCTGGGACAATTGTTGCACCAGCAGAATGAGAAAATACCATCATTATCATTATCGAAACTAAAGTAATGGCAGAACGGCGACTGGTCGACTCCATGTTTTCCCCTCTAATATCTCATTCTAATGCATTGCGATTTGTTGATTTTACCATTTTGTTATAATCGTACAAATCGAATCATCAATAACAAATTCTGTACCTACATCAGAAAAGTCTGGATGTATTAGGCCTAAGTTCATCCATTTGTTATCAAGGGACATAGAATCATATGATACTAATTTACCACCACCTACTATCCTATTATTTCCAGATGAAATTTCATTGTTTGAACTAAATGTCACAAGTGTGCGTGATAAAGAACCCCTTGCATCCATTCTTGCAATAATTTCTTGTCCAGTATAACATCCCTTAGTAAATGAAATATCATCACTTAGTGATACTTCTAATGGAATTGGATTGAATGTTTGAACAATCTCTCCATCTATTTGTCCATTCATAATTTTAAACAATCGTAAATCTTGATTTTGAATCAAAGAAATACCAGAAGCATTCATTTTTGATTGTAATTTATTTATCTCTGAATTCGGACCTAAATGTACATATATTCCATTATTGATGTAACATGAATGAACTTGATCATCAATTGATACTAAAAACGGTTCACTTGAGTCTAGTGAATCGTAAACCCAGAGTGAAGAAAAACCAGAATCTAGTGGAATGATTTTGACATCTTGTTTCCATGAAACTGACTTACTCAGTAATATCCTTGTTGAATCAGAACATCCATCAAGATGTATTATAGCAATCTGATCACCCAAATTCCAAATTAGAATTCTATCAATCATGCGACCATTTGAATTTAAAATACTGGCGAAAATAGATGAGTTTTCTTTTAAATCATTAACTGACTGTGTAGTAACTGAATGAAGTAAATCCAATGAATCAGGTCCAATAAGTACAGAAATATCTGAATTATGTACACGATAAAATGTCATATTATCAACCAAATGATTGGCCACATCCACATGATTTGTCAGCATTTGGATTTTCAATCTGGAAACCTCCTCCTAACAAGGTATCCTTGTAATCAACACGAATCCCATTCAATGTAGAACTGTCTTTATCATGAACCATTACAGTAATTCCATTGAAAACAAATGATTGGAATGACGAAGTATCTTCAGGTCGTTCAATTATCTGCATATCATACATGTGTCCAGAACAACCTCCTGCTTCAACAGAAATGAGTAATATATGAGTTGACATGTCGTCACCCATGGCATTTTTCATAGCCTCAATTGCTGTATCAGTAGCATCGATTTCAGCTTTCACCACATCTACTTGAATTGCCATCGGCAACGAAAATGAGTCCCCATCAATCAAGCCCATGGGAGTCCGTACAGTCGGACATATATGAATCTCAGTAACGATTCTAGGATGCTTTGATGACTTATCACCAATTCCTATTGTTATGGACGGCACCAATGAGCGTGCTGCTATCAGGCATTCTTTGCACGATTCCATCCCAGTCGTAGATCTAATTGCTATTGAATCTCCTTTACAAACATCATCAGACAGACATGATGGTAAACTATACGGTACATTGATGAGAACACCTGGACATGATAAAGAATTGATTTTAGGATTGATGATTTCATCCGGTGATTTACTTCCTAATCAAGAAATACCGGATATTCAAATATCATCTAATTCAATTCACGTTTCCATAAATTATACAAATTCTGAAAGAATAATTGATTCAACTTCTGCATGTGGAATTTGTGGTAGAGAAAATATAGAAATTACTCCATTAATTGGTTGTTCCAATATGCCAGAAATGAATATCAATTCACAATTAATACGTGATATAATTACAAAAATTGGATTGGGTCAAAATTTGTTTCAATCTACTGGAGGCACACATGCTGCAGCATTATGGAGTTTAGATGGTCAAATGTTATCGATTATGGAAGACGTTGGACGACATAACGCATTTGACAAATTAGTAGGAAAACAAAGATTATCTTGTCAATGGCCATTGTCCAATAATATAGTCACATTATCTGGAAGAATATCATATGAAATGGTCGAAAAGGCTGTACGTTCAAATATTCCAATATTAATGTCAGTTGGTTCTGCAACTACTGCGGCAATTGATTTGGCAATTTATCATGATTTGACTATGATTGTATTCGCTCGGGATAATCGATATACTGTCATGACTGGGGCTCATCGAATAGTAAACGCCGATGAGGTCAAGTAATCATTGTATTACTCAACATCATGTCAAGATCCCCTGTCCGTGCTACAACGCCGATAGAGGATGAAAAATTACGCCTAAAAAAACCTCCTTCAAATGTTGCCGGATTAAAAGCGGTAACTAATTCATTCAAAATTGGAATTCGTGAATCTGGAATTAGTAAAACACTCAGTACAATGAGATCAGTAAATAGGTTTGATGGGTTTGATTGCCCTGGATGTGCTTGGCCAGATCCGGACAATCATAGAAGTGGATTCGAATTTTGTGAAAATGGGGCAAAGGCGTTCGCAACAGAGGCTACAAAAGCTAGAATTGATGCTGATTTTTTTGCTAAACATTCACTTTCTATGCTTTCTGAAAAATCTGATATGTGGTTAGACAAACAAGGTCGCTTAACACAACCTATGTTTTTAGATGAAGGAGAAGACCATTATTCACCAATTAAATGGCAAGATGCATTTGATTTAATTGCTGATTCCATTGATCTAAATCATCCCAATAGAATCGCATTATACACATCAGGCCGTTGTTCAAATGAGGCTGCTTTCCTTTGGGGCACATTAGCTCGCCAAATTGGAACTAATAACTTACCTGATTGTTCAAATATGTGTCACGAAAGTAGTGGAGTTGCTCTTAACCAATCTATCGGAATTGGTAAAGGTACAGTGAAATTAGAAGATTTTGATGATGCTGATTTAGTCATTGTTGTAGGTCAAAATCCTGGGACTAATCACCCACGAATGTTATCTGCTCTTGCATCTTGTAAACGCAATGGTGGCTCTGTTTTATCGATTAATCCCCTTGAAGAAGCTGCAATGAAACGATTCAAACATCCACAGGAAGTATTAGGAATATTAGGCAAAGGTACACAAATTTCTGATGATCATTTACCAGTGCGAATCAATGGAGATTCTGCATTGTTCAAAGGATTTGCAAAAGTAATTCTTGATAAACAAACCCATAATATCGATTTCATTAATTCAAATACAAATGGTTTTGATGCTTTTGTTGATCATATTAATCAAACTAATTGGGATGATATTGAGCGTATATCTGGTATTTCCAAAGATAGAATTCAAGAAATAGGTGAAATAATTTCTAAATCACAAAGAATGATTATTTGTTGGGCTATGGGAATAACTCAACACAAGAATTCAGTATCTACTATTCACGATATAGTCAATCTACTATTACTTGGTGGCCATTTTGGAAGATCGGGAGCAGGTGTGTGTCCAGTACGAGGACATAGTAATGTACAAGGCGATAGAACTGTAGGGATTAATCATCATCCATCTGAATCGTTTCTCAATGCTTTAGACAACGAGTTTGGAATTTTATCTCCTCGATCTTCTGGTGTGGACACAGTGAAATTTATTCAAGGCTCGTTAGAAAATGAATTCGATGTATTGCTATGCATGGGAGGTAATCTATTATCTGCAATGTCTGATACTAATGCTACTGCTGAGGCTATTTCTAAATTACATCTAACTGTTCAGATTTCTACAAAATTAAATCGGAGCCATCTTATCACA
>Ga0115012_10002833_pt1 | contig 10186 bp, 4 predicted proteins | sample TroAtlMetagenome_FD_88706 | JGI IMG/M metagenome (GOLD analysis project Ga0115012, IMG submission 88706) | Marine eukaryotic phytoplankton communities from Atlantic Ocean - Tropical Atlantic ANT10 Metagenome | ecosystem: Environmental > Aquatic > Marine > Oceanic | place: Tropical Atlantic Ocean...
ACCATCTCTTTCTCACCCGAAGACCTCAGCAGCTACGAGGCCACCGTGCTCATCGATAGCAATGATGAAGACACGCCGACCCTTGAGGTTCCCGTCAACGGGACCGGCGTCGTGGGTCCCCAGCCCGACATCAATGTGTCCGTGGCGGCCATCGACTTCGGCACGGTCACCACCGACACCACCGCGACCGAATACCTCTTGGTTGAAAACACGGGCGACGGACCATTGGACATGATCCAAACCGTTCAAACCGGTTCCGGCGCCTTTGCGATCGTGACCGACCCCGTCGGCTCCACGATCCCCCCCGGTTCATCCGCAACCGTGCTCATCGAGTACACCCCGGACGGCGGCTTGAGCGGCCATTCGGGATCCGTGACCTTGGTGAGCAACGACCCGGACGAATCGGAAGTCACCGTTGAGCTGACCGGCGGCGATGGCGGTCCCGACGCCACCTACCCGGTGGCTGTGGTGACTGGCCCGAGCGAACTGACGCCACCCGACGCGATCACCCTCGACGGCACCGGCTCCACCAGCAGCGACGACTCCGAACTTTCTTACGAGTGGAGCGTGGTCGACGCGCCCACCCAGAGCAACATCGAAATCGATGACCCGACGGCGTCCGAAGCCACCATGACCGTCGACGTCGCCGGAGACTACATTGTGCAGTTGATGGTGGTCGATGGTGCCGGGCTCACATCAGCGCCCACCCAACACGCCATCACAGCCCGACCGGTGGAAGAGTTGTACATCGCGCTCACCTGGGACAAAGGCAACAGCGACGTGGACCTCCACGTGGTTCCCAGCGGCGGCATGTTTTGGGGCGATGAAGACCTGAGTTTCTGCAACACCGAACTGGTCTGGGACGACGCCGGCTCTGGAACGCACAGCGGGGACGACGACGACGGGTTCGGACCCGAGACAGTCAATATTTCCGTGGCCGATACCGGGTACCACATTGGCGTGCACTACTTTGAAGACAACGGCGGTGGCGAAGTGGAAGCCACCGTCACCGTGTACTTGAACGGTGAGCCGCACGAGACCCTCAGCACCATGCTGGTGCACAACTACTTCTGGAAGGTTGGCTACACCTCGATCGAAGAAGGCCTCGGTGCCTTCGTCCCATCGGGTGAAACCCCCTACTTCTCCTCGATCCGTGAGTGCTCGGAGTGACCGCTATGCGCTTCTCATCTCTTTTGTTCGCTGTTCCATTCGCGCTTTCATGCGGGGAGCCGGACACCAAAATCGTGGCCTTGAGCCCCGACATTGTGGTGGCCCCCGGTGAAATCGACTTCGGTTCCATCGTGAAGCTGTACACCGTCAAAACCGATGTGCAGATACTGAACACGGGCCGGGGAACTTTGGACATTGAATCCATCGAATTGGAAGTCGCCGGCGAAAGAGACGGCATCTTCTTGTTGGAGTTCGACGAGGAACTGACGGACATTGGGCCCGGCGGTTCCGCTGAAGTCCAACTCAGCTTCACCCCCCAACAATCGGTTCCGTATCGGGCACGATTGCTGATCACGAGCGACGACGAAGACCAACCTGTGCTCGCGGTGAACATTGACGGGTCCGGAATCACGGGCTCCACACCCGACATCGCATTGTCCTCTTCGAGCGTTGACTTCGGCATGGTGGACGGCGGTGAAACCGCATCCGGTTATTTCACCATCGAAAACGTGGGCGATGGCGACCTCAGCATCTTGGGCCTCGACTTGGAAGAAGGCCCCTTCAGTCTGGTCACCGACCCTTCCGGTCAAGCCATTTCGGGCGGAGGGGATTTCACGGTCATCGTTGAATACACCCCCGAAGGTGAAGAAGACGGGCACGCTGCGGACCTGACGATTCGCTCAACAGACCCCGACGAACCCGAAGTCAATGTGGTGCTTCTCGGTGGAAACGGAGGCGACTACGAGGCCCCCATCGCGGACATCGACTGCTCCGTCCTCGCCGGTTTGACTCCGCCCCGCACCATCGTGATGGATGGACGCTTGAGCGACGACCCAGAGGACACGCTGGACGAACACGAACTCACCTTCGAATGGGAGTTGACCCAACGTCCCGAACTTTCCCGCACCTACTTCATGAGCCCAAACCAAGAAGTACCGGAACTCTTCATCGATGTGGCCGGTGTGTACGAAGTGCAACTGACCGTCACCGACTTCAATGGCGTGGAATCTGAACCCGCAAAATGCGAAGCCAACATCGTGCCAGACGAGCAGCTGTACATCGCGCTCAGTTGGGACACCGGGGAATCGGACTTGGATCTGCACCTGGTGCCCGGCGGCAACGCGATGTGGGGCTGCATGGATTGCTTCTTCTGCAACCCCATCCCCTTCTGGCCATTGGAGTGGGGAATCCCCATCTACGCCTTGGACAACACCAGCGGATACGGGCCCGAAAACATCAACGTGATGAACCCCGGCGATCAGTCCTACTACATCCGGACGCACTACTACTCAAATCACGGCGGCGGCTCCACCAATGCGACGATTTCCATCTACGTGAATCGCTCGCTGTTCGGCACGTACACCAAAGAGATATCGGGCGCCTCCCAACGGTGGAAGCTCGGCTACATCACCTTTGATGGACCCTGCGACGAAGAGTCGTGTGACTTCACCTTCACGGAAGAGGACGTGGTCGAACCCTACGGTTCTCGTCGCTGCCCCGAGTGTGACTGATCAGCGCTGAAGGGCGTCGATCAGTGCCAAGTGATCGGCGTCGAGCTTCGGCGGCGTCAAGTGACGCTGCAGCATGGCCCTGTGCGGCTTCATACTCGGAATGGAGGCCATCGCGGCATCCATGATCCGCACCGACAACCGCATCGCTAAGGGACGAAAACGAAGGGAGGCCAACTCGGGCTCCAACTGCAGCACAGCGTCCATTTCGGCCCGGTCGGACTCAACCGACTCCGCCCCCAACCGTTCGGCCAAGACCGCAAAGAACCCCTCGTGCACGCCGAGCCGTGCGCAGTCCCGCAACACCTGAGCCCGAAGCACGTTGTGGCTGCCTTCCCAGTTCTCGTAGACCACATTGTCGCGGAGCAACCGAGGCAACATGGAAAAGCTCTCGATGGCCCCATTGCCGCCCAGTGTTTCAATGCCGTGATTGACCGCATCGTGGGCCAGAACGGCGGTCGCCATCTTGTTCAGATTCACGGCCACACGAAAGAACGCCGCATCGCGGTCTGAAATCGCGCCCGCATCCAACTGCTCGAGCATGCCCGCCAACCACAACGTCGAAGCGATGCAACCCGCCGCATCGGCGCGCATCCACGCCAGGGTCTGGCGCACCACCGAAAACTGTTCGATCGGACCACCGAACGCCCGACGATGCTGGGCATAAGTGCTGGCAATTACCCACGCCCGACGAGCGTGCGCCGCGCACCCCGACGCGTTGTACAAACGGCTGGTCGTGATGACGAGCTGCATGACACTTTTGAACCCATCATCAACCGGACCAATCGCCTCAGCGTACGCCCCGTCAAAATCCATCTCACCCGATGCCATCGACCGCGTGCCCAGCTTGTCTTTGAGTCGCCGGAAACGAAACTGATTGAGGGTCCCATCGGGCTTTACCCGGGGCACCAAAAACAAGCCCAAACCGCGGGTGCCGGACGGCCCCCCTTCCGGCCTTGCCGTCATGATGAACACATCGGCATCCGCGTTCGAACAAAACCACTTCTCGCCGTGAATGGTCCACGCAGAACCGGCCTCATTGCCCCCCGAAATCGGACGAGCAACCACCGCATTGGCGCCAACATCGGAACCGCCTTGAACCTCGGTGAGGAACTGGCTGGCCGTGAAATTGGTGTCGAAGTCAGGGTCCAACAAGGGCCCCAGGTAGCGCGCGCGCTGAGAATCCGTGCCCAGTGCAGATAAACTCCGAATGGCCCCAGCATCGCACGCCAACGGGCAGTTGTGCCCCGCCTCGCCCGCTTGAGCCGTCAGGTAAAACAAGCTCAAAATCGCCCGGTGAGAAACCGGCGCTTGGCCGTACAACCCCATGATGCCGGTTCCGTAAATCAGCTTTCCGGCTTGCCGCCACGACGGGTGATGGGCCACTTCGGCGGTGTAGACGCCCACCCCGTTCCAAGCATCGAGGACAGGCAGATTTCGGTGAAGATTGTTTTGGACGGCTGCTGCATGCAGCGGCCCAGCCACCGTTTGGCCCGCGGCCGACAACCGTTCTCGATGGTCACCCAACTCGTGGTGCTCCACAAGAGCCAGCAAAGCGTCATCGTCGGTGAAGAGGTTGTCCGGCTGCGACGCTTGCCACGCCGTCAAATCTGCTCTTCCCTGCTCGCGTGCGTCCATCTGCATCCTCCGCCGCAGGAGCATACCACCGCGACAGGTCCATCCGAGGTTTGCTCACTCTTCGGATTCACCCACCATCGGTGTTTTGAACCCCTCGCCTTCGAAGCGCTCGGCCGTCAACACCAACAACGCGGGCACAACCAGCAGATCGGCCAACAGTGCGCTCACCAGAGCGATCGCCAGCAAACCGCCAAAATAGGCCACGCTCTTGATGGCGGCGAACCCCAGAACGCTGAACCCACCGGCCAGCACTGCGGTCGTGATGAACATCGGTCGGCCCACTGTCCGCACCGTCTCATCCACCACCGACGCCATCGAACGACCGGTTTTCTCAACTTGGCGGTATCGATACAAAAACTGCGTCGTGTCGTCCACCACCAACCCCAGCACAATGGCCGCAATCGTGACCGTGGCCACGTCGAGACGAATGCCGACCCAGCCCATAAAGCCCAGCGTGATCAACACCGGCAACAGGTTGGCCGGCACCGCCAACACCGCCATTCGCACCGAACGAAACAACAACCCAATCAAGGCGAAGATAACCGCGAAGGCGAGCGCGAAACTCGAAGTCTGGCTGCTGACGATGCGGTCCATGATCTGGACGTACAACGGAATGTAGCCGGCGGGCCTGACGGTTGCGCCAGGGGGCAAAGACGCCATCGCAGTCAAGCGTTCGATCAGAACACCGAACTCTTGGGCACTGCTCATCGGAACGCCGACCGTCACCCGCGTTTCGGTTTCGGTGGGATCGAGAAAGCGCCCCATTTCGGCGTCGCCATCGGCCTCAAACAAAAACAACAACTGCTCCACGCTGGCTTGATCGTCGGGCACACGCCCCTGTTCCCTTCCGCCCAACACGCGGTCCAAGTTTTGAACGACATCGGCCAAAGAAAGCGTCCAACTCACATTCGGGTCGGATTCCATGGCGTCTTGCCATTCCGCCACTGCGCTCAACAATGCCGAATCCCGCGCACCGCTGGGGTGGTGAACGACAAACTCCAAGGGCGTGTACGGGCCAAAGTCGGCCTCAATCCGGTCGGAGTCGATCCGAGCCGGATGGTCGGCGTACAAAAAATCAATGGAATAGGTGTCGACCTCAACCCGGGTCAAACCCAGGGTGGCCGCCAATCCCACCGCACTCGCCACCACCAACACCGGCACAGGCTTGGTCGTCGCCAACCGAGCCAGCCCATCGACGCAGCGCTGAAGGCGACCGCCCTCGCGCAGAATGGGCAAGTTCGCGGGGACCATGGCAAACAAACTGCAGACGACCAATGAGCCCACAAAGGCCACCACCAATCCGAGCGCGCAAAACATACCCAAGTCTTGGATGACGGGCATGCTGGCGCTGGCCAGAGCCAAAAAGCCCATGGCGGTGGTCAGGGTGTTGAACAAACACGGCCAGAGCACGGCGCCAACCCCGTTGCGAACCCGTTCCAACGGCGGCAGATCCGCGGGTTGAGCCGCGACATGAACGAGCATGTGAACGCAATCGGAGACTCCAATCACCAACACCAAGGTCGGCATAACCATGGTCACCATATTGATGTTTCGTCCGCTGGCGCCGTACATTCCCATCAACCAGACTGCACCAAGACCCACAACGGCCAACACCAAAAACACCGGCCGCCACCGGCCGACGAAGGCGCGCAGAAGAACCAAAATCAGCAAATAGCTGGCCCCAATGACGCCGGCCGCGTCCCGGGTGGATGCTTGATTCAGGGCCGCGTAGATCACCCCAATGCCCGCAAAACTCGCGTCCTTCTCCACCGCACGAACCGCGGACTGCAACAAGGCCAACACACCATCCCGACGCGCGTCAATGTCATCGGTGACGTCCATTTGGGCGAACACCAAAGCCGTGGATTGATCCGCAGAGACCAACGACGCCAACGCCGGGTCGGTTCCGCTCAACAAGCGCGCCTCTTTGGCATCAACAACGGGGGCCAAGTGCAACGAGGCCGGTCCTCCGCGGACCAACGCTTCGTCCGCCAACGAACGCACCGACGCGATGCCCTCGACGCCCTTGGCCGCATCCGCAACCGCCCGAACCCGACGCAAACCTTCATCGGTCAGAATGCCGCCGTCGCTGTGAACACCGATGACCACCACTTCGTCATTTCCAAAGGTGGCCAAAAACGATTGGTATTCAACCAGCGCCGGGTCATCGGCCGGAAACCAAATTTCAACGGCGTTGTCGACCCCGACCCGCAAGGCACCGAGCACCGATAGAACGGTGACAATCGCCACCAGCACCAACAGCGGTGTGCGGTGTTTCACCACCCTGTCCACCCACTGCTTGGCGTCGTTCATCGCACCGTCTCAATCTGAAAGCCGCCGTAGAAAAAGGCCCGATCTTGTCGAATCAAGGACTCCCCCAACGCGGTGTTTCGGTCCAGCACCGACGCCATCGACTCGGGTCTGTGCCGGGGCACCAAAAGGTTCCAATAAGCCATCCGCGCTCCTGCACCAGAGGCCGAAACCGCGGCTTGGAGAAGGGCTTCGGTTTCCAGTTCGCTCAGATACTCGGGCACATCCGAAAAGTTGAACGCTGTGTACCGGTCCCGCCCCACCGACTGGAGGTGACCCATCAAGTCATCGTGCACAAACTCAATCCGGTCGGCGGCCGCCACCAACTTGGCGTGGCCATCCTCCGATAAATACGGCTGGCTGCACTCGGGGTCGCGGTACGTGCCCGACAAAATCCACTGCAAAAACGGATTGGAGGCGACGGGAATCTCCCGCATTGCATGGGCGGTTCGCGCCAAAAATGCAGCGCTGACCGGACCCTTTACGTGGGCGAATTGAGCGGGACTGCGCCCGGCTCGTTGCATGACGGTTTGCGAGAAGAACACGCGAAACAAGGACCGCCAACGCCAGGTATTCCAACGCTCATCGTACAGCGCACGCTGTTCCTCGAGGGTGCTGCACGCCAAAAATGCATCGATGGTCCGACGGCGATGCACCGCAGGAAGCAGCCTGTTTCGAAACGAAGCCAGGTATTGCTCAAACTTGCCGCAACCCAGCACCCCCAAACGAATCCATTGTTCATTTGCGTCCCAAAATGAACGCGTTTGTTCGTCCAGCGACCCGCGAAGCTCGTGGTACAAAAACACCCGCTGGCAAATGGGGCCCACGCCCAAAAATGAACGAAACCGTTCCACCCCAAAGGCGACAGCGGCCGCCAGTTTGAGTTTGGCCAACGCAATTTGAGGAGCGGACAAGTCGATGGCCGTGACAGAGTCTGCACCCGCTATGGCCAAGGCAAAACTGTTGTCTCCGGCCGCACAAATGCTGAGGACTCGATCCCCCGACCCCACCGACAAACCGGCTTGGAGCACCGCGGGGTCTTCCCACGACTGGGCGTACGAAATCCGCCCGCCCAGCGCGGCACGCGTCGCTTCGGTGCCGCTCACGCTGAACCCTCGATGATCTCGATGGTGCCTTGAACCGCATCGACGCGAACTCGATCGCCGCTCTTCAATGAATCCATCAATCCAGCCACCGCAACCACCGAAGGGATCCCCATTTCACGAGCCACCACAGCCGAATGGCTCAGCAAACTCCCGCGTTCCACCACCAGGGCAGAGATCCGCGGAAACAACGGCACCCACCCCGGGTCGGTTCGATACGCAATCATGACCGCACCATCGATGTCTCCGGGGTCATTGGGATCCAACACCCGGGCCACACGGCCTTCCACCAGACCGGGGCATGCGGCCAAGCCACTCAACCCATCTCCGCTCGGCAGCGCGGGGCGCCCCAAAAACTGATTGTGCGCCCACACTGGACCCCACGTTCGGAACCGGTCCGCGGGTTCAGGGTCGTCTTCAAAGGCGGCGTACTCGTCTTTGCGCACTCGAGCGATGGCAGCAAGGTTTGCCGTGACGGTGGTTCCGCGCACCCATCCAAACGCCTCTTGCATGGTCAGCCAAAACACGTCGCGCGGCTCGTGAAGCGTTCCCGCTTCGTGCATGTGCGAACCCAACTCCATGAAGATGTCGCGGACACGGGCGAAAATGCGTGTGCGAAGAAATCGCAGGTTTTCCCGATCTCGAACCCGTCGGCGGGCGCGCGTCAGGACCCACGAAAACACGGCCCGCTTCGGCCCCCGAAGCGAAGCAAACGCCCGGCCTTCCGCTTCGAGGCGCATGGTCCGCTCCTGCACACCGGTTTGGCTGGTGTCGAGGGATGGGCCCCGCATGTAGGCGCGCAACGTGGCGACCAAGAGTCCCGGACGGTGCCGCAAGGTGGGCACTTCCAACTTGAGTTCATCGGCGCACCTGTCGCCCCAAGTGTCCAAATGGTGTTGGAGCGCAGCCCGCAACGAGGGCACTTCGGCCGAAGCCGCGAACACTTGGTCGTCGCTCAAGTTGGAATCAAACAACACGCTCCAGTCGGTTCGGGCGCGAATTTCGGAGGCCAATTTGAGTCCATCAACGGCCGGCGCAGCGCTGAGCAGACCGCCTTCTCCGGCCAACAAACCATTGTGGAGATCGGCGCCGTCCTCAATCCATTTGCCACACAGGCTTCGCAACAAGCCGTGAAAAATCATCACGAAAAAATCGTTCACAATTGGGGTGGACCACGCCCACAACAACCGGCGCTCCAAGTCCTCGTACATGCCCAACAAGGCCATCGGCGGCACGCCCGCCAAATCCCGAGGGTGCGCGTCCATGGCCGCCTCGAATCGAGCGGTAAAATCCGCAACGTCCTTGTCCAAGCGCCCGGCTCGCCACATCAATCCAAACGTGCTGCGAATCAATGCCGGCAGCGCGCTCCATTTGCCCCCCGAAGACTCGGGCTCGGCTTCGGCCACCTCACTCACACCCATCATCTGTTCCATGAATGAGCGGTTCCACTTGTAGCCAGGCAGCAACGACACGACCGTGTACCAAGCGTCGAGGTTGTAGAAAATCCGTCCGCGGATGAGGCCGATCATGCGGGGAAAGACACCGCCGTTTTGCTCGATCACGGCATCCGATACGCCCATCACCTTGCAAAACAAGCGGTACACAATCGTGTAGGCGTGACTCGCAAAGCTGTACGTCAACGGGCCCGTTGGGCCGTGGTAACTCTCGATGATGTTGGAGTTGTCCCACAGCAAACGTTGGCCGCTCGGCATCGCTTGCGTGATGGGCCGCGACTGCAACAGGACCAAACGATCACCGACACGCGTCCACTCGATGTCTTGCGGTCCGCCCAGTTCACGCTCAAGGGTGCGGCCCAAGTCCGCCAAGGCGACGGCCTGGCCCTCACTCAACGAACTTTCTGCGGCCATGGAGTCGGGCACCGGAACCTCCGCGGGTGCCCCATCCACCAGCGAGATGGCGATGTCTTTGTGGCCGAGCATCGACACCACAGCGCCGTCGAGACCAACGCGAAACGTGTCGCAAGGCACGGTGCCTTGAACCACGCCTTCCCCCAGCCCCCAAGCCGACGAAATCAGGGCCTGGTCCGGGTCGGAAGGGTCCGAAGAAAACATCACGCCGCTCGCATCCCCCTCCACCAACTTCTGGACAATGACCGCCACCGGCGAGGTCGCCAAACCGTTTTCAGCCAAGTACGCGGCCACCCGCGGGTTTTCGGCACTCGCGCGGCACCGAGCAATGGCATTCAACAGGTGTTCAGGAGTAGACACACCCAAAATGCTTTCGTACATTCCGGCAAAACTGTGCACAGCACCGTCTTCGCCAATCGCACTGGAACGAACCGCGACGCGGCCCCACCCCAACTCCGTCCAGGTCGCCAACGCTTCCTGCGGATCCTGGCCGGCCACCAGCACAAACCAAGGGGGCACTTCCGCCCCAACCCGCATCAGCCGGATGAGCCCCTGGGCTTTTCCGCCAATGCCATTCGGAGGGCTCTCT
>Ga0115012_10002836_pt1 | contig 10179 bp, 5 predicted proteins | sample TroAtlMetagenome_FD_88706 | JGI IMG/M metagenome (GOLD analysis project Ga0115012, IMG submission 88706) | Marine eukaryotic phytoplankton communities from Atlantic Ocean - Tropical Atlantic ANT10 Metagenome | ecosystem: Environmental > Aquatic > Marine > Oceanic | place: Tropical Atlantic Ocean...
GGATCCGGCTTCACTTGGGCAAACCCGGACTCGGCCAGCAGCGACAGCAACGCAAGGTTGCCAAAACCGGCCGCCGACCGTCGCAGCATTTCGCGTCGGCTAATCGATCCGTTGTTGGAAAAATCGTTCATCAGTTGAGGTACAAAAACTGGTTCGACTGCAGCAGCACCTGGCAAAAAGCGGCCCAGCTTTGTTCATCGCGCTTGGCCAAGGGCAAAGACTCCGGCAGCGCTTGGCCAAATCGCTCGATAAACTTCATCGCCGCCGCCCCTTCCGATGCGCTTGGCTTCCGGCCAAGCGTGGTCTCGTACAGGAAACCAATCCGCTCCGCCGGTCCACCGTGACTGCGCTTGGCCAAGGCCTCGGCCTGCTGCATCAGCCAGTCGTTGTTCAGGAAAAACAGCGCCTGCGTCGCGACGTTGGTGGCGTTGCGCCGGCCGGTGGACGTGCCGGGGTCGGGAAAATCAAACGCATCGAACAACTCATAAACGTGTGTGCGGTGCACCGGAACGTAAATCGCACGGCGCGTAATCCCGCGGTAGATTTCGTTGTTCCGATCGAGCTCGTCCGAGGTTGGGTCCTGCGTCTTGACGACGGCAGCCAGCCCACCCATCTGCAGATCCAGCCGTCCCGCCATCTGCAACAGGCTGTCGTGGATGACCTCGGCCTCCATGCGACGGCGGTTCATGCGCCAGAGCAGCGTGTTTGCCGGGTCGGCCTCGGCGGCGTGGGCATTGTTCGCGGTGCTCATTTGGTACGCGCTCGAGCGGAGAATCAACCGGTGAAGATGCTTGATCGACCAGCCGCTGCGAATGAGTTCCGATGCCAGCCAATCGAGCAGCTCCGGATGCGTCGGCTTGGCTCCGCGAATCCCAAAGTCGTCCGGCGTGCGGACCAGTCCGTTCCCGAAATGCCAATGCCAAACGCGGTTGGAAATGACGCGCGCCGTCATAGGATGCTCGTTGTCAGTCAGCCAGCGCGCGAGTTGCAACCGCCCGCTGGTCTTGTCGTCAACACGGTAGCGGCCACTAAAGTCAAACGGCATCGGCACGCCTCGCGGCGCCGTCTCGCCGAGCGTGAGGTAGTCGCCCCGGATGTGCACGGCCAGGTCCTCGATTTTCCGGTCCTCCACCGCCATCGCCGTGGGCAGCTTGGGCATCGCAGACTCGACCTTGGCCAAGCGCTCCCGGTTTGCATTGAGTTGAGTCAGTGAAGCCTTGGCGAAGCTGCCCTCGATCCCCTCCGGCAACGCGAACGGCCCCTTCGCATCCTTCACGAATTCCACCAGTTGTTTTTGCTCGGGTGTAACCTTGGTAGGCTCCCAGCCACGCGCCTCGTCGAATAGTGCCCGGTAATGATTCGCGACCGCACGCAGCGAGTTGGGCGTGAAGCCGCTGAACCAATCGCGCACCAGCGCGAACTCGCTACCCTGCGCTTGGCCAGGCGGACGGCAGACCCCGGAGCGAATGTCGTTGGCCAGGCGCTTGGCCTCCGTGCGAAATGTCCTGCGCGGCAGCTTGGCGTACTCGAGCCAGACGTGAAAAAGCGGATCGCCCTCCTGCTCGGCGCGGGTCATACGGTCTGCCCAGTTTTTCAGCACACCCGGCACCAATTCGTCCTCGGCGGCAATCTGCACCAGGTCGCGCGGTGCCCACCCCTCGTCGGCGTCAGCGATCGCATCGGTATTGGGCAACGGTGCCTCGATGATTAGCACCTTGTCGATATGCGACATCAACGGCTCGGACTGAATTCGCAGAATGTGTTTGCCCGCCTTCAGTCTAAACACGCCCTCCACGACCCACTTTTGATGTTCCGGCATCCAGCCGCCGGTGGTTTTGCTGACCGCTTCCGGCTGGACAACCTGGCCGTCGATCAACAACTGTCCCGGCCTCGCGCGCCGCGCCGCGTAGCGCAGTTCAATCTGGTATTCACCCGCCGTCGGCAGTTCGATGTCGTACTCCGCAAAATTCTTCTGTCCACCAGGATCACTGATGATGCCGATGTCCTTGCCGTAGCTGTCGCGATCGACCGAGACGTTGCCCCGGTCAAAATCCTCCGCCTCGAACAGCAAACCCCGGCCTTTAGCCAGACGCTTCATGGCCACCGGGCCAAGCGGTTCCGGTTCCCCGATCATTCGGCGCCGTGCGATCAACTCGTGCGCCCCAAGCAGGTACTTCGCCGTGTCCTGCCGCACCTTTGTCTGGAGCGCCTCACGTGCCTCGCGGGTGATCGTCTCGTTGGACTTTTTGAGTTGAGCCGCCTCGTCGCGGGCTTTTTTCAATGCCGCCATCTCGCTGGCGGTGCCAACCTCGCGCTCGTGCCAGTCGGCCACGATGTTATAGTGCTCCATCGTGTAGGTACTCTTGAAGATGCCGGCCATCGAGTAATAGCTCTTCGTCGAGATCGGGTCGAACTTGTGGTCATGACACCGCGCGCAGCCGATGCTCAGCCCCATGAACGCCTTGCCGATCGTGTCGATCTGCTCGTCGATGATGTCCAACTCCATCTTGCGAGGATCCGGCTCGGCCAGAATCTTTGTGCCGATCACGAGAAAACCGGTCGCGATGATCCGCCGCCGAATCGACTCCGGATCGTCCCCGACCGGCATCAGGTCGCCAGCAATCTGCTCCTGCACGAACTCGTTGAACGGCTGGTCGCGATTGAATGCGTCGACCACATAGTCCCGGTACTTGTTGGCGTTGGGAAAATACTTGTTCTCGTCGCCGCCGTTCGAGTCGCCGTAACGCGCCACATCGAGCCAGTGCCGCCCCCAGCGCTCGCCATGGCGCGGCGAGGCAAGCAACCGATCCACCGCGTTGGCCCAAGCCTGTGACGACGTATCCGCCTCTAACGCCCGCAGTTCCTCCGGTGTCGGCAGCAGGCCTGTGAGGTTGACCGTCACGCGCCGGAGCAGATCGCGCCTGGTAGCCGGCTTGACGGGCTCCAGCCCAGCCTCTTCCAGCTTGGCCAGGACAAAGGCATCAACCGGCGACTTCACCCACGCCCGATTTTCCACCCGCGGCAAAGCCGGACGCTTCACCGGCTGGAACGACCAGAAGTCCAACCCAGCCGGCTTGGACGAATCCCCAGCTGCTTGGCCAAGCGCTTGGCCAAGCAGCAAAACGATCACAATCCCAACTTGTATTCGAAAAGATCTCAATTGACCCCCCAATGATCGACCATGCAGCCATTTTGGCAACCCATTTTGCTTGGCCGGAGTGATGTGTTTGCCTAGTTTTCCGCCGTGATTCACCTGTCTCGCATCTCATCGCACCTGACCTTTGCGGCCGCCGTTTCCTTTTCCGCGCTTGCCCAAGCGGAAGACGTCAAGTTGACCGGTAAGCCGTACATCGACATGAACTACGGGCCATACCTCAGCGCCTCGATCGAGGTCGGCCCGGGCAACATCGCCTACAAGGGCATCGCGATCCGGCTCGACGAGGGGCCGGGCGGCGTGTCGAAGGGCAACAAATTTGTGGTGTTCGAGACGGACACACTGCGCATGGCGGCGGCCTGGAGCGGCGACAAGTTCATCGACTGGCGCAGTATCGTCTACGATGGCAGCCACGGCACGCACCCCAAGCTCGCCGGTGAGCGGGTGTTCACCAATCCGGTTGCCCCAGGCTGGGCCAAGCCGGGCACGGACAGTTTTGAAGACCCCCGCCTGCGTGGGCTCGACAAGAAACCCTACGGCCCGCTGCCCCGTGACTGGGGCCAATGGCAGGGGCTCGGCCTACACGACAACCGGGTGATTCTGCACTACAAGATCGCCGGTCGGCACGTGCTCGAGTCGCCCTCGTACAAGGAGAGTGACGGCGTCGGGGCCGTAATTCGCACGATGAATTTTGAAGAGCGCGACGAGGACATCATGCTGCAGGTCGTCAAAGGTGAAGGCCAAGCCAAGGTCTCAACCCACGACCGTATCTCGGTGGCTAAATTTGACAGCGGCCTTGCCGTGGCGCTCTCGGCCGAAGCCGGCGGGGCCAAGTTCGTCGCGACGGATGACGGGCATTTGCGTCTGGCCATTCCTTCCGGCGGATTGCTCGCGCTCAATCTCGCCATCGCGAACGGTAAGGCGGAGGCCTTGGCCAAGCTGGTTGGCTCGCTTGGCCAAGCGGAGAATCTTCTCGAAACATTTCAACAAGGCAGCGGCCGCCGCTGGACCGAGACCATCAAGACCAAGCCCCGCCGCCTGGGCAAGCCGGGCGCATTCGTCACTGAGATCATCACTTCGCCGGACAAGAATCCGTACCGCTCATGGATGCGCCTAGGCGGTTTTGACTTTTTCGAGGGCGGCGACCGCGCGGCTGTCTGCACGTGGATGGGCGACGTTTGGATCGTCGAGGGCATTAACAGCGATCCGCAGGAGTTTACGTGGACGCGCATCGCGACCGGCATGTTTCAGCCGCTTGGCCTGAAGATTGTTGAGGGCAAAATCTACGTCACCTGCCGCGACCAGATCACGGAATTGGTGGACACCAACGACGACGGCGAGACCGATTACTACAAGGCGTTCAATCACGAGGCACAGGTGACCGAACATTTCCACGAGTTCGCGATGGATCTGCAGACCGACGCCTACGGGAATTTCTACTACACGAAGGCCGCGCGCCACGCGAAGACCGCGCTCGTCCCACAGCACGGCACACTCATCAAGGTGACTCCGGATGGTCAGTCCAGCGAGATCATCGCCAGCGGTTTCCGCGCGCCCAACGGCGTCTGTGTCAATCCGGACGGCACGTTTTACGTGAGCGACCAGGAGGGCCACTGGACGCCGAAAAACGAGATCAACCTCATCGAGAAAGGCAAGTTTTACGGAAACCTCATGGGCTACCACAAAGGCCTCACCGAAGCCGACATCACCTCGCCCATCGTCTGGATGCACAACGACTTTGACCGCTCCCCCGCCGAGCAACTCTGGGTGAACAGCGACAAGTGGGGCGGCCTCGGTGGGCAACTCCTTAACCTCTCCTATGGCACCGGCTACGTCTACGTGATCATGGAGGAAAAAGTGAACGGCCGTGCTCAGGGTGGCGTAGTGCGCATCCCCGATTTTGATTTCCCGACCGGCGTCATGCGCGGCCGCTTCCACCCCGGCGACGGCCAACTCTACGCCTGCGGCCTGTTCGGCTGGGCCGGCAACAAGACGCGCCCCGGCGGATTCTACCGGCTCAAGCACACCGGCAAACCGGTTCACGTGCCGGTCGCCATCAACGCGCTCAAGGAAGGTGTGTCGCTCACCTTTACCCACGAACTCGATCCCGAGACGGCGGCCGATCCCGAGAGCTACCTCGTCAAGCGTTGGAGCTACAAGCGCACTCGCAACTACGGTTCACGCGACTACAAGGCCGACGGTAGTCAGGGCCGCGACACTGCAGAAGTGACCGGCGTGAAAATCTCCAACGACAAAAAATCCGTCCTCCTTCAGATCGCCGACATGAAACCGATCATGCAAATGCAGATCGAATACAAGATCGATACCGCGGACGGCGAATACCTCTCCCACCGAATCCAAAACACCATCCACGCCATCGGCAACAACGGTCCGTTCGCCAAGAAATAGCGCCTGGGCAAGCGGCTTTATTCGGCGATACCCAGGTCGTTTAGGAAGGGCTTGAGTGAGCGGGGGCGGCCGAGGAACTTCTCGATCGACTCGTTGACGTCGCGGGAGTCGCCGACCTCGTAAATCTCGCGGCGCAGACGCATGCCCGCCTTTTTGTCGTAGTACCGATTCGGAGCCGTCTCGAAAACCGTGGCCATGTCCGCCGAGATGGCATCCGCCCAAGCGTAGCCGTAGTAGCCGGCGTCGTAGCCCATCAGGTGACCAAAGTAGCCGACGAACGAGGTGTTGTCCTGCGGCTTCATGTAAACGTCCTCGGTGATCTGGTGCGACAGCGCAACCGGGTCGACGGCGTTGGCCTCGTCCGCACTTAACGTGTGCAGGCCAAGGTCGACCAGCCCGTACGAGAGTTGGCGGCGATAGTGCCGCGCGATGGTCGCCTTCTTGGCCTCCTGCAGTTTATCGAGAACGGATTGCGGGATCTTAACGGATGGATCGCGGTAGTCCGCTGCGAACGCATCGAGCACGGTCTTGTCCCAGATCCAGTTTTCGAGCATCTGCGACGGCGCCTCGACAAAGTCACGCGGCACGCTCGTGCCAGCGAAGCGGCTGAATTTCGTGCGGGTCAAAATACCGTGCAGCGCGTGGCCAAACTCATGAAACAGCGTCTCGACGTTGTCGTGCGAGAGCAGCGAGGGCTTGTCTTTGCCCGGAGTCGGGAAATTGCAGATGAGCGCCACGGTGGGCCGCTGATAGTGGCCGCTTGGCAGTCGCTTGCCGGAGATGAGCGGAAACATCGCGAAGTGATTGAACTTACCCTCGCGCGGGAACATGTCTAGGTACAACGCGCCAAGCGGCTCGCCCGACAGTGAGTCGTAAACTAGGTGCAGCGTGACCTTTTCGTTCCACTTGTAGTACGGCTTGGCCTCGACGATCTTCAATCGAAAGATCTCCTCGTACACCCGGAACATGCCCTGCAGCGTCTGCTCGTAAGGGAAAAAGACGCGCAACTGCTCGGCATCGACGGAGAACTTCTCCTTCTTGTAGAGGTTCTCGTAATAAAAAATATCCCACATGTGGACGATGGCATTCGGGTCGCCGGTCTCCGCCTGCTTGATTTTGGTGAACTCCGCCATCTCGGCCTTCCACTTCGGCTCGAGGCCGCGCTTGAGGTTCATCAAAAAGTCACTCGCGGTTTTTCCGTCGCCGGCCATCTTGACCTCACAGCGGTAATCGGCCCACGTCTCGTATCCGAGCTTGTTGGCGATCACGGCGCGGAGTTGCAGCACCTTTTTCAGCAGTGGAACATTCTTGTCGCTGGCTAGAACCAATCGCTCTGCGGAAAAACGGATGCGCGTCTGCTCCACCTTCGCGCTGCGTAAAATGTTGAGATAATGAAAGGTCACATTGGCCTGCAGCGTGTACTCGTCGTCGCCGGTTTTGACCTGCTCGAGGAACGACTCCGGCAACCCCTCAAGCTCAGCTTTGGTGAACTTAAGTGATTTTTTGGCATTGGTGATGTTGGTGCGAAATTCCGTCGTAGCCGCGGAGAGTTCCTTCCGAAGCGCCTCGACCTCATCACGCTCGGCCTTGGCCAAGTGCAACCCGGCTCGGCGATAGTCGCGCAGCGTCTGCTCGAGCATCCGCTTGGCCTCTCCCTTCAGGCTTGACTTGGAGTCGGCATAGGCCTTCACAGCACGGTAGACATCCTCACGGTAATCCAGCCCGACAGCCCACTCGTCCACTTTTTTGATGGCCTCAGTCGCCTTGGCTCGGTGCTCGGCATTCTCGCTGGTTTCCTTGAGCATGTAGGTGCGATTGGCCACCAGCGAGACCTCAAACGACATGTCGTCCAGCGCGCCGATGGTGTTCTCAAACGTCACCTCCCGTGGTTTGAGTTTGCCGATGGCGTCGAGCTTGGCGTTGGCCGCCTCGATAGCGGCGTCCACCGCGTCCAGCGAGGCCTGTGGCGAACGCTCGAACGGTGGCAGCGAAACGATTGAGCCGTGGCGCTCAGCGATACTTTCAAACTTGGCCCAGTCGGCGGAGAATTCCGCCTCCGGCGCGAGGCTGATGGTCGGGGAGGAACAGGCAACAAGTGTGCCCAACATCGCGAGGAGTGCAGTACGAAGAATCATGTGCCGGACGCTACCGCCGGCAGCCGGCTCCGCTCAAGCAGATTCAGGGGCTGAGTATCCCGGTCGCCCGCGCTTGGCCAAGCGCAGGCATGTCCACGCGCCGGGCCTTGATCGCCACGTAGGGCGGCACGTAGTGGCTGCGGTGCCGAAAGCTCCCCGGCTCGGCCCCGGCGTTGCCGAGATTCGGCTCCGCCAAATCCTCGATCATGAAGCCCGCCCGGCACAGCCCGCCGATAAGTTCCTCCCAGCGATGCACGAACTCCAGCGCCCCCTTCTCACGATGTTCAAAGTCACCCTGCAACGGCGGCAGCGGTCCCTTATCATAATAACTTTGCGTGACCGCGTAGCCGCTCGGGAACGGCGTTGGCGCCGCCTGCAGATTCGTCGGTTGCTTATGCTGGCTCAAATATTGCCCCCCCACCCTCAGCACTCGAGCAATTTCATCATACACCTTGGCCAAGTTTGGAACATAACAGGTGCTGACCGGCTGACTGACCAAGTCAAACGAGGCGTTGGCCAGCATCGAGAGGTCGTCCATCGACCCAACGAGCGCAGTCAACTTCAGGCCGCGCTCGTTGGCCACGCGTTTGTCCTGCTCGATCATCTCCGGGCTGATGTCCACCACCGTGACCACCGCCCCCGCTGCAGCATAAAGCGGCGCCTGCAACCCGCCACCACCGGCAAGGCAAAGCACCTGTTTGCCGTCGAGCCCGCCTGTGATCCAGCCCCGCCCGTTGATCGCCTTTAACGGGTTTTCAAATTCTTCTTCGCGCGCCGTGCGAGTATGAAGTCGCCCCTGCTGAACTCGCTCGTCCCAGACTCGCCGATTGTGGTCCTGTGCCAAATCCACCCGGGCGTTGTAGCCTCGGCGCCGCGCTTGGCCAAGCGCTTGGTTTGAAAAGAGAATGGTCCCGGCTGTTTTCACAACCGGGACCATCTATGAGCAATAAGCATTAAGCTTATTTTCGGACGTGCGCTAAACCGCAACCGTTATGACACATGCCCAAATTTGTATTCACAAACCATTGCCTATCAATGAGTTCAGCGGTTTGTTGCTCGGCTAACGAAAAAGTATTGCATTAAAAATATTATGCAAGCGGTTTTTTCGGTATTTTTTTGATCCTCAATTACCATCAAAACCAAGCGCTTGGCCAAGCGCAGGCGGTTTTGCGTTTCATCGCAGTGATGTTTCTGTTACCCATCCCCGCCATGTCCTTCAATTCACTGGGACTTTCCGACACCGTTCTCAAGGGGATTCGTGCGATGGGTTATGAAGATCCGACGCCGATTCAGCTCCGCGGCATCCCGCTAATCCTCGAAGGCCGAGACGTGATCGGAAGCGCACAAACCGGCACCGGCAAGACGGCGGCGTTTGGTTTGCCCATCCTAACCAAGCTCGACAAACCGGGTGATCAACCCCGTGCCCTGATCCTCGAACCAACCCGGGAACTGGCCTCGCAGGTTGAGACGGCATTCCGCGATTTCTCCCGTTATTCGAAACTCCGAACCACGGTGCTCTACGGCGGCGTCAAGTATGGCAAACAGACGGATGCCCTCCAGACCGGGACGGACATCATCGTGGCCACGCCCGGCCGACTGCTCGACCACCTCTCGCAACGCAACACCACGCTCAAGCACCTGGAGTATCTCGTGCTCGACGAAGCAGACCGGATGCTGGACATGGGCTTCATGCCGGACGTCAAAAAGATCATCCAGAAATGCCCGGATAAACGGCATACCTCCCTGTTTTCCGCGACCATCCCGCCGATCATCGAGACGCTCATCCAGTGGGCGATGAAAGACCCGGAAACGGTGGAGATCGGGATGCGCCGCTCCGTGGCCGAAACGATTTCGCACGCGGTTTACCCGGTGGCATTCGATCAAAAAGATGAGCTGGTACTAGAGCTATTGGGCAAGGTGGACTTCGACTCGGTGATCATCTTTTGCCGCACAAAAGTAGGCGCAGACAAGGTCGGTCGACTGCTCAAAAAGGAAAACCACTCGGTGGCTATTCTCCACTCCAACCGCACGCAGGCCGAGAGGGAGCGGGCACTAAAGGGCTTCCGCGATGGCAAATACGAGGTGCTCGTGGCGACAGACATCGCCTCACGCGGATTGGACATTGCCAACGTTAGTCACGTGGTAAACTACGACGTGCCGCAACACCCGGAGGACTACGTACACCGCATTGGGCGCACCGGCCGTGCGGCGGCAAGCGGCGATGCCTTCACCATCATGGTCGCCGAGGATCGACAACACATGGAGGCGATCGAGCGATTCATAGGCAAAAAAATCAATCGCGAGAAAATCGACGACTTCGACTACAAGTACACCGCGCTATTTGACGATGGAAAACGTGGTGGGATGCCACGCTTCCGTGGAGGCGCCGTGGGTCGGGGATACTCGTTCGGCATGTCCACCCGCGGCAAGGGCGGAGGCCGGAAACGTCGACGCTAAAGCCAACCCCTGAGCTTGTAATAA
>Ga0115012_10002838_pt1 | contig 10178 bp, 8 predicted proteins | sample TroAtlMetagenome_FD_88706 | JGI IMG/M metagenome (GOLD analysis project Ga0115012, IMG submission 88706) | Marine eukaryotic phytoplankton communities from Atlantic Ocean - Tropical Atlantic ANT10 Metagenome | ecosystem: Environmental > Aquatic > Marine > Oceanic | place: Tropical Atlantic Ocean...
AAAATCCTTTGGCGTTCAGGCGTTCAGCACCTAATTTTGCATTAACATTTAGCTAAAAACTATGGGAGTTGTACTGTCTTCTACGATACTGCGAAAGGTTGCCATGGCTTTGTCTGGTCTCTTCTTAATGTTTTTTTTGTTGCAACATTTCGCAATCAATATTACTTCGGTTTTTAGTGAAACCATTTTCAATCAGTTTTCTCACTTCATGGGAACAAATGCTTTGGTTCAATTTGTTCTTCAACCGATTTTAATTTTTGGAGTCATATTTCATTTTATAATGGGGTTCATACTTGATATTCAAAACCGTCGTGCTCGCGATTATCGATACGCAGTTTATAAAGGAAAAGCTAATTCAAGCTGGGTTTCTAGAAATATGTTAATTTCAGGTGGGACTGTTCTTGCTTTTCTTGTATTACACTTCTACGATTTTTGGATCCCTGAAATTAACCACAAGTATATTGAAAATCTTCCAGAAAACCCAGATCGATATTATGAAGAACTAGTTGATAAGTTTGATAATCTAACTCGTGTAGTTTTGTATGTAATTTCCTTTCTTTTCTTAGCACTCCATTTATCTCATGGGTTTTCTTCAGCTTTCCAATCTATTGGTTTTAATAACAAGTATACTCCTGTTATTAAATCGATTAGCAAGGCTTACGCTATTGGTATACCACTTGGGTTTGCTTTCATTGCCGTTTTTCACCACTTAATGCACTAAACCCACTATACCATGTGTTACAATAGTGTTACAATAAAATCATATATGTGTTACAATAGTGTTACAAAATTAAATCATTATCTTTGCTGACAATCTAGATTTATGAGGAAAAAGAAAATCACATATTCTTTAAATTACAGAAAACCTAAAACGCTATATAATGATGATGATGAATTAACAGTATGTTTGCGTTATTATACAAAATGTAAAAAAACTAATCGTTCAAAAGTCATTAAGAAAAGTACTGGTATTAAATGTAAACTTAAGGATTGGGATTCTGATTGGCACAAAAGATCAAAACGGCAACCAATTAAAGAGTCTGATACAGACCACAAGAAAAAAAATAAGTCTCTTATTGAACTTGCTGAATCCTTCCTTGACGATTATCCAACTATTTTAGAAACTATCAATCGTTCTAATATTGATTCTAAAGTTCCTTCTGAAGTTAGTTTACCTGAAAAATGGACATACCACAAAAACAATATTCGATTGGTTAGCCCAGCGAATAAACGTTTGATTGATGTTATTGTCGTCGGTACCGGCTTGGCAGGTGCCTCCGCTTCAGCAACTCTTGCCGAGTTAGGTTATAATGTTAAGGCCTTTTGCTTTCAAGATTCACCACGTCGCGCACATTCAATAGCAGCACAAGGGGGAATAAACGCTGCAAAAAATTACCAAGGTGATGGTGACTCGATTCATCGTTTATTTTACGATACCGTAAAGGGAGGGGACTATCGCTCTAGAGAAGCCAACGTATATCGTCTTGCAGAAGTATCAGCCAATATTATTGACCAATGTGTAGCCCAAGGTGTTCCCTTTGCAAGGGATTATGGTGGCTTGCTCGACAACCGTTCGTTTGGTGGGGTACTCGTTTCACGCACTTTTTATGCTAAAGGGCAAACCGGTCAACAACTTCTGCTCGGGGCTTATTCGTCTATGAATCGCCAAATCGGTCGTGGTAAAATCAAAATGTACAGTCGGCATGAGATGCTCGACCTTGTCAAAGTTGATGGCAAGGCAAGAGGAATCATTACGCGAAACTTAATTACAGGTAAAATTGAACGCCATGCAGCACATGCTGTTGTGATTGCTTCTGGGGGTTATGGCAACCTATTCTATCTGTCAACCAATGCGATGGGGAGTAACGTAACCGCCGCCTGGAAAATTCACAAACAAGGCGCCTATTTTGCCAATCCGTGCTTTACACAAATCCACCCGACTTGTATTCCCGTTTCTGGAGACCACCAGTCCAAACTCACCCTGATGTCTGAGTCTTTAAGAAATGATGGAAGAATCTGGGTGCCAAAAAAGAAAGAAGATGCAGAAGCGATTCGGAAAGGACGCCTTAAACCCACCGACTTAGCTGAAGAACTTCGAGACTATTATCTCGAACGTCGCTATCCCGCTTTTGGAAACCTTGTTCCTCGTGATGTTGCCTCTCGTGCATCCAAAGAACGATGTGATGAGGGCTTTGGGGTCAACAAAACAGGTGAAGCAGTGTTTCTCGACTTTGCTGCAGCTATTGAGCGATATGGCAAAGAAGAAGCACATGTAAAAGGATTGGACGAAAACGATTCCTTACTTGTACAAAAACTTGGAAAGCAAGTCATCAAAGCCAAATACGGCAACTTGTTTCAGATGTATGAGAAAATCGTTGATCAAAATCCCTATGAGACACCAATGATGATTTATCCCGCTGTGCATTACACTATGGGCGGTGTTTGGGTTGACTATAATCTTATGACCACGGTGCCGGGTTGCTTTGCAATTGGGGAGGCTAACTTTTCTGATCATGGTGCCAACCGACTTGGTGCTTCTGCATTGATGCAGGGCTTGGCAGATGGCTATTTTGTATTGCCATACACCATAGGAGACTATTTATCAGATGATATCCGCACTGGGACAATCTCCACGGACTCGTCAGAATTTGATGAAGCAGAGTCAAATGTACGTGCCCAAATCGATGGCTTTTTCAAGAACAAAGGAACCAAAACGGTGGATTACTTCCATAGAAAACTTGGAAAAATCATCTGGAACAAATGTGGAATGTCACGCAACAAAAAGGGACTTCAAGAAGCTATCGCAGAGGTCAAAGCGCTGCGAGAGGAATTTTACAAGGACGTTTTTGTCCCTGGCACTGCCGACTCTTTCAATGAACCACTAGCAAAAGCCCTGCGAGTAGCAGACTTTTTAGAGTTGGGTGAGCTCTTTGCAAAAGACGCTTTGGAACGAACGGAGTCTTGCGGAGGTCACTTTCGTGAAGAATCTCAGACGCCGGAAGGAGAAGCACTTCGGGATGATAAAAACTTTAAGTTTGTTTCTGCATGGGAACACAATGGAGAACCAAGTAATGCCAAATTGCATAAAGAAGCTCTGAGGTACGAAAATATTGAATTGAAAACACGTTCATACAAGTAATAATGAAATTAAAATTGAAAATATGGCGACAAGAAAACGCTAACGTAAAAGGAAGTATTCAGTCTTATTCACTTGATGGTATATCTCCCGACATGTCTTTCTTGGAAATGATGGATGTACTCAATGAAAAACTGATGGATAAGGGGATTGACCCAGTTGCCTTTGATCACGATTGCAGAGAGGGTATATGTGGTTCTTGTTCTATGTTTATCAACGGTGAAGCCCATGGACCAGATCGTTTAGTTACCACTTGCCAGTTACATATGCGAAAATTTAAGGACGGGGATACCATTCACATCGAACCCTTTCGTGCAAAGCCATTTCCTATTATTAAGGACTTGGTTGTAGATCGAACGGCCTTTGATCGGATTCAACATGCTGGGGGGTTTGTATCGGTAAACACTTCAGGGAACACCCAAGATGCCAATGCGATTCCAATTGAAAAAGCTGATGCCGACAAGGCCTTTGATGCGGCAACATGCATTGGATGTGGTGCTTGTGTGGCGACTTGTAAAAATGCTTCAGCTATGTTGTTTGTTTCGGCTAAAGTATCACAATACGCTCTGCTTCCTCAAGGTAAAGTAGAAGCTACTGATCGTGTACTTAATATGGTTAAGCAAATGGACGAAGAAGGCTTTGGAAACTGTACTAACACTGGAGCATGTGAAGTAGAATGCCCTAAAGGTATTTCACTTGAAAACATCGCTAGGATGAATAAGGAATTTCTTTTGGCTTCTTACAATGCCTAAATTGATTAGTTTAAATTAGGTTTTGGAAGTGTCCATGAATCTGCTTGGTAATCAAAACCAATGTAATTTATTACGTTAATAACGTTCCAGGATGATAAATCATTATTAAATGAATAAGCAGACCAAAACATGTAAGACATATTAGTTACATTGGTTGTATCCCATGAACTCAAATGAGTGAGAATATCTTAATAGCTCAAGAGCTTTCTAATTTTACAACTATTTCAAAATAAAGGTTTCTTGTAGTTCCCAGTTAGCACGTACATCGAGTAAGGGTTCATGGTGATAAACCTTTTCGGGAAAACTTCGATCAAGAAAGCGGCCACTATCCCATTTTCCATTGTTGTTCTCGTCAACGATTAATCGTACATAGTACTTCTTGGGTTGTAGGTTGGAAAAGACAACTCGTCGTTGCGGCGATGCTATGGTTAAGCTACGAATTATATTTTCTTTTTCATCCGTAAGCTGTACGATAACGGGATAGCTTGGCACCCCTAAAAGTTGAATATACAAACTTCCATAGTCAGCGGGCTTTTTGGTACGAAACCGCATTTGAAGGGTGTCGTTTGAGACATTAAAAAAGTCGGTGATAGCTCCTGGAAGAACGTCCAATATGTAGTTGTCGTTTGGTAGGATGTCAAAGTCAAAGAGGACACGATGCGGGCCTTCAACAGAGACATCAAAGGGAACAGTAATCGAGTCACGATCTAGAAGACGGATTTGTGATTTATCAATCGTCAAAATGGGAGTTGAGGTTTCCATGCGCAGGGTATCACTCAAATGTAAAACGCCGGTGATGCTGGAGGATATTGTGAGAGAATCCACTTCTGCCTTTCGAATTTTATGTGTACGTTGGATCTTAAGCGTGTCATGGTGGATATCGAACTGTAAAGAGTCGGCTTTTAGGTTGTTGTACCAAACATAGAGGGTATCCGTTTTTTTATCAAAAGATTGAATTGTTTGCACACTGTCGGGAAGGTTTAGCGGAAGTACTTCCATGCCAGTTGGGTCGCCGTAATAACCCAGCCCGATTCGATTTTGACCTGCTTGAAAGCTACGCCCCAATGAAAAGTCAGTTTGTTCTCTAAACAAATCCAAATGAAACAAGCTGTCTGTGGGCAACTCGATAAAGTCATTAACAAAAGCAATATCATCAGCACCTTGATCAAAAGTGTAGTTGTTTGCGATGTCCTTTTGGGCGATGAGCAAATAGCTTCCAGCGCGGACATTGTCAATTTCAAAAACCTCCAAACTGTCAAGGGTGTTGGAGAGGTAGTCTGGTGGACGCTTGTAGATGAGTGAATCGTTATAGTTGCTATCAACAGCATAGAGCATAACTGAGACAAAGTTTTTGGCCTCTCTCCCAAAAGCATTCCCAATAGTACCACGCACTTGAAGGGAATCGACATAATCCCCAGTGGAGAAGACATAGCGGAAATACGGATATGGATTTCCCTCGTTATTATCAACAATGCTTTGCCCAAAATTAAAATTATAGGTGGTATTAGCTTGGAGCGAATCCATAAGTTCGATTTGCACATACTTGGCGGCAGTGCTTTGCGGAGAAATGATATAGGTAGCCGGATTGAGTGGTGGAGAAATAATAAGCTGTTCTTTGAGTTTGTTGAGTTTTACATACTCGTCAAAATACAGTCTGATGCGATCCTCACGGAACTCTGTTGCATTAAGTTCCGGAACTGCGCGCAACAAGACTGGCGGGGTTTCGTCCTGAGGCCCACCTGTGGGATTTCCTCTTTTTGCACATTGAACAAACAATAGTGCGATTAACCCCCATAGAAATATAGAAAAGGTATATCTCGTCATCTGCACAAAGAAACGACTATTTTGAAGACTCTTAAAAAAGAACTTACTACAATAATAAATGTATTTATGTATCGTAAACGATTTATAAAATTTACAAAAGAAAGCTTATTTTTGCGCTATGTCTGAAACCGACCAATTTAAAAAAGTAATTGCCCATGCCAAAGAATATGGCTTCGTCTTCCCCTCTAGTGACATTTATGATGGGCTGAGTGCCGTGTATGATTATGGGCAACAGGGAGTACTGTTAAAAAATAACATCCGTAACTATTGGTGGAAGTCAATGGTCCAACTCAACGAAAATATTGTTGGTCTGGACGCTGCAATTTTTATGCACCCCACAACATGGAAAGCATCTGGACACGTTGATGCTTTTAATGATCCACTAATTGATAATAAGGATTCAAAAAAACGTTATCGAGCTGATGTCCTAATTGAGGATTATATCGCCAAACTGGAAGGAAAAATCGAAAAAGAAGTTACAAAAGCTGCCAAGCGTTTTGGAGACACCTTTGATAGGGAGCAGTTTGTGTCTACAAATCCTCGGGCGGTTGGCTATCAAGATAGGGCAAGAGCAATCAGTGCTCGAATGGCCAAGTCATTAGAGGCGGAAGACCTTGCCGATGTCAAAGCCCTTATCGAAGAATTAGAAATCGTATGTCCATTCTCTGGCTCAAAAAACTGGACGGATGTCAAGCAATTCAACTTGATGTTTGGCACCAAGCTCGGCGCATCTGCCGATCATGCGACCGATCTCTACCTACGCCCAGAAACAGCCCAAGGGATTTTTGTAAACTTTTTGAATGTACAAAAATCCGGACGTATGAAAATCCCCTTTGGGATTGCCCAAACCGGTAAGGCATTTCGCAACGAAATTGTAGCACGTCAGTTTATCTTTCGCATGCGAGAGTTTGAGCAAATGGAGATGCAATTTTTTATCCCTCCGGGGACGCAAAAAGAGTGGTATGACCATTGGAAAAAAACCCGTCTCAATTGGCACCTATCATTGGGGATGGGCGAGGGAAACTATCGATTTCATGATCATGAAAAACTGGCGCACTATGCCGATGCTGCCTGTGATATTGAGTTTAAATTTCCATTTGGATTTAAAGAATTAGAGGGGATCCACTCCCGTACAGATTTTGACTTGGGGAGTCATGAAAAGTACACGGGCAAAAAATTACAGTATTTTGACTCCAAGCGCAATGAAAGTTATACACCCTATGTGCTTGAAACTTCAATCGGATTGGATCGTATGTTTTTGGCGGTGCTTTCTCACAGCTTGCAGGAAGAACAACTAGAAGACGGAAACTCACGGACGGTATTGCGATTGCCAGCCGTTTTGGCCCCCACGCAAATTGCGATTTTACCCTTGGTGAAAAAGGATGGTTTGGCCGAGTTTGCTCGTGATTTGGTTGCAGACCTTAAATGGGATTATTTGACAGCTTATGATGAGAAAGATGCTGTTGGGCGGCGATACAGACGACAAGACGCGCTCGGAACACCGTACTGCGTAACGGTCGATCACCAAACCTTGGAAGACCAAACAGTTACCATACGCGAAAGAGACTCCATGGAGCAAGTGAGGGTATCAACAAAAGAATTATCTGAACATTTTGATACTAAGTTAAACATCAAACATTGGTTGTCACAAGCCGAAAAAGCTTAAAATCTTTTTCCGATAGCAATCCCTACAGGAAAATGAAATACATTGTCTGTTCCTGTAATATAGCGAGATAGCCCCACATATAATTCAAAAGATAAACCTTTAGTATTTATCCGTTTTGTACCGATTGTCATTCCAAGGGAAACTTGAAGAGATTCACTCTCAAGAGATGCAAAAGAACTGAAGCCCTCAACAAAAAAACCTCTTGCACCGTATTCTTTTGTGTTGTAAAAGTAAAATCTATAGTAAGGATTTAAAGCAAAATTCCTATCAGTAATATCAATATTTTCATCACCCCCGTTTATAAACATTGAAAGGCCAAAGCTGCTTGACCTGTTCAATATCCTTTCATAAAATATATTTACGTCACCTCTAGCTAAAAAACTTAGGGCATTTATTCTAAGTTCGTTTTCACCCTTTGGAAATGCAGCGTCAAGAGACGAATCATTTACAACTTCAACTTTGATGATCTTTTCCCCCTCTTTATCCTCAGAGAATGAAGTTATTTCAGGAACAGCTGGTACTTCTTGTTCTTGGGCGTTCATTACGACAAGCATAAAAAATATGCCTGTAAATGATAGTATTCTTTTCATTTTTTTAGTTTAAGATTAAAACAAAAATATAAAATTGTATCGTGACTTTGTATTTTAGCAATCATGAACATCATCTCCTATAACGTCAATGGCATCCGTGCTGCTCTGCGCAAAGATTTTTTAGCTTGGCTACAAGCAGCTTCCCCAGATGTCCTTTGCCTACAAGAAATCAAAGCGACTCCCGATCAATTTGATCCAAGTGTGTTTAAAGAATTGGGGTACCACCACAACTATTGGTATCCCGCTCAAAAAAAGGGATACAGTGGGGTAGCGGTATTGTGCAAGCAAGAGCCAAACAAGGTGGTCTATGGCACAGGCATCGACTATATGGACAACGAAGGGCGCAACCTCCGTGTCGATTTCGACGGGGTATCGGTCATGAGTTTATACCTTCCGTCGGGAACAAATCCCGAGCGTTTGGCCTTTAAGTTTACCTATATGGATGACTTTCAGACCTATGTCAATGAACTCAAAATCGAATATCCCAATTTGGTGATTTGCGGAGACTATAATATCTGCCACGAAGCTATCGACATCCATGACCCCGTGAGAAACGCCAAGGTTTCTGGGTTTTTACCCGAAGAACGCGCTTGGCTAGATGGATTTATCAAACAGGGCTTTACCGATTCGTTCCGTCATCTGAACGAAGACCCTCACCACTATAGCTGGTGGAGTTACCGTGCAAATGCTCGTGCCAATAATAAGGGCTGGCGTATCGACTACGCCATGGTGTCTGAACCCCTGACCAAACATTTAGAAAGAGCGTTTATCTTACCCCAAGCTGTCCATTCTGACCACTGTCCTGTTGGCGTCACTTTGAATATGGATTTATGAAATACACAACTTTACCTCACTCGGACGTCCGTGTGAGTAAAATCTGTTTAGGCACCATGACTTGGGGCAATCAAAACACCCAAGAGGAGGGTTTTGAACAAATGGATTATTCCCTTTCAGAGGGGGTAAATTTCTTCGACACAGCAGAATTGTATCCAGTGCCAGCAAATGCCGACACCTATGCCCAAACGGAGCGCATCATTGGCAATTGGTTTACCTCACGAAATAATCGGGAACAGGTGGTATTGGCCACCAAAATTGCAGGACCAGGAGCCTATACCGCACACATCCGAACCACAGGATTTTCTCCCGATAGTATCCAACAGGCCCTAGACGGGAGCTTGCAACGACTTCAAACTGATTATATCGATTTATACCAGTTGCATTGGCCAGAAAGAACCTCCAACTTTTTTGGTTCCCTCGGCTATAAACCAGACGAAAATGAGCAGTGGGAAGACAACTTTCGTGAGATTTTAGAAACCCTCGAGGGTTGTATCAAAGCGGGTAAAATCAGACATATCGGCCTATCCAACGAGTCTCCTTGGGGAGCGATGAAGTATTTGGCACTTTCTGAATTTGAGAACTTACCTCGTATGAAAACCATTCAAAATCCATACTCCCTTCTCAACCGAAAGTTTGAAGTCGGCAATGCCGAAGTTGCTCATCGCGAGCAGTTGGGGCTATTGGCCTATTCGCCGATGGCTTTTGGCGTTTTGTCGGGAAAGTATCGCGACGGAAAACTCCCCGAAAATAGCCGCCTTCAGCTCTTTCCCAGAATGGCACGATACAACAGTGATGAGTCTCTTCAAGCGACGGAGCTTTACGCTTCAATTGCTGACAAGCACGGCTTGTCTTTAGCACAAATGTCACTGGCTTTTGTTACCGACCAACCCTTTGTGACTTCCAATATTATTGGGGCGACAACCATGAGGCAACTGCAAGAAAACATCGCCTCGGCAGCGCTAAGCTTGTCAGATGAAATTATAGATAAAATCGACGCAGTGCACAAGCAATTTTCTAATCCAGCGCCTTAGAACAACAACTCCACCAATCCACGGATATTGTCGAGTGCAATTACTTTAAGTTTGGAGGTGGGGAGTTTGCTTTTTTGAGCGACTAATAGGGTTGTGAAACCGAGTTTTTCGGCCTCTTGAATTCGTTGCTCCACTCGGGGGACGTTGCGTAATTCACCAGACAGTCCAACTTCTGCAGCAAAGCAATATTTTTCGGGCATAACCACGTCCAAACTACTGGAGAGTATGGCGGCAGCCACTGCCAAATCGAGAGCGGGATCTTCAATGCGAATTCCGCCTGCGAGGTTGAGAAATACATCTTTAGCACCAAGCTTAAACCCTGCACGTTTTTCCAATACCGCC
>Ga0115012_10002839_pt1 | contig 10177 bp, 7 predicted proteins | sample TroAtlMetagenome_FD_88706 | JGI IMG/M metagenome (GOLD analysis project Ga0115012, IMG submission 88706) | Marine eukaryotic phytoplankton communities from Atlantic Ocean - Tropical Atlantic ANT10 Metagenome | ecosystem: Environmental > Aquatic > Marine > Oceanic | place: Tropical Atlantic Ocean...
ACCGTGGTGGTACAAGCAAGAAAACTGTGGCTACTATTACCCCGAGAAGCCGTCGCACCCAATGTACACGCGCAAGATGCGAAACGACGCGCGCGCCGAGGCGCGGCGGAGGGTGCCGCACTTTTACTGGAGGCTGCGGCGCCACTTCAAACTCCGCGCCATCGTCTTGCACTGGCAGGAGCGCACGCAGCGCGCGCTGTACGCGCCCGGGGGGCGCGGACGCGCGGCCGACGCCGCCGCGTACGCGGCCGAGTGTAGCGTCTTGGGTGCGTGAGTCGTCTATGGGAAATGCTCTTTTGAAAACACGCGAAACGAGATTACCACGAGACACAGCAACAGGCTACTCACCCACGCCAACAGGGACACCTCGTCCCCCAACCCGTGGGTGGTCACCGGGAAGACGTGGCGAGCGGTCCGATTCGGGTGGCGGTGCCGCGCGTTGTCCGTCGTCGTGCGGTTGTTACGCTTGACGTACACGGAGCGGCGGTGCGCCATCGCGCAGTTTGCGTTTTCGCAACCAATCAGCGCTCGTGCGCAAGCCGCAGCCCGCCCGCGCCAATTTATAGTGCAACCGCCGCGGCCGCCGCGGCCGCCGGCTGGCGCTCGCGCTACTCTCACGAGTGTGCGCGCGCTTGCCCGTCGCCATGTCGCTCCCGTCCGATGCCGAATTCTACCTCCGGCTCTTTGGCGGCGAGACCGACTCGCCGTCTCTCCGCGTTCTCCAAAAGCTGCGGGGCCGCGTCGATGACCAGGGCGACATCCACTTGGCCACGACGGGGGGTCGCGTCGGCATCCAAACCGGAGACGTCTTCAGCGAGCGCCGCTTTCATTTTGGCGCGGGCGCGCTGGTAGGCGTCTTGATATCCAACGCGCCCGTCATGCAGCTCGTCTGGATGATGGCCGTGGTGCTGCAGTGCCGCGACCACAGGCACGCGATCGTCATCTACAAGCGCCTGGTGCTGATGCACCGCGAAGCGACCTTCTTCGCGACGCCCGCCGATTCGGTGCGGACCGCCGAGATGACGAGCCTCCTGCAGCCGCCTTCCGACAAGGCGCTCTACAACGTCTTCTCTCAAATCCCGTCGGTGTTTCTGGTGCTCGTCGAAGGCGGCAACTACTGGTCGTTAATCGTCCGCCTCGTGTCGGTCTTCGAAAAGCACCACGACAAGAACGCGCTGGGCGAGTTGGCCATCCACGCGCTGCACAAGTTGGCGAGGATCAAGGCCTTCTACAAGATGGCCACTTGGGACGCGGTCTACGACGGCGCCCATTTGTCGTATGCGGTTTCGGAGCTGTTCCGAGTCGCCCTCAAGTGCAAGACGCCGGACCGCCCATTCGATGGGATCGAATGGGACCTCTTGGGCCTCTTTTGCGACGATAGTGGAGAGCGCCGCCACGCCGTCGGTCCCAGCACCCCTTCAGACTGGGGTTTCTGCGACGCGTCGACCAACGCGCGTCTGAGGGAGTGGATGGACGCGAACACCAACGCCGACGCGCAGGACAAAAAGACCCAGTGGGAGATGGTGTGGCGCGCCGAGGCCATCGTAAACGATGACACCGACGATTGGACGGACGAGCGCCCGTTTACGATGCGGCGCTACGTGAATGCCGAGCGCCCGCCGCAAGCGCAGCCGGCGACACCCGCCGCGGCGGCGCCCAAATGGCGCTCGCTCGTCGCGAGCGCGACCCGCCGTTCGCTGCTGGCCCTCGCCGTGCGGTACCGCGTGGACCTTGCCGTCTTCCACACGCTCGTCAAGGCCTTCGACTGGCCGATCGACCTCATCGCCCACGCAATCGACCAGGCGCTGCGCGTCCGGTCGGCGCTGAGCACCATGCTCGGCTCGGCGCAGAAAATCAGCGGGCTTCCGTACGTTGTTGACGTGCTGCTGCCGCACCTCTTCGAAGAGCGACTGGCCGAGCTGCGCGAGTGGTCCGAGAACTCGACGTGCAAGCTGTGGATGCCGCCGTGCCCGACCGTGTCGCAGACCGCGGCGATGGCAAACCTTCCGCTCGGCGGCGCGCGGTTCTACCGTACGGGACTGGAAGGGCCGCGCCCGAACGTGCCTGCGCTGAACCTCCTGCTGGCCACCGCCGTGACGCTCGCCTCGTCCGCCGCCTCGCCCGTCGACTCGCCCGTCGACCTGCCTCTCCTCGAGAGACTGCTCGAGCGCGTCGTCTGGCCGGTGACGGAGCTCGTGTACGTGGTCGAAAATCTGCTGACCTTCTGGCCCGCCCGCCGTGTGGCCATCTGGAAGCTGCTGGTCAAGCAGCTCGACGGCCACGAATGGTCGGGAATGGACAAGCAGATTTCCAGCCACGGCCTATCCAAGAGCGTCCGCGACTGGCGCTGGCCGCACGCGGTCACCCGGGCCTACTGGGCGGACAGCGAGCTCGCCCTCTGCATGGTCGACACGATCGCCGATCTCGGCCATCGCGTGTACCACCAGCTGCTGTGCGCGGCCGTTGCCGGCAACGACATTCCGACGGTCTCGGCCGTGCTCGAAGCCATGCTGCGCGCCGACATCCCCCTTCCGGACTCGTGGAAACCGTGCGAAAAGCACGACTTCTCCACATTCTCCGCGGGGGTCTACAACGAGCTCGACGCGGAGGAGTGGCGCGGCTCGTGGACGCACTTTGGCGCAAAGTGCCTCGACAAGTTCGCCACCGAGATGGGCTGGATCGGAAATGGTCCCGGAGGGCCGCAGGTCTTGCCCCCGCTCCTTCCGCCGCGGCCGGAGAACGACAGCTTCCTCGCCGTCGTCGCGATGCGCGCGCCACAGGCGCTGCCGTTGGTCTTCGACGTGCGACACTGGCAGCGGCCGCCGTCGCCGCAGCAGCCGCCGTGGGGCCCGGCCGATCTCGAACGCCGCGAGATTGGCATGCAGGTGGCGCTCTGGACCGCGCTGGGGTACTACAGCTGGAACCTCACCGGCGCCACGGAGGCGGACCTCGAGAAGCTCCTCACCTTCGAGACGCGGCTCGGTCGCAACCCGCGCGGAGGCGTCGGCCAAGGCGGCCACGAGGGGCGCAACTTCTGGCGCAGCTTGGCCGACCTGCGCCGGCCGGCGCAGGGCATGGACCCCTCCGAGGTGGAGGCCGTAGGCCGTGCCGACCGCTTCAGGTTGAAGCACTCGGTCAACGGCTTTGGCGTCGGCGATCTTGCCGATGAGTCGTGGGAGTCCATCAAGCGGCAGTGCCTCGGCGCCAATGAGGCGCGGCCTCGCGCCGAAGTGCTCGATGCGGCTCAGCGCATCGAGGCGCGGCTCGGCAACAACCCCGCAATCAACCAGACCGTCGAGTTCAACGAGACGTTCAAGCTGCTCAAGCCCAGCTTTGAGATGATGTACGAGCGCATGCAGCACCAGGCGCCGACGCGCGAGTACGACTGGTCCGACGAGCAGTGGGCGACGCTCCGCCAGTCGGCGGCGATCCTCATGAGCCCGCCGCTCTCGGTGCAGCTGCGCAACACGAGCATCACGCCGCTGCACGTTCCGCCCCGAACGACCTGGTTCCGAGAGTCGACGCCAGGCAGCGCGCCCGCCCGTTCGTACCAGTGGAGCGTCCTCGAGTCGGCGCCGGCGGAGGCGGTCTCCGCGCCCGGCCTCCTCTACAAGGGCGTCGCCGATGCGACGCGCGACCTCTGCTGCCGCCGGATCGCCTGGTGGCGCACGCTCGTCTTCTACGAGTGCTTGAACCACGCCCTGTGGTCCCCGGGCGGCACGGCCTACGAGCTCCACCGGTCCGAGGCGGCGGCGCGCAGCGTCTACGGCGAGACCAGCGGCGCGTGAGGGCGGTGGGCACCACGAGTGAGGGCGCCGCTAGGTGCAATTTAGTCCCGCGGACAGCCGTTGCATAGGAAGAGGGTCGTTGCGTCGTCGCGTCGTTGCGTCGCGAGGTATGTCGGTCGTGCGTCTTTCGGAAAGTCAATGGTCCGACATCCTCTCGCGCCGGGGGGAGGCCGACGCCGGTTCCCCGTCCGGGACGGGAGACCCGATCGGAAGCGGGGACTCCATCGCGCCCGACGCGACCAAGAGGGCCGAGCGCACCACCCGGCGCAGGTCCACGGGCCGGCGCGTGGCCTACGTCGTGGGCCTCGAGGCCGACCAGCCCAACGCCGAGTGGAGCGTCTTCCAGCGGTCGATTGACAAGCTCGTCCAGAGCTTCCAGCCGTCGCCGGTGATGACGCACGTCGAGCTCGTGATGCCTCCGAGCGAGGAGGGCCTGCCGCCCGGGACGAGCCCGGACCTCGACCCGCACATAAACTTTGCCACCTACCTCGGCCGCAAGGCCAACTGGGGCACCACGTTCGAAAACGCCGAAGACTTCTACCTCGGCAAGAACTACGACGCGTGGCGGGCGACGCCCGTGGTCGCGTGGGACGCGCCCGAGCGGTTGCGCGAGGTGTGCCACGAGCACCACGTAGGCACCAACTACGCCCCGGGCTGGCGGCTGTACAACTATCCGTTTTCGATTCCGCCGCTGCGTTCGGTCGCGTGGACCATCGACGACACGGCGAAAGCGCCGGCGCACTGCGCCGCGCTCACGGCGCGCTGCCTCAAGCACGCGATTCCCGAGACGGATCTGCCCAACTCGTCGGCGTGGTACGGACCGAGCACGCTCTTTCTGGAAATGGCGCGCAAAAGCCGCATGCGCGCCTACATGTCCCAGCTCGACGACGAGGACCCAAGACGCACCGCGGAGGACATCAAAGCCAGCGCCGAAGACGCCGCCATCGGCGAGAATGCGCTGCTGCGCGGCTCCGATCTCGACGTCCAGCGACTGACGCAGCTGCAGTGCCACCTCGGCACGGAGCAGCTCGCGCGCAAGGGCATCGAAGCCACGCTCAACGACGATCCGACGATGGCGCGCATGTGGCAGAAGCACCTCGGCAAGGCGCTCATGAAGTGGGCGCACGTGCGGGGCGGTCTGTCCGACGCGGACATGGCGACGATCCTGGCCGCCGACGGCGAGGCCTACGACGAGGAGTAGATAGACCCACCCACGGGCACGAGTGTGCGTGTATGCGTGTGTGCGTGGCGCGCGTGCGCGCGTGCGCGCTAAGAGAGTGCGCGTCGGCGCAATAACAATCTTTGATCCCCCCCCTCCGCGATGGCCCGCCTGCTTGCGCTCGACGAGTGTTCGGTCGCGCTGCGCAACCACCTCCTCCGTTCGCTGCGCAGCTGCGACGAGGCCGTGCTCCTCCCGCAGGCGGAGCGCAACGACGAGACTGGCAAGTTCAAAAACGTCATCTTCCGCATCGCCGGCGCCGAACCGGAGGTTCCGATTGACATTCTATCCCCCGAGTGGTACTCCGGCGTCTCGGCGGTGCGCGTCGACCCGAGCAAGGTGCGCAAGATCCTGGACGACCCCAAGGAGCGCGCCGCCGCGCTGGCCCGGCTGCGCGACACCATCCCGTCGCAGATGGCCGACACGAACACCACCGTCGGCCCAGACCTCGACTGCGATCCCAACGACCGCGACAAGACCGACTGGGTCGCCGGGCTCGACTCGCCGTCGGCCTTTGTCGGGCTCTTCACCGCGGAGCACTCGTGCGCGCCGGACCCGAGCCGGCGCGGCCTCAACCGCATCCACCAGGCGACGTGGCTCGTGTGCAAGGCCGGCTCGGGCCTCGCGGGGGCCATGTTTCACGCGCGGCTCGTCGGCGCGCTCAAAAAGGGCGCCACGCTCGAGGACGCGCTGGAGAAGGGCGACCCCGGCCCGGCGGCGCTTCGCCGCGTCTCCCTCGCGGGCGCGCGCAATCGCGCGCGCATCCTCGAGCTGGCCGGCAAGGCGCTCAACATCCTGCTCATGGACGCCGTCCCGGACCAGGCCAGCAGCGGCCGCTACCGCTGCGCGGTGACCACGCTCGACGTCACGGTGAACAGCATACGAAGAATAGAGGACGACGAGCACGGAAAGCCGCAGTTCCAGTACACCACCTGCGTCGACGCGCCCATCTCGCACGGCCTCGTGACGCTCTCGAGTCCCGGGGACGGGCTGGTGCTCTTCCTCTCTCCCGAGGGCGACGTGCGCTACGCGCTCAAAAACGGGATGGCGCGCTGCGCCATACCCTTTTCGACGCTCCGCATCGCCTCGGACAAGAAGATGCTCTCGGAGGCGTGCATGGCCCACCGCGGCAAGACCGACGCGGCGCCCGCGCACCCCGACCACGAGTTCGTGCAGAAGACGTTTACGTGGAAGAATCGCGAATTCAAAGAACGCCCCGACGCTCCAAACATCGAGCCGCTCGCGCTCTGGGGGACTTACGACCACGAGTACCACACGCAGAGGTTCTCGCGAGAGCTCGGCGTGGCGCCGTGCCAGACGGTGCGCCTGCGCCCGTACGCGGTCTGCGTCGCCGGCATCGAGCCGGGGCGGCTGCGCGGCGCCGTGCGCAGCGCCTAAACCGTGAGCCGAGCGCGCGGCGTCTCGCCGAACGCCGCGGCCGGAAGCGAACCGCGCACGCGCGGAACGACGTACCCGTAGTCGTCGTACTCCTCGTATTCGTCTTCGGTATCGTCGGGCAGTATTCCCTCGCTCATCATGGCGCGGTTGACCATCTGCTGCGCCGCCGCAAACTCGTCGCGCACGTCGGCCGACGACCAGCCGAGGGCCACGGCCATCTCGCGGTGCGCGCGCATGGCGCGCTGGAGGCGCAGCCACGGCTGCGCCGCCGCCTGGCGCCAGGACGGCGGCGGCGGCGGCCGCGGCTCCGCCCCCGCCGCCGGCGGCCGCGGCCGCGGCGGCCGTGGCGGCGGCCGCGGCGGCCGCGGCGCGCGCAGCGGAAACACGAGCCGCGCCTGCTCGCCCAAGAGCGGCCGCGGCAGGCAGACGTCGCCTTCGCGGTCGCAAAGGCGGTAGCCCGCGCGCGAGTAGCGATGGCACAGCGCGTCGGAGCAGTGCTTCTGCGCGCGCACAACCGACGACACGTGGTACGTGTGCGTGGACCGCGCGATGCACCGCTCGACCTGCTCGGCGCTGACCGGGCGCCACCGCAGCAGCGAGCGCTGCTGCTTCGTCATGGCGGCCCAGCGGCGCTCGCCGCCGTCGATCCAAGGCATGGGCCGTCCCGTCGGAACGGGCGCGTTCCAGTACGCGTGCACCGGCCGCGCCTCATCGCTCTCGTCGATATCCTCGTCGCCGGGGTCCACAATTCCCACGACGCGCGCGACGACGACGCTCACCAGCTGGCCGTCGTAGGAGCCGTCGTCGTCGTAGGCGCGCGGGACGAGGTAGGGAGTTTCGGCCGAGAGCGGCTCCCCGCCCGCCGCGGGCATTGCCTCCCAAGTCGTCGTTTGCGGCAAATTTATCGGCGACGCTCACGCACACAACCGCCGTCTAGGTTACCGACAGCACCATACTGCGCGCCAGCGGCCGCGCCAGCTCTCGTTCTAGCGAGTCCGCCGAGGCGGCCGACGACTGCGAGGCTATGGAAACCGCCGGGCTCGGGGCCGAGCCGACGGTTTGCCAACTCGAACTGGTGGTGCGGCTCGTGCGGCTCGTGCGGCTCGTGCCGTCGTCCCAGTCGTCCTCCGAGTCGGCGGCGAGCGTCGCGGGAAGGTGCACCTCGCTCAGCGGCGCGACCTCGACGTCGAAGAGCGATCGGTCGCGCGCGCGCGCGCGCAGCGCCTCCTGCGTCGAGAGGTCGACGCAGCTATTCTGCGGGTAGGCGGCCTGGCGCGCCCACGCCAGCTGCAGCGCCATCTTCTGCTCGGGCGTCGAGCCCAGCTCGGCGGCGCGAAGCGCCGCCTCGCGCGCGCCGTCGATGGCGCGCTCGAGCGCGCGCCGTTCGGCTTCGAGCGAGCGCCAGTGCGAGCTGCGCAGGCAGAGCGACGGCGTCGACCAGGCCATCAGCGCCGCCTCGGCGCAGCGCATCGCCTTGATGAAGGACTCGTCCGAGGCAATGTGCGCGCACTGCGCGCCGACCTCGCACATGCAAGCGAAGAGCGCGATCAACGACGCCGTGGTGCCCACGGCGGCGCCCGGGTGGCGACCGCCGGGCCCGTCCCGGATCCGGCGGAGGCTGGAGAGCTCGGGCAGCTCCGAACGCTGCGCGAGCACCACGCGGTAGATGCCCGTGCCGCGGCCGAGGTAGTTGGCGTCCTCGCCCCACATGGTCTGCAGCGCGCGGTCGGCGGCCGTCAGCTGCGCGCCGACGGCGCGCAGGAGGTGCGCCCGTTCGCCCTTGCGCTGGTTGTGGCGCTCTAAATAGCCAACGATATTGCCCATCGTGGCGCCAAAGGTTGCACCACAGCAGGTTACGGACCCGCCCCCCTCGCGGGCCCGCCCGCCCGGCCCGGCGCCCCCGCCCGTCCCGCCCGCCCGGTCCTTGCGCTTGCGAGCCATTCCCCCGTTGTCCGCGTCGTTTGCCGTTGGCAGCGGCGCGACCAGCAGGCGACGAACCTGCACGTGGCTCGACCGCTGCTGCTGGTAGTAGAAGAGGCCCGAAAGTAGGCGGAAGCCCTCGTTGCGCGCCGCTACCGCGCACTCGCTGCGAGTCACCCGCACCTCCTTGGGCTCGCTCCGAGCGGCGCCGATGACCGGCGAGGCCGGGGCGCCCACGGGCGGCGTGGGCGGCACCACCTTCGGTGCGCTGTCCTCGATCGGGTCCGATCTCTCGGTGAGCACGAAGACGCCCTCGCGCGCGGCCGCGTCCGCCCCGCCCACGGCGTGCGCTCCGTTTGCGCCGCGTGCACGCCCTCCACCTTCCGCGTCGTCCCCTCCATAGGTTAGCGTTTCATTCAATATTGCGCGCGAGATGCTCGACGCCGCGCACGACGAGCAAATCAGCGAAGACGAGCTTATTGGGCTCGTCCTCGGGTTTTCCATCGTGTTCACCGCGCTGCAGTCGCGCATACGGCGCACGCTCGCCAAGCGCCGCGACGACACGGTCAGGCGCGCCAAAAAGGAGGCGCAGAGCCGCAACGACCTCGCGCTGACGCAGCTCGAGCGGTCCGATCCCAAGGCCGCCGAGGCCGTCAAGACGGCAATGCTCGACGCCGTCGAGCACAAGGTGGTTCACAGGCTGCAAGACCGGCGCTCGATGCTCGACTTTCTCTTTTTGCTCGTCGGGATTTGCCAGCGGATCGCCGTGGCAATCTCAATCCAGCTGCTGGCCGCCTCGGTGCGCGCTCAGCAACCCAGCCGGCTCGTGCGCACCGTGTCGCTGGTCGCGCTCGCCGCGTTCTTTGTGTTCGTCGAGTCGCTGACCAACCGCGCGCTCGTCTGAGCGCGCGTCGTCGTCTTGTCCAAGTGTGCACTAGTCGCGTGAGGCAGCCGACGGTTGTCAGTTCTTCCCCCAGTAGCACGCGCTTGCTCCGAGTTGCACGACCGACATAACGAGGCGCGGCCGCACCAAAGGCACAAGAAGGGCGGCTTGCCGGAGATGCCGGGGCGCCTCGCGGAGGTGCTCGCCGCGGGCGAGCGGGCGCGGGCCGCGGCGCCCACCGGCGGCGCCGCCACCGAGCTGTGGCAGATTGTCAAAAAGGGCGCCGAAGCGGAAATCCCCAAGCTGCGCACAATGATGCGCGTCGACCCGCTGCACTGCCGCGCCATGGCCGGGATGCTCCTCGGCGCCCAGCTCGGGCCGACGACCATGGCCCAGATTGCCACCTGGGTGGCTCGCGAGTACTACTACCTCGGCTGGAAGGACTTTGCGGTCTGGAAGGGCGACCGCAGCCTGCCCCACGGCGGCTCATACATCCACCCCGCAGATGAGCCCAACGCGTGGCCGCTCCTCATGAACCACCTCGTCCACCACGCCAAGGAGGCGTTCGTGCAGGTGGGAGTGCAGGACCCGGCGTTTTTCACGCGACCGGTCGCCGAGGTCGCCTTCAACGAGGTGAATCGCCTCACCGCGCTCCTCGAAGCGGTCGTCGACGCCTGGTGGAAGAAGGCGGGCTACTGGTCGGGGTCGGTTGGTGCGACCACCTACAAGCTCATGCCGACGAATGCCGGCTTCAAGGTTGGCGCCGCCTTTGAGCGCGTCGTCGAGAAGCTCATGCTCCAGCGCGGGACGATGATGCCGCCTCTGAACCTCGCCCCTCCCCAGCCCGTTCAGATGGGAATGTTCGATCGAGCGGACACCGACTCGTGGAGCCCGCTCTTTGCGGACCCAAAGGTCTGGAACTACATCCTCAACCCCGGAAGCCACGCGCTCGTCGGCACCCTTCAAACC
>Ga0115012_10002840_pt1 | contig 10176 bp, 12 predicted proteins | sample TroAtlMetagenome_FD_88706 | JGI IMG/M metagenome (GOLD analysis project Ga0115012, IMG submission 88706) | Marine eukaryotic phytoplankton communities from Atlantic Ocean - Tropical Atlantic ANT10 Metagenome | ecosystem: Environmental > Aquatic > Marine > Oceanic | place: Tropical Atlantic...
CTTACACGGTCGACGTCCAATAGGCTCCAGTGGCACACGTCCTCGTCGTCGATGATGAGCGCGCCGTCAGGGTCGCGCTGGACGTCAACCTGACAAAGGCGGGACACACCGTATCGCTGGCCGACACCGCTGAGCGAGCACTCGACGCCCTCCGGGCCAGCTCTGTCGACGCCATCCTCACAGACTTGATGATGCCCGGGATGGGGGGGATGGAGCTCCTTGCCGAGGTCAAGCGCAGCTGGCCACTCACTCAGGTCATCATGATGACAGGCCATGGCACTGTGGAGCGCGCCGTCGAGGCCATGCGTCTGGGAGCACACGACTTTGTCATCAAGCCCATCGCGAAAGCGGAGCTGCTCGCCATTCTTGACCGCGCACTTCGCGAACGCGCCTTGCACGAGCAGGTTGCGCAGCTTCAGGCCGCAGCCAGCGAGCGTTTTGGGTTTGAGAACATCGTCGGCAACAGCCCAGCAATGGCATCCGTATTTGACCAAGTCAGCGCAGTCGCACCGTCGGATGCAACCGTCTTGATCACTGGACCGACAGGTACGGGTAAGGAACTCATTGGCAAAGCCATTCATTTCAACAGCACCAGACGACAAGGCCCTCTTGTTCAAATCAATTGCGGAGCCCTCCCCTCTGGATTGCTCGAGAGCGAACTATTCGGGCACGAGAAGGGCGCATTCACAGGCGCAATCCGGCAACACAAGGGACGCTTTGAGCAGGCCGACGGCGGCACACTGATGCTTGACGAGGTCGGCGAGATGCCACTCGAAACACAAGTGAAGCTCCTGCGCGTTCTCGAGTCCGGAGAATTCCAGCGCGTCGGGGGAACAAGCACCCTGTCCGTGGATGTCCGCCTGGTCGCCGCCACGAATCGAACACTCCGAGAGGAGGTCCATGGGGGCCGCTTTCGGGAGGACCTCTTTTACCGCCTGAACGTCTTTGAGATCGCGCTTCCTCCACTCTCGCGAAGAATGGAGGACATCCCCAACTTGGTTGAACACTTCGTGCAGAAGTTCTCAACGCAGCACAAAAAATCGGTCAACGAGGTCACCGCTTCGGCGATGGATACGTTGATGGGTCACGCCTGGCCCGGCAACATTCGAGAGCTTGAACACACCGTGGAGCGCGCCATCATTCTGGCCCCCGGTGACACCATAGACAAGTTCGAGCTTCCCGACCCCGTTCGTCCTCCGCCCCCCTCTGACTCAAGTGGACCAGTCAATATCGCGGAGGTCCTGCGAGCCAAGGAACGGGAACTTGTGGAAGCCGCCCTAAGAGCTGAGGGTGGAATCCAAGCCCGAGCGGCCCGCCGGCTGGGCGTCTCGCGCGCCAACTTGAATTACAGAATCCAGAAGCTTGGCATCGACATCTCGGACCTCTAAACGGCCCAACTCAATCGATGTAGGTCGCCCTCATCAGGTCGCAGACCTCACCATCTGCTTGAGCGGTCTCCAATGCCGACCGACCCTCCCTGCACTGACCACGGGCGTCCTCAAGCTCTCTCGCAACGAGATTTGAGCGCACCTCCCCCCAGCGATTCACACAGCGGTTTTCAAAATCGGTCCTGTTGGACGCGTCAAAGTCTTCCCAGTCAAAAGACCAATCGCCCATACAGGTCTGGAGGGCGTCAGTTGTCTCTTTGCACAACTCAGTGCACGGGTCAGGACTGCAGCCCGACCCGAATACTCCGAGGAGAAAGAAGGTGGCCAGAGACGGAATCGAACCGCCGACACGGGGATTTTCAATCCCCTGCTCTACCGACTGAGCTATCTGGCCGAAATTGCGCACGTTTTCAAACTAGCGTTCCCTGGGTAACGATGAATATCGCCCTAACCGGGACCGCTATTTACTCCACCAAGCAGACAGTGTCAAAGGGTTGAATGGACTAGATAGAAAGATGGCTGTCAATCTCGTTTACCGCTACGATGCTGTTGAACTTCAGGGGAGATGTCTGTGCTATCGACGCTGCTGCTTTTGGCGACCCCATTTGCCGACGCGGCTGTGTACGCCGGCGACACGCCCATCGCCGGTGCGGTCCATGTCGACATCACTCCCGATGGATTCCAGGCAATGGCCGGGGCCATCCCACTGCTTGCCCCCTCTGACCTCCCCGTAGACGGCGTCAGCGATGGCTACGGAGGCCTCTTCGAGCAGTGCTGGCTGGGCGGCTACTCATTCGACGTGGGTGACCTGAACATCGGACTCGACTTCGATGACGTCTCAATCACGCCAAACGCGGGCTACCTCGATGCCTCTCTCAGGCTCTACGTGAACATCAATGATGAAGCCGCGCCCTTCTACCTGGACACAATGCTTGAGTGCATCGAGTCCTCTTGCAATGCATGGGTCGATCCTTTTGAGGTGAACGTCCTCACGACAATCGCACTCGAGGTCGTGGATGACCCTGAAGGAAACCCCCAGCTCGACGCCACAATCGGTGACCTCGAGTTTGACTACGCGCTGTCTGGAGACGACGTCACCATCGATGACTGCGCCATCGGCACTGTGCTCGACGTCTTCGATTTCATCGGTATCGATCTGATAGATCTCATCCTTCCGACCGTCAGCGGCGCACTGGATGGTGCCGTCGGTGACCTTGCCCCAACGCTCGAGGAAACCGTTGAAGACGCCTTCTCAGCGGCCGTCATCGAGCAAGAACTCGATCTACAGGGCCAATCGGTCCTCTTGGCCATCCAGCCCGGTGATGTGACGATCGTGCCAGAGGGAATGCGTCTGTCACTGGACGGATTCACGGACGTCGAGTCGGCTGCCGACTGCATCAGCGAGTGGGATGATGGCACGTTCAATGCCATCGACTCCGAGCCCCCAGCAATCGGACTCGCACCAACCGGTGTGGACGCAAACCACGCCGCCAGCATCATGCTCGCCGACGAGTTCGGCAATCAGCTCTTATACTCGGTCTGGAAAACGGGCTTGCTCTGCTACACCGTCGATGATGAGCTTGGATTCCCGATCGATACGTCGATTCTTGGACTGCTTGCGGGTGATGCATTCAAGCCACTCTTCCCAGACGCCAAGCCGATGGTCATCGAGACACGACCCCAGACCGCGCCGACCCTTGCCTTCGCGGGCGGCAACGACGTCAATGTGCTCGTGAAGGGACTTGGGCTCGACTTCATGGCTGAACTCGACCACCGGAAGGCGCGGGTGCTGGCCATGGATCTTGAGGTCGATGCAGGCGTCGATATCGTCTTCGACGGCGGCACCGGAGGGCTCGGTGTCGAGATTGACCTCGGCTCGGATGCAATCAGCGCCAACGTATCCGAAAATGACTTCGCGCCCGACTCATCCGACAGCATCGAAGAGAGCTTCAGCACCGTGTTCAACGGTCTGGTTGGCGGCATCCTCGGCGACGCACTGGGCGATCTGAATTTCAGCATCCCGGGCTTCTCGGGAATCGGCCTCACTGCCATGACCATCGCGCCCGCGGGCGCCGAACAGGACTGGCTTGGCGGCTTCACCTGGATTGGAGAAGTGAGCTACGAATCCACGGGCTGTGCAGAGGACGGTAGCCTCGCCTGTGGTGACACAGAGGGCGGTGGATGTACCGATGCAGAGGGCGCCGGCTGTGAGGGAGGCGGGTGCACCGCCGCCCCGCGCAGTCAGCGACGCTGGCTGTGGCTGGCCTTCCCTGTGCTACTGACGGTCCTGCGCCGACGCGACTAGGTGCGTCCCCAGGTCAAACCATCGATGAGCTGATTGGCCAGATTACGCCCCTCCAGTAGCGCGCCATTCGGCGGCTGGATTTCAACCTGAAAGAGCGTGCCGTTCCGCTGAAAGATGGTGCCGTAAACACGCCGCTCGGTCGCGTCGTTGGGGACGCAGGTCGCGAGTAAGACATCCTCTGAGAAACCACGGGGACGCCCCTTCGTCTGAAAAGTCCAGACACATCCTTCTCGAATCCTAGGCTCCAGCACCTCTCCTGAGAACGCCCACACCTCGACGCGAGTTTCCGTGGCCACATGCTGAATCACCACCCGCATGAGGCCAGTCTCTGGCCCAGGCTGCGCGACCCAGCCTTCTGCAATCGGGAGTGAAAATGCATGCATCTCGTCGGTAAACACACCGTCATACACAACGCCAGAGGGCCTATCACTGGCCATATCCCTGGGGGGTGGCGTGTACGGGGCCTCAGCGGGCGGCGCCTTGGTTGCGCACCCCAGAACCAGCATCACGGTCATCATCATCGCCCTGCCTCCGTGCGGGCGAGCGCAGCCCTGTGGGACGCTCCTCCCCAGAGTGAGCAAAACACCGCGCGCTCAGTGTCTGAGCTGGCCATGCGTTGTGTTGTACGCAGGATCTCAAGCGCCCCGCGTATGGCCTCCGGTGGAGCAGCGAGGATCGGCTTTACCCACGCCTCAGCCGCATCCAATGCACCACCCGAGGCAGCAGACTGGTCTGCCAGGCCCAGTGATAGTGCCTGATCGAGACCGTGCGCCCTCCCTTGGAGTAGAACGGCCGTGGCTGCTGATCGACCCACTCTCTGGGACAATAATCGAGCCCCGCCCCACCCGGGAGACACCCCAAGGCGGGCGTGCACGAAACCGATTTTGGCCGACGCCGACATCACCACCCAATCAGCCACCTGAGACAGCTCCGCGCCACCGCCAAGGGCTGCCCCTTCGACGGCAGCAACGATGACAAACGGACCAGCGGCGAGACGGGCGGTCGCCGCGCCCATACGCGATGACATCGCGTCCGCAGCACCGTCCTCCAACAAATGCGCACGAACGTCCCGCAGGTCGCCCCCTGCACAGAACCCGCCGTCAGCCTCACCAACAATGATGAGCGCGACGGGTGGATCTTCGATGAGTTCATCCACAGCCGCCAAAAAGTCGGCCATCATCCCCAAGCTCATGGCATTGCGTGCCCCAGGATTACTGAGGACCATTCGTGCCAGCCCACCGTCCCGCTGGAGTCGAACCTGACCACGGCCGCGCGGTATACCTGGCGGGGGCCAGGTCATGAGGATGTCCCCCACTCGGCCGCGGCTGCGTAAGCATTCACCGACCCGGCGCGAATCCGATCCCGAAGGCCAGAATCGCGTACAGCTGTCTCCGCACGCATCCGCGCATCCGATGCAACAACATCAAGAAATGCCCTCATGCGTCCATCTGCTCGCCGCTCATCCCAGGCAAGCCGCCCATCAGAGCGAATCCAGTCGAGGTGTGCGGTACAGGCTGACGCGACCTCGTCCACACCCTGGTCCTCCAGCGCACAGCAGGTGTGAACCGGGATTGTCCAGTGGCCATCTCCCGCACCTTCTGGCATGCCAAGGTGCACCATCAGCTCCAAGTTGCGACGTAGACCATCCGCACCGGGCCGGTCAGCCTTGTTGACCGCGAACACGTCCGCGACCTCCAACAGTCCAGCCTTCATCGTCTGAACCACATCACCGCTCTCGGGGGTCAGAACGACCAGAACAGTGTCAGCCAGCCCCATCACTGACAGTTCCGACTGACCAACACCGACAGTCTCGAGGATGATGCGATCGAACCCGGAAGCATCGAGCAGATCGACAACCTGACCCGTCGCACGCGACAGTCCACCGAGATGTCCGCGACTGGAGAGCGAGCGGATAAAGACGCCTGGATCGGACGCGTGAGCCTCCATACGGAGCCGGTCACCGAGGATGGCCCCACCAGAGAAGGGACTGGACGGATCGACGGCGAGTACAGCGACACGCTCGCCATTGGCCCGAGCACGAGCGATCAGCCTGTTGGTGAAGGTGCTCTTGCCAGCCCCCGGGGGGCCAGTCACACCGAGCACAAATGGCGCACCAGGCGTTGTCGCGCGTCGTGGCTCGAGTCCCGCCACCGCATCGAGGACACCAGACGCACCGTCATCGATACGGGTCATCGCACGCGCAAGCGCGCGCCGATCTCCGTTGATGGCCTCGGTGAAGAGCGAATCGCTCACAAAGTCCTCCGGCCACCACCGTAACGCGAAGGCCACAAGTCTGACGGAGTGATACAATGGTGAGACTGAGCGGCAGGAGGCCCAATGCGTCTGGCATACATCACCACCATCATCGCACTCATGACTGGCTGCAGCGAGCCGGTCGTCGACCTCGACGGCTCGGTCAATGGCGAGACCGTCACGGGAGCCGCACACTGGGGTGGCCCACACATCGTGTTCACGAACTCTGACCTGGGCTGCCAAGAAGTGGACTGGGTCGAGACCAGCTACGGTGTGTCGGATACCGTCGCGTTGCGAACCTCTGAGAGCTTTGCTGCGCTGCAGATCACCTTCCGGTCCTCCGATGTCGTTGAAGGTGAGACCCCAATTACGGCGACCTCACCCCCAGCCAACTCATGGTTCTTGGAGAGCGACGACGGAGAGGCGCTCATCACCACCGCGACCGGTGGCAGCATTGACGTTGAGTTTGATGGAGAGTGGCTGATTGGAGATGTCGACGTTGACTTCGGCGCCTCGGGGCAGATTTCCGGTTCATTCGAGATCCAAAGCTGTGTCAACCTGAAGTCGATCGAGCAATAGTGCTGAGTACAGCGCCGTTTGCACTCCTGTTTCTCGGCTGTGGTGCTGTCGAGTCTCAACCTGACCCGACACCAACAGCCACGGTTGAGGCATCGCCCAAGGCAGAACACTGGGAGTTGATCGGGCGGGTCACCCCAGGCACGAGCCCCTGGCCGGATGCGCCTCCCTTCGAGGGCGGTAAGGCGATGATCGCGAAATGCAAAGAGAGACGTCCGTGCGCCGCAGAGCGGTGGCGTTCGACCTCCGGCGACATCATGGACCTGCTGCTTCTGGAACGCACGATTCACTTTGAAGATGGACGATCCGCCTGGCCAGCGCGCTGGATGAGCATCACGGGTGTACTCCGGAGCTGCATGGGCGACCCGCTGACAGTCCCACCGACCGATGATCCCGAAGCGGTCCGCACCCTGGAGACATCCGAAGACTCTGCCACCTGGTTGATTCACCTCTCGGGACAAAACTCATGCGGTCTCGTCGGCCTGCTGAAGCTCGACGCCAAATCTGATGACATCGATCTGCGCGGCCTGCGCTGCGAGTCCAAGAAGTGGTCTGAGGGCGGCAAACAGTGTGCACTCACACACAAGAAAGCCTCGTTATCGCCAGAGAAAGTCTCGAAATGATGCGTCCAAGTCGTCATCCTTGACGGGTGGTGCAAAAACAGTCCGCAGCATCTCGCGCTGATCGGGTCGATCCTGCTCAGCGTAACGACTGGCCACAGCCAGCTCCGTGCCAATGTCAAGCGGAGCAAAGCTCCCTCGCCTACCGACCATCACGACGCCCATCTTCGAGAACGCCAGACTGAGACGTCGGAGCCGAGAATGAACGAGTGGAGCCCACACGGGCACCCAGTCCTGAAGCCGCTCGACGCGCATCGAGTCACCCTTGAGACGAAGCCCCATCTCTTCACCCAGCGCCAGAAAGCGTGACCCATCGGGGGTCTGCTCGTCCGCACTCAGGTTGGCGTGGAAGACAACTGTAAAACCACCTCCGAAGACCTGAGTGATGCGAAAAGCGGGGGCGCCTTCGTCGAGGACGTGTAGCTCATCGACCGGAAGAGCCGCATCAGCCTCAAAGGCAACCTGCAGGCGATCCAGTGTCGTGAGCGACCGTGCATCCACGTGCTGACTCGGGCCCAGGGCATCGCCCAGCCACCTGGCGACAACAGCGTGGGGCCTGGCCACCCAAACAGGACCATCGACAGGAATGTGTCGACGGCCGACCTTGACCGCCGTGACCTGGCCATCGACCACCTTAAAGCCTCGCACCTTCGCCCCAGAGCGGATCTCTCCCCCGCTGGACTCTATGAGGGCGATTGCAGCCTCATGCATGCCCTCATGCCCACCATCCGAGGGGGCCATGGTCGGTGCTTCGTGTGGATTGTGGTGAAGCCGCGCCAGCCCTACAGCCAAGTCATCGCCTGGGAGTCCCCAGCGCCGAATGGCGTAGTCCGCATAGACGTGCTGATACGCGCCCCGCCCCATCCGACGCTCGACCCACTGCCGATATGTGCGCTCTTCTTGTCCTTCGCCCGTGAGAGGGACCAGCGCGTTCCGAACCCGCCGCTCGAGAAACTGCTGCCCCACACCGCGGAGTGAGTCCATACCGAACAGCCTGGGGACGTCGGTGACACTCATCGGCAGCATTGCGCGATGGCCCCGAGCGGCCACAGCCCTTCGAATCTTGTCCTTGTCAATCAAGGGCCCAGTGACTGCCTCGATCGACGCCTGCATACCCCCAGGCACCCGTATCTGACCAGACCCTTCGGGCAACGATGGATGGCTGAGGCCGTGAGCAGTCTCGCATTCCTGCAAGAGAAGTACCGCCTCCCCAGTGGCCGCCAGACACGCCGCAGCCCGCGTTGCGTCAGCCCCCGCCCCGATCACCAATCGCATGTACACTTCCTGCTTCGTTACGTTTTGAGTTTAACTGTCGGTCACAGCATACCCCAGAGGCCATGATGCAACAGGTGTTCAAGAATCCAATCCCTACCGTGGACATCATCATCCGCATTAACGACGGAGTGGTGCTGATCAAGCGTCGGAACCCCCCATACGGCTGGGCCCTTCCGGGAGGCTACCAAGATGCGGGAGAGAGCTGTGAGACCGCAGCCATACGAGAAGCCATGGAAGAAACTGGACTCAACGTGACCCTCGAGACACTCTTTTACGTGTACTCAGACCCAAAGCGAGATCCGAGAAAACACACCATTTCGACCGTGTTCACCGCCCGGGCTTCAGGAGAACCCATCGGAATGGATGACGCAGAAGAGGCGCGGATATTCCCGCTTGATGAACTTCCTGATGCCTTGGCGTTCGACCACGCTGAAATTCTACTCGACTACACCCGCTTCATCGAGACCGGGGTTCGCCCGTCTCCGGTAGACCGTTAGGACCGAGCTGCCGTATCGCTTTGAGCGCTCAAGGGTGAGACCACCAACCTCAGAGGGCATTCCAACGCCATCCCGATGCTCGATCACGAGCAATGCCTCGACCGCCGGGGTGGCTTCAGACACCCACTCCACGGGGTCGTCAGCATAGGGCGGGTCCATCAGCACCACGTCCCATGTACCGGAGGCCAAAACGCCACGAACGTCAGCGACACGTAGATCGATACTGACACCAAGGTGTGATGCATTTGTGCGGATCGCCTGCGCCGCTGCTCGCTGCCGCTCGACAGTCGTGACTCGAGCACCGCGGCTGGCCGCTTCAAAGCTCAGCAGACCACTGCCACCAAAGGCATCCAAGACGCCAACACCTGATAGGTCTTGTCCGACTATCGAGAACAGCGCCTCACGCACTCGACTGGAGGTCGGCCGAACGCCCCTCTGCACCTTGGCAGGAAGTACCCGCCCTCTCAATTCGCCGCCAGTGATACGCATACAGATGTTCTAACAGCGAGCAGAGCCAATGCCCCGACACCCGTACGAGCGAATCATCTCTTCAGAGACACTGGGCATCTATGAATCCAACTACCTGAAGGCCAACAGCCCCGATGGACGGTACGGACTGTGGATCAAGCACAATCTTCTTCGCCCCCAACATGGCCCGGGAATCGGTGAGTTTTGGCTCATTCTGTCTCATCCGGACGCCCCAGCAACTGTCGTCAAGAGAGAGGTGGCGCTATCGGAACTCACCCTCGGACACGACAGTGTCGCGATCAGACATCAAGACATCCACCTTACTCCCGACGCTGCTGCAGGCCAGATCGCTGACTGTCGCTGGAATCTCCGCCTCGGCGGTGCTGATGAACCACTGTTCCACTTCCCTTGGGACTGGATGTACACAGCCGGCTTTCCAAAGAAAAAGGCCATCACTCCGGCGCCACACCTTCGCTTCGATGGCGAAATCCAGATCGGCACCGACCGCATCGATGTCGACGGGTGGGAGGGCCTCAGAGGGCACAACTGGGGCCGAGAGCATGCCTGGACCTACGCCTACGGAAACTGCCACCTGTGGTCCGACGGAGCGCGACGTACTGTGGACGGTTTTTCTGCCAGAATCAAGCTCGCTGGCGGATTGAAATCCCCGTGGCTATCGACCGTGGTTGCGCGGAATCCCGACGCCATACTCAATGGGCCCGCTAGCTGGTTCGGTGGCGTGAACCTCACACCTTTTAACTGGACGCTGAACAAGGGCACCTCAGCCCTGAGCA
>Ga0115012_10002842_pt1 | contig 10171 bp, 12 predicted proteins | sample TroAtlMetagenome_FD_88706 | JGI IMG/M metagenome (GOLD analysis project Ga0115012, IMG submission 88706) | Marine eukaryotic phytoplankton communities from Atlantic Ocean - Tropical Atlantic ANT10 Metagenome | ecosystem: Environmental > Aquatic > Marine > Oceanic | place: Tropical Atlantic...
AAGAACCTGAAAACCATTTGCCTCTTCAAGTAACCTTAAAAGCAATCCAACGAAACTCATAAAAATACTGCCTGAAAGGATTGTGATAATTGCAGATGATTTTTTCATTATATTTACACTATTTAAGGAAAGGCGCCATATATTAAGCTCGACAAGGAGACTTAATGGCTTAAAATAATATTCTTAACTAGTAAAGGAATATAAATGCAAGAAAGCCCGATTACAATTTCCTGGCTTGGACATAGCGGATTTAAGATTAAATATAAGGATACAACATTACTTGTCGATCCTTGGTTTGAGGGAAACCCTATGTTTCCTGAAAGGGAGAAAGTCGATGTTACTTCGGATTGCAATTTTATTTTGCTAAGTCATGCCCACTCTGATCACGCTTCAGATTCCATAAAAATTGCTAAAGAGAGAAATATCCCAATTGTTGGTATGTATGACTTAATGCAATTTTATGAAGCCGAGCACAATATTTCATCCGTGGGCTTTAATAAAGGAGGCACAGTCCAGATTGGTGACTTTTCCATTACAATGGTGTCTGCATCCCACTCCTCCTCCTTTCACCATAAAGACAATTTCTATTATGGAGGAGCTGAGGTTGGGTATATGATTACCACTCCAGAAAAAACTATATATTTCTCGGGAGATACAGATGTCATGGCTGACATGCAGATTTTTGGCGAACTACATGACCCAGAGATTGGAATTCTATGCTGTGGCGGACATTTTACCATGGACATGAAAAGAGCCGCATATGCGGCAGAAAGATTTTTTAATTTTAAAACTATTTTTCCTTGCCATTACAAAACTTTTCCCCTCCTTGAACAAAATGCAGATCTTTTGAGAGATAGCTTGCCGGGTGTGGAAATTATCGAAGCTGACGTATTAAAGGAATACCTTCTATAATAATGTTACGGAAAATTTTATGAAAATTCTCATAATTGGAGCCGGTGCCTTAGGATCATACTTTGGAGGCTGCTTACAAAAAGGCGGAAATGATGTGACTTTAGTTTGTCGTAATAGAGAGCATCGAGAGGCTATCTTGTCAAATGGACTGTGCTTAGAAACCAATGGTGAGACGGAAAATGTTTTAATTAATTGTATAAGTGAAATAGATCTAAAGGATTTAAATGCAGAATTTGAGATGGTTTTTATCTTTACCAAATCAAAAGATACTTATGACGCTTTGAAAAGTTCAGAAAAACTGATCAAAAACTCTACTCCTTTAATTTCCCTTCAGAATGGAATCGGCAATGAAGAAATATTGCAAAATTTCTCAAAAAAAGTGATTTATGGTTGCACAACCCTTCCTTCAGATCTTAAGCGGCCAGGTCTTGTTTCCTCTTCTGGCACTCATCTTACCAATTTTAATTCCATTTTAACTGCAGATAATAAACTGGTATTAAAGTTGAGAGACGTCTTAAGTAGCTGTGGAATATACAGCGAAATAAGTGTTAACATCTCTGAAGCTATTTGGAAAAAGGCCATTTTTAATTCTGCAGTCAATGTGATTTGTGCTCTAATTAGAGGAACTCCTGGCGAAATAGCGAAATCAAATGAACTTATTAATTTGGCCAACAGTGTTGCGAGTGAGGGGTGCGAAGTTGCACAAAACTTGGGCATTAACGTGAACACAAAAGAAGTTAAAAGCATTATTTCCATGTCAACTACCGAGCACCCAGATCACAAACCATCGATGCTAGTAGATATATTAAATCATAAGAAAACTGAAATAGATTCTATAACTGGTCAGATTATTCGGTTTGGAAAAAAAGGTAATGTACAGACCCCCCATAATAACGTATTGTTTTCCCTGATTAAGGCATTAGAGAAATGATTTTTTTTGGAAAATTACCAATAGGTGACACGATATGAATATTAATGATTTATCTGCTCAATACCCCAAAGCACCAAAAAACTTCACTCAAGATGAGTGGAGAGCTCGGGTTGAGCTAGCTGCTGTTTATAGGTTAACCGATTATTATGGGTGGACCAGCGTTGTCTATAATCATATAACCTTAAGAATTCCCGGTACGGACACATTTCTAATCAACCCTTTTGGGCTTAGATATGACGAAATAACAGCCTCAAACTTGGTAAAATTAGATTTGGATGGGAACAAAATAGACGAAGTTGAGTGGCCCGTAAATCAAGCTGGATACAATATCCATTCTGCAATACATCAAGCCAGACCTGAGGATTTGCATTGTGTAATGCACACGCACGAACCCATTAGTCAAACCATGTCTGCCCTAAATATAAAGGCTTTTCCAATGGTTCAGGAAGGCTGTCAGCTATACGAAAGAGTTGGATATCATGATTTCGAAGGTATTGTTTTAAACAGTTCAGAGAAAAAGCGTTTAATAAAATCCCTTGGGACAAAAAATCATACACTTGTATTAAAAAATCACGGCCTTCTTACCGCGGGACCTAGCCCTATATGGGCCTTTGTTAGGCATCAGGTATTTATCAGAAACAGCGATATTCAATTGAGAGCATTGGCATCTGGAAAGAACCTGAATACGATTCCAAAAAAGGTAATTATCCATACAAGAGAACAATTTGAAGGTGGTAGTGCTCAAGGAGGAGCTGCAGTCAGACATCCTGAATGGCCAGCTTTTTTAAGGCTATTAGATAAAATTGATCCATCTTGGAAAACCTAATTTTACCTAAAAAAAATTTTATCACGGATGCATAATGGAAATTATTTCCAAAACGAAAGATTTAGAGAGTTTTTGCAAGGTAGCGTCTGAAAAGGATTTTGTTACCATAGATACAGAGTTTATTAGAGAAAAAACCTACTACGCAGACCTGTGTCTCATCCAGATGGCTTTTATAGCTAAAAATAATGAAACAGACGCAATTTTAATAGATCCATTAAGTTCTCAAATTAGCTTATCTCCACTTTTTGATCTGATGCAAAATAATAAGGTTTTAAAAGTATTTCATGCTGCTAGGCAAGATTTAGAAATTTTTTTTTCATTAAGCGGTTTCATTCCAAAACCATTTTTCGATACTCAAGTGGCCGCAATGGTGTGCGGCTTTGGGGATCAAATAAGCTACGAAAAATTAGTCAAAGAGTTCTCTGGAGTCACTTTGGACAAGTCAAACCGGTTTTCAAATTGGGCTAGTCGCCCACTTTCAGAAGAACAATGCACCTATGCATTAGGAGATGTGACCTTCCTAAGAGAGGTGTATTTGGGGTTAAAAGATCTTCTGCAATCAAATGGTAGGGAAGCCTGGGTTAGAGAGGAGATTGAGAGATTAGCTGATACAACTAATTATTTTACAGATCCTGGTCAAGCTTGGAAAAAAATAAAGATGAGAGGTGGCAGTAAAATATTTTTGGCATTAATAAAAGATTTGGCAGAGTTTAGGGAGCGAGAAGCTCAAGATCGAAATCTTATAAGGCGTAGAATATTTAGAGATGATGCTCTTTTAGAAATTGCAGCAAAAAAACCCACTAATTTTGGTGATATTAATAAACTGAGATTCTTACCTAAAGATTCACAAAAAAATTGGATCGGAAAAAAAATTCTGGAAATTGTTGCAAATGTAGACCCAAGTACAGCTCCAATAATAGAAAGCAAAAGTACTTCCAAAGATGACAAGTCGAACCAAACCTTAATAGAGCTATTAAAAGTTCTCCTTACTCATTGCTCAGAAATTTCCGGCGTGGCCCAAAAAATTATCGCCACGAGTAGCGATTTAAGAGAAATCGCAGGTGAAGAAATTCCTAATTCAAGGACACTTAGTGGATGGCGAAAGGAAATTTTCGGATCTAACGCCTTGAAGTTGAAAAATGGAGAAATAGGTTTATCTGTAAAAGGAACAGATGTAACTATTGTTAATACTAATAAATTAAAGATATGAAATTTAAAAAATTTGATTTAATAAACGCCGATTTTGAATTTCTAGAGAACTGGGAAGATAGATATTCCTATATTATCGATCTTGGTCGAGAAATGCCCAAATTAGAAGAGTCTCTAAAATCTGAATACAATAAATTATCAGGGTGCGCGTCTCAAGTGTGGCTTATATTAGGAACATACAAAAAAGACGGAGTGGAAAGACTCTCTTTCCTTGGAGATTCTGATGCTTTAATAGTTAAGGGCTTAATTGCAATTGTTGGATCTATATATGACAATATTCCTTTGAATGATATCTCTAATGTTGATCCCCATAAGATGTTTGAAAGCCTTGAATTACTGAGCCATTTGTCTTCCCAACGTGCGAATGGGCTCAATTCAATGATAAAGAAAATTCAAAATTTTCCCAATGTCTAAATTTGTTGACAGTTAATATTATATTTATTATCAAAAGTAGTCGAAATTAATCGATCCATAGTCGTTTATTGAGCTAAGTTAAATAAAAAATTTAAGATAACTTAATACAATAAAAAGAGGTGAGTATGAGCGACGAAGAAGATGAAATAATTCTAGACGAACTAAATGATGATGACCTCGTTCTGCAAATGCACGATGACTTGTATGACGGTTTAAAGGAAGAAATAGAGGAGGGCGTCAATATTCTTCTTGGAAGGAAGTGGACACCATACGATGTTCTTACTAAGGCCCTGGTTGAAGGTATGAGAATTGTTGGAATAGATTTTAGGGATGGAATCTTATTTGTACCAGAAGTTTTGCTCGCTGCTAATGCGATGAAGGCAGGGATGGCAATACTAAAACCTCTTTTGGCTGAAACTGGTGCACCTAGACTTGGCAAAATGGTTATTGGTACCGTTAAGGGGGATATCCACGATATCGGCAAAAACTTAGTTTGCATGATGATGGAAGGGGCCGGTTTTGAGGTTGTCGATTTAGGAATAAATAATCCGGTAGAGAATTACCTAGAGGCTATCGACAAAGAACAAGCAGATATTTTGGGAATGTCCGCTCTTCTAACTACGACTATGCCTTATATGAAAGTTGTTATTGACACCCTTGTGCAACAAGGAATTCGGGATGATTATGTAATTCTGGTGGGTGGCGCACCATTAAATGAAGAATTCAGCAAATCAATAGGTGCAGACGCATATTGTAGGGACGCCGCTGTCGCAGTTGAAACAGCAAAAGAATTAATGAAAAAGAAACATAATCAAATGACTGCTTAGTGTGTTCTAGGAAATAAATAGCTGTCTATTAATTTTATATTTAGCCATCTTCTCATTTAGAGTTCTCCTAGGAAGCTTTAATTCTTTCATTACAGACAATATCGACCCTTTATGTTTTTCCAATGAATAACAAATTCGATTTTTTTCGAAATAGTCAGTCATTTCTTTCAGAGATGAGCTTTCTAACCCCTTGTAAGATTCGATAACGGTTTGCCGCTGACTGGATAAGACTTTAACTTGATCTACTAAATCATTAGGATTAAATGGTTTTTCCAGAAAATCTGTGGCACCTAATTTTAATGACTTGACTGCCAACTTGATGTCACCGTGACCTGTTATCAAAATAACAGGCAGCAGTTTATTTAATTTCTTTACCTCTTTCAGAAAAGTCAGACCATCCATCTCTGGCATCCTAATATCCGAAATAATTACACCCTGAAACTTTGTGGAAATAAACTCCAATGCTTCCTTAGCATTAGCCATTGCATAAACTTTAAATCCTTCCAGAGAAAAAAGCTGTTTAAGGCTCTCCCGTACATCCTCTTCATCATCAATGACAATTATGTCACATTTAGATTGATCTACCATATCTGCTTACCCATTTCTTAAGGTTAAAGTGAATTCAGAGCCAGACGGTTTAATGTTATTAGCTTTCAAGTTTCCGCCAAATTTCATAGCAAGATCGTAAGAAATGGAAAGGCCCAAACCAACGCCCTTTCCATGAGCCTTGGTTGTAAAGAATGGGTCAAATACCGAATTGGGCTCATCCATTCCAATTCCATTATCTGAAATTTTTACTTGGGTCTCGTCCTTTTCACAGACAACTTCTATTGTTATAAGTGCGCCTTCAATATTTTCCAAGGCATCAACAGCGTTATTTAGCAAATTTATTATTATCTGCTGAATCTTTATCTGATCGCCGATTACTACAAGTTTTTCTTTAGGTGGTTGGTATTTAATCCGAATTCTTTTGTCAATTAACTGAGGGGATATTAAACTGAGACTTGCATCCACAGAATCTAAAATATTTATTTTTTCTGTCAAATCATCACTTTTTCTAGAAAATAGCTTCAACTGAGTTGTAATTTTTTCCATTCTATCAATTAAATCATCGACTCTACTAAAATTTGATCTAGCCTCCAAAATCTTCTTTCTATCAATAAGAATTTTCATGCTGCTTAAATAGGTTTTAAGAGCTGAAAGAGGTTGACTAATCTCATGATTAATAGCTGCAGACATCTGGCCGATTTCAGCCAATTTTGCAGATTGTTCCAAACTTTGCTCGGCAAGCTTGAGAGACCTTTCAGTTTTCTCTCTTTTCTCAATCTCGGCCGCATATCTAGAATTTAGTAAAATTAATTCATCACGCTCAGCCTTAATAATATTGTTTTTTTTATTTAAATTATTCGATATGAGTATAATTGTTGTGAGATAAATTGCCAAACCAGACACTATACCCAGAGGAGCATAATCCAAGTTTTTAAAATTATATAAATAATAAAAAAGTGTGGAGAAGAAATCAGTTGCAAAAAAGTAAAGTCCAAGGCCTATCAAGCAAAGTAAAGCTAAAGCAATAATTAAATAATAAACTTGATAGAGCCAAATCCGATTTAGTAAAATTTGATTTATTCTACTGTAAAGGATAAAAATAAACCTCAAAACCTTAACTCCTAAATATTTTATTAAAAAGAGTACCAAATATGCATCTTATCACAAAACCAAACTGGGAAATAAGTGAAAACAAAGTTATCGACGAAGTTACATTCTTAAATCGCCGAAAGATTTTAGCTTCAGGCTTAGGTCTCGCGATGTCGGGAACATTTGGCAACTCTCTTTTTGCCTCTAATTCAATAACCAGTCATATTACAGATGCTCCTAAGAACTTTAAATTCACTGAAATGGAACGCAAAATAACAGATGAAAATATCAGTTCCAAATATAATAATTTCTATGAATTTGGATCTACAAAATATATTGCAAAAGAAGCTGAGGCCCTTGAAACAGAAGGCTGGACTATAAAAGTTGATGGCTTAGTTGAAAAACCTTTCAAAATTTCTGTCGACAAATTAATCACTACTATGGCTCTGGAAGAAAGAATATATCGTCACAGATGTGTAGAAGCATGGTCAATGGTAGTTCCTTGGACTGGTTTTGAACTATCTAATCTCCTTAAAATATCAAAGCCTCTATCTTCGGCAAAGTTTATTAAATTTTATACGTTCTATGATCCAAAGGTAGCAACTGAACAAAAGGCACGGTGGTATCCCTGGCCTTATACTGAAGGCTTGACAATTGAAGAGGCCTCAAACCCTCTTTCCTTTTTAGTGCTAGGTGCCTATGGAAAAATTTTACATAAGCCGTTTGGAGCTCCCATCAGACTTCATTTGCCTTGGAAATATGGCTTTAAATCAATAAAATCTATTGTAAGGATTGAATTTACTGAAAATAGACCGGTAAGCTTCTGGGAGGAATTAAATCCTAATGAGTACGGCTTTTGGGCAAATGTAAATCCAAAAGTAAATCACCCAAGGTGGTCACAGGAAAGAGAGCGAGTTTTAGGTGGGGCAGGGGAGACTATACCAACAAAAATTTTTAATGGCTACGGAGCTGAAGTAGCACACTTGTATAAAAAATTAGAATCTTCTGAAGGTTTGAGGCTTTATAGGTAAGATCTAGTTCATTAAGCAGAATACCTCAGAAGATCTATATTTAGAGGACTTTCAATCTGCTCCATTATGTGCTCCGAAGAGAAACTCAATTGAATAACTGTAAAAATCTAAAAATTTTCAATAATTGAATTAAAAAATTTAAACCCGTCAGTTCCTCCATTTTCCTTAAAAACCACACGCTCCGGATGTGGCATAAGCCCTAAAATTCTCTTATTTAAGGAACAAATTCCTGCTATGCTAGCCTTGGAACCATTTGGATTCTCTTTATAAGAAAAAGGTATCTGATCGTTATCAATTAAACTCTTCAATGATTTATCTGTGCAGAAATAACTGCCGTCATTGTGGGCGATTGGAAAGTTTACCACTTCTCCAGAGGTGAAGTTCTTGGTAAAAATAGAATCACAGGCACCGATAATAATTTTTTCATCTTTGCAGATAAATTTTTGATTTTTATTCCTAAGTAGAGCACCAGTCAAAAGGTCAGATTCCAGCAAAACTTGAAAGCCGTTGCAAATTCCAACAATATATCCTCCAGCTTTTCCAAATGAAATTATCGAATTTAGGATAGGGGACTTTGCAGCTATAGCCCCGGGCCTAAGATAATCCCCATACGAAAATCCTCCTGGAAGGAAAATTATGTCGATATTTTTAGGTAAATTAACTTCTTTATGCCATATTCTAATCACTGAACTTCCAACACTCTCAAGCGCATTTTGAAGTTCATTATCACAATTTGATCCTGGAAATATAATTATACCACTTTTCAAAAATAAGCTCCCAAACATTACTCCATCGAGATAGTATATGTTTCCATTATAGGGTTGACCAATAACTCTTCAGCCATCTTTTTAACTAAATTGTGTGCTTCTTCCTGGTTAGATGCCTTCACATCCAGCTCAATTAACTTTCCCTGTCTTACCGATGAAACACTTTTAAAATTCATTTGCTGAAGAGCATTATTAATCGCATCCCCTTGAGGGTCCAGAATATCCGGATTAAGTCTGATTTCTAACCTTACCTTCATTCCTTTACTCCAAACTAAATATATTATTTTTCATCTTGTTATTCTGCACAGAAGCCCTTTTTGGCATTAAGTTAAATCGTTGTGCGACTTCTTCGTAAGCTTCAGAAATATTACCTATATCCAACCTGAAAACATCCTTATCCAGCCTCTTGTTGTTCTTCTTGTCCCATAACCTGCACGAATCTGGGCTAATCTCATCAGCCAAAATAACTTTCGAATTAGATTTATCTAAAGGTCTTCCAAACTCTAACTTAAAGTCTACCAAAACTATTTCTGCACCAAAAAATAATCCGCTTAAAAAATCATTAGCCCTAAATGCCATGCTTGAAATCTCTTCAAGCTCTTGAACAGTCGCCCACTCAAACTCTAAGATATGATCTTCATTTACAAGTGGATCATTTAATTTGTCGTCCTTATAATAAAATTCTAATATCGGCCTTGAGAAAACATGACCTTCCTTTATGCCAAGACGTTTTGAAATAGACCCAGTAGAAATGTTTCTCACGACGACCTCTAGTGGAATTATTTCACAAGCCATTATCAGCTGTTCTCTCATATTTACTCTTCTTATGAGGTGATTGTTTATACCTATTTCACTTAGTCCTTTCATAAAAAACTCAGAAAAAATATTATTTAGCACACCTTTACCCTCATAAATGTCCTTTTTTTCCGCATTAAATGCCGTCACATCATCCTTAAAATGCTGAATAAAAGTAAATGGCTCAGTACCCTTGTAAAGTACCTTAGCTTTTCCTTCATAAATTTTTTGTCTCTTGACCATTGATTTTAGTAATAATTCCTAAATTCTATACAAATACTCTGTCAAAGATAATGTCGACATTCTTAAGGTGAAAATTTTCATCGAAGCAGCCTTCTAATTGCTTCCTAGACAAATACAGACTTACCTCTTTGTCGTTGGCTAAAATTTCAAAAAATTCCTCTTTTGTATCCCACACAGTCATAGCACATCTCTGAACAATTTCGTAAGCCTTTTCACGCGTTTCTCCTTCCTGAATCAAAGCCAGCAAAACCCTTTGAGAATTAACTAAACCAGATAATTTATTCAAGTTTGCACGCATGTTTTCCGGATAGACTACAAGGTTACTTATTAGTCCAGAAAGCCGGTTCAAGGAAAAATCCAATAAGATATTTGCATCTGGTCCAATATTTCTTTCGACTGATGAATGGGAGATGTCTCTCTCGTGCCATAGACAAATATTTTCCAGGGAAGGAATTACATTCATCCTAACCAATCTTGAAAGACCTGTTAAATTTTCGCTTAACACTGGATTCCTTTTGTGTGGCATCGCAGAAGATCCTTTTTGACCCTGAGAAAAAAACTCTTCGGCTTCTAGCACT
>Ga0115012_10002843_pt1 | contig 10171 bp, 1 predicted proteins | sample TroAtlMetagenome_FD_88706 | JGI IMG/M metagenome (GOLD analysis project Ga0115012, IMG submission 88706) | Marine eukaryotic phytoplankton communities from Atlantic Ocean - Tropical Atlantic ANT10 Metagenome | ecosystem: Environmental > Aquatic > Marine > Oceanic | place: Tropical Atlantic Ocean...
ATGGTCGCCGCGGCGGGCGGGCGCGCGGGCGGCCCGGAGGGCGCGGGCGGGGGCGGCGGGCGGGGGCCGCGCGGGGGCCGCGCGGAGGGCTCGGGGCGGGGGGAGGGGGGCGGGGGGGCCGCGGCGGGGGGCTCGCGGCGGGGGGGAGGGCGGCCTCGGGGGCGGAGGAGATTCCGCGGGGGGGCGGCGCTGGGGGTGGCGCTACTCGCAGCGGGGTTGCTCCCCTCCTCGGCGTCGGGGGAGGCCGTGGGCTACCCCTTCTGTCTGAACGGGTGTGGCGCGGCCGGGCAATGCAACGACGGGAGCTCGGGGCGGCCGGCGGACGGCCGGTGCGTGTGCACGGACGGGCGAGGCGGCAAGGAGTGCTCCCTAGTCCGCCCGGGGGTCTCGCTCCGCATGGAGGCGTCCACAGCGGACTACGGCAGCGCCTCCACGGCTCGGTTTGACCGGCAGAACGGCAGGGTGTATCTGGGAGCGCGTTCCACGTCATCCAACAGGGACGGCGTCATCGAGTTCGACCCGGAGACCATGCAGCTCTCGAGCACGCAGCCGGATCTCTTAGAAACACCGCTGGCCAGCGGTGCCGGGGCGGGGACGCCGGCCAACCCGCACTGGTCCAGCTCGAAGAGCCATCCGCGGGCGGACCCCGAGCCGTTCACGTCAGAGGGGTACTTCGACCTCTTCAAGGACCTATCGACCGACGGCCTGAACACAGAGCTGAGCCCCATCACGGCCGTCTTCGTCCCGCAGAACATGTGGCGCGCGGTGGACGACGGCTTTGGGAACCTGAAAAACGCGTACCAGTCGCAGATTCACAAGTACGGCCTCGTCAGCGACGGGTCGCGCATGACGCTGCCCACCACGCCTACTGCGTCCTCCACAACGTTCCCGTACTACCTCGACTGCATGACGGTGAACCCCGACGGGCTCGTCATTGCGAAATTCACCGAGGCGGACTCGGGAGGGGTGCCAGGCCTCAGCCGGATTCTCGCATTGGACAGCGACATGCTCGTGTCAAAGGACGAAGCTCTGGAGAAGGAGGGGGGGGTGCCAGCGTACTACCGGTTCGAATCCTCCATTTACGTGGCGAAGGGGCTGGACGAGTTCGTGGTATTCGTCGGGACGTACCGGGTTTCGACGACTCCGGCGAGCTCCTTGGGGTCCGGCGAGTATGGCGGCTCGTACTTCCCGGTCGTCTGGCGTACCGGCGCCACGGCCCTGACCATGAGAGGCACCCCGGGGGGTCTGCAGACAGAGCTCGCTCCCTTGTTACCCGTGGCTTGCGAAGGCAGAGACCTGTCAGACATCACCGAGTCTGGCCGGTACTCCACCTTCTCGGTGATCGTCCCCGGCGAGGATTATCTGTACCTGGGCACCAAGAGCCGCCAGGACCAGGCGCCGTCGAGGTCGGCCTGCATCCTGCGAGTGGAACTGTCGAACGACCAGGGTGAGTTGGCTCTGCCTGCCGACTCTTATGCCCTAGCTCTGAAGGGTTCGAGCGGGGAGAAGGACGTCCATGCGGGGATGATGGACGACGCGGGCGCCTTTATGTACTGGACGGTTGGGGAGAGTAGCAGCAACACCTTCATTGTGAAAGTTGATGTGGCAAGCTTTCAGCGGATAGGCAGCTACGAAGCCACGCAGGCCGTGCGCTCCACGCCGTATCTGCACGGCCTCCGCTCAATATTAGCTGTCGAGGATAAAGAAGCCATGGCTTCCTTCTCCTCTCTCACCACCGTGGAAGTCACCGGCTTCGACCCTCCGTTCGGCCCGACCACGGGGGGGACTGCGGTCTCTGTGTTGGGCAACGACTTCGTCGACCTCGGCTTGACGCGGCCTGGCCAGACCCACTCAGTTGCTTGCCGCTTCGGGGACCCCAGCTCGGGCTGGGAGGAGGTGCCCGGCTCATGCAGCGGAGACTCCTGCTCGTCCGTAGTGTGTGTCACCCCGTCGTCGACGGAGGCTTACAGCGAGCTCTCCGGCATCGCCGAGGTCCAGGTCTCCATGCAGGGGTATCCGTCGAACGGTGCGTCTGTCTGGACGAACGACAACATCCATTTCTACTACTATCTTCCTCCGCAGATCCTCAACTTCGAGCCAGAGGCCATCCAATACCTGGGTGAGGACAAGAACACCCGCGCCGTGACTCTCTCCGTGCGGGGGGGACCCTTTCTCAACACGGGGTCCTACCTGCAGTGCCGCTACGACGATGACGCCAACAGGATTTTCCCTGCAACATTCTCGGCGGATCTTTCTGGCACGGGGGTCTTGTGCCCCGTCTGTGAGACCTATGTGGACGTGGAGTTCGTCACTCGGTGCAGGGACCCCGTAGTGCCAGAGCCAAAGATGGTCACGGTCGCGGTCTCCATGAACAGTATCGACTTCCATGACGCTGTCGACCAGCTAAATGCGTACGGTGCTGCAGCCGGACTCGAGATCATCAGCACAGCTAAGACGGCGATCGTGCGCCCGACAGTCACGGCCAATTCGATCGGTTCGGTGACGCTCGAGATGATCGACGAGGGCGGCAATCCTGTCCCCGAGAAGGAGTATAACGTGAAGGCGGGAATCACGGCATCCCCATCCGGAACGGACCCATCTCTGGGCGGCATTTACGAGGCAGTCACGTCGGGCGGGCAGGTGACTCTGGCCCCAGTCTTCATTGAGCCCCCGACGGTGGGGGACTACGTGCTGACGTTTTCGGCGAACGTGCCCGGGTGCTTGTCGGCAGCTTGTCTCGTCGAGAACTCCGCAAGTCTGCCCGTCGTCGTCGTTACGGGCGTCCCAGCCGGCCTACGCGTTACCCCCAGCGCCCTCACACTGGGGAGCGACGATGATTTCGGTACCTCCTTGGGCCGCGTCATTGTGGAGACTGTGGACGCTGCGGGAAACATTGTTGGCAACCAGGACACCGACATTCGCACAATTTCAGCGACGGCAACGTTTCAAACGCTCGACCCGACTCTTGAAGGTGCTTCCCTGGTAGGGACGCTCACACGAGCCACGTCTGGGGGAGTGGCCACGTTCTTGGATTTGGAGCTACAGGCGACAGCAATTGTCGGGTCGGAACCGCCGTACGACTATGGGAGCCCGGTAAAGGGCGACTACTTGGTATCATTTGCGTCCCCGGGGCTTTCGAGCGCGACCTCCTCTGTCTCTGTGAGCACAGGGGAAATATCCTACTTGAAAGTAACCTTGGCCAACGACTTGGACGGCAATGTGCGGGGGTACCAGAAGATCAGCCGCCCTGCTCAGGCTTCGGTGGAGCTCCCGGAACTTCTTATCACGGGTTTCGACGGTGGGAACAACCGGATTTCAAGCGACGCTCAGAGGACCATAGCTGTTTCTGTATCGCCGGAGGGGGCTGAGCTCGCCGGAACCACGTCCTTCAAGCTCGAGAATGGTATCCTCGTTATTGAGGCAGGGGACATTATGCTTCTGACACCGTCTTGGGGGGAGTACATTTTGACTTTCGAGACGTTCGGCGTGCAATCGACCCAACAGGTTGTCGAGATCGTGCCTGGCACTGCCGGGGACTTTCTGCGCATACTTCCGCCCCCGGTGCTTTCTTACAAATCCAAAGCCGAGGTGAAGATTGAGGACTTCACAATTGAGGTGGCCGACGGCGGGGGTAATTCCTTGGGCATCTACGATCGCGAGAACGGGCTCCCCGTGGACAGAACCCTCATCATGAGCTCAAACACTCTAGAAATCAGTCCAGAGGCGCTGCAGACGGCATTCAAAGGTCAAATCCTTGTGACGAATCTACTGTTTGTGGCGCCTAGGGCGGGGTCGCATATCGTGGAGGTGAAAGATTCCTTGAACCGCCTCACCGCGACCACGATGGAAATTTCCATCACGCCGGGGGACCCCGAAAGGCTCGGGTTGCTACTTCAGACGGAGGAGGCTCTGTCTTCATCATACGGCGGCGTCAACATCGCGGCATATTCCGCCTTTGCCGATGAGGAGTCTGTGCCTCTTGGAAATTTCACCGTTCAGCCTGAAGACGTCGGACAGAATCAGGTGAAGATCCTCCCATCTTACGAGGAGCTCTTTCTCACAGTGATTGATGAGACGGTACAGGACTACGTTTCGGACGTGGTGGAACCGAGTGATGGAACAGCGGAGGAATCGCCTTCGTCAGATTTTGCCCCTGTCAGCGCCGGCTTCGGCGGAGGCTTCGGCGAAGAGGACGAGGAGCGGGTGTTCACCTTGGAGGATCTGGTCGAGCTGAACAATTCTGTCACTGTCGAGGTTTCGTTCTCAAACGTCATCCAGTACCAAGAAGACCACCCTGAATTCGTGAAAATCAACACCACGATGTACTCCGTGACTGTGCCTGTAGCGACGCTCATCGGGGAGGGGGAGACTGTGAGGATCGAGAACACCACAACTCTCTACAACTCTACCAGGGTGACCACAAAAGTCCACCGAGTGTCTGTCGAGGCGACGTTCTTGGACGCGGTTCCCACCCAGTTTGTTGTGGGCGACAATCGGCTTTCGGCTCAGGGCACGGAACTGCTCGGGGACAGGACGCAGAAAATTGTCGCTGGCGAGGCCACTTTTTCGAATCTCGTCCTCAACAGGCCTGCCGTCGGAGCTTATACTTTCTCCTTCACTCCCTCCGACTCAAGTATCACCGCTTTCGACACTCAGATGGCGATCGTGACAGGTTCTCCACATCACCTGGGCCTATACAAGCCTTGCGCAACGAACCCCCCACCTTGCACGAACACGGCCTACACGGCGGCAGTCACGACCACTTTGAGCGACATCCAAGTAGTTGTGCTTGACGGAGGGGACAACTTCGTGGGTGAGGAGGACTACACCGGGCCCCACTCGGTGACCGTGAATCTGACGTCAGGCGGGGCAGCTTTACTGGGCACCACAACTCTGCAGACCTCTGGGGGGTCGGTCACATTTAGTGATCTTGTGCTTCAGAAGCCGCTGGTCGGGGTCAAAACTCTCGAATTTTCGGCCCCGGGGCTGTACGGGACAAAAATTGACCTTGAGGTCTCCACAGGAGAGCCCCACAGCCTGACCCTGGAGCCTATTGAGACGTCCGCTTTCCCCGAGGGAGTTGAATCCCTCTACGAATATGTGTCCTTGCATGAAACAAACCTGACTTCAAAATCGGGCGCCATTGTCGTCCGTATCCTGGATGGCGGGGGAAACAAGGTCTCTACGCAGAGTGAATTCGAAACGATTGTCTATGCAACCTGCGAGACTGCCACGCTCCAAGTCGGGAACGGCAACACGAACTACGTGGTGACAGAAAATGGGATCGCGTACTTTCACGACTTGAGGCTGATGGCCCCGCCTGAGGGGACGCACGTAATCGGATTCGAGAGCCCTGGGTGGGTGCCTACTTCGCTGGAACTCGGGGTAGTCAAGGGCCCTGGGCTGGCCTTGAAGATCAAATCTTTTCCTGTGCTTGAATATGAAGCCAGCGTCCAGACTGTGATAGGAGAATTGCACGTGGCCATTATCGACGCAGGTATGAACGAAGTGGATACGACGAACAAAATCCCTCGAAAAGTCGTGCTGGACATATCGAGCCCGGAGGGTTCGGACGCGGTCGATTTCGTCGTCAGCGACGTCCAAGACGACATCATCCGCACGGGCGAAGGAGATCTTCTGTTCAAAGAGGGCAACGTTTTCCTGAAGGCCCCGGTCCAGGGTACGTATGTTTTGACGGTGAGATCCGTAGGCTTGCTGCCGATTTCTGTGGAATTTGTCGTAGGACCCGGGGACCCTTTTGCCCTTCAAGTTCCTGAGACCTGGGTTGCCCCGAACGGAAAGGAGTACATATTTGACAAGCAATACTTCAGCGCTCGGCAGGTGAGCGTCCGCCCCATTCCGGTGATCGTGGTGGACGGAGGGGGAAATTTCCTGGGAGCGCAGGACCCCATGCGCCGGATGGTCGAGGTCACCAGCGACGACGTGGAGATCACAGGTAACACCAAGTTCACGAACAACGGCGAGGTTCTCCTGGACAAGATGAAAATGCTTAGCCCGCAGACACTCAAGGGAAAGAACAAGGAGTACGTCCTGACGTTCTCTTCAAGCGGGCTCCAGAGCACAACGGTGTCCCTCTTTGGCCGCGTGGGCTACCCCTCTTCCATTGAGGTCAAAGATTCTCTGCGAACTTTGTATTACTCCGACTCCAACGTCACCCTGGACAAGGTCGAGGCGCAGCTGCTCGACGCGGGGGGGAGCTGGGTTGAAAACAACTATCCAGAAAAGAGAAATATAACTGTTCGGGTGGACTACTTCATCGACGTCGAGGGTAAAAGGACGGATTTCGAGCTCGAGGGGGGCGAGGAGGGCGGCGAGACTACTGGAGCCGAGCTTCCGGTCCCGAGGGAAGGGGACACTGCCACTGTCGACATGCTGTCACACCAGCCAGACGCAAGCTTGCCGGTGGTGAAGGGCCGGTCTCTGTGGTGCACGTACGACACGGAGGAGTGGCTCATCTTGGGCATGAAGGGCGGTGAGCGCCCGGGCGCATGCCAGGAGTCTTACCTGGCTCTCGATCGACCTAAAGTGGGACGGTACGGGTTCGTATTCTCCAGCACGTGCGACAGGGACCGTTGCCAGGGGATACCTGGCTATGATGTCTACCTTGACTTGACTCCTTTTCATCTGGAGCTTGAAATCCGACCGGGAAAGCCGTCGCAACTGGTTTTCATGCAGGAACCGGTCAGGCTCACGGAGCATGGGTACCCGCTGGATCCAGCTCCCCATCTTCAGGCCCTGGATGTGTCGGGGAATCTCTGCACGCAGGAGAACACCTACGCTGTCGTTCAGTTCTCTCCCCGGATGCTGCAGACGTACGGGACGGTGACGCCTGTGGTGAAGGGCGTGGCAAAGTTCGACAGAATGCGGTTCATTGGGCGCCGCGGAGGGACGTACGATATGACCTTCTCTGTACCCCCGCTGGACCTTGAAACGTCCTTCCGCAACGTGACCATTATCGACTGCGAATCTGTGAAGCCCAATTCTCAGCCTGACGGGCTCGGTGGGTGCGAGTGCGTGCCGGGCTACACCGAGGACGCGCTTCACACTGGGTACAAAGCAGAGACGAGCTCGCTCGTGGCGTTCCCCTCAATATACGGTGACGTCGTGCATCTGAAGGGCAACTGGGTGGGCGCTTTGAACCCGTACGGAGTGTGTGTTCCTTGCGCTGGAGGCTTTTACAAGCCATTCCCTGGGCCCGACCCCTGCACGGCGTGCCCCGCTAACATGGGCACGACACGGAAGGACGGGGCCGTGGCACCGGAGAAGATCACCCTGAGCAAAAAAGTCGTGGATGGCCGTCTGGCCCACACGCACCTATCCGGGTGCCACTGCATCGTTCAGACCGAGCCCCCTTTTGAGAGTTTCTACAGGAACGCCACGGCCCTCTACGAGTGCGAGCCTTGCCCGGACGGCGCTTTGTGCAACGGCCTCGACCATACGTTCGTGGAGTCGCTCCCAGGCCACTACAGGACCTCGCGGGACTCAATTCTGTTCCACCAGTGCCCCAACCCCGATGCATGTCTGGGAGGGGTCGAGAGTGCATGCCAGCTGGGGAACGGGACCGGGTACACCGGGGTGCTGTGCACCGAGTGCCTCGACGGGTATGAGAGACCCACCGTGAATGGAGAGTTCCCGCCGGTCTGCACGATGTGCCCCTCAAGCCTCATCGCCGGCGTCGCCGCCCTGCTGCAGGCTCTCTGCTTCTTTGCCGCTTTTGTGGCGATGTTTGTCCTGAGCTGCCGGCCCCAGTCATGCACGGTGATGCTTCTCAAGACATGTCTCACGCATATGCAGTGCGCAGCCGTCTGCCGGTACCTCGACCTAAAATGGCCCTCGGCGGTGGGATTCCTCTTTGCCGTGACAGAGAAATTATCCACCCCCGATATGCGGACCATCGCATTCGACTGCTTCCTAGAGTTGGACTTCATCGGGTACGTCAGCATGTACGTCGCGCTCCCCCTGGTGGCCATGGTTGCCGCGGGGGTGTACTACATGATCAAGAGCGCGCAGGACCAGTACAACAAGACGAAGATGTCGTACCGCACCAAGACGGTGAAGGCCGACGCTGCCAAAGCCGAAGCTGCGGAGGAGGCCGGGGGGGTGGCTGACTTGGGGGACATCGAAATAGCTGCGGCGGCGGGCGTCGCGCGCGGCGAGGAACCGTTGGATGCCCAGGCGGCCGTGGACCGCACGCGAATCGGGCCGGCCGACCGCAGCATTGTCTCTGTCTTGATCCTGATCTACCTTTCCTACACCACGATTGCCCGCCACCTGGCCCAAATCTTTGTGTGCCGCGACCTCACAGACCTCCACCCAGACCACGACGGCACGCCCCACAAGTACCTGGTGGCAGACATGTCGTTCCAGTGCGAGGTGTCGTCTCATACGACATGGGTGATTCTGGCGATCTTGTTCGGGCTTCTGTACGTCGTCGGGGCTCCCCTCTTCTGGGGACTGATGCTCGCCGTCTCTGACCGCACCTCCCACCGGGTGGGGTACCGGTTCGGGTTCCTTTACAAGGGAACGTACAGCGAGACGTGGTGGTGGGAGTTCCTCGTCCTCTTCCGCAAGCTCGTCCTCGTCCTAGCGGCCGTTTTCGCCCGAGAGGACCCAGTCCGGGGCGCCTACGCATGCATTTACACCCTGGAGGCCTCCCTCGTCTTCCACCTGATGGTCGGGCCGTTCGAGAGCCGCCGGCAGCGCCGCCTGGAGTTCGCCTCCCTCGGGCTCCTGCTGTTCACGTTCCACGCCGGAGTCCTCTACAGCAATGAGTCTCTGGACGGGAACGTGGGGAACATCTTGGGCTTGGCGCTGTACGTTTTCAACCTGGCCTTCCTGGCGCTCTTCGCTCGGAGCCTGCACCAGGAAATGCGGAAAGAGTCGAAGCACGACATGATCAAGCGCGCAAAGGACGACTTCAAAAGGGAGGACAAGATACGTCTCGACTTCGTGCAGAGCGAGCTCGACGACATCAAGACGGACAAGCTGCCCCGACGTGCGGCTGAGCTGAAGGAGGCCTTCGCCGACAACTCGCTGAGAGACACGATTGCCACCAGCGATGTCCCGGACCTGCGCCTGAAGCACCTGCAGCTGAGCATGAACCTGGAGAACATCCGCAACCAGTGGCGGGACACCAAGTTGAAGGGCCTCGCCCGCTTGAAGGAGTCGACCCTGGAGGACATCTCAAGGCAGCGGAAGAAGGACATGGTCCCGGCCGAGCGCTGGAGGGCCCGGAAGGAGCTGCTGAAGCCCCCGGCGGACATCACAAACATCGCCGAGGCTACCGAGGCGAGCCGCCCCACCTGGAGGGAGCGGCAGCAGGACCACCAGTGGCGTGTGCAGCAGCGTCTGGCCATCCGGACGGCCGGGGGCGCAGCGGGGGCGGGGGCGGGGGCGCGGGCGGGGGCATCCCCCGGCAGGTCGCGGGGTTCTCCCTCAAGGGGGCGGCGGCAGGGCCGGCAAGTCACGATCAGCGAACCGGGCGGGCCGGCAGCGGACTCCCCCGCCGACGACGGGGAAGCCGAACGCGACGCGGGCTGAACGCGCCTCACGGGGAAAAAAAATCGAACGCGCCAAATGTACATCTATCAGCAACAAGAGCATCATTTTTATGCACGCAACCATTCGCACGAACCGCGACCTCCGGGTCCGTCAGCCCCGCGGGCCCCCCCGGCCGCACCGCCGAGGCGTTCGCCTGGGGCGAAAAGAACGACCCCCGCCGGGGGCTGCCCCAGCCCGAGACTCCGACAACATACCGCATGTATTTCCCGCCCCCAGCGGGGGGAAGGGGGATCAGTTCATCCCCCCGTCAGCGCCCGGCCTGGCGCGCGGGCCCCCGCCCGGCCCCCTGTGGCTGCCGCCGCTCCCTGTGCTTCCTGCCGAGAGCACGAGGAGGAGGAGGGCGGCGGGGCGGGGGGGGGGGCGGGGAGAAAGAGTGCGATTTCTCTCGAGGAGCCCGGCCCCCTGTGGCTGCTGCTGCCCCCCGCCCCCCCTGTGGCTGCTGCCTGGCCGACGTGTGGCTGAGGGGCCCCCCCCGGGTTTCCTCCCTCCCCCCCAGCCTCCCTCCTCCTTCCCTCCCGGGTTTTTTCCTCCCTCCCCCCCTCCCTCCCGCCCCCGCCTCCCCCCTTCCTCCTCCTCCTCTTCTCCTTCA
>Ga0115012_10002845_pt1 | contig 10169 bp, 6 predicted proteins | sample TroAtlMetagenome_FD_88706 | JGI IMG/M metagenome (GOLD analysis project Ga0115012, IMG submission 88706) | Marine eukaryotic phytoplankton communities from Atlantic Ocean - Tropical Atlantic ANT10 Metagenome | ecosystem: Environmental > Aquatic > Marine > Oceanic | place: Tropical Atlantic Ocean...
AAAAAGAAGACGTTAAAATCATCCTGGAATTCTAAAGTAAAATGCCACAAAAGACTAATTTAAATATAAGTCCTTATTACGATGATTTTGATAAGGCGAAGAATTATTACAAGGTTTTGTTTAAACCTGGGTATCCAGTTCAAGCAAGAGAATTAACAGGTCTTCAATCAATATTACAGAATCAAGTTGAATCTTTTGGTAATCATGTATTCAAAGAAGGATCTATGGTTATACCTGGATCTGTTACGTATGATAGTACATATTTTTCATGTAAGGTAAATGGTGATCATCTAGGAATTGATGTTAGCATATATCTCGATGCTTTAGTTGCTGGTGAAGGTACACGAGTAAGAGGACAAAATTCTCAAATTGTAGGTAAAATTGTAAATTACATTTTACCACCAGAAGAAAATGTTGATGATATTACAATTTTTGTAAAATATACTGAATCTGATAGTACTGGAGAAAGTACACATTTCCCTAATGGAGAAATATTAGTACTTGATCAAAATGTTACTTATGGAAACACTACATTAGTTTCTGGAGATACTGTATTAACATTAAATAGTGAAAATGCTTCTGCAACTGGAACTTCTGTTGGGGTAGATTCTGGAGTATATTTCTTAAGAGGTGCATTCGTTGATACACCAAAATCTGTAGTTATACTTGAGCCATATTCAACTAAACCATCATATAGAGTTGGATGGGAAATACTTGAAGAATTAGTTAATTCAAATGATGATCCTACTTTAAATGATAATGCAAAAGGTTTTACTAATTTTGCTGCTCCAGGTGCTGATAGATTTAAAATTGGTGTAAAATTATCTAAAAAAGCACTTGATGATTTTGATGATACTAATTTTGTAGAAGTATTACGTGTAAAGAATGGTGAAGTAAAGAAGATACAGAATAAATCTCAGTATAATGTTATTAGAGATTGGATTGCTGGAAGAACATATGATGAGTCTGGTAATTATGCTGTAAATCCCTTTAATGTTAGTGTTCAAAACTCATTAAATGATGAGATAGGATCTAATGGTAAGTATGTTGAGGGAGAAAAAACTGATGAACTCAATACACCTAGTGATGATTTAGCATGTATAGAATTATCACCAGGTACAGCATATGTTAAAGGATATCAAGTTCCTTTAACTGGAACTACTGTATTGGATGTAGATAAACCAAGAGATACTAAAACTATACAAGCTGGATCTGTTCCTTTTAGGATGGGTAGTTTATTAAAAATTAATAACCCACATGGAACTCCTTATATTAATCTTGGTGCTAATACAAGTAATGTTGCCAATACTGTAGAACTTTATAGTCAAAGAAAAGGAACTGGTGTTCCAACTGCTGGTAGTGGTACTAAAATTGGTGAAGCTCGTGTATATTCTTATGGATTATCTGATGCTAGTTATGAGGGAGATGATACAGAATGGGATCTATATTTGTATGATTTACAAACATATACTCAATTAGAGATTGGAAATGGTGCTGGTGGATTAACATATCAGCAAAATACTCTAGCTCCACTTGGTTCTAAAGTTAGGGGAATGAGTAGTGGTGCTGAAGGATATGTTGCTGGTCATCCAAGTGCTGGTAATATAAACATCAGTGATACATCTGGTGCGTTTATTTCTGGTGAAAAGTTAGTATTTAATGAGAAAACAAGTAATGTTGGGGTAAATACATCTACAGCATCAGTTTCAAAGGTTACACAATATACTATTGATGATCTAAAGTCAGTTTTTCAGGCAAAAACTATAGGTGGTTTTGGTAGTGGTGCTAAAGATTTTACTGCTGATGCAATTCTATATGATAGAATTTTACCTAATTTTTCTATAACAGATCAATTAAATATTACTGGTTCTGCTAGTGATGCGTCAGCGACTTGTCCAAATAGAAGATTTTCTGGTGCTGTAGGGTTAAAAGTTGATTCTATAGTTGGATATAAAGTAGATTCTCAAGGTGATCCTGTTTATAATAGAGTTAGTGCTATTTCAGCAGATGGATCAACTTTAACACTTGATGATGTTGCTACAGTTGCTGGTGTTAATTATGGTGATATACCGTCAAATGGTACTACAGTTGCTTCTCTTTTTACTGTTAAATCTCCAAAAGTAATTAATTATAATCGTTCTGGATTATTTACTCAATTACCAAAAAGAAATGTATCTTCAGTAGATCTTTCTAATTCAAGTTTAGTAATATCTCGCCAAGTTTCAGATCAAACTGTAGCAGGTAATAGTCTACAACTTAAGACTTCAATTGTTATGGAGAATTCTGGTGCTGGTGCTGCTTTAGGAATTACAACAGCATTCTTTGAACCATTTGATGCTGAAAGATATTCAATTCATTATTCAGATGGTACTACAGAACCTCTAACATCCGATCAGGTTAATATTACTGGTAATGGTAGTGTTATAACCTTTAGAAGTTTATCAAAGGCAACAGATAGTAATGTAGTTGTTAACACTACATTAAAGAAACTTGGACTTTCTAGTAAAGTTAAAAATTACATTAGAAGTTCTCAAGTTGAAGTAACAAAAACTATTAGTGTATCTAATGGATCTACAAATCTTGGAATTAGTAGTGCTTATGGACTAAGAGTTGAAGATAAGGAAATATCATTAAATGTTCCTGATGCTGTTAAGATTCATGCCGTATATGAATCTAAAGATACTAATAAACCAACTTTAGATGGTTTAGTTTTTGTTTCTGGATTAGGTCTTGATACGAATACATTTATTGGCGAAAAGATCGTTGGTTCTGAGAGTAGAGCGATAGCACAAGTTGTTAATAGAGTTTCTGATACAACAATTGAATATGTACCTTTAAATAGTAATAGTTTTATTAAAGGTGAAAGTGTTACTTTCAAAGAATCTCAAATTACTGCCAATCTACAAAGTTTGAATGATGGTAATTATGTTAATAGAACTAAGAATTATACCTTAGATAAAGGGCATAGAAAGCAATTCCTTGATTATTCTAGACTTGTAAGGACCGCAAATTCTGCTTCACCTTCTAAGAGATTACTTGTAATATTTGATTACTATGAGTCTGCTTTAAATACTGCTGGAGATTTCTATACTGTTAATTCATATACAAAAGATAGATATACCCATGATATTCCAATAGTATCTGGTAATAGATGTCAAGATATTCTTGATTTTAGACCAAGAGTTAAAAAGTTTGAACCTACTGATGCAACTACTTCGTCACCATTCTCATATAATAGTAGAATACTTGAAACAACAACTAGGTATATTGTAACTCCAGATGAAAGTACCATTTTGGGTTATAGTTATTATCTACCTAGAGTTGATAAGCTTGTTATTAATAAGTTTGAAGAAGTTAAACTTATTAAAGGTGTTTCTGATGACAAACCAGCACCACCAACAGAAGTTTCTGATTCAATGGAAGTTGCTCAGATAACATATCCACCATATCTTTATGATCCTATCAAAGGACCTAAGATTAAGTTATATGATAATAGAAGATTTACTATGAGAGATATTGGAAAACTCGAAAAGAGGATTTCAAATCTTGAAGTAATGACATCACTTACTGCATTAGAACTTGATACTAAATCACTTCAGGTTAAAGATGCAGATGGTATAGACAGATTTAAGAGTGGATTTGTTGTTAATGATTTTAAAAATAGAGATTTTATTGACTTTAGGATTGAAGATGGATCTAGATGTGATGTTGATGTAGTCAACAAAGAATTAATCAGTGCTGTTGATTTTTGGTCATTAAGAGCAGTATTAGCACTTAATCCAGGAATTGACGCAAATACTGCTGATATGACATCCAATTTGAGTCTTTTAGATCCAAATTGTAAAAAAACTGGAGATCTATTAACATTAGATTATAATGAAGTTGATTGGATTGTACAACCACAAGCATCTGGTGTTGAGAATATCAACCCATTTAATGTTATAGTTTATGTTGGTGGTATTCAGTTAGATCCCCCTTCAGATAATTGGACTAGGACAATATATGTTGATAATCATAGAACAGAGTCTACTGGTAATACTTGGAATACAATATCTAATGTTGTTTCTGACACTACAGATGTTACTAGTTCAGTAGATGTAACAACAACTGAAGTTGAAGCAGATCAAAATACATTTAGTGGTAATCATACTGATACTACAACCACAACCACAACTACTACAACACAAACAGTAGAAACAAGTTTTACTAACCAGATGACTGGTAATAATCAAGAATTTGATTATGTTGAAAGTGTTAAGATTAGTGGTGAAACAGATCCATTTATGAGATCTAGAAATGTTTATTTCGCTGCTAATGGTTTAAAACCATATACAAAACATATTCATAAACTTGATAGTGGAGTACCTGATATATTCCCTAAAGTAGTTGAAATCTCAACCACTGCTGGATCTGGTAATGGATTTACAGTTGGTGAAGATGTAAAAGTTATGAATGGTACTGTTCAAATAGGTTTGGTTAAAGCACAAGCACCAAATCATAAATTTGGAGATACTAGTAGACCAGAATTTGCTGCTGGATTAGGTCATCCTGCAGTTACAGTTGAAACTTATACCGTAGACCCATTTGATCGTTCAAGACCATCACCTTCTAACGCTTATTCATCAACATCTGTATTATTTAATTGTGATATTAGTGAATTAGCGAATAATGAAAGTTATTGGGGATATGTTGTTAAGGGTGCAAAATTAATAGGAGAAACATCTGGTACTGAAGCAACAGTAACCAACATGGATCTCATGTCAGATAATTGGGGAGATGTTTTAGGAGCATTCTTCTTCAGAGATCCTAATCAAACACCTAAACCTTCAGTATTATTCTATACTGGAAAGAAAACATTTAGACTTACTGCGAATACTACAGGAGCATTTGTTCCTCCAGGAAGTACTGCTCTTGCTAGTGATGCTAGTGGTACTTATAGTGGAACAGGTACTATTTTAACTCAAGTCACAGGTACTGTTGGAGTTAGAAATCCTCCCGAACCAGCACAGAAACCTAATGAAATTACAAGTACTGTAAATGTAAATCAAACTTCAAGTACTGTAAGACAAGAAGCACCTTATAGAGATCCTCTAGCACAAACATTTACTGTAGATGAAACTGGAGCATTCTTAACATCATTTGATGTATATTTCTATAAGAAAGATCCAAATGCTAAAGTATTTGTTGAACTTAGGGAAGTTGAATTAGGAACACCTACAAGTTTCCTTGTACAAGGATATGCTCAAGTAGCATTGAATCCTAATGATATTACTACTTCAGATGATGCATCTGTACCAACTACAATTAATTTCCCATCACCAATTTATCTAGAATCTGGTAAGGAATATGCTATTGTATTCTTATCACCAGGATCTGATGAATATGAGATGTGGGTTGCTACTATGGGTCAAAAGAATGTTACTCCACCTGTAGGATTACCAGCAACAACTGATGATTCTCAGTTTGGTGTTGTAACTAAGCAGTACATTGGTGGTAGTTTATTCAAATCACAAAACGGTACAATTTGGACACCTAGTCAGTATCAAGATCTTAAATTTACTCTTAGAAAAGCAGCATTTGTTCCATCTGGAACTGTAACATTCTACAATAGTTCCATTCAATCTAATGGTGGTGGTACAGGTAGTAATGTAATGCCTTTGATGAGTAATCCCATTAGAACACTTCCCAGAAAACTTAAGTTTGGTTTAAGTAATAATGTTACATCTGTAGAACGTGCTTTATTACCTGTTGGTAGAAAAATAAGTACTGGTCTTGTTGCCGATACTGAAGATAATAGTATTACTGGTGTTATTGAAGATATAGCTGGACCTTTATTAGGAATTCAAGTTTCATCTAATGGTTCTGGTTACAATACTGGTGGTGCTTGGGGATCAGTTCCTGTTAAATCAGTTGATGGTAATGGAACTGGAGCAACTTTAAGTATAACCATTGCTAGTGGTGGTGCGATTACTATTAATAGTATAGGTGCTGCTGGTGGAGGTGGAAGTGGATATAGGGTTGGTGAAATATTAACAATTGATGTTGAAAATAGTAGTGATGTTACTAATGGTGCTGGTGCTAGATTTACAGTAACTGATATTAAGGATGAAATTGATACACTTTATCTAACTGATGTTCAAGGAGAAAAGTTCGTTACTGGTGATCAAATTATTCATTATGGAGCTGCTAATGATACAAGAACAACTCTTACAGGTATAACGGTTGCTTCTGATTCTGTAGTTACTAATGACATCTATTCAGGAAATGTTATTGAAGTAATTCAATATAATCATGGACATCATGGTGCTAATAATAGCATTAAAATTGAATCAATTGAACCAGATAGTATTAAAACTGCAACTACAAACGATATTTCTGCTACTGATGTTGAGGTAAATGTTGCTTCAACAACACCATTTACATATATGGCTGGAATAACAACTGATAGAGGTGAAGCTTTATTAAATGGTGAGGTTGTATCATATGTTGTTGGTGTTAATAAGTTAGCATTAAGTGGAAGAGGACTTGAAGGTACGACTGCTATTTCGCATTCTTCTGGTTCCAGTATTCAACCATATGAAGTTAATGGTATGCCATTAACAAAGATTAATAAGACACATACTGTTTCAGTTAATCAAACTCTAAGAGATCTATCAAATATTGATAATTATTACTTAGAACTTGATAGAGGAACTGGTAATAGAGCATCAGGTAAGAATCAATTAAACTTTATAAGTGAAAAAGCTGTGGGTGGAGATTGGGTTGGAATCTCTCAAAACCATCAATTTAGTAGTGCTTCTCCTCAGTTTAATGTAATTACTCCTGGTAAAGGAACTCGTGCTAGTGCTGCATTTAGAACCGTAAGTGGTACAAGTGCTAATGGAAACGAAGTATCATTCTTAGATCAGGGATTTGAACCAACTATTTTAAATGAAACCACATTCTTCCCAACACCTAGAATGGCAGCTTCTTTAGTTAATGAGGTAGAAAGATTAGATTCTCTTCCAAGAAATGCATCTCTTACTCTTAAAGTTGATATGACTTCTAATGATCCTAATTTATCACCAGTATTAGATGCTCAAAATGCTACATTTATCTTAGGTAGAAATAAAATTAATTCTCCTATTGATGATTATGTAACTGATACTAGATCTACTCAATTAATTGGTGATCCACATGGTTCAATATTTGTTACTAAAAAAGTTAATTTACAACAACCTGCAAGTTCAATAAGGGTTCTTGTTGCTGCTAATGTACAACCACAAGCAGACTTTAGAGTTTATTATAGGTTGTATACTGCTGATTCTAGTGAAACATCTCAAGTTTATAGACCATTCCCTGGATATTCTAATTTAGTAGATACCAATGGTGATGGTTATGGTGATAGGGTTATCGATCATGGAATGAATAATGGTAGTGCCGATGCTCAAGTTAAGAAGAGTGGGCAGAATGACTTTTCTGAATACCAATTCACCGTTAATGATTTGGAACAATTTAGTGGATTTAAAATTAAAATTGTAATGTCATCCACTAATGAGTGTGTACCAGTTAGACTTAAAGACTTCAGAGCACTTGCTTTAGCATAATGATATCTTTTCAGGAATTTTTAGTTTTATGTGAGGGAGGTTTATCAAGATATCTTGGTAAGTCTGAGACTCATGATACAGGTCATTTATCACCTGATCGTGGTGATGATGAAAACGAAAATCGTAAAAAGAGAAGAAGTCTTGAAAAAGATTTGAAAAAGCACAGAATTGGTTATAGAAAAACAACTGGAAAATACAAGTATGAGGATGGAACTTCTGCTCGTGAAGTTTCTTATGCAACAACACGTCCTGCTGGAATGTCAAAAAGAGAATTTGGCAAAAGGATGAGACAACTTGGTGCTAAGTACGGTCAAGAGTCAGTTATTACAAAGAAAGCTGGTAAATCTGCTAGATTACATTATACTGATAAGAGTGGAAGAAGTCCTGATAATATAGGATCAGCAAAACCAGGTCCACATCCAGATGGTTATGGTGAAACAGGTGAAAAGAAACAAAGAGGCGATAAATTAAAGGATAAGAAAAAGGATAGGGATTTCCATTATTCATGAGAAACTCTGTAAATCCAGCAACTAAATTTATTATAGATCCTAGTGGATCTGGTAAATTAGTAAAATTTCATCTCCCAATAGATCTTAGAACTGTTGAGGATAAGTTAAAACAATATCCGTTTAATCAGATATGAAAACATTTAAGGAATTTATAGAAGAAGCATCTAATGTAATAAAAAAATTACATCCTTGGGCAACTAAGCTTGTAGGTAAAGGTGGATATAATGATTCTAAAGGTGAATGGTATTATAAGACTACAAGAGAATTATTTAAAAAATCAAAACTTAATAAAGATGATAAGATAGATGCTTTATATAAGGATATTAATAATCCAAAAAAACCATCTGAAAAAGATTTAATTAACGGAGTACCCATTAAAAAGGCATGATACCAGTTGAAGGACATAAGAACCTATTTCGTGATGAAAAAACAGGTGCTATAGTAAGTACAGATAATAATGCTTACACAAATTATGTTTCTGTTAAAAATAAAAAAATTGATGAAAAAGCAGAATTGGATAAAATGAAAAAAGATATTAATGAAATTAAGACTTTATTAAAACAATTAACCAATCAGATAACATCTTAAAGTATAAATAATAGATAGATTCTGAATTGCATACATAAATGGCAGATATTAAGGTAAGGGTTGGGCAACATAATGCAGTGAAGGTTGTTTCCTCACTTGCTGGTGCTCAAGGCTTATCACTCGCTGAACTCAGTGATGTTAATGCCTCGAACCTGTTAAATGGAATGGTCTTAGTTTATAATGCTGCAACCCAAAAATGGGATGCTACTCTTGAACTAACACCTGGAACGGAACAAAATTTAAACATTAACGGGGGAAATTTTTAAATGGCTAGTATTATCAGGATCAAAAGATCCTCTGGAACCGATAAACCTGCCAGCCTCAATTGGGGTGAAATGGCCTATGTTACAGGTATTGGTAGCTATGGTGGTTTAAATCAATATAAAGATAGAGTATATGTTGGTGATGATGGTAACAATGTACACTCAATAGGTGGACATTTTTACACCTCTATGATGGAACATGCGGCTGGTGCTGTTACTGGTGTTCAGAATACAAGAAATACTGATGGTGGTATAGTTGCCATCATGGATAGTGATAGAAAAGTTGATCAGTGGAATGTAGATAATATAAGAATAGACCTGAATACTATATCATCACAGAATGTTGATGGTGATATTATCTTTGATACTAATGGTGATGGTCATATTAATATTGTAGATGATACAACTTTATCATTTGGTAGTGATAAAGATGCTAAAATTGAATATGATGAAGATGGAGATAATGATGTAAAGGTTACTGGTGCTCAGTGGACTTACGATACTAATATTAAAGTTACTGGTAAAAGTAAGTTTGGATGTGTTGGAATAAGTTCTAATGTTATTGAAACTGAAGCAGGATGTGGAGATCTTCTGTTTATTGACCCATATCCAGATGGTTTAAGTAATGAAGGTACTGTTATTATTAAGGGTAGTTTACAGGTAGATGGAACAACAACATCTGTAAACTCTACAACATCAACTTTAAATGATCCAATTTTACACCTTGGTGATCTTACTAGTGAAAGAGTAGTAACACAACCTGTTCTTGCTGGTATTAGTACAATTACATTTGATTCTGTTGTTGGTATTAATACGGGTGATGTTATTTCTGGAAGTTCTGCTTTATCAGCATCTGGTGTAGCAACTGTTACTCAATATAATGAAACAACTAGAGTAATTACTGTTGATCAAACTATTGGTGGTTCTGGTATTACTACTACCACACAATTGACAGTTACACACGCATACGATACTAATACTGATCGTGGTATTTCTTTTGGATACAACACAAGTACTGGTGCTGGTAATAATAAGATGGGATTCTTTGGTTATATCGACCAAACTAATCCAGGTAGTAGTGCTGTAGCAAGAGCATGGACTTATATTCCTGATGCTAGTACTGCTAATGCTTTAGTAGCTGGAACTAGAGGATTCCTTGATATTAAAGGTATCTACTATCAAACTGGTGATTACAATACTCATGGTGTTGTATATTTTGATGA
>Ga0115012_10002848_pt1 | contig 10162 bp, 4 predicted proteins | sample TroAtlMetagenome_FD_88706 | JGI IMG/M metagenome (GOLD analysis project Ga0115012, IMG submission 88706) | Marine eukaryotic phytoplankton communities from Atlantic Ocean - Tropical Atlantic ANT10 Metagenome | ecosystem: Environmental > Aquatic > Marine > Oceanic | place: Tropical Atlantic Ocean...
AGGCGTCGATCTGGACCGCCGAAGAGATCGACCTCGCGCACGACATGGCCGACTGGGAGAAGCTCAACGACGACGAGCAGTACTTTATCAAGAACGTGCTGGCCTTCTTCGCAGGGGCGGACGGGGTCGTGAACGAGAACCTCGTCGAGCGCTTCTCGCAAGAGGTGCAGATCACCGAGGCCAAGTTCTTCTACGGGTTTCAAGTCATGATTGAGAACGTCCACTCCGAGACCTACTCCCTGCTGATCGACACGTACGTCAAGGACAAGGCCGAGAAGGCGCGGCTGCTCAACGCCATCGACGAGGTGCCGTGCGTCAAGTCGAAGGCCGAGTGGGCGATGCGCTGGATCTCGAGCTCGAACCGCTTCGCGGAGCGACTCGTCGCCTTCGCGGTCGTCGAGGGCATCTTCTTCTCGGGGTCCTTCTGCGCGATCTTCTGGCTGAAGAAGCGCGGGCTCATGCCCGGGCTGACCTTCTCCAACGAGCTCATCTCGCGCGACGAGGGCATGCACTGCGACTTTGCGTGCCACCTCTACTCGATGCTCGAGAACAAGCTGAGCGACGAGACGATCCACGCGATCGTGGGCGACGCGGTGGCGCACGAACTCACGTTCGTGACCGAGTCGCTGCCCGTCAGTCTCATCGGCATGAACGCCGAGACGATGAGCGAGTACATCCGGTTCTGCGCCGACCGGCTGATCGTGCAGCTGGGCGCGCCGAAGCTCTACAATGCGCAGAACCCGTTTGACTGGATGGAGCTCATCAGCCTCCAGGGGAAGACCAACTTCTTCGAGCGCCGCGTGGGCGAGTATCAAAAATCGGGAGTCATGAACAGCGTCGGCTCGGCGGCCGAGACGGGCAACGCCTTCTCGACCGAGGAGGACTTCTAGGCGCGTTGCGTGTTGTGTGTGCGTGTGCAATCAAAAGCGACAACACAAAACCCCTCACGCCTCGAGCCCCGCCCCTTCGCGGCTGTAGTAGGCGATCGGGATGTGCGCAAAGGCCTTCTGGGTGACGGTGACCGTGCGCTCCAGGACGTCGGGCCACCAGCTCGAGCGCGTCCACTCGCTGTTGTTCAAGTTTGTCAGCTCGGGCCGCGGCCACGCGTAGGCGCGCGCCAACCGCCCCGCGGGACTCCAGAGGGCGTCGTCCACCCGCTCCCACGCCCTGAACTCTGCGAGGGGGGGCGCCGCGAGCTCGAACGCCGAGGGGTTTCGGTCCAGGAACGGCACCGGGTTCTGCGGCGGCGACTCGTCGGCCGCGGCTTGGTCGTTGATCTGCTTGCGCACCAGGCCCTTGACGCCCTCGATCAGCACGCCGAGCACGTGCTTCCACGTCGTCTGGGCTGGCTCGTGGTCGCGATCGAGCTGTCCTTGCCACTGCAAATATCCGGCCCCGCCTCGGCGGGGGGCCTCCGCCTCGGCGGGAGGCGGCGCCAGGAGCGCCTTCAGCTCTTCTGTGGTGGGCGTCAACGCTCGTCCGGCTTGCTTGTTGTCGCGGATCTCCCGAACCAGCCGCACCAGATCGGTCGGCGCGTCATCGCGTCGCGCCTCGTGGCACTGAATCTTGTGCAGTACGAGCAGGCGCACGAGCTGCACCCTGACGTCGAACCGCAGGATCCACGGCGCCCCCTCCTGGGGCGCCGGCTGCTGGTCCAGCAGCAGATCGGGGTTTACAACCTCTGGGTAGAAGGAGCTCGAGATGAGGCTCGATTCTAGGAAGTCGGCGTCGTTGTCGATGCTGACCAGGCCGATGAGCGCGCGCGCGCGCGCGCGACGCTCCGCCCGAACTTCCCGGTACGCGCCGTCGAGCAGTTTGAGCATCTCCGATCGCGAAATCCAGTTCAGCTTCGGCAAGAACGCGCTGCGGAGGTCGACGAGGTCTTGCGGCGTATCTTCGTCTAGCGAAGCACGGCCCGTTCCCGGGCCGTGCATGCTGTCGATGTAGTCGTAGAAGGCGGTGACTCGCGCTCTCTCGCCCACGGCGGCCTCTGGCGCGCCCACGGTGGCCCCCACGGGCATATCGACCGTCAGGAAGTTGTACACCTGCGTGCGCCCAGGGACGAGCGACGCCGGCAGCAGCGCGCCGGCGGCGCTGGCGAGAAGGCCGCGCTGGAACCCCGTTTGCCACTCAAAGTGGACGGGCCTTGCAAAGGGGCGGAGGACGTTGCGCTGCTCGTGTGCGTCTGGAAGGAACAGTACCGGGCCTCGATCCGGTGCTCGCCGCAGCCACTCCGGCGCCTCGCCGGCGCCGCCCATGACGGCTTCCGGAAGCTCCTGCACGTACTGCGGGTCCTCGTGCGGGTACGCTCGGAGCAGCTCCCGCACCTCAGTCGGGTGGATCAGCGTGTTCGTAACGGGGTCCCGGACCGTGTTGCGCGTGCGCCGCTGCGTGCGCACGTGCTGCGCGAGCGCCTGTGCGTCGTAGTAGGTCCAGCGGTTTTGCGCGTTGCGCCCGTCGCGGCCGTGCGTGGGCAGGCGGAACGTGGCGCCGGGCATGCCCCGGCGGCGGTTGGCCTCGAGATACTCGAGGGTGAGCGCGCAGACCTCGTCGTTGTCCCTCCGCTCCTGTTCCTGCCGCGGAGTGAGGTGGCAAAAGGGGCCCGTCGGCTCGCACTCGTCGCGCTCGTCGCGCGGCGCGTGCTGCTCGAGCCGCAGCCCGCCGAGGTTGGGCAGCATCGGCGCTCTTGGTTCCTCAGCAGACGCGCGGCGCGCGCGGACTTATCCACTACCACCGTGCACACATACACACATACACACGCTTCACGCCTCCCGCGTCGTCCAGCGCCGCGCGTGCGCCTCCGGATGGCGGTCCTCGTAGTTGTTCTCAAACGGCCGCCAGTCGAAGGCGGCCTCCGAGGCCACCACAAACTCGGCGCTCGCCACGATCGCGCCCGGCACGTACTCCAGGCGCACCCGCCGCGGAACGCTGTCGCCGTCCGCGACGGTCAGGATGCGCCAGGAGGGCCGGCGCTCCCACCAGCCGGCCTCGTCCGGCGCGCCCGGGTTCGGCCCGTCCTGGGCCGTGCGCCGGCTGGTCCAGTCGGGCGCCGTCGGGAACGTCCGCTTGCGGTCGAGGAGGTGGCAGAGCACCCCCGGGCGCAGCCACGACGTGCTCCGCTCCTCTTCGGGGACGAGCTGATTGGTCGGCGCGCCGCCGCTGTGCCAAGGCAGCGGAAAGTCGATGCGGTGACTGAACATCTGGGGCGTCCTGTTTCGGCGCAGCGTCTCGATCCCGCCCAGCTGGCCGTCGGCGCGGTCGTTGTCGAGCGCGAGGAGGTGCGTGATGACGTCGAAGAGGTAGTTCTGCGCGCGGTAGGCGTAGTCGCCGAGCGGGAGCGCCGCGTGCCCATTGTGGTTGGCGCGCGAGTAGCCGAGCCCGTCCATGCGGAAGACGCCCGCGAGGCCCATCGCAGGGTCGTCGCCCCGTTCGTCGGGGTCCAGCGTCGGCATGTACCGCGCCGTCAGCTCCCGGTCGAGGTGGAGCCCCGCCTCCCTCAGGATTCGCACGCCGGGGTACTCCCGCTCGCCCTCCGGACGCGCGAGCGAGTTGGGCAACTCCACCGGATCGCGGCCCGCGAGGTGCTTGGCCAGCGTGCGGCTGCCGATGCTGGTCCCGGGCACGGCAATCGCGACGATCGCCTGTGGCGCAACGACGATGCCCGATTGCGGGTCGACATGCGCCTGGTACGCCGCGCGCCTCGGCACGATGACCGTGAGCTGCAGCGCCGCAAAGTTGTTCCGGCCGTGGTCGCTGCCGCCCGCCAGCCGGTAGAGCGCGCGTTCGGTCACCCCGTACGTGACGTAGCGCCAGAGCCGACTCGCCCGCGAGCGGTGCAGCTCGTAGTCGTAGGCGAGGTCGACGGCGGAGAAGGGGTGGTTCGGGTTGTTGTCGCCAAACGCCCGCCAGTACCCAAAGTACTCTGGAAACCATCCCAAGGTCGCGGCGCCCTGCGCGTTCCAGCCCGGGTCGCCCGCCCGCTCCGCCGCGCGCTCGATCGCCTCTTGGACCGACCGCCCGCTCGCCCACTGCTGCGGGCGCGGCGTCAGCGCTCGCGGAAGCCCCATGTCGCGCGCGCGGTTGAATCGCCGCAGCGATTCAGTGTACGCCGCAGGCCCACCAAAGCTGGCCACGATCTCCTGCGGCGTCGGGCGCCGGTACTCGGCGCCCAGCGGCGCCGCCCGCGGCGCTGCGCCCGCGACCGCGGCCGCGGCCGCGGCCGCGGCCGCGGCCGCGGGCGGCGCGGGCGCAGGCGGCGGCGGCTCGCCGGTTAGCCTGGCGCGCACGAGCGCAAACTCGTGCGGGCCGACCACCACGTCGGGCGCGCCGGGGTCGTTCAGCGACTGGTTGTGGCTCCGCCGCCACAGCCAGTAGTCGTAGATGTCGCGAAGGCGGTGCAGCGTGTTGGACCCCGGGAACTGGTAGAGCTCCTCGCCGTGCTGCAGCTCCTCTTGCGAGACGGGGCTGATCTGGTGGCCCTCTCGTTGAAGCGCCCCCTGTCGCGAGCGCGTGCGGCCTCCGACCCCGCCCTCGTCCGCGACCCTGTGGGGGTCGACGAACCGCAGGAACGGGCCCGTGCTCGCGTCGTCGTCGTCGTGGAGGCAGAGTGCGGAGAGGTTGGGCAGCGCCATGGGCGGTCGCGGTCGCGAGGCGTCAACGTGCAGTTTTCAACACGAAGCACGCACACCCAGTCCTTATCACACACGCACACGCACGCAGCACGCGCAGCGCGCCGTTCACTCCGCCGCGTCGTCATCGAGCTGCGCGCGCAGGCGCTTCTTGCGCTCTTCGAAGCCCCGCTCGCGCGCCTCGAGGCGCTGCTCGCGATCGTCGAGGCCCTTCTTGCGATCGTCGAGCTCGGCGTCGGTGGCGGCGGCCTGGCGCTGGATGGCCACGTCCTTTGCCTCGACCGCCGCCCGCGACGCCCGCACCTCGGCCTCGCGCGTCGCCAGCCTCTTCTCGTACGCCGCGAGCTCCTTTTCCTTCTCGGAGAGCTCGCGCGCGCGCGTCTCGGTCTCCACGTTGCGGTCGCGCTCGCTCGCCAGCTGCTCGCGCAGCAGCTGGAGCTCCGCCTGGTGGCCACGGTCGATGCTGTTCTTGGTCTCCTTGAGCTTCTCCAGCACCGCGGCGAACTGTGCGTCGGCCGAGCGCATCTGGGGAGGCTCGGGCGTCTTATGCGCCTTGCGCGGCTTCCGGTACGCGGGGGCGCCCGCACCGTAGCTGTCGCCGCTCGTCTTGCGCCTCTTGTCCGTCGGCGCCGACGCCCCCGCGTTGCGCTGGAGCCAGGAGCTCTTGTCCTCGCCCTCGAGCCGCGCCTCGAGCTGCGAGCGCGGCGTCTTCTGCGGCTCGTTGTACGCGCCGCCCATGGCGACCTCCGCGAGAAAGTCGAAGCGCGAGAGGGCGACGTACTTCGAGCTGTACCTGCGGTACTCGCAGCACACCTTGAGCTCCTTCCAGTCCTCCACCTTCTTCGTCGACAAGTGGTCCCACCCCAGCCCACCGAGGCGGTAGTCCAGCGGCATTCCATCGGCACGGCGGTTGTACTGCGCCTGGCTCGTCACGAGCAGCGGGTCGTCAAAGTGCCACAAGGAGCTGTCGTGCAGCAGCCGTAGCGTCATGCCCTGCCCCTTGACGCCCCCCTTCTTGCTGTACAGGGCCATCAGCGACCCCAGCCACGCGTTGGGCTCTCGGCAGCCGATGAGGATGTACCACCGCTGCTTCGGGTGGCCGCGCTTGCGCCGCCAGATCTCCTTCAGCCACCGCCACCCCTCGACGTCGGCCCACGTCTCAAACGTGCGGCCTTCGAGGCGCTCGGCCTGGCCGTCGCGCCGGGCCTGGTCCCACTCCGTCTGCCACGCCTCGCCGGACTGGTAGTCGCTCGCCGGGTCCTCCTCGTCTTCGTCCTCCTCCTCCTCCTCCTCGACCCCGTCCTCGTACGTGGGGAGGTCGTCGGTCGCCGCGCGGCCGAGCTCCTGGAGCACCTGGTGCGCGGGCTCCGCGGCGATCTCCTCGAGCCCATCGCTGTGCTGGGGCGACACCGGAGGGAGGTCCTGCACACCGAGCGTGGGCTCGGCCCGCGTCATCTCCTCCAGAGAGCGCCAGTTCGCGGGGTTCCAGGACGTTGGCATGGCGCGCATGGCGCGGGCTGGCGTGCACGCTCCAGCGCGCAAGCCGCAGCCGTCGTCGCCGTGCCAACTGCACGAAGGACCGCGCCTCCCTGCGTCCCTGCGTCCCTGCGCGGCTGCCGGCTGCCGGCTCCGCAGGCTCCTGGGCGAGGAGCCACGAGGAGCCAGCGTTCGTGGACTACTGCATTCGTACGCGATTCGTACTCGATTCGTACTTGGTTCGTATGCGAGTGTATGCGCAAATGTCTCCCGCATACTCCCGCGTACGGGCCAAGCCAAAAGCATTATATGGAGGGGGTGCAATTTCGTCAGCGCTTAATGCCGAAATCGCACCCCCTCCATATAATGCTTTTTCGATCGGGGCTATGCGGAGCTACGCGGGAGACATTTGCGCATACGCCCGCATACGAACCGCGTACGAATCAAGTACGAATCGCGTACGAATGCAGTAGTCCCTCCCGGAGAACTGAGAACTCCGGCGCCGGAGTTCCGGGTTCCCAGTTCTCAGTTCTGCCCTCCCCCCACGCACGCCCATTCCAAACCCCAGCGCTCACTGCGCGACCTGCACGACCGTCCGCTGCTGGAAGGCCTGCGCGATCTGCGCCAGCTCCCACTTCAGGTCGGTCGAGATGGCCTTGACCAGCTCGTTGACGCGCAGCTGCTGGCTCACCGCCTCCGCCTCCTGCGTGCGCACGAGCGTCTCGGTCTCGTCCTCGGACATTGCGACGTGGGTGGCGTCCGTCGCCGCGGCTTCCTCTTCGAGCAGCTCGTGGCATCGCGCGGCCGTGACTGCGTGCACGTCAAGCCCCGCCGAGTCGGCGAGCGCCGGCGCGGACGTGCCGAAGCCGTCGCTCATGTGCATGCCCGTGGCGAGCGCCAGCCGCGCGGCGTGCAGCTTGGCGTCGGACCGGTCGGACCCGTCCGTCTCGGGCGCGGCCTCCTTGTAGCGCACGAGCGTGACGAGGGCCTTCGGGGCGGTGCCCGTCTCGGCGGCGCGCCTCAGCCGGTTGGCCATCATTCGCTTCCGCCCGAGGTCGGCGTGCATCGCCGGCGTCGCGTTGACGCCCGCCTGATCGATGCGCTCGGCGGCGGCCGTCGCCGCCTGCGTCGCCGCGGTCACGCGCTCCATCTCCGAGAGCTCCTCGTCGGGCAGCGTCTCCGCCTCGGAGAGGACGCGGTCGCGCACGGCGACCGCCTCGGCCGTCTCCGCCCTGGCGGCGTCGCGCTCCTCGCAGAGCGCGGCAATCTTGAGGTCGTTGCTCTTGATGATCGTGTCGGCCTCCGCGCAGTCGGTCTTGAGCGACTCGATGGTCTTGAGGTGCTCCTCGACGGCCAGCCGGAGCGCGGCGATCGCGTCGGCGGGCGGCTCGGCGGGCGGCGAGGCGCCCACCTCGGCCTCGCCTTCGACCGGGGCCTCGACCGGGGCCTCGACCGGGGCGGAGGTGGCCTCGGCGGGCGCCTCGACCTGGACCTCGGCTCCGACGCCGGCTTCGACCTCGACCGCCGCCTCGGTCTCCTCCGGCTCCTCCGCCGCTGCGCCCACGGCCAGCTGTGCGACGACGAGCGCCTCCTCGAGCGCGGCGTGTCGCGTCTTGAGCGCCTCGTGCGCCTCGGTCGTCTCCTCCACGATCTTCTCAAGTCGGGACGCGCGGCCGACCTCTTCGTCGTACCGCGCCTGGAGCTCGACCGCGCCTTCGGCCTGCATCTTGAAGCGCTCCATGTCGAGCGCCTCCATGCGCGGCACGCTGGCGAGCTCGGAGCGCGCCGCGGCCTCGCGCTCTTGCGCGATCCGCACCTCGCCGGCGAGCGAGGTGATCCGCGCATTGTACGTCGCACGCTCGGTGGCGAGCGCCTTGTTTCCGCGCGCGACGGAGCGCTCGGCGCTGGCCAGGCGCTCGGCCGAGGCGTCGAGCTTGGACTGGAGGTCGGCGATGACGCCGTTGAGGCGCAGCGTCTCCTGCGACGTCTGCGCGGCCCCGCCGCTCAGAAAGCCCGCCTGCAGGCTGCGCGCGCCGTTGGCGCCCGTGGCGGCGGTCGCGCGCCCGGCCGCCGGGCCGCGCATCTGCGGCAGCGTGAACTTGAGCCCACCGCCGCCGCCGCCGCCGTAGGCGGGCGCGTTGGTCGCGTTCGCGCCGAGGGTCGTCGACAGCAGCTGCCGCTGGAATGGCGCCGCTGTGGGCGGTGGGTGGTGGAACGCCATCGGGTTGCCCGCGGGCGACGCGTAGTAGCCGGCCGTGGAGGCGGGCGGCAGCGCGGCCGCGCCAAACGCAAAGGGCGCCTCGGCGTTGGTCGGCGGCGACTCGGGCGAGGCCGGCGCCGCGCCGCCGCCGCCAAAGACGCTGCGCAGCGAGAAGCGCGAGGCGGACTCGGCGGCTTCGTGCGGACGGACGCTCATCAGGCCATCCACGCACGTGCTTGTTGATAGGACGATCGGGCAATCGGCGTTATCGCTGGGAGGAGCGCGCGCGCGGAGCGGCGCAAACCGGACCCTTCCGCGATAACGCCCGCCGCAGAACGGCTGCTAGTAGCACGAGCGGCGTGCGGCACGTCGCGATGGCGTCGCCGGCGTGCAGTCTGCCCGACCTCTCGCTGCTGGACCTCGGCGCGTCCACGGGGGCGCGCAGGAATCTGGCCGAGGTGGCCGCGGGACGGGCGCCCGCGCCCGCGCCCGCGCCCGCGCCCGCACCGACGCCCGCACCGACGCCCGCACCGACGCCCGCACCGACGCCCGCACCGACGCCCGCGCCTGCGGCGTACCAGCCGCCGACGCCCCATCGCGACGGCCGCAGCGTCCCGTACGCCAACGGGCACGGCGCGCCGCCGCCCCTGGGCGACGAGGAGCACGATGTGAGCAAGCAGCGCGACCCGACGCACGGCCCCAACGATCTGGAGCTTCCGGACTGGCGGCGCGGGAGCGGAAGGGTGCAGGATCGCAGGATCGCCCGCGGGTCGCCGCTCGAGTGGTGGCCCGCGGCGCCCGACGAGCCCGCGTGTCCCAACACGCTCAGGAGCTTCCTTCGAGGGGCCGACGGCGGCGTCGACGCGCTCCAGCGCCTGCCCGCGTGGCCGCCGAGCGAGCAGGGCGTCCTCGGACAGCGCGATCTGAACGGGCTGTGGACCACGATGCATGGCTGCGAGCTGCGCGGCCGCCGCCTTCCGCACCGGCTCGCGTTCGTCGTCGACACGGAGACGATGTTCACGGTCGCAAACGCGGCGGAGCTTTCCGAGCGCTTCGACCCTCACTTTGCGCGGGTGCTCTACAAGGAGGCCGAGGAGCGGAGCGTGCTGGCGAGGCTGCCAAACGGCGCGGCGCTGCTGGCCGACTGCAGCGAGGGCCCGTCGGCGCTGTTCGTCTTTGTCACCAAGCGGGCAGACGACAACCCGCGGAGCGCGGCGAACAGCGCCGACGGATCGCGCCTCTGGCGGCACAGCAGCACGGTTGCGAAGATGGAGGCGTGCATGCGGCTGTACCAATCGCGAGCGCGACAAGCGCTGCCCAATCTCGCCGCGCCGCCGCCCGTCAGCGGATACCAGCTGCACGTCGACTTCAACCGCTGTTCGGACACGGTGAAGAGCAACTGCATCGGCAAGCTCCAGCGCGGAGACTACGCGGCGTGCACGGTGGTCGACCCGCACGGACAACCGCACGGCGAGCACGTCGACGGCCAGTACCTCGTGCCGGGACGGCCCTCGCTCTGCCGCGTGAGCGACTACGTCTGCAACATGCTCTACCAGACGGCGTGGGCCGGGGCTGACGCAAGCGGGCACCGAGAGTCGATCCCGATCCTGCTGACGCAGAACGAGCGGATGCTCCACCGGCAGATGCACATGGACCCTGAGGCGTCGAAGCACGTGCGGTACCACTGGGACGCGCTTCTGCGCACGACGGACCAGCGCATCAAGGCGGTGGCGGAGGCCGACTGGCAGAGGGCCAACGCAAAGGTGCACGAGGACTTTGTCGCCATGCGGGGCGCGCAGCCAGCGGGCGCCGACAGCTTCGGCCAAGGCCAGGCCGACGAGCTGCTGGCGCTGCTCGA
>Ga0115012_10002849_pt1 | contig 10161 bp, 12 predicted proteins | sample TroAtlMetagenome_FD_88706 | JGI IMG/M metagenome (GOLD analysis project Ga0115012, IMG submission 88706) | Marine eukaryotic phytoplankton communities from Atlantic Ocean - Tropical Atlantic ANT10 Metagenome | ecosystem: Environmental > Aquatic > Marine > Oceanic | place: Tropical Atlantic...
ACGACGCACACGACGCACACGACGCACACGACGCACCCGCTCACTTGCGCTGGCGCTTCGACCGCCGGAGCGGCTCCGGAGCCGCCGCTTTCCGCTTGGAGAGCGGCGCGTCCTCGTCGTCCGAGTCGTCGATGAGGACCGCCGTCTTGCGCAGCGCGTCGTCCTTTTCCTTCCACGAGCGCGTCGCGGTCACCGTCGGCATGTCGTCGTCGTCGTCGGCCGCGGCGCGCGCCGCGGCGCGCAGCCGGTCGATCGAGCTCGGCGCGCGCACCTGGCCCGCCCAAACCGTAGGCGCGGCGGCGGGCGCGGCGGCGGCGAGGGCGGCGGCGCCGAGGGCGGCGGGGGCGAGGGCGGCGGCGGGCGCGGGGTCGACGAAGCACCGCTGCTGGACCTTCGACGGGGCAGAGACGTCGTCAAAGACGGACGCCGTCACTGGGCGCGTTCCACTCAAGAGCGCTTTCATCGTCTTGGTGCGCTCCAGCTCGCGGGCCACGCTTCCGTCGGCGTCGTCTTCGTGCGCGCGGATGCGAATGCACAGCGCGCAGTGGAATGGGTTCTCGCACTTGCCAATGTGCTTGATCAGCCCCTTCTTGAGCGCCTGCGGCGCGAGCCCGCTGGCCTTGGACTTCCACGCTTCGCGCGCGCCTTGTTTGGCGTCGTATTCCGCGACTTTTGCGGTGGCGGACGCGAACGTCGCATTCGGCGGTCCCGCGCGCAGACAGGCCTCGCCCAGACGACACATCTTGCACTTGCTATTGGGCGCCGGCCTCGGCCCGCCGGGCTGCACCCGGCGGAGGTGCGGGCACGTCTTCATGTGCTCCTTGAGCTGGTCCATCATGCGATTCTTGGTGCGCCGGCATGCCATGCTCGTGCAATGCGCGTCCGTGCAGTGGAAGGCGTGGACGAGGACGAGCGGCTCCTGCCAGGGCTCCTTGTTGCTCGTGCCCGAGAAGACGCTCCCGACCGACGGCAGCAACGCGCGCGTCTCGGCGGGCGCGGCGGCGGGCGCGGCGGCGGGCGCGGCCATTTGTGCCCGTAGTGCAATGGCCGGCGGCGCGCGAGCGGCAGCCGGTTGTAGTTGGGGCGACTGGCCGGTACTAGGAATCTACAATTTTGCAAAAAGTGCTGCACTAGTAGATTTCTAGTACGCCTGCCTTCGTTGGCTGTTTGCGTTTGACTGTTCCATGTGCGATCTCGTCAAAGACTTGCGCGTGTGTGCGACGAACCACTATGGTGCAAGTTTGTGACGAGATCGCACATGGAACAGTCAAACGCAAACAGCCAACGAAGGCAGGCGTACTAGAAATCTACTGGCGCAGTGGATTTGTAGATTTCTAGTAGTGGCAATAGATCGCAATCTCCAGTGGATCTCCGGTAGGATTTCCAGTACGCGGGGTGCGTTCCGCCCGGGCGATAACCCCGCCTGCGCGTCGCCGGGGATGGAGGAGCATGGCGTCCACAAGGGGCGCGCTCAAGGACGCCTTCGTCGAGAGCAGAGGGTCGTGGGACCCATGGAGTGAGGGGAATGGCTCCAATGGGCTGACTGGCCGTTATCTGCACTCGATCCTAGGCGTGGCCTTCGGAAGTCTGACATTGGTCGTGGGGTCCATCCTCCTCATCGTGTCGGCCGCCGAGTTTGACCAAGCGACGTGGGTTGACCACAAGCGCGACTCGAGCTGCACCGAGGACCTCAGCCACGACGGCATGTGGCACTGCTCCCCACTCAGCGACATCCTCGATTCGCGGTACAAGCACCACGGCCTCACCGTCGCCGGCATCTTCTTGGTCTGCGCAGGCTTTGTCGTCACGTTCCTCTCCGCTGTACCGCTCGTTGCTGCCGGCGAGATCATGCGCCTGAAGGAACAGGCCGAGACGGGCAAGACGGCCGAGGAGCGCCGCAAAGCAAAGGAGGAGTACGAGTCCAGATTCGACTCGTTCAACCGGAACGCCGAAATCCGCTCCAGCGCGGCAAGCGTGCTGCACGACGTACAGGTCGACCCGCTGCTGCCGGCGCTCACGCTTGCGCGGTAGCGTGTGTTGCGTGCGTGTCTCTAATGAAACGACGCCGTCGGCGGTTGCGCGCGGGGGGTGTTGCGCGCGCGGGCGCGCGCCGGGTCCGCCGGCCGGCCGGGCGTCGGCTGGCCCTTGCGTCGCCCCCGTGCGTGCATGCAGTAGAGGCCGCGCGACATGTCCGGACACAATGCGCGCAACGTGCGTCCTCGCACCGAGGCGCCGGCCGACTGGCGCGAGGCGCCGGCCGAGGCGCCGGCCGAGGCGCCGGCCGAGGCGCCACTCTCGCTGCCGCTGCCGCTCTACAACGAGTCGTGCGCATTCTTCGACGAGAAGCGCCTCATCCGCATGCGCGTCCTGGGCGACACGGTCGCGCGCTTTGCGCCCGAGCACGGCCTGCTCGCGCGCCTCGAGCAGCACCACGACAAGGTCTACCCAATCGCGGAGCACATCGGGGCCAAGCTGCGCGTCTTGCTCATGAAGCAGGACTCGCTCGACGCCGCCAAGGAGGTTTACGACAACACCCAAATCGCGCCGCTGGTCCTCAACATGGCCAACGCCCACCGCCCCGGCGGAGGCTACCGCTCCGGATCGGCGGCGCAAGAGGAAAACCTCTTCCGCCGCTCCAACCTGCACTACTGCTTCAAGGACGGCGAGGTCGTCGCCGACGCGCGCGATCCGACGCGCGCCCTCTACTCCAAGGCCATGCAGGACCTGATCAACGCAACCAACGGCGTCGTCTACATTTCCGACAAGCCGCGGTACTGCATTCGCGACTCCGAGCACTTTGAGCGCTACACCCTCGGCTACGACCTCTACCACAACGAGTGGAACTGCTTCCCCTTTTACGAGATGCGCTCGGCGGCGCTGGCCGTCGACGGCGAGAGCAGCGAAGAGCAGCGCGTCGACGCGTCCAATCGCATTCGCGCGCAGTTTCTGTCGGCGCGCCGCGCCGGCCACCGCGTCCTCGTCCTCTCGGCCTTTGGCTGCGGCGCCTTTGGCGGACACTCGAACATTGTCGCCGAGGAGTACTGCAAGGCGATCCTCGACAACAAGCACCACTTCTCGCTCATCGTCTTTGCCATCCACTTCGCTGGGTGGGGCAAGCACAACCTCGAGATCTTCGAAGAGGTCTTCGAGCGCGAGCTCTCGGCGCCGCTGAATGCCGAAGACGGGCTCTACACGGGCCGGTCTGGTTACTACGACAAACGCACGCAGCGGCAGCAGTAGACCGCGGACCGCGGAGTGGGTGCGTAGCGTGTAGCGTGTATGTGGGAGGTTTTAATTAAAGCCATAGTGCAACTCGAGCCCCCCCTTCCGAGTCCCCGCGGCTGCCGCTCGCGTGTTGCGGGAGCGTGCACGCGAAAACGGCAAAGACGCCATGTCCGGCCTCAGCCTCACCTTCGAAGTCCCCGCCGGTGGCGACGCCCACAAGAAGCTCCTCTCGGGGGAGGTGACCATGGAAATGGTCACCGAGACGGCGCAGCTGGTCGTGGACCAGAAGGAGCTGGAGAACGCCTTTGACGAGGAGCACGACGCCGCCGAGCAGGCGCGCGTGCCCGTCGACCCCAAGGACGACTGGGTGGAGTACCTGCCCCGGGACGTCCCCAAGGAGCGCCACTGCAAGCGCTACGAGGTCGCGCTGAAGCGGCTGCCGCCCGGGCACCCGCAGCGCGGCAAGCTCAGGTCGCACATTGACAAGCGCAAGCAGCACACCGACCTGAAGCTCAGCGGCCGGCGCGCGGCGCTGGACAAGGAGGTCCGCGAGCGCAAGCAGGCGGCCGAAGAAAAGCGCGCCGCGAGGGCGCGCGCCCTCGAGCTGGTCGAGCGCGACCTGCGCGTGAGCAGCGATGGGTCGGGCATGATGGAGATCAAGTTCCCGAGCAGCGACGACCCCGCGGTCAATGCGGTGATCAACTCGTTTGCGGCCCGCATGCAAAAGGCGGCCGACGAGGTCAAGGCCGAGCGCGAGGCCGAGGAGAGCCAGCCGCCGCAGTAGCGCGTAGCGTGCGTGCGTGCGTGGGTCTCCAAATTAAAAACAAAAGAATCCCACGCGGCTGCCGCTTGCGCGCGCGCTCGCCTTGGAGCGCAAGAAGAACAAACGACAACCCCGATGGTCAAGCCGCCTCCCGCGCCCGCCGCGCCGATGTGCCCAACGGCCACGGACCTATTCTCCGGCGCGACTGTCGACGTCTCGGCGCGCCTCGAGGAGGCCAAGAATGCGCACGCAATCGTGCACGCCGAGCTCCGCGAGGGCCGCGTCGGCTTCAGCCCGGACGACCCGTACGTCTTCGTCGCCCGCGTGTCCAAGGAGATCGGGCGCTCGAACGAGGACAGCCAGCGCATCTTGGCGGACTTTCTGCTCGCCTACAAGCGCGGCCAGGTCGCCTTTGGCGTCGGCGGGCTCGGCTCGTGCTGGTGCGACTTCACGGTGCGCCCGGGCGAAGTCGAGCGCATCGGGCTCGACACCCAGATGAAGCCGGCGCCGCCGGCGCTCCCGGAGCGCAAGGGCACGTGGTACATTGATCTCCACGGGGACCCGTGCGCGTAGCGTGCGTGTGTGTGCGTGGGTTTTAATGAAAACCATAGTGCACCCCCCGAGTCCGCCGTCCGAGTCGCCGCGGCTGCCGCTCGCGCGCGCGCACTCGCTGTTGAAGCGCAAGCATGTCCGACGCCGAAGCAATCGCCACCGCCGCCCTTGCCGCCGCCGTCCCCGCGACCACCGAGGGATACGCCTCGTGGCACGACGAGGTCTGGGATAAGGTCGCCGGTATGGCGGGATTCGAACTCGTCGCCATGGATCCCATCGCGCCCGACGCGGTCTCGTGCAGGCTCAAGCTGCCGTCGGAGGCGCTCTCGTGCTGCAAGATCGTCGCCCTCACCGAAGGCGGCAACGGCGAGTTTTTCGTGACCCTCAAAAAGCCGGAGGCACAGGCGTAGCGAGTGGGTGTGGTGCGCGTGTGTGCGTGGATGAAAAGCGATTTACCATTCGAGGCGCGGCGCCTGATCAGAGGAGGGATGCTGCCCCACCTCGGCGGCCTCTCCGTGCACGGGCCGCCGGCGCCCACCGGACCAAACGCAAGCAGATGGTTTATTCAAGAGTACCACGTGCACTGGAGGGAGATTGAGCACGAGCTTCGGGAGCTCCTCCAGGAGGCCATCGACCACAAGATGGACTTCCACCCTCACGACCCCGGCGCCAGAATCCTCGAGGGGTTTCTGGCCGTCCTGCGGGGCAAGTGGGGGGACACTTCGCCAGATACGCAGCTCCACCGGACCACGAAATTCCTCGGGACCTACGCGCGACCGTTTGGAATCTACTTCAAGGAAAAGCTGAGGGCCGAGTACACGCTCATGGAGCAGCTCCACACCATGGTGCGGCGGACGCTGCTGCCAGGGCTGCGGAAGTTCCTCGAAAGACATCCCGAACCGCGTCCCCAGTACTACATTCGTCCTTGGCACCGAACCGACTTTTACGAGAAGCTGCACGCGCTGCACCCTGACGACACGGCCGCGCTGAACCGCGACCTCGACGAGCTCCTGAAGCCGCTGCTCAAGGGCGACAACCACGCCTGGTTTGGGCGCGGCGCGACGCAGCCAAAGGACGACGTCCTCGCCTTCTTCCGCGCGTGGCTGCCGGATGCTGGCCCAAACGACCAGTGGACAAAGTTTACGCACCCGGGCCTCAGGTGGTCGCCCGAGCAGATGATGGCGGACTTTGCCCTGTGGAAGCGCGAGCTCCAAAAGCGCCTCTACAAGCGCGCCGCCGAGCGTGCGGGGGAGGCGGGGCCGAGCGCGCGCGACGAAGCCGGTGCGTCGTAGTGTGCGTGTCACTGAGCGTTGGGTCTATAAAGAAACGCACACTCCCTAAAAGTCTTCGTCGAGCGCAAAGCTGTTGCCCGTCTCGGCCGCCGAGCCAATGGAGGCCATGACTCCCGATTTCTGGTACTCGCCGACCCTGCGCTCGAACTGCGGTGGGAGGATTGCGTGTGAGTGCGATGTGAGTCTAAAGGTTCGGGTCGTGCTGGGCGTACGAAGTTGGTCTTGCCTTGCAGCGAGATCAATTCCATCCAGTCGAACGGGTTGGCCGTATTGTAGAGCTTGGGCGCGCCGAGCGCCACGATTAGCCGGTCGGCGCAAAACTCTATGTACTCCATCATCATCTCCGCGTTCATGCCGATCAGCGACACGGGCAGCGAATCGGACACGAAGACCTTCTCGTGCTTGACCGCGTCGCCCACGATCTCGTGGATGGTCGCGTCGCTGAGCTTGTTCTCGAGCATGTTGTAGAGGTGGCACGCGAAGTCGCAGTGCATGCCCTCGTCGCGGCTGATGAGCTCGTTGGAGAACGTCAGCCCAGGCATGAGGCCGCGCTTCTTGAGCCAGAAGATGGCGCAGAAGGATCCCGAGAAGAAGATGCCCTCCACAACCGCGAACGCGACCAGCCGCTCCGCAAAGCGGTTGGACGACGAGATCCAGCGCAGCGCCCACTCGGCCTTGGCCTTGACGCAGGGCACCTCGTCGATGGCGTTGAGCAGCTTCGACTTCTCGGCCTTGTCCTTGACGTAAGTGTCGATGAGCAGCGAGTACATCTCGCTGTGGATGTTTTCGATCATCACCTGAAAGCCGTAGAAGAACTTGGCCTCGGTGAGCTGCACCTCTTGCGAGAACCGCTCGACGAGGTTCTCGTTGACGATGCCGTCCGACGCCGCGAAGAAGGCGAGGACGTTCTTCACAAAGTACTTCTCTTCGTCGGTCAGCTTCTCCCAGTCTTGCATGTCGTTGCCGAGGTCCACCTCCTCGGCCGTCCAGAAGCTCGCCTGCGACTTCTTGTACCACCGCCACGTCTCGGCGCACTCGATCGGAAAGACGACGTACTTCCCCGGGTTTTCCTGCAGGATGGGTTCTTTGCGGTCTTCGAGGCTCAGCGTCGTGCACGCTGGCGCGGCGGCCGCCTCCCTGAGGACCTTGTTCTCGACTTTGAGGGCGACGTTCTCGTTGCGCAGACGCACCAGCTCGGCGCGCTCGTCGTCGCCCAGAGGCTCCGCCATTGCGGTCACGGGTTTCGGCGGGGCGCGAGCGGCAGCCGGCGGGTTTCGAAACGTTACTAATGAACGAAGACCGACGAAGCTACCCCGGTTGCCAAACTAGTACCGAACGCTCCCGCCTTCCCACGTTAGCGGCGCGCGCGTCAACAACCCTGCGTGCGTCGCGCGTCGTTGAGCGCCTTGAGCTCGGCGATCTGCACCACGAAGGTGCCGACGGATCTCTCCCACACCTTGTTTTGGTAGTACGTGTGCAGATCGAGGCCGCTGGGCGGCATGCCGCCGCCGCCGCACAGCGTCGTCGGCGGCCACGTCGGGTGGCCCGACTTGACAAAGAGGCGCGCGACGTCATCGGAGAATGGCAGGGCGGCGCCGCGCGGCCGGCCGCAGTGGACGGCGCTCATGGAGCGTAGGCGGCCGCAGCGGGCGCGCGCTCTCTTGAGTACCACTAGCGCGCGAGCGCCAGCCGCAAGTGCAAAACCGGCTTTAAAAAAAGAGGCGCGCACTATGCGCGCACCACCAGCGTCGCGCGGTGCTCGGGCCCGTGGGCAAACGGAAACACGTCCTTCCGCGTGCCCACCTTTTGGAGGTCCTCGTACTCGGTGACCATCGAGCTCTGCACGAGCCCCGGCCGGTGCGGATCGATGACCTTGCGCTTGAAATGGTCGCCGTCTTCGAAGACCTCCTCGGTCAGGGTTGGGTCCGTCGCGGAGACGGGCCTGAAGATCTCCTTGTCTTTTTGGGGCTGCCGGATCTTGCGGCTCCTGAAGAGCGGCATCCCGTAGGAAAGGTACCAGTCGTACTTTTGCGACGTGTACTTCTTGGGCGCCGCGTCCGTGAGCACGAGTCCCGAGTACGGCGGAACGCCGTCGGCGGACCACGTTTTGAAGTGCTTCTCCAGCTTCGCCTGCTCCGTGCCCGCCTGCTTGAAGGCGTACACGTTGAGGTTCCGCTCGATCAGGCGCTTGATGCCAAACGTAAACGGCGAGTTCTCCTGGAAGTTGTCGCCGTCGAAGGTGAAGACGGCCTTGCTCAGCGTCGCGTCGGCGGCGGCTCCGAGCTCTGCGGCGACCATGGCGACGAGTTCGTCAAAGTCCGCTCCCGCTTGCTCCGGAGTGAGCAGCGCCTTGATCGCGACCTGCTCCGCCGGGCTCCGGTCCTCCGGCCAGTTCTTCTTGTACTCGTTGTACCCCTCTCCGAGCTCGGCGCCGCTCGGGAGGTTGCCCTTGCCCGCAATGTGCACAATGAGCTGCACGCCTTCGCGCTTGAGGCGGTCCTCGTACTCGCTCGCGCACAGGGTCTTTGGGGTCGGCTTCTCCAGCTCTTCGCAGGGCGCCGTCCCCGTCGCCACCTTTGCGTGGCGCAGCTCGAGGCGTCGCCGCGCGACGGCTTGGTCGACGAGGTAGGCGCGTCCCGCGCGTGGGGCGGGGCGGAAGTGGAGCGGCATCCCGGGGTTGGTACAACGCCTCCGACGGCGTGGTCGGGGTTATCGTTGTCCAAACAGCTAATCACGAATAAAAATAGCGCGCGTTCGGTTTTGCTATACACAGAGTTTCTTCGGCGTCGCGCTCGGCGGCGCGGGCGCGGCTGCCGCCGCCGCTGCTGCTCGCGGCGGCGCTGCGGCGCGAGCTGCCGGCGCTCGAGGCCGGCGACGCCGAGCGCGGCGCCTTGGGCGCGTCGTCGTCCTGGGTCAGGTCGACGGCGGCCATCGGCCGCTTGCGGCTGGCGCCGCTCTGCGAAGGCGTCGACGACTGCGCCGAGTGCGCCGACGAGTGCGAGGACTGTCGTTGTACGCCCGGCGCGCTCGGCGTCGCGCTTGCCGTGGGCTTTGGCGTCGTCGGCGTCATCGGCGGCATGAGCGACAGCGGGGCCATGTCGCGCGCGCGCCCCTCTTCCCCCCGCGTTCAAACCGTGCTAGCGCGCGAGCGGCAGCCGGCGCTTCCAAACTTGGCAAGCGGGTTGCACGACGCGCGCGGCGCGAATTAATTATAACGGCAGCTACGCTCTCCCCCTACCCACTTGCACCCACTGACTGGACTTATCCCGGGACTCGGGGATGTCAGGCCGCCACCGGCGCGGGCTTGACGGACGCGGCCTTGAACGCCGCGACCGACTCCTTGGCGCGGCGAATGGCGCGACGTTTGAGGTCGCCGGAAAGGGTCGTCTCCACGGCGCTCTGGAGGATCTTGTCGTTGAGCGTCTCGCCTTTGGTGTACTTCAGGACCTCCTTGCTGGACTCGGCGATGTTCTCGATGATGTGTTCGATGACGCGGTCGATCTCCGACACGGCGGCTTGCGAAATGGTCATCGATGTGCCGTGCTGGGCCTTGTGGATCTTGGCAACGTAGACCGCCTGCGAGCAGCGCGGCTTGGTCCCGGCGTGCGGGTCGCCGCGCTTCTTCTTCTTCTTTCCGTCGGCGGCGGTCGGCGGCATTTGCTGCGGCTCGCTGTTCTTTGCGCGCGCGCGCGCGAAGACCGGGGAATATCGTGCGAGCCAAATCGCAGAGGGGTGAGCGCTTAGCGGCTGCCGCACGCGCGCTAGGGACTGGCAAGAGCCGCGCGCGCGCACCGCGACGGCCGACGATCGACGCGAGGAGAATGAGCGCCGCGCGGGCCGCGTGGGAGGCGCACCTCTCCAAGGAGCGCGCGCGGCTCCTCGCCGAGCTGCCGTCGCTCTACGGGTGCGGGCTGCTCGACCCCAACGAGGTGACTCACAACGACGCGCGCCTCGAGTTCCGATTCGTCCAGCAGCCCGCGCCGGGCGCAAACCCGCTGACGACGGCCGCGACGCCCTGGCGGCTCTGCCAGATGCTCGCCGCGGAGGACGAGCCGGCGAGCGAGGTCGAGTTCGACGCCGACGCCTTCAAGCTGGTGACCACCAGCGCGTGCGGCCGCGACCAGCAGGTCTCCACGCTCGCTCGCGTCGGGGACTCGCTGCCGCACCGGTTTCCGTTTCTCGGACTGCACAACCGCACCGCGCTGCGCATGGCGAGCGTCCGCTGCCGGCTGCGCACCGCGCTGCTCCCGGTGGAGCGCCCGGACAAGTGGCGCACGGAGGTGCGCTGCGTGGTGCGCCACCGGCGCGACGGCGGCGACGGCGGCGACG
>Ga0115012_10002851_pt1 | contig 10159 bp, 8 predicted proteins | sample TroAtlMetagenome_FD_88706 | JGI IMG/M metagenome (GOLD analysis project Ga0115012, IMG submission 88706) | Marine eukaryotic phytoplankton communities from Atlantic Ocean - Tropical Atlantic ANT10 Metagenome | ecosystem: Environmental > Aquatic > Marine > Oceanic | place: Tropical Atlantic Ocean...
CAAGAATCTCCTTGAGAAGCATTAGTTGAGGGTGGCTATGGTAAGTTGGTTTTCCAAGTTGGTCGTCGCTAGCACTGTCCGGATGCCCAGATGGTTTGTTAAATGGGTCTCTCGTAGATATGTTGCAGGTTCTGAATTATCTGATGCTGTTAAAATAATGCAGAGATTGAGTAAAGAAAAGGCATGTTTTACCGTTGATGTACTGGGTGAAGAGATTTCCACAATGGAAGAGGCTCAGTACTTTTATGATGAATATGTAAGTGTTACAAATGCAATTATTGAGCATGATTTGGACGCAAATCTAAGCATTAAACCAACTGCATTTGGCATTTTAATTGATCCTAAAAAAGGATTTCAAAATATCAAGAACTTGGTTGAAATGGCGTCAAAGAATGATATTTTTGTCCGTTTAGATATGGAAGACCATCGTGTCACAGAGGATACGATACAGGTTGTGATAGATTTGCATTCTCAAGGTTTAACCAATGTAGGGACTGTTTTACAGGGACGTTTGTTTAGAACATTAGATGATATAGATGAACTCGAGACTAAACTCGGCCCAATGGCTGATTATCGAATTTGTAAAGGTATATACCTTGAACCGGAGGAGATTTCATTCACTTCATATTCTGACATTGTAGCTGCCACTAATTCGTCTATTGACAAAATGCTCTCTGCAGGTGCTTACTGTGCGATTGCTTCACATGATATTCCTGTAATAAAGCACGCTAAATCAGCATTGAAATCCTTTGGCATGGGTCCGGACATTGATGACCCAAGGGAAAATGCAGGTCCTAAAAGAAATGCTAAAGGCAATGGGTATGAATTTCAAATGCTACTCGGAGTTAGGGGGCCTATGCGACGAAAATTAGCTGCAGAAGGACACAGGACGAGAGTGTACATTCCCTACGGTGCCAAATGGTACGAGTACAGTATAAGGCGGCTGAAGGAGAATCCGACAGTAGGTGCACAGGTTGCTAAGGCATTTTTGATGCCTTGGACAAATAGGCCCTAATTCCTAGGGCGCTTTTTCTTTCGTTTATTAGAAGGAGTGACACGTTTCTTAGTGATTTCTTTCGGTACTTCCGGATTTGGATTAAATCCTAATCTCCCCTCTTTCCATGCCTGTCTTCTTTCACGTGGTGTTTTTGGCTCAAAGTGTTCTGGCTGTGGGGGTTCGTGGAGGTAAATTCTTTTGATATTTTGAGATTCAACAGTGCCTCGCATTGTTCTTCCTTCACCAGTATGAATCGCTCTGATTCTCCATGTTTCACCCCTGTGATCCATTAAATGTCCAGCAGTGAAAGTTTTTCCATACTCGACTAAGATTGATTCTGAATCGGATTGTTCACCTCTTGTCAAAGTCATTTTTACACGAACCATGTCCGTTCTCAAGGCAGATATTCGCACCACTTGGTCAGCCATTGACCTCTTTGCCTTCCTTTCACCAGAAACCAGTATCTGATTAATAGTCCATAACTTTTCATCTTCTTCGAATACATCTCCAAGAATAAATTCTTCATCTTCGTCGACATCGATAGTAATTTTTTGAGAATTGGGTCCGTCGGTTAAGATAAATGGGATTCGAATTAATTTAGGTGGGCGGATTTCCAATGTGGATATGGAACCACATTCATCACATTTGAGCAATAAGTCTCGTCCTTCACCAACTGGTTTTTCACGCAGTAATTGGTGGCTAGAGACTTCATTACAAGCCTCACAAAAGGTTGCATTTTCTAGGATTTCTTCATCATCGGCTTCATTTTGCTCATCCGACATGATATCCCTCAACCGACCCTGAAAGATTGCATCTTTGAAGTCACCGGCTGAAATTAATCAAAGCGAGCATTCATCATGGTTGCCTCATTGGCATCGATATGGGTGAAGAATTACCGGATAGTACCCCATCGAAAGCGGATATTCTTCCATTTATTTTGTCGAAAGATTCAGAACTACCTAAAGACGAACCTGAAATCGCAGCTAATATCTCACAGCAATTACAACACATGGGTCTCTCTACATGGTCACAATCAGTAATTCGCAGATTGCGTAATTCTATTAACAAATTAAAGCCAAAAAGGGTCATAGAAGTCGGAGCCGGAATTGGCCATCGTTCGGCATGGTTTTATGATTTATTCACAAAACATTCGAAGCCTGAAAGATATGATATGGTTGAAAATGGCGCTAAATTTGCTGTCATCCTTCACCGATTAATGACTCGATATGGGGCAGAGGATTGGACTAATATTGTAGTTGGCGACATTCCATCACTTGTAGCTGAAACAACAGCTTGGCGGGCAGCTTCTGCCACAGGTCTGGAAGTCGGGGCGTCACCTCTTGCTGTCGATTCAGATGTCATCATTGTCGATACTAAAGTTGAAGATTTAGCCGATTCAATTGAAATCTTATTGCCATTGTTAAATAAGGGAGGTGTTCTTTTCACTTGTGAACCACCAGTTCCTTCGGGTGATGTGGATGAGAATGATCAAGAAATGATGAAGCATGTCAATGGATTTAATTCATGGATTGAATTAATTACAAAAACTCAGGAAACTCATTATGTTGCCTTTAGCCCATTGTTTGAAGGGACACTTGTCGCATTTTTGGCTAAAGATTAGATTGAACCTGAGGCAATCAACAGATCATTAATCTGTAAAAGTCCATATCCATAATTATCATCATGGCCTTCCTGTCCATCTTGTGCTTTTACCGAGTTCAAAATTAGTTGTTTTATCTGTGCTACAGTATCTGAATTTGCTTGTTCATTATCACTACTAAGTTCGGGAGAATTTTCAAGCAATAAGGCAATTGCTCCTGTTACAAAAACCGTTGACGCACTGGTTCCATCGACTATAGACCAAGATTTCTGATTATTTATGACGGGAACGGATTGTCCAGGGGCTACAAGTTCAGGTTTTTTGTTTGGGTCTTGTCTAGGTAATATTAGGGGGAAAAGACTTCCATCATTATCGCCAATCGAAGAACCCTCCCAATGACTCTCAGATAGTGTCACACCACCTACAGAAATCACCAATTGTTCACTACTTGGATGTGCAACATCGCCATCATCATCAGAACCACCATCATTACCTGCTGCTGCAACAACTACGATACCTTGGTCAATGGCATCACTTGCAGCATCACCAGAATCTCTTCCACTAAAGGGATTGAATGGAAGTATTCCAGGTGCACCGCCTAGCGAGAGAGAAATAATGTTGACGCCTTGTTCTACACACCAATCAATCGCTTGGGCCACAGTTTCATCACTACCTTGCCCATTGATTCCATCCAGTGCTTTTGCAACATATAGATTGACATTGGGGGCAACTCCCTTGATCCAACCATCGGCAACTAAGATTCCAGCCATACTTGTTCCATGCCCATTGTCATCATATGCCTCTGTTTCTGATGAAATGAAATCTCTCCACCCTGCAAGTGTCAACCCCGATAAGTCTGGGTGAGTTAAGTCGATTCCTGAATCGACAATACAGACCGATATTCCATCTCCCTCAAGTGAAACTTCATCTAATTGAATCATTTCACTATATGTATCTTGATAAGAAATTGCTTCGGCGCTTGGTCTTGGTGAAAAAATCCCTTCATCACTGGCAAAATTTACAACCCAGTATATTGAAACAATAAGTAGAAGAGAAATTCCAATACTCACAATCTTTCTAGCTACTGCTAGGTCATTTGAATATAGAATTGCATTTTCATATTGTTCATCTGGAACAACTGGAACTAAATCCGGAATGTCAAAATCATCGCTCATGGATATCAACTAAACGCTTCAACTGCCTCACAAAATGTATCGACAAATAATTTGGCATCTTCTTCTGTATTATAGAGATAAGCAGAAGCTCTTAGAGAGCCATCCTTATGCCCCCTTTCATTGAACCAAGAGTGCACACAATGCTGGCCACTTCTAACCATTACTCCAGCAGCATCATCGAGTAATATCGCTATGTCATGGGCAGGTAATTTATTCATCAATATGGAACAAATACCACCACGCATCTCTGGATTTTCAGGTCCGATAATTTCTATTCCGTCAAGGTGGTTGATTCCTTTTGTCATTATTCTATTCAAATTAACTTCATGCTCATGAACTGCATCCATATCAAGTTTAGATAGGTATTCGATAGCGGAACCACTTGCAATCAATCCTGCAAAGTTTCCGAGTCCACCTTCGAATTTACCAGGTGGTTTAGCCCATTCAAGAGAGTCATAAGTTGTTGTAGTAACTGTTTGACCTCCAGCTTGAATAGTTCTCAAATTTTCTAATAATTCTGAACGCCCCCATAAGCCTCCCATCCCAGAAGGTCCGCACATCTTGTGGATAGAAAATGATAGAAAATCAATATCTAAATCTTGAACATCGACTTTCATATGCGGAGTTGATTGAGCACCATCGACACTGATTAGGGCATTGTGATCATGAGTTATACTAGCGATTTCCTTGATTGGGATTTTAACACCATCTAAATTTCCAACATGGCTCATTGAAACTAATTTTAGTTTATCACCAGCCTCAGAACAAGCATCTTCAAAATTCTGCATATTAAATGAGTTATCACGATTAGATTTTACTACTCTGTGGTCTATACCAAATTCTTCCTTTAGTTGCATCCACGGAACTAGGTTGGAATTATGCTCTCTATCCCCTGTCAAAATAATATCACCCCTTTCCCAACTAAGTCCCTTAGCGATTTGATTAATGGAATGAGTCGCATTTCTAGTAAACACCATCTCATTAGGATTATTGGCATTTATGAATTTTGCAACAGTATTACGAGATTGTTGAACCAATCGTGATACCTGAGTGCCATATCTATGTACAGAGCGACCACCGCATCCTGGATATTTGCTGTAGTAGTCTGATATTGAATCGATAACTTGTTGTGGTTTCAAAGTGACACAGGCATTGTCTAAATATGCAGGCGGATTGTCCTGACAAAGTGTAGGAAAATCATTTCTTAAGTGTGAGAAACTCATTACCAAGCCTCCAAATCTGGGACACAATCGATGTATGGCAGATTAACTCCGCATGATTTACATTCAAAGCGAGTAGGGAATTTTTCTTTACAAATGCTACAAACGGTACCAATTATTCCAAATTTATTGGAACATGATTCATTCGGACATGGAACTGATAACTGCCCGTCACTTTCTCTTTGTAATTCAACTTCAGCATCACATTCAGGGCATTTAGCTTCATCTTCAATCTTTAATTTACCTTGAGAAAGTTCAATTTCAGCAGTGATAGCAGCAGTTGTACTAATTCTAACATCACTACCAAGCATCCTTTGAGGGTACCACATTAACAACATAAATACTGGTACAATGAGTAATCCTGATATAATGTGCATGATGTAATAGGTTGGGTTTTGATCACTTCTTCTAGCAACATAATGTACACCATTCCAACAAGAGTAGAATGCATTAATCAGCCAAAATACCAACAAACTACCCCATCCTACCAATGAATGTTCACGCATCTCTTTTTCCATAACTCTTACATCCTCATGCACGTGATGGATTTGAACATGTAGATCTCTAGTTTCGATTACAGCCTTCCAAAAGAAATAAACAAAGAAGAATATTACGAGCATAATCAATACGCCATACATCATATCGGACAAAACCATGTCCTTAGGGAAATCAGAGTTATTTTGATGGAATAGTACTTGTAGAAACATTAAACCATTCCATATCAGGAGCATGGAAATAGAATGGACTCTCATAACTGGGAACTGAACCCATATCAAGTAGACAAACCAGACCCAACCAATCATTCCAAGTAATAATTGGAAGAATGAAAAACTTCCAACTTTTCTCATACCTTCAAGGCCAACAAGTTCTGGATTACCTCCTGAAAATATATCAGCGGATAAAGAACCTAAGAGAAATGCAACAGTTCCAACGCAGAGGGCAAGTAGTAAATTTTTATCCCATTCTGTTACAGCGAGAAGGACCATGAACTTGATCTCTTTACGTACTTTATCTAATGGACTAAAAATTGGATGGAAATTGGACAACTCAAATTTCAACTTAATGTCGCGAAGATGAAATGGCATTTCTGACATAGTGGAGCTAACCTTTTCGGTTGCCTCAATAGCCTCGCTCATGTCGTGGCCTAAAGGGTTCACATATGAGTTCTTTCGCCTTATCGTTCATTATTTTTAAGCGAGAGCGTTAAACATGGGATGGGAGTCGCAGGGTTGCGAGCCGAGATCGCATAGCCTGGTATTGCGCGCGACTGGAAATCGCGTGTCCTTGTGGCACGAGAGTTCAAATCTCTCTCTCGGCGCCATTTTACTTGCAATTATTTTACTATTTTTAGCCTGTTTGAATTAGAATTGGTATTTGTTCATGGAGCCACCGGCGAGATTTGAACTCGCGACCTCCTCATTACCAATGAGGTGCTATACCGCTAAGCCACGGTGGCGCAATGCCTGCGAATCGCCTTCTGATTATAACCGCTTCGAGACAAAACGGTATTGTTCGCGGGGTTCATCTTTTAGTTCGAAAATCGTATTATTGTAGAAATTTTACCCTCAAAGATTAAAGGGCTATTTTGTCAATTGGTGATTAAGGAAGGCGACTTCCTTAGATGGGATATTGATGGGACAAGAAGTAGAATCTAAAGTGGATATGCGCCGACGTGTGCATGATTTACAGAGCCAAGTTGATGAATTAAAAGAGTTAGTAAACACCTTATTGAGTGTTATTTGTGAAGAGCCAGATGGAGTTCATACTGGTGCTGCACCGACGATACCAGGTCAAAGTGCATCAAAATTCTGTATGTGATCATCCTTTGATTACGACCTTTGGAATTATTCTTGCGATAGGCCTAGCAAGTCCTGCTTTAGAAGTTAGTTCAATGACTTCATCGACATCTTTGTAAGCATCAGGGGCTTCCTCGGATAGGACATTTGGAGTGGATGCATGGACTCTAATCCCTGAATTCTCTAATTCTTTCTTCAATTGTTTTCCATCGATTATCTTTTTGGCTTTAGTTCTTGATAGAGAACGACCTGCACCATGGCATGATGAACCAAATGCTTGATTTTGACCTGAAACAGGTCCAGACATAATCCATGAACCAGTCCCCATATCTCCAGGAACTAGTACGGGTTGTCCGGTTATTTTGAAGTGGGAATTCAGTTCCAATTGGTCTCCTCCAAAAGCCCTTGTGGCTCCTTTTCGATGAACTGCACATTGACAATTTTTCCCATGTATTGTGTGAGTTTCTACTTTTGCAATATTATGCGCAACATCATACAATGTCTTTGCTTCACCATCAACACCCATCTCCAATTTCAAAACTTCTCTAAGACGGTGAGCAAGAGCACTTCTATTGGCAAAGGCAAAATTTGCAGCACCATTCATGTCATCCAAATATTGTTGACCCTCCTTTGAGTGGAATGGTGCGCAAGCCAATTGTCTATCAGCAACATGATAGTCCCAATTTTCATTATACCATCTATTTCCATCACGCCTGTACATTTGTTCTAGTTTCCTTGAATGTTCGCTACATACTTGGTGCCCAAGCCCTCTTGAACCAGAGTGGATCATAGCCAGCAGTTGTCCTTCATACAAACCCCAGTGTTTGGCGGTTTCATTATCTTCAACTGATTCAACGCATTGTATTTCCAAGAAATGGTTTCCACTTCCCAGAGTCCCTAATGCACGCATTCCTCTTTCTTTGGCTCTGGTAGATAATTTTACATCGTGAGTATCCAATTTACCCCTAGATTCTAGATTTTCGAGATCATTTGAGTGACCAATACCAATTTCCGCTGCATATTCGGCACCTCCCGAAATAATTTCATCTAAATCATTCATTGTGATTTCCAATCCACCTTTACCAGAAGCTCCCGCTGGAATTCTTCCAGCGATACGGCCACCTAATTTCTTGATATTGGGGATATCATCGATTGTGGCATCAAGTGCTAATACTCTAACTCCGCAGTTAATATCGAAACCAACACCTCCTGGTGAAATAGCCCCCCCAAGTTCTCCGGCTTCAGTATCAGTCGCAATCACGCCACCTATTGGCAAACCATAGCCAAAATGCCAATCGGCCATAGCCCATGCTTCTCCAACAATCCCTGGTAGACTAGCTGCGTTTACCAGTTGCTCAGGACCCCTGTCATCAGCGTATTTTGCCAAGTGTTCTTCATCGGTGACTATTCTGGCATCGACTTTCATATCTCCATGCGCCTTTATGCGCATTGTACCATCATTTTCAGACTGAAGATACTTACGCCAATCTTCGCCCATGTACATGTGTCGAGATAGTCCTCTTTGAGGATTGTTCATACTATTCTTGTCTTTTACATCCGTAGGTTTCAATATGTGTCGTCGTTAGGCATGGGTGTAACAAGAGGATAGGTGAGCAAATGAGTCTGCCCCCAATAGATTTGACAGTTTTCCATGAGAATGGATATTTGCGTAAGCAATGTCGAGTTACTGACCTTTGGTTTTGGACTACAGATAAATCCAGAGATACATGCGGAGATACCAGCGAGGATGAGTATACATTTATTGGAAAGCCCTTGATTAAAGGTTATGAGATGAGAGGAAAATCATTGAAAGATGCCATGCGTGAATCATTTTTACAGTTCTTTGAAAATGTTGAACATACTCGAATAGAACCTTATCCAGTACTTGCTAGATGGCGTGATGATATTCATTTAACCATTGCCTCTATTGCAGATTTTCAACCTCACGTTACCTCTGGTGAAGTTGAACCTCCTGCTAATCCATTGACAATTTCACAACCTTGTATAAGACTTACAGATGTCGATGCTGTTGGGCGTTCTGGAAGACACTTGACTACATTTGAAATGATGGCACACCACGTATTTAATCGCCCTGCAGAAGGGAAAATGTTCTATTGGATGGAAGAATGTGTTCAATTTTGTCATGACATGTTTACAAAAACGTTTGGAATTGATTCTAGTGAAATCACCTATGTGGAAAACCCTTGGTGTGGTGGAGGAAATGCTGGTGCAGCAGTTGAAGTTATAGTTGGTGGTTTAGAATTGGCAACACTGGTTTTCATGAACCTAGAAGAGCATCCGGAAGGTGATGTTGTATTGAAGGGCGACAAATATAGAGAAATGCCATTACAAATTATCGATACAGGTTATGGTTTGGAAAGGTTTTGTTGGGCTGCTGCAGGAACTCCAACAATTTACGAAGCAATTTATCCTGAGACAGTAGAATGGTTGAAAGAATTATCTGGATTTGATGATATTGCAAATAAATGGCCAGAACTAAATCTAGATAGAGTACTAGGTGAGATGAGTCGATTAAATGGTATAATGAATATCGAGGCAGGAGTTGATGGTGAAAGATTACGCTCAATTTTTATCGATAGATTATCACAAAGAGGATTCGTACTCAGTGATGAGCAATTCTCTAGTATCACTGAACCACTAGCTAGGATTTATGCGATACCCGATCATCTTCATGCCTTGTGTAATATGCTTGGTGATGGACTTGTTCCGTCGAATGCTAAAGCAGGCTATTTGGCTAGAATGATGGCTCGAAGGACTCTGCGTATGCGTGATGAATTAGGCCTAGAAGTTACTCTTTCTCAACTTGCTACTCATCATTTAGAAATTAATCTAGGTAATTCAAAGATGAAACAAACCAAAGATGGATTATGTAAGATTCTAGACCTTGAGGAACAAAAATATGTCGAGATGCTAAGAAAAGGTGGTAATGTAATATTGACGCAATTACGTAATTTGGACAAATCGAGTGATTCAATCGATGATGAAATTCTGTTCAAACTCAATGATTCACACGGAATTCCTCCGGACATGGTAATTTCATTAGCTAAAGATTCTGGTTGGAGTAATGTCAAACTTAGAATTGGCTTCTCTGCTGAGATGGCTGAAAGACATGCATTGATGGCTAAAAATGCTGCAATTTCTGTAGTCGAAAAGAAATTAGTAGATATTCCTGAAACTTTACCGGTTACTAAATCGCTTTATTATGATGATGTTCAGCAACGTGAATTCGATGCTAGTGTTCTATTTTGTGGACCATTAAATGGAGATGATTTGCCTGAAGGTGCAACACATGGTATTATTCTTGATAGAACTTGTTTTTATCCTGAAGGAGGGGGCCAGGAAGGCGATTA
>Ga0115012_10002852_pt1 | contig 10157 bp, 6 predicted proteins | sample TroAtlMetagenome_FD_88706 | JGI IMG/M metagenome (GOLD analysis project Ga0115012, IMG submission 88706) | Marine eukaryotic phytoplankton communities from Atlantic Ocean - Tropical Atlantic ANT10 Metagenome | ecosystem: Environmental > Aquatic > Marine > Oceanic | place: Tropical Atlantic Ocean...
GTTACCGCTACACCCCCAATAGAAGGATACGGCTCCCTGCTAACGCTCTGTGGAGAGTTTCCAGCTATCTGTTCGAAAAAGGGAGGCGGGCAGGCCTGCAGCATTAACCAGATTGGCGCCCTTAGGATTAGAAGCCCACGCGTAGCGAACCGCCACCGGGTCCGGGACATCCCCATTGGATACGATCGCGCTCTCTCCATCCAAGGATACCTCAGCCCAGCGCCAGATGCGGTCTTCACCCGAAATCTCGAAGCGGGCGGGCTTTTTACCATCGCTAGTCGTCAGACCCACCGCGTTGTCGAAGGTAATACGAATTCGCCCTTCCTCCACCTTGAAACCACGATACAGAGGGCCGCTCGCAACCAGATCTTTCTGGCCGTATTCTCCGTGCAGAGCCCAACGGGAGAGCCGCTCCCCTACAGCCTTCTTGTTTCTGGGGTGAATATCATTCGCAGCTCCGACATCATTGATAACCGCCATTCCGGTTTTGGGCAGCCGCAGGGTAAGGCGTTGTGCGTTCTGTAATTCTGCCCAAGAACTTTCCTGGCCTGGCCTCGTAGTTGGCGACTTGAAGTTTGCCAGCTGCGCAAAGTAAAAAGGCATCTCGTCATCCCAGCTCTTACGCCAATCCATGATCAGCAGGGGAAAGAGCGTCTCGTATGCCTTTGCCCGACTTGCATTGGATTCCCCCTGATACCAGATCGCCCCCTTCATCGCATAGCCTGCCCATGGGTGAATCATTCCGTTGTAAATAGCGGCTGCCCGGTTGGGGCTCAGGGCAGGTGGGCGGGGCTTCTGGGGCTTTCGTGGGAGTTTCTGCCTTTTTTTGGGGTCTTTCTCCGCTCGATTGGAGCTCCTGATCTTTTCCCACGCAGCCATCTGCTTTTTGTGGGAAGCCTCGGCTGCGCCAAGGTCAAATCGTCTCATCTCGGCATCTAAATTCTGTAGCAGGGCTCGGCCTTCGGGCTCGGTTGCCAGTGTTTTCCTGCTCGTAAAGGCTTCTACGGGCTTCCCTCCCCAGGCGGCTCGAATAATTCCTACCGGAACTCCCAATTCCGTGTGTAGCTTCAGCGCGAAGTAATAGCCTACCGCCGAAAACTTACCCGCACTCAAAGGGGTGGCGACGTTCCACTCTCCACCCACGCGACGCCGCGGAATCGCAGAGGTCGTAAGATCGGCAAGAAACATTCGGATCCCCGGATGGTTCGCTGCCGGAATGTCCTTCCTGGCCCGCTCTGTGGCGGAGAGGGCCCATTGCATGTTGGACTGTCCCGAGGCCATCCATACCTCTCCCACAAGAATATCCTCCACAATCACCTGCCCGCTCTCGCTCCCCTTCACAACGAGAACCTGCCCCTCGGCGCTGGGATCCAGCGGGGAAAGCTCAAGGCGCCACCGTCCCTCAGCGTCAGCCGCAGTGCGCTTTGTCTGTCCTGCAAAACGTAGCTCAACCTCTTCAGCAGGCGTTCCCCAGCCCCAAACAGGCACCGACACTCCGCGCTGAAGGACCGCGTGGCTGCTGAACATGCCGGGCAGCTCAATACCTGAAACCGCGGACACCATAAGGCATGCCGTAGCCAGAAATAAGAGGATGAGTCGCAAATGCATTGTTAGGCCCTACGGTTTTATCGACGTGGCTCAATCACAAAACATAGCATCCTACGGCCCTCCCCAGGGGAATCTATCGAATTTAAGGCTGCAAGCGAGGTCGCTCTTGCTCTAGGCTCCGTAGATATGAGCTCACTGAACAGACGCCACTTTGTCAAAAGCACCGCCGCGGCAGGTGCCGCCCCCCTGATCATTGGCACGAAATCGTCCGCGAAGGTCAGGGGCGCCAACGATCGACTCCGCATTGCGGTAGCAGGACTCAACGGGAGGGGAGGATCACACCTGGGAGGCTTTGGAGGCATCAAGGGAGTCGAGATCGCATACGTCGCTGACCCTGACTCAAATGCTCGTGATCGGCGCCTCAAAGAGGTTCGCTCCAGGGGCCATAAGAACTGCAAGGCGGTGGTCGATATCCGGGAAGCCCTCGAGGATCCCGAGGTTGATGCCATTTCCGTTGCGACTCCGAATCACTGGCACTCACTCATGACAATCTGGGCAGCTCAGGCTGGCAAGCATGTCTACGTCGAGAAGCCCATGAGCCATGACGTCGAAGAGGGCCGTGTCGCGGTAGCAGCCCAGAAGAAATACGGCGTCGTGATCCAGCATGGAACCCAGCGTCGCAGCGACAAAAACATCGCTGCCCTCCATGAAATGATCAAGGCGGGCACTTGGGGGAAATTGAAGGTCGCCTACGGTTACTGCTGTAAGCCCCGGGGAGGAATTGGAACCAAGGGCATCGCTTCCCCTCCAGAAAATCTGGACTGGAACACCTGGAAGGGCCCTGCAGTCATCGACGACTACCATGCAAACTATGTCCACTATAATTGGCACTGGTTCTGGAAGACGGGCAACGGCGATCTCAACAATCAGGGAACTCACCAACTGGACGTGGCGCGCTGGGCCATCGACGATAACCAGACCCACCCCGTGCGGGCCATGGCAATTGGCGGCCGCTTTCAGTGGAATGATCAGGGAGAGACCCCGAACACCATGTTCGGAATCGCCCAGTATCCCAACGGGCAGTATTGCTTCTTCAATGTCCGGAACGTGAATTACAATGGCTACCAGAGGCAGGTTAAGAACGAGTATTACTTTGAAGATGGTGGGCGCATCATGTCCGACACGAACCCTCACTATTTTAAACCCGGAAGTGACAAGGGGGAGAAAATCCAGCTTTCCGGTGGCGACGTGACTCCCGGCGGATGCTGGAACAGTTTTGTTACCGCGTGCCGGGAAAATAAGCCCGAAATGGCCAATGGAGATGTCATGGACGCCCACTATGGATGCGTTGTGGGGCACCTCATGAATAACTCCTACCGGCTCGGGAAGAAGGTTCCCTTCAATAAGAAAGCCGGCACCTTTGGTGACAACAAGCATGCCGCAGAGCACTTTGGAATCCTCCATGATGTCATGGAGAAGGGCTGCAAAATTCCCGTGGACAAGGAGCACTACACGGTAGGGCCTTGGCTTACCTTTGACCCTAAGACCGAGCGTCACACCGGAGAGTTTGCCGCCGAGGCCAACGCTCTTCTGAAAGACCCTAACAACAAGGGCTTTGAAATTCCGGATGCAAGTAAGGTCTGAGTCCGGAAATCTCATCGAGCAATCCATCAAAAGCGTGGGAGGGCAACCCCCGCGCTTTTTTCTTTTGCCTGCGAACCACCACCCACCTTGCAGGAAGCTCCCCGCACAATCCGGGAGGCTGAATCAGGGAAGCATGAAGGCCTCAAGCCTCTTCTCCGGGATCCACTACCGGCCTTCGCCGCATGGTCCACCCTGTCAATCCCAGCAAAGCGGAAACCAGAGGGCACAACAAATTGAAAAAGGCATAGGGCGCAAACAGATGAGGCCCGACCTTCAGTGCTCCCAGCATCGTAGCGCCACATGTATTCCATGGAATCAGCGGAGACGTCACGGTGCCTCCGTCTTCCAAACACCGAGAAAGGCTCCGCGGATCCAGTCCAGCCCTTGCATATGCCTCTCCATACATCCTGCCGGGAAGAATAATCGAGAGATACTGGTCTGCCGCAACCAGATTGATTCCAAGCGCCGAAGACAACGTGGCCAGCACCAATCGCCCACTGGTAGTAGCAGCCCTAAGGATAGCCTCTACGATGACCCGTAGCATTCCCGTTGCCTCCATCAGGCCTCCAAAGGATAGAGCGCAGAGAATAAGCCCGATCGTCCAATACATACTCTCGAGCCCGCCCCCGGTGAGAAGTTCGTCAAGTCGGGCGAGCCCAGTCTCTGGAGCATGGCCACTCTGGAGAACAGACACTACCTCCCCCGCGGGGACTTTTTGGATCGTGAGAGCGAAAATCATGCCTGCGAGGCCTCCTGCAAGAATCGCCCCCGGCGCAGGAACTCGGAAACAAAGACAACCCACGACACTCAGCGGAGCCAGCCAAAGCAATGGGGATAGTTGGTAATTTCTTTCAATCGCGTCGAGGAGACTGCTGATTTCACCGAAGCTGGACTGGTCCCCGGACGAAACACCCAGGATCGCGTAAGCCGCGAGAGCAATCAGCATGCTCGGGACCGTGGTCCAGAGCATATGCCGAATATGCTGAAAGAGAGGGACCTCTGCCACCGCCGCGGCCAGATTCGTCGTATCCGACAGCGGAGAAAGCTTGTCCCCAAAATAGGATCCGGAAACAACGGCTCCTGCTGTCATCGCGCTGGAAACTCCCAGCCCCTCTGCAACTCCAATCAATGCCACACCAATCGTCCCCGCCGTGGTCCACGAACTCCCGGTAGCCAACGACACGACGCCACATATCAAGCAGCAAGCGACCAGAAAGACCTCCGGGGCAAGAAGACGCAACCCATGAAAGACCATGAGCGGAACCACCCCGCTCACCTGCCACGATCCAATCAGAAGACCAATGGCTAAAAGGATCAGGACGGAAGGAAGTCCAACTGAGATTCCCCGAACCATTCCCTCCTGGAGACTCTTCCAGTTGAAGCCCAGAGCTTTTCCTGTAACCGCGGCAACCACACTTCCCAAGATCAGAGGTAAATGTGCATCCGCTCCCAGCACGCGAATCCCAAGCACGAGAAAACCAGCCACCGCCAAAATGGGTAGAAGTGCAACTACCAGAGAAGGGGTGCGAGGTGTTCTAATCATAGGAGAGGGGCCCGTGATTTCCCCGCCCGGAAAGCACCACCCGGGGTAACCCATGACCAGTCAAATCGGTGCCTCCCTTTCGTGGCAGGACCCAGTTAATTAATCTCACCGAACAAATGACCCCCTGCGGGCGTCTTTGGAACTGGACACTCCCCCCCCGTCGCCTTAATTCGCTGGGTATGCGATTAGCCATTGCCTGCCTCATTCCGTGCCTGAATTTATTGCAAGTGGCGCCAGCCCAGGATGACTCTCAGCCAAACCCAGCACTCGTAGACCCTGCTCCTGATCAGGAGCCCGATGCCGACGAAGTCCCTGAAGAGGAAGAGTCCACCGGTGAGGAGCTTGCCGCACTCGAAGAAGCGGCGAAGAAGGCCGCGGAAGAGGAACGGGTGCGCCTGGCAAAAGCGGCCACCGAACGAGAAGCCGCAGTAGGAGAAAAGCACGCTTCCCTTACCACCGGAAAAGGCCGGACCTATAAGAAGGTGGTGATTAAAGGCGTGGACGAAGTTGGCGTCAAAATCGCCCACGAATATGGAACCGCCAGAATCAAATTTGAAGAATTGCCTGAAGAATTCCAGACAAGATTTGGCTATGACCCTTCGCGCGCTCAGGAAGTTCTCTCCCGGGAAAAGGATCTCGAAGCAGCACGGGCACGAGCTTCTATTGCCGCACTGCGGGCCAATGCCGGACTGCCTCCCTCTGCCCCCACCCGCCCCAGCGCTACCAAACCAAGAACCACAAAGCCAAAAGTCACAAAGCCAAAAACGACAAGGCCAGAAACCACAAAGCCGATTGGAGCGGCGCCATCTGCTCCCTCCGACAATGTGCAGATTCAGCCCATGATGGCGCGAATTGCCGAACTGGAACAGGTGATTGCAAAGCTCAGGCCTGAAGCGCAAGCCCTTGACGATAAAGCCTCTGAAATCGAAGACAGTGCCTTCAAGGGGATTGGCGGAGCAGGTGGAGACCCAAAAGTGAGTCAGAAGAAACTGACCGAGGCCAAGTCATGGAGAAACAAGGCCGAAGACGTCTACACGAAAATCAACACCGCCCGCTCGGAAATCAGCCAGCTCAAGCGCAAAATCAAGCTGATCGAACGGAATAGTAAGAAAAAATAGCAAGCCACTTGCTACCCCCTCCAGCGCATTAGTCTGGCTGACATCGCATTCTGAGCCTTGTGCTGCGCACCAGCGCGTTGGCCCTCTGCCTACGATCTTCCTTGCATGGCTGTGCCCTCGGAGGATCCTCCGGGCTGCTCCAATGAATCGTCGTCATTTCCTCACCAGCACAGCCACTGCTGTTGCCGCTGCCAATCAGGCAGCTGGCAACACCTCCAGCCCGAGGCCTAACGTTCTCTACCTCTTTTCCGATCAGTGGCGCGCGATGGACCATGGATACATGGGCAATCAGGAAGTGCGCACCCCGAATATTGACGCCCTCGCTGAGCAGAGCGTGAACTTTACGAATGCGGTCTCGGGAATTCCTGTATGCTGCCCTCACCGAGGCAGCCTGCTCACAGGTCAATATCCTCTCTCGCATGGCCTCTTCCTGAATGATTTGCGCCTGAACGACAAAGCGACCTCCATTGCCCAAGCCATGAGCGCTGCGGGCTACGATACCGGTTACATCGGCAAGTGGCATATCGACGGGACCGGGCGCTCGGCCTACATACCTCCTGAGCGCCGCCAAGGCTTTGACTACTGGAAGGTGCTCGAGTGCACGCACAACTACAATAAGTCCCGCTTCTTCGATAAAGGGAGCAAAGACCCCCAGATCTGGAAAGGGTATGATGCCTACGCGCAGACCGAGGACGCCGTGGCCTACATCAAGAATCATGGCGCGGCGCCGCCAGAAAGCCGGAAACCTTTCAGCCTCTTTCTCTCCTGGGGCCCCCCTCATGCTCCCTACCGGACTGGCCCGGCCAAGTGGCTGGACCACTATGACAGCAAGGAGCTGACCCTTCGAGGAAACGTGCCTCCGCAGATCAGCAAGCAGGCACAGTCAACCTACGCCGGCTACTACGCTCACTGTAGCGCTCTGGACGAGTGCGTCGGGTCACTTATTGCTGCCCTCAGGGAAAGTGGACAGCTTGAAAACACGATTGTCGTTTATACTTCTGACCATGGCGACATGTTGCACTCGCGGGGACAGCTCAAAAAACAGCGCCCTTGGGACGAGTCCATTCGGGTTCCTTTCCTTGTCCGCTGCCCGTCTCGCCTGAAGGTGAGCCCCCGCAAGATTGAAGCTCCCATCAACACCCCTGATATCATGCCCACACTGCTCGGCCTCGCAGGCCTCCAGATTCCGGAAACTGTCGACGGCGAAGACTTTTCCGAGGTGGTTCGCGGAAAACGTAAGCTGGAGGACAATCATGCGCTTATCACCTGCCCGAGCCCGTTCGGCCAGTGGACCCGAGCGCAGGGTGGACGGGAATACCGTGGTGTGCGAACACGGCGGTATACCTATACCCGAGCCCTTAAGGGTCCGTGGGAATTGTTCGACAATGAGAGCGATCCTTTCCAACAGCGCAATCTGATCACTTCCCCGCGCCACCGTGCGTTGCGCGATGAGCTGGAAGACAAATTGAGTGCACGTCTCAAGGAAACAGGCGACGACTTCGCAAGCGGCGAGGACCTCGTCAAACGTTGCGGCTACCGCGTGAATGAAAGCGGCACCGTGGGCTACAGGGACCCGGAGGCATGGGGCCAGGTTTCCATTCCAGCTCGCATGGGATAAGGTCGGAACCTTACGCCCTGTATCAAATGTTCCACCGCTCATTCCCTCTGCCCTGTATGAAACTTCTTTTGCTCGCCCTCCTGCTGGTTTGCTTTAGCCCCAAATCCGAGGCTGCTACTCCGAACATCATTCTCTTTGTGACAGACGACCAAAGCCCCATCGCAGGGTGCTACGGACACACCGATATCCAAACGCCACACCTCGACAGCCTGGCCGCAGAGGGAACACGGTTCACCCATGCATTCGCAACGACAGCCTCCTGCTCAGCCAGTCGCTCGGTCATTCTTTCCGGCCTCCACAATCATCGGAATGGCCAATATGGGCACACGCACGCCTTTCACAAGTTTGCTTCTTTCCCTGCCGTGGCTGCTGTCAGCCTGCCACTCCAGATGAAACAGGCCGGCTACCGCACCGCCCAGATTGGAAAATATCATGTCGCTCCTGTCTCGGTTTTCGAGTTTGAAAAGAGACTCGCTGGCAATGCTCGCAATGCACGGTCAATGGCCGAAAGCTGCCGGGATCTCTTCCAGGAGAACTCCGATCAGCCCTTCTTTCTCTACTTCTGCACTTCTGACCCCCACCGCGGCGGAGGCGTAGACAAAACTTCTCCCCTTGAGCTCAAACCGGACCTCTTTGGCAACAAACCGGAGCGTAACGCCCATCAGGGAATCGAAGAGGTCTTTTACGAGCCCTCCAAGGTCAAGGTTCCCGACTTCCTTCCGGATACCCCCGAGTGCCGCGCCGAGATCGCACAATACCATCAAAGCTGCTCCCGCATTGATCAGGGACTGGGGCACCTCGTCAGCCTGCTCAAGGAAACCGGGCAATGGGACAACACAGTTCTCATCTACACTGCAGATCACGGAATGGCTTTTCCGGGGGGCAAGACCACCGTCTACGAGGCGGGCTTACGCGTGCCCTTCATTGTTCGTCATCCCGAGGCAAAAAAAAGAGGGGTCGTGAACAACGCGATGATCAGCCATGTGGATATCACACCGTCCATCCTCGATCTTGCCAAAGCCTACGATCCCGAGAGGCGGGCTCCTCTCAAGCTAATCAGTGTAGCCAAGGTTCCTTCAGGTGAAAACGGGGGCAAACCGGCAAAGGCCTATCACGGGCGCTCCTGGGTTCCCATTCTGGAAGAAGCCAGCCCCAAGGGCTGGAACGAGATTGGAGCCTCTCACACCTTTCATGAAATACAGATGTATTATCCCATGCGGGTCGTAAGGGATCGCAAATACAAGCTCATCTGGAATATCGCCTGGCGGCAGCCTTACCCATTCGCCTCAGATCTCTGGCGCGCTTCCACTTGGCAGGCCCAGTTTGCCAAAGGCGCCGAGGCTCCCTATGGAAAGCGCACCGTCGACTCCTATATCAACCGCCCGCAGTTTGAGCTCTACGACATCTCATCCGATCCTTCCGAGGCTCGTAATCTCGCAGAGGACCCTGCGTTCGCCACTGTTCTCACACATTATCAATCCAAGCTCAAAAGCATGCAGAAGCGCACGGAAGACCCATGGATTATGAAGTGGCGCTACGAGTAACTCGCTCTTTCCCCTGCGGTTTCCCTCCTGCCTTCTACAACCCTCATCAGAAACTTCTCTGCCCTCCCCCCGTCTATGAAAGTCGTCTATTTTTTCTCTCTCCTTTCCCTTTTCGTTTTTGCCCCTCTCGTTCAGGCCGCCGAACGGAAACCTAACATCATTATCGTCTTCTGCGATGACCTTGGCTACGCCGACATCGGGCCCTTCGGAGCCAAGAAGCACGCCACGCCCGTCCTTGACCAGATGGCCCGGGAAGGCATGCGGCTCACTGACTTTTATTCTACCTGCCCCGTCTGCACCCCGTCGCGCTCCAGCCTGATGACTGGCTGTTATCCGCGCCGGGTCAATATGCATGTCGACGAACAGAATCTTTGTGTGCTCTTTCCTGCAGCACGTAAGGGTCTCAATCCAGAAGAAGTCACCATTGCCGAAGTCCTGAAGGAGCAGAATTACTCCACAATGTGTATCGGGAAATGGCATCTCGGAGATCATCCTGACTTCATGCCTACCAACCACGGCTTCGATCATTACTTCGGCATTCCCTACAGCAATGACATGAACCGCAAGGAAGTCCCATTGCCCCTCGTGCGGGATCTGACCGTGATCCGGGACCGCGTGCAAAAGGAGACGACGATTACCGCACAGTATACCGCAGAAGCCGTAAAATTCATTAAGTCCAACAGCAGCAAACCATTCTTCCTCTACCTTCCTCATACTGCGGTACACCTCCCCCTCGTGCCCGGGGAGAAATTCAAGGGTAGCAGCGAGGGGGGCGCCTACGGGGATTGGGTTCAGGAGATTGACTGGTCAATGGGAGAGCTCTTCAAAACCATCAAGTCTGAAGGCATTGATAAACACACTCTGGTTCTCTTCACCTCGGATAACGGCTCCGCGAGGGAAAAACAGGGGAGTAACCTACCCCTCCGAGGTCGGAAGGGACGCACCGATGAGGGAGGCATGCGAGTTCCCTGCCTGGTCCGCTGGCCTGGAAGAATTCCAGCTGGAAGCTCCAGTGGAGCCCTCACCTGCACCATGGACCTGCTACCCACAGCGGCCGCAATCTCCGGTAGCGAGGTCTCCAAGATCCCTCTCATTGATGGAAAAAACATCTGGCCGATCCTCAGCGGCAAATCACAGGACCA
>Ga0115012_10002853_pt1 | contig 10157 bp, 4 predicted proteins | sample TroAtlMetagenome_FD_88706 | JGI IMG/M metagenome (GOLD analysis project Ga0115012, IMG submission 88706) | Marine eukaryotic phytoplankton communities from Atlantic Ocean - Tropical Atlantic ANT10 Metagenome | ecosystem: Environmental > Aquatic > Marine > Oceanic | place: Tropical Atlantic Ocean...
ACGTACGAGTACAACGGAGTGCTCCTGTAAGTTATGCCCTTCACCACCAATATAAGCAGAGACTTCAAAGTCGCTGGTTAAGCGCACACGAGCAAGTTTACGCATTGCTGAGTTTGGTTTCTTTGGTGTTGTTGTGTACACCCTAGTACACACACCACGACGCTGTGGGCAAGCTTTTAAGGCCGGGACCTTGCTTTTCTTCTTGAAGGCCTTACGAGGCTTTCTCACTAACTGGTTAATCGTTACCATTGATACTCTACTCCGAACTATCGTTCTATCAGTTTTTTTCAGCTGCATAAAGAGGCCGGATTCTATTCCAGGTCTTGCTCAATGTCAAGTTCTGAATGATTTCCGGCCAATAACAGCGTTACTCTTCTTGTTTTCTTTCCTCTGCATTAAGTGCTTCACTTAATGCATGCTCTACATCTGTTGCACTAATTGGCTGAGCTTCTTGCTCTGCATCTTTCAAGCGCTTGGCTTTGCGCGTTTTATGGTAGGTATAGCCGGTTCCTGCAGGAATCAGACGACCAACCATAACGTTTTCTTTCAAGCCGCGAAGCTCATCAGCTTTACCACTTACTGCGGCTTCGGTGAGAACACGTGTGGTTTCTTGGAAAGACGCGGCTGAAATAAATGACTCTGTAGCAAGTGATGCTTTGGTAATACCTAAAAGATTAGGTGTACCAACTGCAGGCATTTTATCTTCTGCTAGTAATCTGTCATTTTCTTCCAGTAAAGCTGTATCTTCAACTTGCTCGCCAACTAGGAAACTCGAATCACCCACTTTTGTGATGGTTCTCTTTCTTAGCATTTGTCTAACGATGGTTTCAATATGCTTATCATTGATTTTTACACCTTGTAATCGATAAACATCTTGAACTTCGTTCACAATATAGTTTGCAAGTGCGCTGATACCGAGCAATCTCAAAATATCATGCGGGTTAGGTGGGCCATCAGCAACAACTTCACCTTTTGCCACATGCTCACCTTCAAATACTGAGATATGGCGCCACTTAGGTATCAACTCTTCATACACCTCATTTTCTGAGGCAGTAATAATCAGTCGACGCTTACCTTTGGTCTCACGGCCAAAGCTAACTACACCAGATATTTCAGCCATAACTGCTGAGTCTTTAGGCTTGCGCGCTTCAAATAAGTCAGCAACCCTTGGCAGACCCCCGGTAATATCACGTGTCTTAGAACGCTCTTGTGGGATTTTAGCAATCACATCCCCAACCCCGACTGGCGCCCCATCTTCAAAGTTAATGATGGCATCTGCAGGTAGGTAATATTGTGCTGGTACGTTTGTGCCAGCAATAAAGATATCCTCACCCTTTTCAGAGATAAGCTTAACCATAGGTTTCAGCTCTTTTCCACTCGTTGAGCTACGCTGCTTAGAATCGGTTACAACAAGGCTGCTTAGGCCTGTGAGCTCATCGGTTTGACGGTTGACCGTGACGCCTTCTATCAAATCAACAAACTTCAAGCGTCCACTCACTTCTGAAATCACAGGGTGAGTATGCGGATCCCAAGTTGCAATGACTTGACCTGAGTCAGCTGCTGAGTTGTCTTGTACCGACAGTACAGCACCATAAGGCAATTTATAGCGCTCACGCTCACGACCAAATTCATCTGCAATGGTCACCTCACCGGAACGAGAAACAGCAACTAGGTTGCCATTTTCATGGGTTACGGTTTTGATGTTATGCAGACGTACGGTACCCTTATTCTTAATTTGGATATTGTTTTCTGCTGTGGCACGAGATGCAGCACCCCCAATGTGGAAGGTACGCATGGTCAGCTGTGTACCTGGCTCACCAATCGACTGAGCCGCAATAATACCTACAGCCTCACCAGTATTAACCAAGTGGCCACGTGCAAGGTCACGACCATAACACATGGCGCACAAACCATGCCTGGTTTCACAAGTAATGGGAGAACGTACCAGCACTTGGTCAATACCCATATGCTCAAGGTGCTCAACCCACTTCTCATCAAGTAATGTACCAGCTTCAACTACAGGCTTATCTTGACCAGGCAAGAATGCATCAGCGGCCACAACTCGGCCCAACACACGCTCGTGCAACGGCTCAACGATATCACCACCCTCAATCAGAGGTTGCATCAAGATACCATTTTCTGTGCCACAATCTGTTTCAGTAATAACAACATCTTGGGCAACATCAACCAGCCTACGTGTTAAGTAACCTGAGTTAGCTGTTTTGAGCGCTGTATCAGCAAGACCTTTCCTCGCACCGTGAGTCGAAATAAAGTATTGAATAACGTTTAAGCCTTCACGGAAGTTCACCGTAATAGGTGTCTCAATAATAGAGCCGTCAGGAGCCGACATCAGTCCACGCATACCAGCAAGCTGTCTAATCTGCGCAGCCGAACCCCTTGCGCCTGAGTCTGCCATCATAAAGATTGGGTTAAACGATGGTTGTTCAACTTCTTTACCCTTTCGGTTGGTGACTTTCTCGGTAGCAATTTTTGACATCATCGATTTAGCAACCATTTCACTGGTGCGAGACCAAATATCAATAACTTTGTTGTAGCGCTCACCATTGGTTACCAGACCAGAACGGAACTGAGCTTCAATCTCTCTTACCTCATCCTCAGCCTTCTCAATAATAGAAGCTTTTTCTTCTGGAATTTCCATATCTTCGATACCGATAGATGCGCCACCTCTGGTTGCATATCTGAAACCGGTATACATCAGCTGGTCAGCAAAGATAACCGCATCTTTGAGGCCTAGCTCACGATAGCAATGGTCAAGCACCTTGGAAATATTCTTTTTGGTCATGGCGCGATTCACATGAGCAAATAAAATACCTTCCGGCAGTATTTCTGAAAGAATAGCGCGACCAACCGTTGTATCGACAAGGCCTAAGCGCTCTGGTAAGTCATCTGTTGCAGGTAGCAACATGCGAACTTTGACCTTGGCATGTAAATCAACATAGCCCTCATCATAAAAATTCTGAGCCTCTTCTGGACTCGAGAAGATACTGCCTTCGCCTTTAGCGTTTTCACGCTCACGTGTTAAGTAGTACAGTCCGAGAACCACGTCCTGACTAGGTACAATAATAGGCTCACCATTTGCAGGTGATAAAATATTGTTGGTAGACATCATCAATGAGCGCGCTTCTAGCTGCGACTCAAGGGTCAATGGCACGTGAACCGCCATTTGGTCACCATCAAAGTCAGCATTGTATGCGGTACATACAAGTGGGTGAAGCTGAATCGCTTTACCTTCAATCAAGACAGGCTCAAAAGCTTGAATACCCAAACGGTGAAGCGTTGGCGCACGGTTAAGAAGCACGGGATGCTCGCGAATTACATCTTCAAGAATATCCCATACCACAGGCTCTTCGCGCTCAACCATTTTCTTGGCGGCTTTAATGGTCGTTGCAAGACCTCTAAACTCAAGCTTACTGAAAATAAATGGCTTGAAAAGCTCGAGTGCCATTTTCTTTGGCAAACCACACTGATGCAATTTAAGTGTAGGACCAACAACAATCACCGAACGACCAGAGTAATCAACACGCTTACCCAGCAAGTTTTGACGGAATCGCCCTTGTTTGCCTTTAATCATATCAGCAAGAGACTTTAACGGTCGCTTGTTGCTACCGGTAATTGCGCGTCCGCGTCGACCATTATCAAGTAAAGCATCAACCGCCTCTTGCAACATGCGCTTTTCATTACGCACGATAATATCAGGCGCGCTTAGATCTAATAATCGCTTCAAACGATTGTTACGGTTTATCACACGACGATATAAATCGTTAAGATCAGACGTTGCAAAACGACCGCCATCCAAAGGTACCAATGGACGTAGGTCAGGTGGTAATACTGGAAGAACATCTAAGATCATCCAGTCTGGTTTATTACCTGAGGCTTCAAATGCTTCGAGCAGTTTTAGACGCTTGGTGATTTTTTTAGACTTAGTTTCAGAGTTTACTGAAGGCAACTCCTCTCTTAGGCTCTTGATTTCGTCTTCTAAATCAATTTGACGTAACAAGTCACGAATAGCTTCAGCACCCATGCGTGCATCAAACTCATCACCATACTGCTCAATGGCCTCAAGATAGGCTTCATCTGTAAGCAGCTGACCAGGTGAAAGCTCCGTCATACCAGGGTCGACAACAACAAATGCCTCAAAATAGAGAACGCGCTCAATATCTCGTAAAGCCATATCCAGAAGTAAACCAATTCGGGATGGCAGTGATTTTAAGAACCAAATATGAGCAACAGGGCTTGCAAGTTCGATATGTGCCATACGATCACGGCGCACTTTAGCAAGTGCAAGCTCAACACCACATTTCTCACAAATGACTCCGCGGTGCTTCAGACGCTTATATTTACCACACAAGCACTCATAGTCTTTGATTGGTCCAAAGATTTTCGCACAGAACAAACCATCACGCTCAGGTTTAAATGTTCTATAGTTGATGGTTTCAGGTTTTTTAACTTCACCATATGACCATGAGCGGATAAGCTCAGGTGATGCCAGTCGAATGCGAATTTCATCAAACTCTTCACTTTGGCCTTGCTGTTTGATAATACCCAACAAGTCACTCATGATTGGAGCTTTATTCATAGAATTTATAGGTTCGATGCTAGCCAAGGTTATGCCTCCAAAAGCTTTTGTACGTTACGCGTTATCTAATTCAATATCGATACCGAGTGCTCGAATTTCTTTCAGCAATACATTGAAAGATTCGGGCATGCCAGGATCCATACGATGGTCACCATCAACAATGTTCTTGTAGATTTTGGTTCGGCCACCCACATCATCCGACTTCACAGTCAGCATTTCTTGCAGGGTATAAGCTGCGCCATATGCTTCAAGCGCCCAAACTTCCATCTCACCAAAACGTTGCCCACCAAATTGCGCCTTACCACCAAGGGGCTGCTGAGTCACAAGACTGTAGGAGCCTGTTGAACGAGCATGCATTTTATCGTCAATCAAGTGATTGAGCTTAAGCATGTACATATAGCCCACAGTAACAGGGTTATCAAAAGGTCGACCTGTTCTACCATCAATTAAGGTTGTTTTCCCATCTTCTGGTAGATTGGCTAATTTTAACATGTCTTTAATCTCTGCCTCACAGGCGCCATCAAATACAGGGGTTGCCATAGGCACACCTTTTTTGAGGTTATGTGCAAGCACGAGTAACTCTTTGTCAGAAATTTCATCTAACATCACGCGCTTCGCTTTATCGTGATTGTAGACTTGGTCTAAGTATTTTCTAAGCTTACTGACATCTTCATTTGCCATAAGCATTTGCTCAATGCGCTGTCCAAGGCCTTTGGCTGCGAGGCCAAGGTGAGTTTCAAGAACCTGACCGATGTTCATCCTTGAAGGTACACCTAGTGGGTTGAGTACGATATCAACCGGTGTGCCATCTTCAAGGTGAGGCATATCTTCCATAGGTACAACAATAGAGATAACACCTTTGTTACCATGTCGACCTGCCATCTTATCACCAGGCTGTAAGCGACGTTTAACGGCCATGTATACTTTAACAATTTTAAGAACACCAGGGGCTAAATCATCGCCCTGAACAATTTTCTTCTTGTTATCTTTAAAACGCTTCTCAATTTCTTTAGCAAGCTCTTCAAGCTGCTTCGCAAGCTGTTCGAGCTGACCGCTTGCTTTGTCATCTTTAAGACGAATGCTGAGCCACTTCTCTTGGTCAAGCTTAGCAAGATAATCTTTGGTTACTTTCGTGCCTGACTTAAGCCCGCTTGGTCCACCTGTCGCTGTGCTATTGAGTAATAGGTGATGTATTCTTTGGTAAATATCTTCTTCACGAATACGCTTCTCATCAATCAAGTCTTTTCTGACACGAGCCAAATGCTCTTCTTCAATGCTTTTCGCACGCGCATCTTTTTCAAGACCATCACGGGTAAAGATTTGTACATCAATAACCGTACCATTCATACCGGATGGAACACGTAGTGAAGAATCTTTGACGTCTGATGCTTTTTCACCAAAAATAGCACGGAGTAATTTCTCTTCTGGTGTGAGTTGTGTTTCACCTTTTGGTGTGACTTTACCCACGAGGATATCACCCGCTGTAACTTCAGCACCGATGTAAACCACACCTGCATCGTCAAGGTTCATGAGTGCAGACTCACCCACATTAGGAATATCGGAAGAGATTTCTTCAGAACCAAGTTTGGTATCACGAGCAATACAAGTTAATTCTTCAATATGAATGGTTGTGAACCTATCTTCTTGTACCACACGCTCAGAAATGAGAATAGAATCCTCAAAGTTATAACCATTCCAAGGCATGAAAGCAACGAGCAAGTTCTGGCCAAGCGCGAGCTCACCCATATCAGTACATGGTCCATCGGCTAGGATATCACCACGTTGAATTTTATTGCCTTTAGAAACAATAGGAATTTGATTAATACATGTATCTTGGTTAGAACGTGCGTACTTGGTGAGGTTATAAATATCCACACCAGCCTCGTCGGCTGACGCCTCATCATCATTTACACGTACCACAATACGAGACGCATCGACAAGATCAATCACACCACCACGTTTGGCAACCACACAAACACCAGAATCAGATGCAACAGTACGCTCCATTCCGGTACCAACCAATGGCTTTTCAGCGCGTAGTGTTGGTACTGCTTGTCGCTGCATGTTTGAACCCATTAACGCACGGTTAGCATCATCGTGCTCAAGGAATGGAATCAAAGACGCAGCAACCGAAACGATTTGCTTCGGTGACACATCCATATAATTGATTTTATCGGGTGTTGTTAATGAAAATTCATTTTTGTGTCGGCATGGTACTAAATCGGCAAGGATTTTGCCTTTGCTATCTACTGCAACACTTGATTGTGCAATATATTGATCAACTTCAGAGATAGCTGACAAGTACTCGATTTCATCTGTAACACATCCGTCAACCACTTTACGGCAGGGTGTTTCAATAAAACCATAGTCATTTGTTCTTGCATACACTGAAAGCGAGTTGATCAAACCAATGTTTGGACCCTCAGGTGTTTCAATAGGACATACACGGCCATAGTGAGTAGTATGAACGTCTCGGACTTCAAAACCTGCACGTTCACGTGTCAAACCACCAGGTCCTAAAGCAGATACACGTCGTTTATGTGTCACACCAGATAGTGGGTTCACCTGATCCATAAACTGAGAAAGTTGGCTTGAACCAAAGAACTCTTTAATGGCAGCCGAAACAGGCTTCGCATTGATAAGATCTTGCGGCATCATATTTTCTGACTCAGCAAGGCCTAAACGTTCTTTAACTGCACGCTCTACACGCACAAGACCAACACGGAACTGGTTCTCAGCCATCTCACCAACACTTCGTACTCGTCTGTTACCGAGGTGGTCAATATCATCAACTGTTCCAATACCATTGCGAATATTGATAAGTGTTTTCATGACATCGAGAATGTCATTTTGTTCAAGAGTACCAGGGCCTGTATCTTCAGTACGACCCACACGTCGGTTGAACTTCATACGACCTACTGCAGATAAGTCATAGCGATCATCTGCAAAAAATAAGTTTTTAAATAAAGTTTCAGCCGCTTCTTTTGTAGGTGGCTCACCTGGACGCATCATACGATAGATTTCAACCAAAGCTTCAAGCTGTGTGGTGGTTGTATCAATGCGTAATGTATCAGATAAATAAGAGCCGTGGTCTAAATCATTGGTATAAATAAGCTCGAAGTGCTGCATACCGTTGTTTAAGATCGCATCTAAAACTTCTTCTGTAACAACAGAGTTGGCGAGTGCTAAGAGCTCACCTGTTGAAGTATCAATAATATTTTTGGCAAGTACTTTACCAATGAGGTAATCCTTAGGGACCACCAGGCCTTTCATCTTAGCTTTTTCCATCGCCTTGATGTGGCGAGCAGTTACTCTTCGTCCTGCTTCAACCAATACGTCTTTCTCGCCGGGTAGCTTGATATCAAAAGAAGCAATATCACCTCTTAAGCGAGAAGGAATAAGATCAACATGAAACTCACCCATTTTGACATGGCATTGTGTGGTTTCAAAAAACTCGGACAAAATCGCCTCGGTATCATAACCAAGGGCACGGAGTAATATGGTTGATGGTAATTTGCGACGTCTATCAATTCTTACAAATAAGCAATCTTTGGGATCGAACTCAAAATCCAACCAAGAACCGCGGTAAGGGATAATACGTGCAGAATAGAGCAGTTTACCAGAGGAGTGTGTTTTACCTCTATCATGCTCAAAAATAACACCTGGAGAACGGTGCAATTGTGACACAACGACACGCTCAGTACCATTGATAACAAAAGTACCAACATCAGTCATCAGTGGGAGCTCCCCCATGAACACATCTTGTTCACGAATATCTTTGACAGGTTTGGGATCACCACTGGCTTCTTTGTCAAGAACAACCAGACGTACTTTAACGCGTAAGGGTGCAGAGTAAGTTAAGCCTCGCAGTTTACACTCATAAACATCAAATACTGGTTCGCCGAGTTTGTAACTTACATACTCGAGTCTAGCATTTCCTGAAAAACTATAGATAGGAAATACTGACGCAAAGGCACTACCAAGTCCGGTGTCACTTCTAACACTAGAAGCATCACCTTGAGATTTACGAGGTCGAATGAAATCATCGTAGGATTTTACTTGGATTTCAAGAAGATCATTAATTGGCATCTTCTCTGCATGGCTACCAAAGCTTTTGCGGATTCGTTGTTTCTCAGCTAAAGAAATATGAGGGTTTGCAATTGCTGCGGCCATGTGGTTTCCTCTTTAAATGTTTGCTATCGGGTTACTTAGAACACTTTTTTGCGTGATAAACACGCAAACCCAGCCATAGCAGAACTATGACCGGGTTTATAGGTAAAGCTCTCTGTTGAGTTACTTAACTTCAACAGTTGCGCCAGCTTCCTCAAGCTGCTTTTTCATATCTTCAGCTTCGTCTTTAGATACGGCTTCCTTGATTGTTGAAGGTGCACCTTCAACCATATCTTTAGCTTCTTTTAAGCCAAGACCAGTTACAGCGCGAACAACTTTAATGACGGCAACTTTGTTATCGCCAAAGCTTGACATAACAACATCAAACTCAGTTTTTTCTGCTGCTGCAGCTGCGTCGCCGCCTGCTGCAGGTGCTGCAACTGCTGCAACTGCTGCTGCTGCTGAAACATTGAACTTTTCTTCCATTGCTTCGATTAAATCAACAACTTCAATCACTGACATATTGCCAATGGTTTCTAAAATATCTTCTTTTGACACAGCCATTTGTGTATGCTCCTCAAATGTAAATTAGTTAACTTGCTTCTTTGCTGTCTTTTACGGCTACAAGTGTACGTACCAGCTTGCCATGTGGCTCTGCTACAGTACGAACGAACTTCTCGATAGGCGCTTTCATTACAGCCATCAATGTAGCTATTGCTTCATCTTTGGTTGGTAGACTTGCGATTGCTTCTAGTGAATCAGCACCAAAAGCTTTCCCGTCTAATGCGAGAGCTTTAATCTCGAGTTGTTCACACTCCTTAGCAAAATCCTTAAGTAATCGCGCAGCATCACCAGGAGAATCCATGGAAAGTGCAACGAACAAAGGACCAACCAAGGCCTCGTCCAAACAAGCAAAAGAGGTTTCTTGAAATGCACGGCGTGTTAGGTTGTTAGGAACAACACGTAAAAACACACCTTTCTCACGTGCTTTAGCACGTAAGGTAGTCATGTCATTGACAGGAATACCTCTATAATCAGCAAGTACAGCTGATAAAGCTTTAGAAGCTGCATCTGCAACCTCTTCAACTACGACTTTTTTTGCTGCTAAAGTCAACGTCACGTCACTGACTCCTTGCGTTGATCAAGCTCAAAATAAGCTTGATAGGTTATGGTGGATACATCCACCGTCTGCGTAGGACATTAAGGCGTCATACGACGCCTCCTACGGTCTTCGACGGCATGGAGCATAACCCTATGCCGTGAAAATTACAAAATGGTCCGAGATTCTACACGGAAATGGATGAGAGATCAATAGCCAACCCAGGACCCATGGTCGTTGAGAGTGTTAGCTTCTTGAAATACACCCCTTTTGCAGAAGTTGGCTTCGCTTTTTTGAGGTCAGCCATAAGAGCTGTAACATTTTCAGCAAGGTCTTCTGATGCAAAATCGA
>Ga0115012_10002854_pt1 | contig 10156 bp, 6 predicted proteins | sample TroAtlMetagenome_FD_88706 | JGI IMG/M metagenome (GOLD analysis project Ga0115012, IMG submission 88706) | Marine eukaryotic phytoplankton communities from Atlantic Ocean - Tropical Atlantic ANT10 Metagenome | ecosystem: Environmental > Aquatic > Marine > Oceanic | place: Tropical Atlantic Ocean...
AGAAGGGCTGGCGAGAAAGCACAGGGTTGCGTTTTAGCCTCGGACGCTTTCTTTCCATTCAAAGACGGACTCGAGCAAGCAGCAGAATCAGGGGCTTCATCAATAGTCCAGCCAGGCGGTTCAATAAGAGACCAAGAAGTAATAGATGCAGCGGATGAAAGAGGCATTTCGATGTTATTTACCGGCCACCGTTTATTCCGTCATTGATTGCGAAGCCCTCAAAACATTACGCTTCTACCACTATTTATGGCGCAATTTTCCGATAACCATAGGGCGGGTTCGGAAGCGAAACCTTTGCGTTGTGCAGTTCTAATTTCTGGTTCAGGGACAGGTATGCAAGCATTGTTAAATTATCAAAAGTCAAAGTCCGCCTGCACCCATCAAACCAATTTAGTGGTCTGCAATAATCCAGAGGCAGGCGGCATAAAAATTGCTGAGAGTTTTGAAATCCCCGTTAAAATATTACCACTTCCTAAAATCGAAGACAAAATACAACGTAGACTAAATCATGAACGTCAATTGTCCAAGTATCTAGAAGAATATGATATTGAGTTGATTATTTTAAGTGGGTATATGCGCCTTTTGAGTGAAGAATTTGTAGAAAAGTGGAATATGAAAATACTAAACATTCATCCTTCTCTTTTACCTAATTTCCCAGGAGCCCATGCTCACAGAGATGTTTTATCATCTGGAGTAAAAATATCAGGCTGTTCAGTACACTATGTCGATGCCGGAATGGATACAGGTCAAATTATTGCTCAAAGAAAAGTTCCAGTTTTTTCTGATGACACTATCGAGACATTATCTCAAAGAGTAAAGATAGAAGAACATATTCTCTATCCACAGGTAATTGACTTACTTTCTTCTTGATTGCAAATATTGATGGACATAAACCATAAATCCCAATCAGGCGAGATATATGGGTACACTAGTTACTGGTCAGGCGGCAACATTTGTAGAAGAACTATGGATTGAAACAGAAAAGCGATATGAGATTATTTGCATTACAAGAGACGTTGCCGAAGTCGTATCAAATAGTGGAATAAAAGATGGCTTAGTATTAGTAAATCCAATGCATATTACCGCATCATGCTATGTTAATGACCTTGAGTATGGGCTACATCATGACATTATGAAATGGTTGGAGAAGATTGCACCATTTCATGGAATTGATGGTAAACAAGGCGAAGAATATCATCATCATAGAACAGGAGAAGACAACGGCGATGCACATCTAAAACGTCAACTTTTAGGGCAACAAGTTACCATGCCAGTTAGAGATGGTAAACTCCATCTAGGTAATTGGGAACAAATACACTATGCTGAATTCGACGGGCAGAGAAGAAAAAGAATATTAGTCAAAGTTGTAGGCGTAATTTGACCTAGAATCGATTTAAATGTTCAAGACATTAACTTAATCTCACATTCATCCAAACGCGTTTTAGCAACAACATGATCTTCATCTATCGCCAAAACGGCTCTCCATCCAGCTCTAGCCTCATCAAATCTTTCAGCCTCATGATGTAAAGCAGCGATATGTAGGTGTGCATCAAGATGGTTTTCATCACATTTAACAGCAGCCTCGAAATCACTCAAAGCATTATCATCTCTGCCCCATTCAAGATATAATAATCCTCTTTGGTGCCATGCAGGTGCATAATTTTGTGAAATACGCAAAGCATCATTTAGTGGAGTTTCAGCTCGTTCGTGTCTGTTAAGGGCGATAAAGCATGAGGCTAATTGAGTCAATGCCTGATGATGATGCGGGGCTTTCTCAAGAACAATTTCTAAGTCAGCTCTCGCATTTGCCCATTCTCCCAGCACCATTTCAGCCTCAGCCTTTTTGAATCGTGCCAATGTAAAGTTAGGCGCCAAATCAAGTAGGATTTCAGCATCATCTAATGCCTTACGCCCCTCGTCCAAAGCCATGTAAATACTACATCTATTCAATCTAGCTCTAATGTGCCCAGGGTCTTCCTTGAGAGTTTTTGCATAATACTCTAATGCACGGTCCAAATGTCCACTTCTCGCTTCGATATTCCCTCTAACGTATGTTATTATCGAGCCCTGTCCATGAATGTCTGCAACATCGATTTGTTGTGCTGCAGTTGTGATATCTCCCTTGTCTAAAGCTAGAAGTGCTGATTCAGCAGCAACCGACGGGTCTTCTTCAGAAAGCAATCGACCTGCTCTCGCTATTGCTTCATCTGCCGAATCAAGATTATTCAGCAATCGATTTGTTCTGGCTAATCCAAGCCACGCAACTCCCAATTCTCGATTTAGTTTCAATGCATTGTCAAAAGCTGCAATAGCTACAGATAACAGAGTCGAATCGGTTTCACCCGTTCCGTCCCTAGTTCGGTCAGCATTGGCCAAATGTAGTCTACCTTCAACAACATGTAGTAATGCATGATCTATTCCTACTGGAGTTTCATCAAGCAATCTTTGAGCGTCATCAATTCTTCCATCCAAGAGATACCTTGTAGCGATCTTAGCCCTTAATTCACCATTCATCGAATATTTTTCAAGTGCTTTTACTAACGATTCTTCAGAAGCAGTAACAGAACCTTCAGTTAGTAGTAAGTCTGCCTTTAGTAAAATCAAATCGACACCACCAGATTCTAGGGCTACAGCATGAACAGCTGCTTTGAGTGCCTCCTTTAGCCGGTTTGATTTAGGAGCTAATAGTTTGGCAGTTAAAGCCCAAGCATCCCCGCATTGGCGATCTAATTCTAGACACTTATTGGCTGCTTCGTAAGCCTTACCATCTTCTCCCTCTTGATGCAATAAATTTGCATAACTCAACCAATCCTTAGATTGAGTGGGGTCTTCATCCAATGCTTTCTCTATTGCTTCCAAGGCCTCAGAATGAGAACCAGCTCTAGCACGCAGGCCCGATAGTAGAGATCTATCAGCAGGAGTATCTAGGCCTAAAGCCTCCAAACGTCGAACATCTCTTTCAGCCTCTAAATCACCCATCTTAGCAAGTAAGTGGGCGTGCGCTCGAAGTAATTCGGGACTGTCTGGCTGGACAGTCATTCTAGCTTCTAGCCAATGCCTTCGTAAATCTTCGTCGCCTTTCTCTATGGCGATATGCTCCAATGCTTCTAAAATATTCATATTTCCAGGCGATGAAGAATATGCGATACCAAAACAATTCTCAGCCCAATCATATCTTCTTAGAGACAAACTTACATGACCCAATTTATGAGCAGTTACCGCCTTTAGCCCAATACTGCTAGCATTCATATTATGTCTATCAAATAACTCTATTAATCTCATAATTAAGTTTGAAGTTATTTGATTTATTAGGTTAGAGTCGCCTACATTGCTTTCGATAGAGACAGATGAAACCAATGTTTCTAGAGCATTCAATGCCTGAGAGAAAATTTCAGTTTCTTCTAATGAATCTCCCAATTCGCCAATTTGTTCTAAGTGTGCTATAGTGTTATGAGCCAATAATGCCCCATCTAATTCGGGGTTAGTTGCCCTTAGAGCTTCCACCATGCCGTTTAGTGTTGATAACTTAACATTCATATTGGAAACTTCGGAATTTAAATGACTAAAATGCGCACTTTGACTTTGCTGTAGAAGAATATTGTTTTCAGTCATACTCACGAGCTTTTCATGAGTCTTTTTTAGCCAAAATCCAGTACCTCCTCCAGCGCCTATGACGGCGATTCCAAATAAAGCGGTTAGTGGTTCCATAGGTGACGAGTTTTCTTTGCCCCTTTATGCTCATCGGCTCGATAGAGTGTAAAGAAGGCGATTTTTCGACCTTTCAATTTTAACCGAAAACCAAAATAAATCTAAAAAACCCATGATTTCGACCAGTTCTTTGCTCACATTCAAAGACTTTCAGCACTCAACAGTGTTGAGGTCAACTTATGGCAAGCCAAGATGAACCCGAATATTCGGAATCCTGGTTTGATGAGCAAATTGATTCTTGGGCAGATTTAGGCTGGGATATTTCTGGGATTGAGGATTACTTAAGAGACAATTCTGATTTAGCCTCTGAGGCTTTACTACGAGTAGAATATCTAGTCAACCTTTCCGCTGATTTAAAATCTAGATTAGATTTTTCATGGGTAGAAAAAAATGAATCATATCGAGAATTATTTGACCAATGGTTGTCCGAATTGAAAGACCCAATGAACGGTGAAATAGTAATGCAAGAGTATGAGTCGTGGGCTACAGATAACCGTCCGTGGGAACTCGTATTCCAGCAAGTAAAGAACGAGTGGGAATCTGTTAGAAAGGGGGAAGAGATACTTCTCTTCTTAGCACGATGCGACTCATTAGACGCATCGTCTCATCCACAAATATCTGTTTTACTGCCGATGTTCAAATCACCTGAGATGTCACCTAGGTTGGATGAAGAGATTTCTCGAATTGAGCAAAATGAAGCCAGACAACGAAGGACAATTTTTAATTCTGTAGAATCGCTTAAAGAACACGATTATGATGTAGAATATATCCTCGATTTACCAATGGTTCAGGCGTTAGAAGAAATTTCAGAGAAGCAAAGGTTACATACAGAGCATGAAATTATTCGTTTACTAATCATCGACCAATTATCTTCATTTGATGACACAATCGCTCAGGAGTTTGAACAACAAAGACTTGAATTACTCACCGGAGGAAATGAATTAGATTTAATGGATTTTAAATCAAAGATAATGGCGATAAGTGATGATTTATTCAAACGCCTTTCATCTGTAAATGATGTGATTTTTAACTGGCGTTCCAAAGGAATAATTTTCCCTCATGATGATGCGATTAGGCCCGAGGAACTTATGGAATGGGAAACCAATATTCCAGAGATTGAACAAAGTGTAAATAGACACTTAGAATGGTTAGAACGCTATCAAAAAATTACAAACCTTTGGCCAGAGTCTAATAATTTAGGTGAATCTTATGTCGGATATTTAGAGCATACAGAAAATCTGATCGATGTTGTAGAGGATTTGCAACAAGAATGGAGGCGAATCGAATTGGAATGTTTTTCAATTATTGAGAAATATGAAAACCTTGGATTGATATTAGATTCTTATCAATCGATGATAGAAGAAGATCCAAAGAGCGCCTTGTCAATGATTTCAAACGCACAGACCTTATGGCAGGAGAGAGTTGACTGTATCTCAGATTTATTAGATTTAGATATAACATTTGAAGGCTCTGAATCAGTCAATAAGCGCATATCATTGCTTAAAGAGATAGAAGCTGGAATTGAGGTTATTGACGATACAAAATCGATGATTCAAAGTTATAGTAAACGAAGGACCAGACATCGCAGAATGTTAGAATCAGAGTTGTTGGAACTAATCAAGCAAGGCAAAGCATCCGAAGAAACTCCGTCTTCAGGATTTACTCTCTTGGAATTCGAAGAATTCGTAGCCAATTCGAGAAAATTTGGCATCAGTAATAATGTTACTATTACTGGGAACTCGGTAATAACGTCAGCAATTAATGAGAGATTAGAACGAAAATTATCCGATGAATTAGCACAGTATAATGCAGCAGGGTGGTATACAGGACATCTCACATCACTACTTCAGTCAAGCACTATCGAACTTGCAAAGACCTTGGGTGGCGTTAGAAAGTTGATATTGAATCATGAATCTCTTAGGAGGAGATTATCCACTTTGCCTTGGAATAGAGATATTACGTTGGCTATTCAAGTACAAGAACAACTTCAAGATCCATTAAAATTAGCAGAATTAGCGGACAATATACCCTCATTTATGAGGCATCTATCTATCAGAGAAATAGAAGATGAGAATTTTGAATTTACTGCATGGAAGCCGGAACCAATAAGAAAAACCCTACTCCCAATTCCTGAACAGATTAAAGCTCCTTCTTCGACATTAGAGGAGGCGCATGAAGCAATGCTTGATGCCATGGAAGAAGAAAACCCCTCAGAGGAAGTAATCATCGAACTAGAAATAGAACCGGAAAACCCTCCAATGATAAATAAAACACAATCAACTACTAACGAAGAAACCTTATCATCTGTAGATGTTAGTTTAGTTGAAATAGAGCAAAAAGTTCAAAGAAATACTGTAAATTCAAACCCAATAGATTCTGGAAAAATTTCTCTTCAATCTTATCAAAGTCTTCTAATCGCATTAGGTTTAGAAAAAACTGCTCAAGAATTACAAAATTCTGAAGGGGATTCAGTAAAACTAATTCGTACTTCTTTGGCTAAACATGTTGGAGTAGAGCCAAGAGATGTTAGAATAGACAGAATGCTCAGAATTATACTTAGATTATTGCCTCTTGGTGATGAAAAAGACTCCATTAGAAGTAAACTGGTTAACAAAATAGAATCCTCTATTCCAAAATATAACAAATGGATGAAAACACGATTAGAAGCGCGTCATTCAGGCACAAAAGGTAATTTCTTACAGGATACTATCAATCTTGGAAACGCTTTGAATCGCATTCCAGGGCCGGGTTTTGCATTACCATTAAACAAAGACGAAAAGACATTGCCAAGCCCCCAAGATCTAGTTGGACTTTCTAATGAAGTTGATAAATTAATTAGAACAATGAATTTACCATCTGCCAGTGGTGTTGTGATCGAGGCAGCCTAATTTTACTTGAGTTCTTCAAGTAATTCATTTTGCTCATCAGGCGAAAGTGATTCTTCAACAGGTGACGCTTTAACTGCAATTTGTGGAGCTTCAGGAAGAGGGGCATCCAAAGGAACTTCTCCCGCATCTATTGGGGCTAATCCCAATCCTATTGGCGGTGGTAAAGCACCTGCTGGCGGAGGTAATGGTGGAGGGAGAGTGGCAGGTGGCAGTGCACTGTTCATCGAAGCCATTGGCGGTGGCGGCAACTGATTGGCTTCAGGAGGTGCCGGTGGCGGTAATTGATTGGCTTCAGGAGGTGCTGGAGGTGGTAATTGATTGGCTTCAGGTGGCGCCGGTACTGGCATACTATTGGATGCAGGCGGACCACTCTGTTGGACCGAAGCCGGCGGTGCCGGTGGCGGTAATTGATTGGCTTCAGGAGGCGCTGGAGGTGAAACTACATCACTTTGTACAACCGCCGGAGTTTCGTTTGGCATAGTCGAACCCATCACTACAGGCTGCATAGGTGCCATTTGCGGCGCAGGCGGAATAATTTCTGGAGGCTTAGATAATGATTCATGTAAATCCTCAATTGATTTAGTATCAAAATCTCCAGTTTCGATATATTTTGCCATTGTAGGGCCAATTAATGCCATACTAGCACGGAACATTGAACGATTTGAACCATATCCAGTAAAGGTAACTTTATGCTTTGAACCGTGAGTAGAGAATTCTAAATTATGTACTTCAAGGTGCATGTAAATCCACCCGATTAATCCAATCCCAAGCAATAACTGTCCAAACATAGATAGTTGTGTTATGAAACTAAATCCAAGTCCTACAAAAAAGGCCACAATCCAAAGCCATTGGTGTTTATGCATCAGTTCATTATGTGTATGGGAAAAACCAGTCAAGTCTTGCTTCATGACCGTCTTAACATTTAATCTTCTATGACCATCTTCACCGTAATTCGCTTCAACAATTCTAATCAATCCATCATTCACAACAATTGAAGTCGAATTAAGTCCATCAGGACTTTCATTCAAAGGGAATTCTTGCACAATATCGCCAGTTTGAGCCATTATTGGAGCGGCTCTAATCGGTAAACTCCAAGGAATATTTACAGATTCTTCAACCTCTTGAACTTCCTTGGCCTCTGAATCTTCATTATCTAATTCAGTTTCAGTAGTTTCTGGTACTTCTTCAACTTCTTCGGCCTCATTATCAATTGCAGAGAAAGGGTCTTCATCATCAGGCCAACTCGAAGAACTATCTTCGCTCATAAACTAGGCACACACTACGAGATTCTTAATATGCCCGAATAAATCCTTGAACGATTTTAATTTAAATTTGATAGGACGCAACTGATAAACAAGTAGCCTATACCGCTCATTAAGGGGGATTATTATTTCACAACCAAGAAAGAAACATAGTTTTCCTGTCCGTGCCTTTTTGTATGGATTAAAGACGCCAGGGCGCATTTTTAATAGATTCATATTATTTCCAATATTAGATCGTAAAATTGCAAATAGTGATTTAGAACTATTTGTACATGACAAGAATAGAGGGTTGATGAGAACACTAAATTATGGAGAGAGATTGAATTGGACTCTTGATACCGGTAAAGTTTGCGACGCTGTTCCTTGGCTAGATAGAATCGAACCTCTTCTCTCAAAAGATGATATTGTTTTTGATGTAGGGGCCAATATGGGTATTGTTGCAAACTGGTTTGCTCAGCGATGCAAGCATGTCCATGCATTCGAGCCCCACCCGGAAAACCTTGCCACAATTAAATCCCAACAAGAACTACGCAATATTAACAATATCACATTACATAATATTGCATTAGGTAGGACTCATTCGAAAATGCAACTACATGTAAAGCAGTTTCACGGCCATCATTCTCTTGGCGATGTAGATAATAGTCCAACGATTGACAAGATAGAAGTCGATGTAAATACAATCGATGAAGTTGCAAAAAACCTCGGCATTAAAGAAATTAATTTTTTGAAAATCGACGTTGAAGGCTTTGAATCCGATGTCCTTCATGGAGCTGAAAATCTTCTAAAAAATAAGAAAATAGAATATATTCTATTTGAGCTCCAAGATAGTATTTTACAATCAATAAACAGAACATCAAGCGAAGTTTTTGAAATAATCTTTAACGCAGGATATCAGATAATCGATTTGAATGGTAATATGCAAAAAGACAACAATAAAACCATTCCAAATGGCGATTATTTAGCTTGCCTTGACGGCTCTGAAACGGCTAAAAAATTAGCAGGCTCCGAATTTGATTTAATTTGAACAATCAACGGTGGGTATCAACTAGCCATGACTTAACATCATCACGTTCTTGGTAACCCTTTCCGGCTTTAGTCCCAACCACAGTTTCAATTGCTGCAGTAGAGGCGATCTCAAGAGTCCTTTCACTAACCGGCCCATTGAACACAATCGCTATTGCTCCATCCGCTTCTTCAGCTGCCTTGGCTAACTTTGAAGGGCCTACAGGTTCTGAAACAGTACCGTCAACCATCACAAATAGTGCTTTTTTAGGCTCTAAATCATCTAAGTGGTCAAAGAACTCATGAACTTCAGCAGGTGCTTCTTTCTGAACAAAAGTTTCCTCCATGTCCTCAGCCCAATTCTTATCTTCAACGCCAGCCTTTTTGTCATCAGCTTCTTGTTTTTTACTGAGTTGGTGACTAAACTTAGTTGCTTCAACCTTCATCGAAAGACACTTTGTAACAGTCTTTTGAGGCAATAGTTCCCACTCTTGGCCAACCGGTGCTTGCGCAACATAGTCAACCTTCATCATTTCCATTAGTTGGCTGAATAGCATTTCTCCGCCTCTGTCGCCATCTATTGCTAGAATAACAGTTTCTTTTCCATTTGCAAGATCGATTAGTTCCTGTTTTATTTCACCTGCACCATCTGCGCTAATTGAATTTTTCACTCCGCAGTTCAATAAATTTCTAACATCATTTCTACCTTCAACAACAATCAAAGAAGATGAAGACTCAATATTCGGACCACATGTTAATCCATGGTAAGACGTTGCAGTTCCTACAGTTAATACAGAGCGAACCTCTTCAATAACTGTCTTTGATGCAGCTTCTCCAGAGTTAACCATTTTCAATAGTAGTTCCTTCGCTCTGTCAACAACAGTAGTTCTCTTTGTAGCACGGATATCAAGTATCTCTACTACTGAGATTTTAGCCGTACAAGGACCGATTCTATCGATTGTTTCCAGTGATGATGCAATAATTGCAGTCTCAACATTATCTAGACTACTTGGAATTAATATCATGCCGTGAACTTTGCCACCCTTGGACTCCATTTCTACATCAACGTGTCCAATTCTAGCGGTCCTCTGCAATTTTCTTAGTTCTAGTTCATCTCCCAGTAGCCCTTCTGTCTGGCCCATTATTGCTCCAATAATGTCCTTGCGTTGGACCGTTCCGTTTACCTTAATATCAGCGCGAATTTGGTATTTCATCGCCTTGCTCTGCTTTGGGCCGTGCCCTCCGCGATTATGTGGTTTCTTTCCCATTTGAATTCCTCCTTTAGTATCCACA
>Ga0115012_10002856_pt1 | contig 10156 bp, 11 predicted proteins | sample TroAtlMetagenome_FD_88706 | JGI IMG/M metagenome (GOLD analysis project Ga0115012, IMG submission 88706) | Marine eukaryotic phytoplankton communities from Atlantic Ocean - Tropical Atlantic ANT10 Metagenome | ecosystem: Environmental > Aquatic > Marine > Oceanic | place: Tropical Atlantic...
AAAAACCTTTGGGATGAGGCAAAAGTTTTTAAATCTAAATTAAAATTTTCTAAAGGAATCAAAGCGCCAAATATCAAAAAAAACACCTATGAAAAAATAGGCGAAGACAAACTTTTTAAAATCACAAGACATGCATGATTTCAATACACCTTTAGAGAGTAATACAGAAAAAAAATATATTAATCTTGAAGAACAGATAAAATCATTAATTAGAGGTGAACAAAATGTTACCGCTATACTATCAAATGTTACTGCTGCTATATCCCAAACATTTAACTGGCTTTGGGTTGGTTTTTATTTGGTTGAAGATAATGAACTTGTTCTAGGTCCCTTCCAGGGTCCGGTTGCATGCTTTAGAATAAAAAAAGGTGAAGGTGTATGTGGAGCTGCATGGAAAAACAAAGAAACTATTATTGTTCCAGACGTAGAAAAATTTCCTGGACATATAGCCTGCAGCTCATTATCCAAATCAGAAATTGTAGTTCCGGTTTTTAATAATAACAATAAGGTTTTTGGTGTTTTAGATGTTGACAGTGATAAACTAAATAGTTTTGATGAAACTGATAGAAAACACTTAGAAAAAATAGTCTTAATAGTTCAAAAGAGTCTAGTTTAATTTACCTAGTACTGTGACTCCTGCTGTTGTTTTTTGTTTTAGTTTGACATTAGGCTTGAAGCCTAGAGGTAAAAATATGTCTGCTCTGGATCCAAACTTTATAAAACCTAATTGATTTGATTGATCAATCTTCTTCCCAACAGTAGAGTAATTTATTATCCTTCTAGCAACCAAACCTGCAATTTGTCTAACTAAAATTGAAATTTGATTATTATCTATAACTGTTGTTGTTCTCTCATTTTTTGTACTAGACTTTGGATGCCATGCAACCAGATATTTTCCTTTATGATACTTGTAATACTTGACTATTCCCGAAATAGGATTTCTGTTTATGTGTACATCGAAAGGGGACATAAAAATTGATATTAATAATTTTTTTTCTTTATAGTACTCATCCTCAAAAATTTCACCTATATGCACAACCTCTCCATTAGCAGGAGATACTATAAGGTTTTTGTCTATAGTTTTAGTGATTCTGGGATTTCTAAAAAACTGAAGAAAAAAAAGAAAAACTAGAAATGAAATAATAAATAAAATAAGGGTTAAATAAAAAGAAGAACCATATAAATAAAAAAAAATATTCACAATAGAAAGAAAGGTGAATAGTTTTGTTAAAAAACCTCGACCTTCCTTATGAATCTTTACCATTTTTTTGAAAAGTAAATGAGCCGTCTCTGTATTTATATGTTCTAGAGACCTTATCAATGGCTGCAATATAAGCAGCAGTTCTTAAAGATACTTTGTATTTTTTAGATATTGAGAAAACGTTATTAAAAGCTTGTTTAATAATAGAATCACTTCTTCTATAAACTCTATTTTTAGTCCATTTAAATCCAAGCCTGTTTTGTACCCACTCAAAATAGGAAACAATAACTCCACCAGCATTTGCTAAAATATCAGGGACCGCAACAATCCCCTTTTTTTCTAGAATTGAATCAGCCTCGTGTGATGTTGGGCCATTAGCTCCCTCAACAATTAACTTTGCTTTAATGTTTTTTGCGTTTTTTTCAGTTATCGCATTTTCTAATGCGGCAGGAATCAACACTTCTACATCAAGAGATAATAATTCTTCATTTGAAATTTTCTTTCCTCCATCAAAATTTTCAAGAGTACCTTTGTTTTCATTTCTGTATGTAATAGCATTACCAATATCTATACCTTTTTCATTGTAGTATCCTCCTGAAATATCTGATATTGCTACAATTTTACAACCTCTTTCTTTTAAGAGATTCGCTGCCCAGGAACCAACATTTCCAAATCCCTGAACCGCAACGGTAGCATTAAAAGGATTAATTTTTATTTTTGTTAATGCAGCTAAGGTTGCGACCATTACTCCCCTTCCTGTTGCCTCAATTCTTCCTACTGAACCCCCTAAAATAATAGGCTTACCAGTAACAACCGCATTAACAGTTGTGCCTCTCGCTCTTGAATACTCATCCATTAACCAAGCCATTTGATCTGGGCCTGTTCCTACATCTGGTGCTGGAATGTCTTTATCGGGGCCAAAAACATCATGCATTGCCTGAGTATAAGCTCTAGTGAGTCTTTCCAACTCAGACTGACTCATACTTCTAGGATCACAACAAACTCCACCTTTTGCTCCCCCGTAAGGAATATCAACTACAGCACACTTCCATGTCATCCAAGCTGCTAGAGCAGTTACTTCATTTAAATTAACCGTCGGATCAAATCTTAAACCACCTTTTGAGGGTCCTAAAATGTTAGAATGAATTACTCTATACCCCTCAAAAACTTTTACGGAACCATTATCCATAGATATTGGCAGAGATACTATGATTTTTTTAACAGAGGACTTTAAGACACTATAAACCTCTTCGTCAAGATTTAAATGTTCTGCTGCTACGTGGAACCTCTTCATCATTGATTCAAGAGGATCTTTGTTGTGCATGATAGGAGCTGGTTCTTTATAACTCATATCTTGTTTTGGGTTTTATTATGTAAATGTACAATTTTTAAGTTAGCTGATTTATAATTTTAAGGTAAAAATAAACATAAGGTATTACAAAAAAGAAACTGTCAAATCTATCTAAAAAACCCCCATGCCCAGGCAACTTATTACCACTATCTTTCATGTTAAAGTTTCTTTTTAATAATGATTCGAACAAATCTCCAAAAACGCCAGAAATCAAAACAACAAATGATAAGCCAAACCAAAAAAGAAAAGTTTTTATTAATAAATACTTCCACATAAAATATGCTAAAATAATATTAGCAACAAACCCAAACAGAACTCCTTCCCATGTTTTCATTGGAGAAACTGATTCAAAAAGCTTTTTTCTCCCAAAAAGCGACCCGCCTAAATATGCTGCAGACTCACTAGTCCATAAAAATAAAAGAGTAGAGATTAAGAAAATAGAATTATATACCGAATCTGTAAAAACAATAAAATTCAGTAGAGAAATAGGTAAGGATATATATAAAATTCCAAAAAATGTAACCGAAACGTTTGATATGGTTTCTTTATTATTTGAGCTATAAAGAGCAGAAAGACATATTAATGGTAAAATAGGAACTAAGACAAAATGAATACCTATCAAGCTCTCTTTACTCGCATAAAGAAAAGAAGAAATAAAAATAATTACAGATAAAAAAACACCTAAATTATAATTAGGATTAAAACTATTTTCAGACAAAATTTTATAATATTCTCTGGTTGACAAAAAAATGATAATAACAAATACTATAAGATAAGACCACTCATTTAAAGTTGAAGAGAGTAAGAGAGAGCCTCCAAGCATTCCGGTTATAATTCTGTTTTTTAGATTCCTTTTATTCATTTAATTTTTGTTGCTTTTTTAAGTAAGAGAATTAGATAACAGAAGACTATAAGGGCTCCTATTATTATAAATAACGGTATGTCTGGAGATGAATTTATGTCTAACTCTATGCTTTCACCAAAGAAGCCTTTTCCGGCAATATAAAATAATGTTAAACTAAAAAAATTATTAAGAGTATGCGCTATCACAGAGTAAGTTAAGCTGCCAGTCCAAAAATAAAAGTATCCGAATAAAACACCTAATAACATTCTTGGAAAAAACCCATAAAACTGTAAATGAAAAGCACTAAAAATAAAAGCACTAATAAAAATTGCAACATGGTGGTTTTTAATTAGTAAACTTAGATTTTTCTGCAAAACACCTCTAAAAAAATATTCTTCACAAAATCCTGGAATAATTGCTATGGTAAGAACACCTATTAAATATTCCCAATTAGTTTCAAAAGAAACTAAGTGTAAAGTAACCGCTTCTAGTTGTTTCTCTTTAGCTTGGGCCCAAACCTCAAAAGAAGATAAAAAATCAGGAAAATTGATTGCTTTATTCCATTCTATTATTGGTGAGTTTATAATTATAAAAAAAATGGTTGATAGCATAACAAGAACTAATGGGTAAAGTGTAATTTTTCTCATACCTAGGTTATAGTTAATATTATTTCTTATAACAAAATATGGCACAAGAAATAACAATAAAAAAACAGCATTTGATATCATTAGCATCTTTCTGTCAATTCCTTCGTATGACATGTCTGTAGGTGTTTCTAAAGCATTAGACAGTATGCTCATAAATAATAAAGGAGAAACAGATAGAATAATAAATATTAATTCTTTTAAGTGTTTGCTCATTTATTTTTTTATTTGTGGGATATTTTAACGTTAAAATACTTCTTTTTATGAAGATAGGCAATATTGAATTAGGTGATTTTCCTTTACTTCTAGCTCCGATGGAAGATGTTAGCGATCCTCCATTTAGATCAGTTTGTAAAGTAAATGGTGCTGACTTAATGTATACTGAGTTTATATCTTCAGAAGGTCTGATACGAGATGCTGAAAAAAGCGTTCAAAAACTTGATATATATGATTCAGAAAGGCCAATTGGAATTCAAATATTTGGAGACAATATTGAGTCAATGAAAAAAGCAGCCTCTATTTCTGAAGAGGCTCAGCCTGAAATTCTAGACATAAACTATGGGTGTCCTGTAAAAAAAGTTGCTTGTAGAGGTGCTGGAGCTGGAATACTTCTAGACCTTGATAAAATGCAAAAGATGACAGCAGAGATTGTAAAACAGGTGAAGATTCCTGTTACAGTGAAAACAAGACTTGGCTGGGATGATAATTCTATTAAAATTGTGGAAGTTGCTAGAAGGCTACAAGATGTAGGGATCAAAGCTCTTACAATTCACGGAAGAACCAGAAAACAAATGTACAAAGGTGAAGCTAATTGGGATTACATAGCTGAGGTTAAAAATAATCCTAATATTACAATACCAATATTTGGGAATGGAGATATAAACACCCCAGAGAAAGCAAAAGAATATAAAGAAAAATATGGTGTTGATGGTATAATGATAGGTAGAGCCGCAATAGGTAATCCGTGGATTTTTAATCAAATAAAGTCCTACCTTAAAGATGGTAAGTTTTTAAAAAAACCAAACATTAATGAAAGGGTTAAAGTTGTAAAGAAACACCTTGAGTTTTCTATTAAGTGGAAAGGCGAAAAGCTTGGACTTATAGAAATGAGAAGACATTACACTAATTACTTTAGAGCAATTGAAAATTTTAAAGAGTATCGAATGAAACTAATACTTAGTGAATCATTAGATTATTCATTAGAAATCTTAAATGAAATTTCAAATAAATTCAGTTTAATAGAGGAGAAATCAGTTGCATGAAAAACAAAAATGTTATTGCTTGGGGTTTATTAATTCTTCTTGCTATTATATGGGGGAGTTCTCCTATCCTTATAAAAAAAGCTTTAGTTAAACTTGATCCATTTGAGATTGGTGCTTTAAGATTAACTTTAGCGTCTTTTGTTCTAATGCCTTTTCTTTTAAAGAATTTGAAAGAAATTAAAAGAAAAGATTATTTTATCCTTTTTGTCTCAGGTATAGTTGGGAATGTTCTTCCTTATTTTTTATATCCTATAGCACAAACAAAAATAGATAGTGCAACATCTGGTGTGCTAACATCATTAACTCCTTTTTTTGCTTTAATTATTGGTGTTATATTCTATAAACTAAAAGCTACAAAAAACAATATCATTGGATTAATCATTGGGTTCATGGGAACCTTCCTTTTGATTTTGTTTTCTGGTTCTTCAGGTGGTTTCAAATCCGACATATTTGGTTTATTTGTTGTGGCTGCGACATTACTTTATGGTATAAACCTTAATTTAGTTAAGTATCACTTAAATCATTTAAAGCCCATTACAATAACAAGCTTTTCAATTGTTTCTATTTTACCTATAACCCTTTATATATTATTTTTTCTTTCCCCCTTTCAGAATCATATTAACGACTTTAATTATTATAAATTTGAATTAGGATATGTTTTAATTCTTGGTGTTTTAGGGACATCTATTGCCACAATTTTTTTTTATAATTTGATCAAAATTAAAGATACTGTATTCGCTTCTATGGTGACTTATTTGATGCCGCTTGTTGCAATTTGTTTAGGTGTTATTGACGGGGAAAAAATAAATGAATTACAACTTTTTGGAATGGCATTAATTTTAATTGGAGTCTTTATAAATGGAAAAAAAAATTAGTCTGAATTCCACGCTTTTTTTAACAGTTTCTTTGTTAACATAATTCCTTCTACCTCAGAGTGACTGGTGCCTTCATATTCAATTGAAATACAACCACTATAACCAAATTTTTTTATTATTTTAATCATTTTATAAAAGTCTATTTCAATTGAGTTACCATCAGAATCAAAATTTAAAGACTTTGCACTAACGCTCTTTGCGAAAGGCAACATTTCTTCAACGCCTTTATACTTATCGTATTCTACCGCGCATCCGTCTAAGCCTCCCCAATCCGAAAACTCATCAGGTTTTGACTTGATACAAAAATTTCCAAAATCTGGCAGAGTCCCAACATTTTCCTCTCCTGAGTTTTTAATCACTTCAACTAACCACTTTGCATTAGAAGAATATCCCCCGTGGTTTTCTACTATTATATTAATATTATAAGCGGTTGCAAATTCTGCTAATTTTGATAGTGACTCTGAAGCAAGTTTAGCAACTTCTGTTTCAGATCCACCCCCTTGAGCATTAACTCTAATGCTTTCACAACCAAGAATGTTTGCTGCCTCTACCCATTTCTTGTGATTATCAATTGCTTTTATTCTTTTATTCTTATTTGAGTCACCCAAACTTCCCTCGTCATCTATCATAATTAAGAGGTTTTTAACTCCAACATCATCGGCTCTACTTTTCATTTCTGACAAATAACTTAAATTTTTTGCCTTATTAAAAAAAAATTGGTTTACGTACTCAACAACATCAATATCAAACTTTTCCTTAGCCGTTTTAGCAAAGTCTAAGTTATCTAGTTTACCTGATCTAATTGACCGATGAAAAGACCACTGAGCTAATCCTATTTTTAAGGTTGGCGTGTTTCTACTCAAACCATATAAAGGCCCGCTAGAAATTAATGGCAATGAGAAAAATGATTTTTGAATAAAACTTCTTCGTAACATTTTATTAATTTATAAAAAATTATTGATAGACACTACTAAAGAGAATTCCATTATAGTTTTTTTCCCCAGCATTAACTTTAAAGGTTAAAACATTTTCTTTTGAAGGGACAGGGCAAGTAGTAAATGTTGAAAATACACAAGGAGGATTGTAAGCTTTATTAAAGTCTAAAATTATATTTCCGTTTTCTTCTGGAGGATCCAGATATAAAAATCTTCCTCCACCATAGGACTCATTACCATTTGTTTTATCTCCAAAGACTATGAAAAACCTACCAGAAGGTGCTATAGTTGGTTGAAGTAAATAGCTTTGGTTATTAAAAGTAAAATGAATATTTCCGGGTATAGTATCATTAAAAAAACCACCTTGAATATTATTTAGTTTTTTGACTAAAGGCTTGTTAAACTTTTCAAAATTAGCTTTAATGACCATTTGAGGATCATAAGGAAAAAAGTCAATTCTTAAATCTTTCTCTAGTAATGGGTGTTCAAGGTTTCTAACTCTAATCCCTTTTACCCCAGAGTCCATATGCACATACCAAACAAATGAGTGAAAAGTAAAATTGTTTTTATGCTTAAAATAATTATACCTAAAAGATTTAACCTTAATCGTATCATTTAAAATTATGTGGTCATTAAAATAAAAAGAAATAACAGAGTCTTGGATAATAGCTTTCCCAAAATCTAATGGAAAATCTAATGGAAACTTTATGTCATTATAATCACCTGAACCGATCGTGTAAGTACCACTTTCAATTGGATATAGACCCGCTAGATTTAAGTAACCATCTTCAGCATAAAGGGCAGTCTTTCTCTTTGTTTTCCATTCTTTATATTCAAATGGGACCTCAAAATTATTATCACACCCAAAAAGGACTATAAAAATTAAAATTTTTAATTTCATTATATTTATAAAGTTAACATTAAAAATGATTTCAAAATTTTTATTAATTTTTCTCTTCTCAACAATAAGCTTTTTCCAAAAAAAAGAATTTATTCAAACAACTTTCAGCTCAAAAAAAAGTGATTTTTCAGTTTTAATTTTAACTGAAACTCAGGGGTATATTCATCATGATGCAATAAGAGAGGGTACAAAACTTATTACAAAATTAGGTTCAGAAAATAATTTTAATGTTACTCACACAAACAGTTCAAAGTTTATTTCTAAAAAAAAATTAAAACAAACTGATGTAATTATTTTCTTATGCACAACATTAGATGTTTTAAATAATGAAGAACAAAGCATGGTGGAAGAGTTTATAAAAAATGGGGGTGGTTATGTCGGTATTCACTCAGCTACAGATACTGAATATGATTGGAAATGGTACGGAAAACTTGTTGGTGGATACTTTAAAAATCACCCAAAGATTCAAAAAGCTAGAATCTATACCGTGGATAATAAGCATATTTCCACAACTCACCTAGATGATAGTTGGGAAATAACAGATGAGTGGTATAACTATAAAGATTTAAACCCAGACATTAATGTTTTGCTAAACTTAGATGAGTCCAGCTATAAGGGCGGAGAAAATGGAGTAAATCACCCAATAACATGGTTTCATGAATTTGACGGTGGAAAATCATTTTATACTGGATTAGGGCATAAGGCTGAAGTATATGAGGATAAGAGATTTATTAAATTACTATTAGGAGGAATTTTTTATGCCTCTCAAAATTAAGGTTGAAACTCATTGAATATATCTTTACTACTATCATAAACTCTAAATGCCATAACCTCTGCATATACAGTAACCTTGTTAAGTTTTAATGGTATTAGTTCACATTTTATTAGGACCTTTTTACTAGAATATGAAATTACTGAAGCAATAAGCTTTACTGGTAAGTTTGGAGTAGGTGAAATATATTTCACCTTTAATGTTCCTGTTGCATATTTGTATTCAGGTAATGAACCTAGTGATCTTTTCTCGTGTTTGATAGCATAAGCCATAGCAGTCCCCATTGAGTGACAATCTATGATTGTGGCAATAATTCCTCCATTCATTATTTTAGACCAACCCTGATGAGATTCATTGGGCTTCCACAAACATTCTGATTTTTCTTTATTCCAATAACTTTTTATATGTAGTCCGTTTTTAGTGTCTTTACCACACCCAAAACAAATATTTCCCGGCATAAAATCTTGAAAAATTTGAGGTGAATTTTTTGATAACATAAATACTTAATTAATATTAGTAAATATGATTAAAATTATTGATATAAACTTTCAGGGTTTTAACTTAGCTGTAGCATGTTTTTTAATAAAATCTGAGAATAATCTTATTCTTGTAGAAACGGGGCCTTCAAATTCCTATTCTCAAATTAAGAAGGAAATGCTGGCTATAGGGGAAGATATTAATAAAATTAATCATGTTTTTGTAACTCATATTCACTTAGATCACTCAGGCGGAGCATGGAGATTTGCAAAAAATGGGGCAACTATATATGTCCATCCAAAAGGAGCACCGCACTTAGAAAACCCAGAAAAACTTATAACTTCTGCCACCAGGATTTACGGGAATAAAATGGAAAAATTATGGGGGAGGGTTGATAAAATAGATGCTAATCAAATTTATAGCGTTAGAGATTATGAAGAAATTAAAATTGACAATTATGTTTTTAAGGCATTATATACCCCCGGACACGCAAGTCATCATGTTGCATGGAAACTTGATAATATAATTTTTACTGGAGATGTGGCTGGAGCTAAAATAAAAAATGGACCAGTAATGCCCGCTTGCCCTCCTCCTGATATTAATTTAGAATTATGGGAAAAAAGCATCAAAATCATTGAAGAGGAAAAACCAGAAAAATTGTATTTAACACACTTCGGAGAACACCGAAACATTAAAGCTCATTTTGATGAATTAAGAAAAAATTTAAATCTATGGTTTAATTGGATAAAGGAAAATAGTTTAAAATATAATAACAATGATATTTTAACTGCTAAATTTAACAACTATGTTTTAGGAGAAATGAAAAAAGAAAACATAGAAAAAAAATTAATAGATCAATACTTTGCTGCTAACCCACCATACATGAGTGTTTCT
>Ga0115012_10002858_pt1 | contig 10151 bp, 4 predicted proteins | sample TroAtlMetagenome_FD_88706 | JGI IMG/M metagenome (GOLD analysis project Ga0115012, IMG submission 88706) | Marine eukaryotic phytoplankton communities from Atlantic Ocean - Tropical Atlantic ANT10 Metagenome | ecosystem: Environmental > Aquatic > Marine > Oceanic | place: Tropical Atlantic Ocean...
ACGAGCTGCATCTGAACCGGGATCTGGAAGCAAAGATGCGCAGCATGATGAATGGCGACGATGGGACCCAACCCTACTGGAAGCGGTGGCAGAACAACATGGACGGCAAGGACATCAAATCCGCGATTGCCGCCATTCCAAAACTCACATCGCGCAACGGGAACGCGGTCGCGGCCAAGCAGCAAGCCGCGAGCGCCCTGGTTGTGAACGACGTGCCCTACTGGCGCGAAGGCACCGTGCTGCCGATGGCGGCGCACTTTTACGGCAGTCAAGGCGCAGACGAGCTGCTTGGCCACGACGCGAGCGTGGACCGCCAGGCCGGGCTCGGAATTTGCGCCGAACGGTTGGGCAGAAGCGACGCACGCGCCACGGTCGAGGAGCGCGCGCTGGCGCTGCGATACCACCGCCAGCCGGAGGTGGCCAACGGCGGCATCGGCCCGGGGCGGCGGCGTCCTTCCGACCTGATCCGAACGCATGGCGGTGCGGACGCCGACACTGCGATCGCGACGGAGCGGCAGCGCGCAGCGACAAACAGCACGGCCCTCGACGGGAAGGCGCGTCGCGTCTCGCAGGCGGGGAACGCCGAGTCTGGGTTTCACGCCACCACGCTCGTGACGCCGTTTTACGTCAGCATGCTGCCCTTTAACGCGGTGCGCGACGCGACCAAACGCGTCGACAAGGAGTTTCACGACTTCATGCTGGCGAATGCAAACTACCACCGCTTTGCCGACGTGTTCCACGTCGTGACGACGAGGGGCGACGACGACGTCGAAGTGTTAACGCTCGAACGAAACGAGGCGTACGAGAGCCCGTCGCCACTCGACGAGAGCGGGCTCTTCGAAAAGGGCGACGCGCCGCGCACGCTCGCGCAGGTGCGAGCGCTGGTGAAGGCGTCCTTTCCGGGCGCGACCGACGCAGTCGTCGAAGCCGAGGTGAGCAAGTTCTCGTTGGCCGACGTGTCCGAACCCACGGAAGAGGACGTCTTACGGGTGCGAGACAATCTCTGCGACATGTGCACGCGCCCGGTGGAGCGCGATCAGGCGTCGTGGTACGCGGACCGGTGCGAATTCGGCGGCATGGACAAGGAAGGCGAGCCGATGGGAACGCGGCGCGAAGCGTTCAAGGCAAAGGTGGCACTGTGGGAACAGGCGTACCTCCAGTACGAAGCGACCGCCGAGACCTGCGACAGCATGCACTACCTGAATGCTCAGCTCGCCGAACAGGGCACGCGCCTACGGCGCAGCAGCGCGACCCTCGCGTGGGCGACGCTGCGGCTCGAAGCTCAGGAGGAAAACGTCCAACACTTGCAGCAGGAGCGCGCCATAACCGATGGCCTGGCCATTCTGGACGCGGCGGCCGTTCTTTACGAAACCACTAAGTGGTTCTACACGCACGCCGCGAGGTGGACGCGTTGGTGCGACGACCAGGGCGCCGCGAATGCTCCGACGCGCTCGGACGTTGAGGACGCCGTGTTTTCCGCCGAGCTCAAGCACCTTCCGCACTTTGCAGCGTGGCTGCGTGGCGAGTGCGTAGCGCGCGGGGACGGGGATGGGGACGCGATCGCGGACATCGCAGCCAAGCTCCGGCCGCTCGGCGCAGCCGTCGCCGAGTGGCTGGGGCCAGCGCTGGTGCCAACAGGCGTCGGCGAGGTTCTCGGCAGCGCGGAGGCGATTGCGCAGACGACGAGGGCCGTGGAGCAACACCGGACGGGCACGGGCAGGCATCCGTCGACGTTCGATTGCACCGACTGGTGGAGGTCCGTGACAAGCGAGGCCGAACGGCTGTTGCAGGAGGCGCCGCGTCTCGTCGGTACGCAGCGGCCCACGGTCGAGAGCGTCACGGAGCTGTACAGCGCGGCCGACCAAGAGCTCAGCGTGCGTCGGTGGGCCGCCCACGCGGTGCAGGCCTACCTCATGCTGAACCGAGGCCCCGACGCGCTGATGACAATCCTGAGCGGCGTTCTGAACAGCCAGTACCTCACGCACAACGGCGACGCGCCCATGGAAGACGTGGCGGGTGCTGAGGCGTTCGATGCGTCGAAAAAGGCGGCGGCGGCGGCGCTGCGCCACGTGCTGGACCACCCTTTGCGCGAAGACGTGGTGCACGCCGCCGACGCGATGCAGGCGGCGGAGGGGGGTGGCACCGCGCGCTGCGGCGCGCTGTTTGCAAACGTGGCGCGCTGGCTCGCGGCCGTCGACGTCGGCGCCCCGTCGGAATCGGGATCCGGGGCTGGGCCCTCGACGGCCGCGCTGACCGACACCGGCGTGGGCGGCTCACAGGTCGAAGCCATCGCCGCGCGGCTGAGCAAGGTGAGCGGGATGCTCGCCACGGCGCTGGCAACCTACTATGCCGCGCAGATTCAGGTGAAGACCTTTTTGGAAGACATCACGGAAGAGCAACGGGCGGACCCGAGCCTGCATCTAAGCGGCAAAGAGCAGGCGACTCTGGCCGCTGCGGCCAAAGCGCTCGACACCGCGCGCAACCACCTGGTCGATTTCGAGGGGGACCTCGTCCCGATTTTGCGCAACCCGGCAGAGGTGCTAACACCGTTTTGGACGGAGAAGCTCGAAGAGGTGAACGCGGAAACGCACCGCCTGAGGGCAAAGCTCAACCCGCGCCTTTGGACGAGCCTCTCCCACGTGGGGAGGGCGGACGCTGCGCAGCGTCCAGGCGGAAAGCGGCCGCGTCTCGGCGCGGCGGTCGCGCGAAGCGCGGTGCAAGGGGCCAAAGCGGGGGCGAAGAAACGCGCTCCCGTTTCGCAACAGGTCGCAGATTTGGAGGACACCGCAAAAGTGGCGAGGCTCGTGACCGAAACGGCCGCCAGCCGCGGGGAGTCGTCGTCGCGCCCGGGCACGTCCAGGCAGCCAATGGACGAGGATCCACCGGAGTCGCCGTCCATGGAAGCCGTTCAAGCGTCGGCAGACGGCATCGAAGACGGAGCCAACCTGGGCTTTGAGATTGACGATCTCAGCGGCGACGAGCTCGATTTGCTGAGCGACATGTCGGATGACGAGGCCGGTTCGGGCGATGTTTTGGTTCCGGGCCCGCCCGCGAGTGCCGGAAAGGATACAACAGATGCGGCGGCGCTGGAGGCGCCGCTGCCGCTGTCGCTGCCGCCGTCGCCCCCAGAGTCGCGGCCGATGTCGCCGCACGCCTTCCGAAGCGACAGTGCCGAGGAGCGCGCGGCGAGCACGCCGGCGATGCTCTCCATTGGCCCTGGCCTGTTTGCGCCGCAGCCGTCGGAACCGACGGACTCTTCATTCCAGGACGCCGTGAACAGAGTGATGGAACGGAAAGAAGACGATCTGAAGCGCAGGGAGTTTGAGGCCATTTTGGCGCTGCTGGACAACGAGAGCCGGCGGGGGCTGCCGCTGATGATCTCGCTGCGCGCCGCCGATCGTGCGCTGACGGAGCACCGCCGGCGCGTCGACCAACTGCACAAGGCGTGCATGCTCCGGTGCTGTGCGCGCGCGCAGCTACGCGCATCCGTCACGCAGCTGTACGCCCACCTCGCCTATTACGTGCGTCCGTCTTCAAAGGACGTGCGCGCCAAAGCCGTCGAGCTGCACCAGAGGACCAGGGACGACCCGGACGCACTCGACCGGCTCGACACGGCGCTGGACCAAGCGGTGCACTACGGCACGCTCTACGAAGGCGACCCGTCCGATCCGGAGCAGCCGCTGGGGCTCGCGTTTCCGAGCGAGATGAGCGGCGTCGAGGTCTACGGCTACAAGGGCGAGTGGATACGGTACGTGGCCAAGCTGATTCCCGAGGAGCGAGATCTCTCGCCGTCGCGACCCACGCCGCTGAGCGTGTTTGGCTATCTGTGGGCACGCAATCGGTTGCAAGACAGGCTCGGCGCGGCGTCCACGCCGAGCGTGCCGCCGAATTCCTACCGTGCGGCGCCGGCGGTGCTTCCCATGGCGGCGGTCGGCTGGCGCGACGCGACAAACCTGGGCGCCGTCGCAGCGTTCATAAGCGAGCGTGCGCGCAAGTGAGCGCACGAAAGAGAGAGATGGGACGGAGAGGAGAGGGGGGGAAGGCGAGGGAGGGGGGAAGGAGGAAGCGAGAGCGCGCGCCGCCTTTGGGTCGCGACGGACGTGCGGACCTCGCGCGGTTTGCGTCGGCGTGTGCGCGGTGCAGGCTCTTTCAGTTTGTTTGTTTGTTTGTTTTTCAAGCGCCGTCGTACACACTTGTGCGCGCGAGCGCGCGGGTGCCATGCCCGCACACGTCTGCTACGTCTCCGAGGGACAGGTGGCCGGGCCCGTCCCGCGGGCGGCGTTTTCGGACGACTCTTTCGTCACCGTGGCGTTTTCAGACGCGGCGGTCTCCGACCCGCGCGGCAAGGTGGAAGGAAAGCTGCAGCCCTATGATCTGGGCGCGTCCGTTGCGGACCTGGAAGCGTGTCAGGTCGACTGGAACGCGCTCGGCCGCACTTCGAAGCTGATTCGTCTCGACTTGGAATGCGCGCGCGGGTTGTCGGCCGCGGATGTGGCGGAGCTGCACGCGGCACCCGGCTGGGAGCCAGCGGCCGTGTTGGTCCTCAGGCGCTACGCGCCGCACGCGCTCCAGGACCCCGATGGAGCGCGCAAGCTCTACGGCGAGGTGGCAAACGCCAAGTGGGACCAGAAGAGCAAGGCCAAGGCCGAGTCCAAGCTCATCAACGACTCGCTCGCTCGGTTTCGCGCAGTGTGGGTGGGAGGTCAGTCGTTTGATCCCACGCCGCGGGACAAGTTTGAGGGCAAGGGAGTCATCAACGACGAGGACGACTACCCGCTGCTGCGCGCTGTACGGTTGCACGGGAACGCAGAGCTCACGCGTGGGCACGAGGCGGTCGTCTGCTCGGCCAATCTGTACCTCACCGCGCGCATGGGCATCCGGCCCCACGGCGACGGCGAACGGCGCCGCAACCGCATCTTGCGCCTCGGCCCCGGCTCGCGCAAGCGGCCGCTGCGGTTCGTCCTCTACTACCGGCGACGACCATACGCGGTCGTCGATGTCGATCTCGACGACGGGGACATGCTCATCTTTTCGGGCAAGGCGCTGGGATACGATTTTATGAAGTCGTCCATTGTCACGTACCGCCACACGACCGGATCCGACTACTACACCAAGCTTAACGACACGCCCGAGGAGAAGGCGGCAAAGAAGCACGCACGGGAGTCGCGGAAGCGCGCTCGCGCGTCGTAGCGTCGTGTCGTTTAGCTTTAAAGAAGGTTGAGGTTGGAAACGTCGTGGTCTTCGGGTTTGATTTTGCGAAACGGCGTGTACTCTGCCAGCACCGACGCCTGGTAGTCCTTCTCGCCGTACCACAAAGACGCGTCGCGATTCCGCATAATCTGCCCGAGCGGCCGCACTTCGCCGCCTCGACTGTGAAGGTATTGCTGCAGGTGCGTCGGGACGGGCGGGAGCGGATTGCGCTGCATGCCCGCGGGCGGCGCTTCCATCGTGCCTTTGCCGTCTTCATTGGCAACCCGCTTCATGTAGTCCCCCGGCTCCCATACAAACGGCTTGGCCTTGTGGTACCGGTAGCGGCTCGGTTCGTCGTCCTTGTCCATGCCGGGATAGTCCATGCCGAGGTAGTGCTTGGCCTCGCGCGCCGTCAACGGAAAGTGCAGCACCACTTCTGACATCACGTAGCTCACGTACGCCGACCGCCGGCCGTCGACGCTGCGTCCGTCGAGCACCGCTCCGGCGCCGTCATCCTTTTGCATCCGCTCGTAGTCCTTGAGCCCCATGAAGGTCTGCGGCACGCCGACCACGCCGTTTGGCCACCGGTTGCCAAGCTTTGCAGTCGCCCACCTGAGCTCCAGCATCGGCATGTGATCGGCCCAGATGTGCGTATTATCAACCATGTCCGCCTCAGTGAATGCCTCGGTGCGCGTGTTTTTGGTGCAGTACCGTGCCTTGTTCCACTTTTCAAAAAACTTGAAGTTCTGAAGCGGCATTTGCAGCACGTCGTCGCGCCCCGTCGCCTGTCGCGTGCCGTCCTCCGATTGCACGACGACCCGCTCGATGGCGCCGTAGGAAAACTTGAGCAGCCCAACCCGCGGGTCGTTGGTCGAGGCCCACAGGTGCGGCCAATTGGGCGGGCCGCACGGGTAGGTCTTGAAGTGCTTGTTCGGTTGAATCTGCCCTATCCCGCCGTTGCTGGTCTTGTAGTACGCCATGTTGGGCTGCCCGTAGCGGCTTTGACTGTCGTGATTCTCCGGCACGCGCATCGGACCGTGCTGGGCGGTCAGCTTGTTGTCGCGTTCGGGGTGCTGCCCCGACTTGAGCGGCATGCCTTCCTGCAGCTGGAACCGCGTGACCAGGTCCGGAGTCATGGGGTACCGGCACCTCATTGGAGGAAAGGCCGAGTGAAACGCTTCGAGCTCCTTGGCAGACGTTTCCGATTTGAAGACTGCCGTTTTCATTTGCTCAAAGAGCGCACGCTGCTTCTCCACGTCGGCAGGAGGACGCGACGCGTCCACGTACCGCTCCGGCAGAAAGTGGTGATCCGGCCTGCTCAGCCGCCACCCAAAGAAGACCCGGCTCATCCGGCGCTTGGCCTGCGTTTTGAGCACCTCGTGCAGCGTCAGCTCGTTGAAGATGATCAGCCAGCCGGGAGGGATGCGCACCCAGTGCGACTGTTCCGCAATGCGCTCCGGGCCAGGTGCGTCCGTTGCGAATCCGGCTCTCTCGTTGGCGCCGGCGTCCGATGCCGACTTGGGCACGCACGAAAAGTATTGGTACGCCCCGTCTCCCGCGGTGGGTCCGAGCGGCGGGTCCAAGTTGAGCCACCCGCCGTAGACCTTGTCGCCCTCACACGTTCCGCGCGCCACGTCGCGGTGCCACGACTCCGCCTGCGGCTCCGACCCCGGCCGCCGCACCATCATGCGGTCGATGACCTGCTCGATGAGCATGCCCCTGTGCTCCGAAAGCTCCTCTTCCAGTCCAAACACGTCGTCCTGAAGCAGCTTCTCTTGCACCTTGCGCCGCAGCCGACGCACAAAGTGGTTGTGGAACGACCCGGGATTGGCCAAGGCTCCAAACCCGCCACCCACGAGGAGCTGCTCGTCGTCGTCGTAGAGCGAGTCCTGCAGTTCGCCTTTGGTGTTGTGCAGGTTGGTCGGCGCCTTGAATTCGGGCATGTGATCGATGGCCTGGCGCATCTCCAAGCGGAGCACCTCCAGCTCGGCGTCATCAAAGATCTTGATCACGGCCACGTCCGGGATTGGCCCAGCGTCCGTTTGCATTGCATCGTCAGCCGGGTCGCCTGTGCTTTCAAACCCAAAGTTCACAATGCCGAGCCTTGCTGTGTCGCACTCCATGATCTTGAAGCCCTCGCGCTTCACGGCAGTTTTGCGCGCGTCGCCCATGAGGTCCTGTTGCTGCTTCTTTGCGGAAGGTTGGTCGTCCGCGCCGGGCGCGCCCTTGTTTTTTTTGCCTTTGGACGACATCCGACGGCACAATGTTGTATCCTACCCTACTACCCGCACAACTCTCTCACCCACACCTACCACCTCCGCACAGGTGCACGCGATATCATTTCAGCGGCAAGAACAGGTGCCCGTGCGTCGCGCTGAGCGCCGTTTCCTCCTGTCGGAGCGCGCCTCCCGTGCTGCGCACGAGCGGACACAGCATTCGCCCGCTGCCCGCGTGTCGCCGCGGCTTGCCCCGGCGTACGATCAGCGAACGCAGCAGGCCTTCGGCGACGCGGTCGCCGTGGTCGAGCTCCTGCAGCGACGGCCGCTGCCGGCACAGCTGCGCGTAGAGCTTTTGCTCCCACGCGCGCGCGGCGCGGCACAGCTCCAGCGCGCGAGCATTGGACGGCTTCGGCCGCTCCGCGCACGTCGCCGCCGCCAAGGCCGCGAGGCCCGTGACCATCGCGTCGAGGTCGGGCGGAACGTCGATCCGCAGCGACACGGGTCGGCCGCGCTCGTGCTGGCACACCATCCGCAGCCTCGGGTCGCACGGACAGCACGTCTGATCCCACTCGGAGGGCGGCGCGTTGCGTGCAAAGTGCGCCGCGCAGCGCGTGGCGCCCTGCGCAAACGGCATTCCGCAGCTCTGCATCTCCAAGAGGACGTGCTTCGGCTCGCCGCAGTGGTTGCGCCGCGCCTGCGCCGGGTAGGCCCCGCAAATGCACGTGCCCGCCAAGGCGTGCAGCTGCAGCCGCGTCACGGTGCGCACGTCCGTCTCAACCTTGCGGTCGTGGTGCTGCGTGAGCGTGGCACGCTCCACCGCGAGCGCGACGCTCGCGCCCGGCGGCGCGGCGGCGGCGAGCACGGCCGTCACGCGGCCAATCTCCTGAAACGCCGTGGCCACCACCTCGGTCAGCCAGTCGGGCAGCACGTACGTCGGCACCTGCGCGCGCTCCAAGAGCTTGGGCGTGCGTGCGGGAGGAATCGGCAGGTCCAGCATCGCGCCGGCGCGCACGGCAAAGAGCCGGTCGAGCTCCGCGACCACGACGTCTTCGGCGTCGCGCTCCGACCCAGCCGCCGCTCCTGCCGCGGAGGCGGGATCGGGCTCGTCACCGTCCTCGTAGGTCGCGAGCAGCGCGTCCAGATTGTCGTACTCGTTGTCCGGATTCTCCGCCTCGATGGCGAGCCCTTCGTCCTCCTCGCAGTCAATGGGTGGCGCGGACGGCGGCGGCGGCGGCGGCGGCGCTTGGCCCGCGTCCGCCTCCACCTCCCCTCCGGACCGGTGCGGGAGCGGGTCGGACACGAGCGTCGCGCGTCCGCTGCCGTGCCCGGTGCCCGCCGTCGCCACGAGCTCGACGCCAACTCGGCCCCGGCGACGCAGCACGAGCTGCGCGCCCGACGCGCCAAACGCCACGCGCACCTCCTCGCGCCGTCGCTCGTCGGCGCGCAGCGGCACCGCCACCGCGTCGGCGTTGCGCAGCGGGATGGCGTCCTGCAGCGCCTGTGGCGACAGCTGCCGCGCCTCCTCAATGGGCACGGAGCGGTACAACGGCCGTGCGAGCCACACGCGCACGTCCGCGGGCGGCTCGCCGACCATGAGCGCGCGCCGGTGCGCCTCGGCGTCGACGCTGCCGCGCTTGGTGAGCAGCGCGCCGACGGAGTCCATGGCGCACTCGCTCACGAGCCCCGGGTGGTGCACGACGGGGTCGCGCGCGATGCGCCGCAGGACGGCGCGCAGGAGCTCCAAGCGCGCCAGGCCCTCGTTCCCACCTGCGAGCGACGGGTCGACCTCCGACGCGAAGCGCGCCACGTGCAGCGTCGGCAGGTCGGCGTCCATTGCTCGAAGAGGTGCGTGCGCGCGGGTGTGTGTGTCTCGCACAAGTGCGCGGCGGACGAAACGACGTCGCGTGGCCACCTTTAAAAAAAGCACATACGCACACGCACTGCAAACGCAACGTCTAGCGCACACGGAGGGGTTTCTTTCTTGTCTACGGACAATACGGGAACATCAGGACGTCGTGCATCTTGCAGTCGTCATTGCAGCACTCGTCGGGATTCGCATTGGGGTTGCAGCCGGTAGTGCCTGAAACGAGGCACGGCGGCGGCGACGGCGGCGGCGGCGACGGTGGCGGCGGCGAGGGCGACTGATCGCTGACCTCATCGGGGCACCAGAAGCTCGTCTCCTCCACTTTGCTGCCATCGACGCTGATCCCGTCGGGAAACGCGGACCGGCACCGGCCTGGGTCGGTGGGGTGGTTGCCGCAATACTCGAACGCCATGTGGTAGTTGCTCACCTCGTCCCACGGCTTGCAGTCTTTGTCGCCGTTGGCATCCGGGCGACAGGGAAACTTGGTGCGCCCGATGAAGTTGCTGCAGGTCTTCCCGAGGTCATCCTCGATGTGCGCGCGGTCGATGTTGAAGCAGTTGGTCTTGATCTCGTCGCCGTTTGCGCAGGACCCGCCGCTGGTGCTCTGCAACGAGACGCCTGTCGGATCGCATCGCAGAATGCGGATGTGCGTCCGGAAGTCGGGAGCCACGTTGTGGTCGGCGATGGTCAGCGCGGCTTCGGCGCAGATGCTGGGCGGCGGGCTCGGCGGGGGCGGGCTCGGCGGCGGCGCGGGCGGCGGCGCGGGCGGCGGCGGCTCCGGCGAGGGCGGCGGCGGCGAGGGCGGCGGCGGCGACGGAGGCGGCGGCGACGGAGGCGGCAGCGACGGCGGCGGCGGCGACGGCGGCAACGGCGGGTCT
>Ga0115012_10002860_pt1 | contig 10143 bp, 2 predicted proteins | sample TroAtlMetagenome_FD_88706 | JGI IMG/M metagenome (GOLD analysis project Ga0115012, IMG submission 88706) | Marine eukaryotic phytoplankton communities from Atlantic Ocean - Tropical Atlantic ANT10 Metagenome | ecosystem: Environmental > Aquatic > Marine > Oceanic | place: Tropical Atlantic Ocean...
CCCCCGCCCCCCCGCCCGCCCCCGCCCGGGGCGGCGGGGGGGGGGGGGGGGGAGAGGGGCGGCGGGGGGGGGGGGGGGGGGGGGTGGCCCCCATGGCGCCCGCAGCGCCCGCGGCGCCCGGGGGGCCCGCCGGGGGCCGCGGGGGGCCCGGGGGCGGGGGCGAGGGCGGGGGCGGGGGCGGGGGGCCCGGGCCCGGGCGCGGCGGGGGGCGGGGGCGCGGCGGGCGCGCGCGGCACGCGGGCGCGGCGGGCGCACGGGCGCTGCTCCTGGCCGCGCTGGGGGGGCTCGCGCGGGGGGGCACGGGGGGGGGCGGGGGCGGCGGGCTCCTCCCGCTGGACCCCAGGGGGAGCTGCGCGCTTGGAGCGCACCTCGTGGCGCTGGGGGACGGCGCCCGCGCCGCGGCGCTGTTTGGGGCATGCGGGCGGGATTCGCCGGAGCCGCGCCTCATGTTCGCCGAGGCCGTGCTGGACACACCTGGGGCGTCGGAGGTGCTCCAGAGGGTGGCTGCCGTAGAGGCTGCGCAGGTCGTGGGCAGCTTTCCGGGGAGCGCATGGGCCCAAAGCGTGCAGGCGCGGGCCCAGGAAGCGGGTCTGGGGCCGGGCGCCGCGGCAGGTGCCCATCGGGAGGCGTGTGAGCTGGGCCTGCGGGAGGTCAGGGGCGGCAGCGGCATCGGTCTGCACTCGGGCGCCGTCCTCCGGTCTTGCGCTGCAGAGGCCCGGCGCCGCGCGTCCGAGGGCACTGAGTCGGTGGAGTTGCTGCCGCTGGTCGGCCACGCAGCCGCGTTGGATCCCATTGCTTTCGTCGAGATGGGCCCCACCGCATGGGGCCTCCCCGCGTCCCAGCCAGGTCTGGCACGCGAGGGCTGGATCTTTTCCACTACCGGGGGGAAAAACGGCGGAGCGGGTCCCGAAGGGTCCTCTCCGGCCGGATTCCCGCCGGAAATAGGCAGCGCACTGCAGCCGCTGCTCTCCGGCGAGGCGGCCGCGACGAGGCTGCGTTCTGCAGGACGGGCATTCCGCGCGGCCGGGCGCATAGATGCCGCGGCGGCGTACCTCACCGCCGCGGCCGTGGCTCACCCGACCCTCGATGCTGCTGCCGACGCCGTTGCAGTCGCGCTGGCCCGCCCTGACGGCTCGTGGGACGAAGCCGAGCAGCTTTTGGGGCAGCTGCTGGCGCAAGGGGCGTACTCCTCGCATGAGGAGGGGGCCCTGCGGCTGCAGCTTTTCACGTCCACGCAGACTGGGCACTCTCTAGGTGGCGGCAGGGGAGAAATGGAGGGGGCCGCCGCGGCACTCGAGAAACGCCTGCGGAGGTTTCTTAGGGATTCCCCACCCGGTGCTGCATCGGAGCGCGAGCTGGTGAGGACTGCCAGTAATCTTGGTTGGGCGGCGCCATATGACGGCCTGAACGAGAGAACGCGCAGAGAACTGCTCGCGCGAGCCCACCTGCACGCCTGCCCCGAGCTGGCGTACGTCTCAAGCATGCAGCTCGGAAATGCACGGAATAGCACAAGGGTTAAAGTGGCGGTGGTGACACGCTTCGCGCGCGAGCACTCTGTCGGTTTATTTCTTCGTGGGATAGTGGAGACGCTCCGTGAGACCGGTGGTTTCGAGGTCCGGCTTTTCCTGCCGCCCGGGTCCAGAACCGACCCTACGGACGGTACGTTCGCGGCTATCCGTCAGACTGTGAGCAGTACGTCGCCCGACGGTCTCGGAGTGGAGCAGCTGCCGCACGAACTGGCGGCAGCCCGTCAAGCCTTGGAAAACTTTGCCCCTGACGCCATTTTCTACCCCGAGTTAGGTATGGACACGTTCACCTACCTGCTCTCGTTCTCGCGCCTAGCCCCCGGTTCAGCTTACCACGCATGGCAACAGTGTCACTTCCGGCGTCCCATCCGTCGACTACCATGTATCCTACCTCATGAGTGAGACGGCTGAAGCCCAGAGTCACTACTCGGAGATGCTCGTCTTGCTGCCCGGCAACCATCCACACATGCACCCCATGGACCCTGTTGGAAACTTCGAGGCCACGCTTGCCAAGGCTGACTTCGGCATCCCAGACAGCGCCCACTCCTACGTTGCGGCACAGGCCGCCCACAAGATCCGACCAGCATTTCTTTCGGCGGCCGCCGCTATTCTTGAGCGCGATTCCCAGGGGGTTCTGGTCCTGCTCTCTTCGCCACGCGACGCCGAAGTTGCTGCAGCCATTGATGGGTTTGCGGGCTGGTCCAAGGGGACCGCCGTCGCTCAGCGGAGGGTAGTGTTTCTCCCCAGGGTCCCTACAGACACCTTCATGCAACTCCTCGCCCATGCGGCAGATGTCGTCCTTGACACTTTTCCCGTGGGGGGATGCACCACGTCTCTGCAGGCCTTTTCCGTAGGCCGCCCCGTCCTAAGTCTCCCCTCGCCTCACCTGCGAGGCCGCTTCACACTTGGGATGCTCCGGAGGATGGGCCTGGAGGAGCCTCTAGCGGTCACGAGTGCAGATGAGTACGTTGCTGCAGCTGTGAAATTGGGTATAGATGCGGGGTACAGAAGAACTATTGAGGCCCTCGTGGCTGAGCGTTCTTCCCGTCTGTTCGACGACCGCGCACCTGCCCTCGCATTCGCAAAGATGCTCGGGGAAATGGTGGCACAGGCCCGCGCTGCCACCGCGGCCCCCAAGGGAGGGGACGAAGAGTCCGTGCGCGACGCGGCGCGTATGGAGCAGCGCTGCGTTCTGATGGAGGCCAAGACGGTTGATCTGGAAGTTGCACGGCCCCTTCTCGCAGGATTCCAGTTCCGGGTCCTGCAGGAGAGGATGAGATCGGCTGAAAAAGGTACCGGCCAAGCGCCTTCTCTCCTGGCTGGACGGGTGCACGCCAGGTGCCTCCTGACCCCCAAAAGGCTCGACATCGCTGCAAAGATACCCCTGGCCCGATCTTGGTTGATGCCCGGCTCAAACGGGGCGGCGAGCTGGGCCATGGAGCTGTATGCTGAGCATCTCCGGTTCATGAACGGGTTCGAAGAGCGAAGTACGTTTTTGGATGCGCAGACAGGTGAGGAGATCCTCGAAGTGACCAAAAATTCTCTGATAGACTTCGTCGGGCCCTTCAAGTCTCTCGTGAAGGGTGCTTCGCGAAGAGAGGGGATCAGCCAGTGGGAGCTGGATGGGCAGCAGTCACGGGTACCGGTTGTATGGCAACCGGGACGTTCGGGAGGAGTGCGCTTCACGGCACTCGACGGTGCCCACCGCATCGCAGCAGCTTTGTCCACGGCGGGGCCCAATGCAGGGGTTCCTGTTCTAGCTTTGAATATGCCGGAAAGGTGGCCCCTCTCGTCGGCTCCCTTCTCGGCTGAGGACTTATCTGTGAGAGGGCTACCCCCGCACTTCGTTGCCCTAGCTTTGTCGGAGTACGTGAGGGTGCATCCGGAGGCTCGCATCTGCATAGCCTTTCCGGCTTCTCGGGGCAGGACTCAGGGCTCGGCGGAAAAGTTGCTCGGCCAGGAGGAGGGGATACAAGTCGTTGGTGCGGTCTCTGGCGTGCACCTCCCCGGGGATGCCCCCTTGGTACTTCTGGAAGCTGTGTACCGTGACCATCTCGATACAAATCTGGGGGTGCAGTCGAGGCTCGGGGGAGAGAACAGCGAGTTGCGGGAGGCGTGGGTACTGAACAAGGCGGGAAACTGTTTTCCTGCCTTCATGGGGGCCAATCGGCGTGCGAATCCTCTGGGAAACGAGCCGCTCCTGAGCGTTACAGTTATTGTCTTCGAATCAGGTTCTGCCCTAGAGGTGACTGCCGCAAAGCGAGCCGTGCGCTCAGCTCTCGGCGTCGGCCACGCAAGCCTGCACACCACGGATACTCGAGATGAGGCACTGGAGGCAGCGAGCCTTCTGCTCACGCGCGCGGGGCTGGACTACTTGCAGGTGAGTAGGCCCGGACCGAGGCCGACGCGTTACCAACGCTTTCTTATCAACCTCCAGTCCTGGATCCGCCTCCACCCTGAATTTTCAGATGACCTGTGCGTCGACGCGGGTGGCAGCCTTGCGGCTCATGGGCTCCGCGATGTCAATGACCTGGACGTGATTGTGGGGTCAAGAGTCCTCGATGCAGTCCGGGAACTTTCCGACCAACACGGCTACTTGGCTCCTGGGGTGCAGTTGCATGTCAACGCCGACCGAAAATTGGCAGATTCGATCATTTACGACCCAGAGGAAAGCTTCCTCACCGGCGATTCCGCAGCGGGCTTGCTGAGGATCGCCGCCCTGAGGGGCGCGGCGCGGCTGAAGAGGCTTCGGATTGGGAAGCCCGACGCCGACGCGGCAAAGGATGCTCGCGATCTAGGCACAATCCGCAGAGCCCTTGCCCCTCTTGGTCGCAGAGAAAACCAACTTCAGGTTGTGGCAGATCCTCCGAAGCGAGAGGCATACGTCTCATTTATGTTCAACGAGGATCCTAAGTGGTTGCTCGGGCTAGGCGCCCTGGCTCAATCTTTGCGGGAAACCAGGACGCAGAGAGCTCTGGTGGCCATGGTGTCGCCTAACCTTCCGGCGATTACTGTGGACACCCTCAAAATGCTCGGTTGGGAGATTCGGACGGTCGACGGGGTGCCTCACCCCCACCCAGAACGCTGCGCAAAAGCGTGGCAAGTTACTCACGGCGACGGCGGGGAGGTGTCTGAATACACGAAGCTGCGCGTGTTCGGTCTGACGGAATTTTCCAAAGTCGTTTACCTCGACGCTGACACGCTTGTCGTCGGGAACGTCGACGCCCTCTTCGAGCGGCCCGGTTATCCTCTCTCTGCCGCCCCGTCCCTCTTTCCTCCTGACATGTTCAACGCTGGGGTCATGGTCATTGAACCCCGTGAAGAAACCCTGGGGGAAATCCTGGAGTTCGCGAAGACGCACATCTCTTACACGTGCGGCGACCAGGGGGTCCTGAACGCCTGGTTCAAGGACTGGTGGACATCCGTGGACCACCGTCTGCCGTTCATTTACAACGCCCACGTCCTGATGTACCACCTGTATAAGCCTGGATGGGAACTCCGAAGCGAGTCACCCAAGGCGGAGGACAAAACGGGTTCGCACAGGATTTACCATTGGACGGGGCCGCAGAACAAGCCGTGGATGCTGCTGGACTCGCCTGCTGAGATCGCACCTGGCTCTCCCACGGCGCAGTGGCACGAAGTATTCCTCCGAGTGCTCCAAAAGCGGCCGGCGCTCAGACAAGCCGTTCGCTTACCGCAGCGCCTCGCCCCACCAGTCGAGGCCGAGCAGTTCTGCGACGGACGATCCGGGGTCAACAAAGAAGATGGCATATACCAAGGGTGCGAGCAGGTGTACGTACTCCACGCCGACCCTCCGGGCGCGGTCGTGAACAGTGTGGCTGCGGCTCGTAAAGAGCTCGAAGGGTTTTACACGGGCCCCCAGGCTCCCCTCGCAGGCCGACCAATGGTGAGGCGTCTCTCCAGCGTCATCGGGGGCTTCAGCGCCCTCAACGCCTTGCTGGACTTTGCTCCTGAGGAAATCGACTACTTTGACGTAAACAGCAGGGTAGTGGAGTACTTCCGCCTCGTTTTGGCGCTTGTGCAGATCTCAGCCACGCGTGAAGAGTTTGTTTCCCGGCTCTTCGCGCGCCCGTTCAGTCGGGAGAGGCCATACACGGCGACAAATCAAGGGGAGTTCCTCTCTCAGCCGCTCGACCGGGCCGTTGCAGACGAAACAAGAGGTCTACTGCAGGTGAAGGAGTCCCAAGTGTACGCATGGCTGCTCAGGACCCACATGGCAGACACGGGCTGGAGTGCGGGGCAGCCAAGAGGGGAGGTCCTCGAGAAAGAGAAGAGGCGCAGGAACTGCGAGGAGCTTTATGTGTTCTTCGAATCTCCGGGGAAATTCCCCCGGCTCAATCCTGGCGCTGCGGGTGCGGGCCCCGCCAACCAGTGCACCCTGTACTACGGGCATGGGTGGCTTGCAGGGCAACCAGAGTACAGTCTCGTGCGTGAACGCTTACAGGTGGCTCGGGTGAGCCTATCAGTCCGGGATGCCCTCGACAAGGGATTCCCGCAGTGGCTCATGCGCCCCTATGTTAAACGGGGCGGGCCAGCCGCTCGGTGGGACGCGCTCTACCTGTCCAACTTGTGCCTTTGGGCGAGCCAGGGGTGCAGCTCCATACTTCTCCCAGGATTGGGCGCTGAGGTGGACAGGGTTGCCGGGGATCTCGGGCATCTGGACTCCGACTCTGGGGGGGCGACGGTAGCCGTGCTCCACTCGCATTTGGAGCAGCCCCACATACTCTCCTCCTCGAACATACGCCCATCATGCCCGGGCATTCCCCCTGGCACCTCCTTTCCGAACTCTCATTTGTCCGCCTGGGCTGCTGTGCGCCAGGCTCTCGGAGGGATACGCGAGGAGAGCGGGCTGACCTCGGAACTGCAGCTCCCGGCCGGAACGCTGCTCGAGGTGACCACTAAAGCGGACTGGGGCTTCCACGAGGTGCCCGCGCCGGGGCGTGAGCAGGTAGAACTGTCTTCTTTCCTCTCTGGCGGAGCTCCCTCCCGGTCGTACGATGTTGTTCTCCTGCACATCCTGCTGGGGAGGGCACGCCCTTGAAGGATTTCCGGGCGGCTTTGGAGCGATCGATGCGAGTCGCGAGGCACCGGGTTCTGATCCTGGAGCACAACAAGGACTCTGCCGACTGGGCGCTCGGAAGACCGGAGAGGCAATTCTCTCTCTCAGCGCTGCAGCTGGAGGTGGTCATGCGCCAGACTCTCGGCGGGGCGGCCCTCTCGCATCATACCGTGGGGCCGTGCTGTTACGTGCCCGGATACTTGGACCTGCGCCGTAACATGCTGTCCACGGTTCACATATCGGACGCGTGAACTCTGCACGCGGCATTGGATTTCCATCCCCCTTTCTCCCTTCGACAAAATTCTAACAATTCAGATATACGACAATTTTTTATCTACTGCATTTTTCAACTCGCACGGACCCAGGTGTCGAAGGCCCCGCTACCCTGCTTCCCCGCGACGACCCAGAAGAAGCAGCTGTCGCGCAGCTTGGGGGACACCGCACGGACGACACCTTCTGTGCCTGGCTCGGGCAGGTCGGACTGGGCCACCATCCGCCACTGGTGGGAGCTGTCGTCCTGGTCCAAAGCAAAGATGTAGACGCTGAGGTCGAGCCCGGCCCCCCGCAGGCGCGGCTCGGCGAAAACTTCCAGCGAAACTGACTGCCCCGGGCGGGGGCAGGCTGCGGCCTGTTTGTACTCGGGCTGCAGCGCGGGAAGCCCGCCAAGGTCGACCAGGCGTGGCACCGAGTCCTCCCGGGATTTCTTCGGGGGGGGGGGCTGCACCGAATGCGAACCGACAGTGCTGATGGCGCCGCAGAAATGCGCTGCCCGGTTGGCCCGGCAGCCGACGGCATCGCACTCCGGGGCGTGACCGGGCTGCAGCGTGCAGTCCTCCCCTAGCCAGCTCTGTCCCGAGAAGGAGTAGTCCGACTGGAGCGGCTCCCCGCACACCCAGAGCTTCCACCCCTTGAGGCCCAAGGAGGGATCAGCGCCACCCGCGGGCTGGACGAGGCGGTTGTTCGCTGGCAGCTGGCCCCTCTGGTGGACCGAGAGGGCCCAGACTCCGCTAGAGCCCGGGCTTTCCGGTGCCCCGCCGGACGGTGTGAAGGCCGACAGGGCCAGCGCAGGCGCAGCGACGCCAGGGCGGGCGCCGTCGGCGTCCAGAAGAACCCGATGCGCATGCCCGGAAGAGCCGTGCTTCCCCGCCCGCCCCTGCTCGGCCTCGGTCGGCGTCCAGACGCCCCACCAGCCGGGCAGCGGCGCGGCGGCGTAGTCATCAAAGAAGACCGAACGACCTGTGCTGACGCCGCGTGGCGAGTCTGCAGAGCGCAGGAGCGGGTGCTCAGGCCCAGACTGCGCGCCGATGAAGAGGGGGACCCTCACTGCGGCCTCGCCGACCTCCAGCCCGCTTGCTTCGGAGAACGCCGCGGGACGCTGGGAGAGCCAGATGTCCATGGACTGCGCGGCGGCCTCGCTCACGGAGCTGTCAAGGTCGACGCGGACAGCGACGCGGCGGACGGACTCAAGGGAGGTACCCGGTTCCACGAGCACACCGGACGCGGCAATCCCGGCGCGAAGGGATTCGCCGGGACCCCCCTCGTACACGCGGCACTGCTCGAGGTTCTGCCACAGGTTGGACATGGAGGACACTGCGGCGACCCAGTCCACCGCCTGTAGCTCGCGCCACATGGGGATGATCGCCCGCCAGGGGTTGCTCTCATCACGCTCGGCCTTCGCCAGGACGTCGTCGCACCAGCGCCAAAGCCCCCCGAAGAAGTCTGTCCACGTGCGCGCGCAGCCCTCCGGGTCGAGGAAGGCCTCCAGCTCGGGCGAGAGCTCGGCGAGCTCGCTCCCCGTCTCCACCCCTCCGGGCGGAGGGGGGGGGGTGACAGCGCCCTCTGGGCAGTAGACCTGGCAAGCTGGCGGCACCCGGTGCGCAATGCTGCCGTCGGCGCAAGTGATGACGTCTGGAGGGCACACGGTCCGCGGCGGGCCCGGCGCCAGGCGGGAACGAGGGGTGTGGGCCGCCGCCGCCCTCACAGGCGCAGGCCTGTGAGGGGTCTCCTTGCGGCGCGGGGGCGTCGTCGGGTTCCGCCCCTGGAGCCCCTGGATTGGCGCCGAGGCCGCACGCTGGGAGGCCCACTTGGCGATGGGGTCATCCCAGACGCAGCCACCAAAGCCGTAGCTCCCGCGCTCGGGGAAGGCGCCCTCAGGTGCGGTGCCCGCCGCAGGGAGTACCTCGAAGTGGTACTGCATGCACGGGGTCTGAGCGACCCACCAGTTGGAGCCAGTCCCCTCCTGCTGCAACGAGCCTAGCTGGATGGTGACGGCGTAGGACCCTTCTTGGGGCTCGCCCCGTACGAGGTTCATAGGGAATGAGGCACCGTTCAAGACGACAGCGAGCGCTTCGGGGGGCACCCCCGCGGTGCTGTGGAAGTCCGCGGAGAAGGTCACTTCGTCCGTGGTGCCCGGCTCCTCTGGCGAGTGCGAACCCATGACGATCCCGGAGCGCGGGGCGGCCTCAGCCTGGAACTGGCCGCCCCGGACCTGCCCGGGGCCGCCAAAGTTGGCCACACTGTAGTGCGTGTGGCGGGTGCCAAACTTGGAGGACTGCGCCACGGCGAACTCGCTGAAGTCCGGGCTGAGCAGATTCTCGCGGTGCCCGGGGGAGCACGCCCAGGCCGTGACGATGTCGAAGCCGCTAAACATGCCAGCCGCCACGTTTTCGCCCCGGAATCCGTCCTTGTAGTCGACCCTGTCCATGCGGTCGAAGGGGGAAGAACCGTCGCTCCCGACGTGGCTGACGAAGTCATTCTCAGAGAGGTCAAGAGCGTGCCGCGCACTTGCGAGTGCAAGGTCATGGTTGAGCCGCAGGGGGGGCACGGGCTTCCGCTCGTCAGGGCGGAAATCTCGCGAGGAGCACCCCTTCACCGACAGAGCCCCATCGAAAGCGGTGGGCGCCATGCGCAGGGCGTTGACCCAGGACATGACCTCCCGCTCCTGGGGGGTGGGCCGCCCGCCTTCGGCGTCGCCGTACGTACCCGGGCCCTCGGTCACGCCCAGGACCACCCCGCCCCCGGGCGTCTGGAAGGCGCTGCTGAAGCCCGGCTGTGAGAGCCAAGGCATGAATCGGGCGAAGTCAGTCCCCCCAAACGTGGCCGAGGGTGACATCCCCGCCCCAAAGGCCGACGTAGGGGGCAGCCCCGCACTGCTGAACCCGCCAAAATCGGAGCCAAAACCGGAGGGCATGCCGCCGCCGAAGGAGCCTGGCACGCCGCCGCCGAACGAGCCCGGCACGCCGCCGCCGAACGAGCCCGGCACGCCGCCGCCGAACGAGCCCGGCATGCCGCCGCCGAAGCCGAAGCCGAAGCCGGGCTGGCTCGCTCCGAGCGCAGGGGTAGGCATTGAGGCGCCGCTGCCTCCACTGCTCACTGCCTGCCACGCGGGCTCCGACATGAGAGGCTCGTCCTGCAGCACCCCCTCCCAGGTCTGCGGCCCGCGCTGTTGAAGCACGCCGCCGCCACTCTGGGCGCGGCCCAGAGCAGACGCGAAGACGGGGTGGGGGTGGGGCTTGGAGGCGGCCCAGCCGCGCGGGA